>Ga0070713_100003338_pt1 | contig 10591 bp, 4 predicted proteins | sample LARL82metaG_FD_65465 | JGI IMG/M metagenome (GOLD analysis project Ga0070713, IMG submission 65465) | Corn, switchgrass and miscanthus rhizosphere microbial communities from Kellogg Biological Station, Michigan, USA - LAR L8-2 metaG | ecosystem: Host-associated > Plants > Roots > Rhizosphere ... | reverse complement strand
TTACGAGCATAGTGCCCAACCTCTGGCAGGATAATTTCCTGACTGCGGCGATTCCTTTTGTATTCGCTCCTTACATTACGGCACTGCCCGGCGTCGCAGTTCCGTTCCATGACGCGTTCGTACCCGTGAATCTGCCGACTGCCTATAACGTGCAGGGGCAACCAATCTTCGCAACCGGAAAAACTCAGGATGTTCCGGCAAATACCGAGATCGACCTGCCGCGATTCCAGAATGATTTGACCGCGCTCACCCCGGGTCATCAAGTGCAACTGCTGACGATCACTGGCATCGCCAAGAATTTCAGCAACGGATATATCGGGAGTTGGACCGCGGGCGTCGATCATGACTTCCGCGACTTCAAGTTGAGCGTCGCCTACGTGGCGACCGCGGGAATTCATCTTGCTCGGGTCTATTCGCCGAACAGCTACAGCGGCGCCGATCCGGCGCACGCCCCATTTACGGAATTCAACAGCGCGGGACAGGCGGTTGGCGGCTATGGATCGGAGTTGCTGATGACGAGCGGTTCGCATTCCACCTATCACGCTTTTCAAAGCAGCTTGACCAAGAACTCGGCGCGAATGGGATTGGGCCTGCAGGCGAGCTATACGTATTCGAAGTCGATTGACGATACCAGCGCGGTTCTGGGCGGCCTGTTTGGCACAGCGGGCGTCATCTTGCAGACCCTGCCGCAAGATCCCTGGAATCCATCGGCCGAAAAAGGGCCGTCGACCTTTGACGTGACGCACGTTTTTTCGGCGAGCGTGATTCAGTTGCTGCCGCTGGACCGGATCGCCTTTTTGCGAGTTTTCGGCAAGCCTCTGACCAAAGGCTGGCAAATTTTGAATATCACGACGCTGACCACGGGATCTCCTTTCAGCGTCTATTCCGGCATTCAGCAGACGGGCGCCGGCGCGGGTGGAACCGACCGGCCCGACTTGGTCGCCATGCCGCATTTTTCCACCAGCCGTACCGTCCGCGAAGATTACTTTGGACTGGGTGCGAAAAATCCTTCCTTCTTCAATATCCCAATCAACGTTCCCGGAGGGACGGGGCCCAATCAGGGGCGCTTCGGCACGCTGGGGCGCGACACATTTCGCGGCCCCGGTTTTCACGATTTCGACTTCGCACTGATTAAGGACACGCCGTTCGGTCATCGCGGCGGCGCAGAACTGGGGACGGTGGAATTTCGGGCCGAGTTCTTCAATCTACTCAACATCGTAAACTTCGGGTTGCCCTCGAACATTCTGCGCGGCAGCGGTTTCGGCATCATCAGCAAGACCACCGGATCTTCCCGTCAGATCCAGTTCTCCGTCAAAGTGATCTACTGACTCACAGGCCGAACTGAAACGCATAACAAAGGTTTTGTCAGTGGTCTTGTCCCATGGAATAAACTCTCTTTCGGAACTTTCGAGGCAACAAGTGCGTTTATGCCAGAGGGGAAGGTGTGTGTCATGCCAATGATGCGCCTCGCCGTATTCCTGCTGGTAGCGTATTTCTCATTCGGCCAGAGCGCTGTGCCGCAGGCGCCTGCAGAGTCGAACTCGGCGGCCGCCCCGCTGACTGCGGAGGCCATCATGGCGCGGGTGGCGGCGAGCCAGGATCGCAGCGAAGACCTGCGCAAGCAATACGTTTACCGCCAACACATCCACATCCTCACCCATAAACCCAGGGGCCGTGTCATGCGGGAAGAGACCGCTGACTACAACATGACCCCCACGCCCGATGGGACCCAGAAGGAACTCCAACTCATCACCGGCCGTTATTGGCACGCGGGGAGATATCAAACATTTCAGGGAGAGCCCGTGCCCGAGTCGGGCAGCATTGATGGCGGCATAATCCAGGGTTTTCGCGACGACCTTTCGAATGACAAGACCAAAGACGGCCTGGCAAAAGATATGTTCCCGCTGACCAGCGAGGAACAGAAGAAATATGACTTCAAGTTTCTGGGCCAGGAGACGCAAGCGGGGCGCAGCGTTTATCACATTGAGTTTCGCCCGAAGAATAAGAACGAGATCACTTGGGCGGGCGAAGCCTATATCGATGCCGCGGAGTTTCAGCCGGTGCGCGTGTTTACGAAACTTTCGCGCCGGATTCCGCTCGGTGTGCGGACGTTGCTGGGAACCGATTTGCCCGGCATCGGGTTTAACGTGGTATACAAGCGGCAGGCGGACGGAGTCTGGTTTCCTGAAACGTTCGGCACGGAGTTTCGGATTCACGTGCTGTTTTTCTTCAACCGCGAGATCACGATTGCATTGGAAAATTCCCGCTTCGAGCACACCCACGTGGAAAGCAAAATGAAGATGGTAGGTCCGGCAGAATAAGGAACTCGCCTTGTCCATCACACGTTGGTGGAAGGACAAGGTGAGCCCTTCAGCATGCTATTGCAGCGTCATGCAGACGTTCTGCTTCCAAATTCCAGCCTGAAACGATCGCCCCGCAGTCCTTGACGATCAGGACAAACATAAGCTTTGCGATCGATTGCGGACCAATATCTCCCCAATGGAAACAGCCGGGAACCGATCAGGCTGGCCCGTCTTTCTCTCAATTCTTGGATTCGAGAGCAGGCGTAAAAGTTGTCGGGAAGATCCTTCTCGACCATGGCAGCGGTTTTCGGGATGGTCGGACGCGACGCGAAGAAAAATGTTCTACTCAGGCAAAACCACCAGCGCAGCCGGACTCGTAATGTTGTAGGGCGACTGCGGGGCTTCAATGTTGCTGGTTGCGGTCACGGTGAACACGAATAGTTTTCCCGCGGATTGGCTGAGGGCATAGAGATGGTTCTTGTTGTCCCAAAATACCTGGTCGACCTGTTCCGTCGTCAGCAGCGCGGTATAAGACGTGATGGGGCTTGCGCCGTTGAAATGGAACACCTGTAGACCTCCGCTTCCGGCGACGGCTAGAAGTTGTCCGGTCGGCGACATCGATAGACTTGTCAGTGAACTGCCCGAAGTGTTTGTGACCGACGCTGCGGGCATGGTTGAGTTCGTGCTAAGGGTACTCAGATTCCCGGAACCGTCGGCGGTGTACGTCGCCAGTTGGTAAGGGCCGACGGATTGCAGCGAAGAAGCATCAATCGGTTGCAGGGCTACGGCCACGTGATTCGAGGAATCCGTCGCAGTGAGAAACGGACAGAAAAATTCTCCAGCGGGCGCCGCAGGAATTGGCGGATGCAGAAATGGGTTTCCCAGGGAAGTCAGGGAGCCGTCGCTGTTTCGCGCGAAGCCGAAAATCTGTGCGATAAGGTGATAACAACTTGCGCCATACGCAAACTGATTGTTCCCAAGAAATCTCAGGCCAACGTCGAAAATCGGCGTGGTCGTGCTGGTGACCCCGACATAGCTCATCCCGCCCGTGGAATTATCGACACGGAACGACTGGTAGGCATTGTTCGCACAGTCGCTGTAGAAATCCAGGTCGTACAGGGTGTCGCCGATCTGATCAAAAAACAAGATATCGGGGCCACCGCAGGGTGTGCCGCCGTTTATCTGGGTATTGAATTGTTGAGCGTTAATCGATGCAGCTTGCTGAAAACTGCCATCCGCAGTCGTGGAGTAGGAGTAAAGGTAGGTGCCATCCGTGCCAAAGAGATATTTCCCGTTGGTGGTTTGCAGACCGCCCGTGCTCACAAACGGCGAACCCGAGACCGGCGTCAGTGTGCCATCCGATGCTGCGGCGAAAGCGTAGGTTTCGACCGCATTGCTGTTGCTGGTGGAACTCGCTGACACATAAACGTACGCGTCCGGCGAAGCCGGGGTTGCCGAATTCACCGTGAGCGAGACCGATGCCTGCGCCGTGTTGTATGCGGCAGGATTGCTGGGAGTGAATACTACGGTGAGCGTTTGGGCTCCGGCGTCGAGCACCGTGCCGGCCGGAGGATTGTACACAAAGCTTCCCGGAACATTAGCAGTTGCGTCTAACTGTGTCGAGCCGAGAGGAGTGGAGTTCGTGATGGGGGATGGCGTCGGCCAGTTAATCGTGGGGGTGATCTTGCTTGTGGACGATCCGGCATTTCCGCCTTGACCTCCACTGGTGGCAGCACCCGCACACGAGGCCAGCATAGCCGCCGCACTGGCGGCGGCCAGTGTGAGCACAACCGATGACCAGGACAGCCTGCGTCGCATGGCCATCTCCTTCCCAACACTGAGGTTGGTTTGCAACTACCGAAGCGCCGTTTGGATGTTGAACGCGGGTGGGTGGGTTGCTGTGGAGGGAGCGAAACTCAGAAGCATGGCAGGGAGCCGAAGTGCCAACTGGAATGAGGAGACAGGATTCCGTCACGGCGGGCTGACGAGACGGCCCACTGCCTTTGCTTAGTCGCCGCTGGCGTGATTCCGCGTGGGCACCAGCACCAGACGCGCTCGTGCCGGTTCTGGCTGCGAAGCAGGCCCGAACATGTGCAAGATTCCGAATACGGCCGCATAAGCCGCTAAAACGCCGAATCCGACGGAGGTAACAACGGTGACGAGAAGAATAACGGGCATGATGAACGTATTCACGGCTACCAACCTTTATGCGGCGCTGTTATCAGATGCAGGCCTCGAAAATGCGTATACCTACGTTTCTTGTTCGTTCCCAGCGCGATGGCCCGAGGCTTCTCAAATTTAACCGCGTTGACGCTCCGCGCTGTTAACGACTAAGATACGGAGTAGAGCTGTGCATTCCTACTTTCGAACAATTCTGCGTGCCTGTCGACATTACGGAAGGGACATACCCGCCGGGCCATGATGCCGATTACCAAGATCTCTGTCCGGGGCGCCCGGCAGCACAATCTGAAGAACATTGACGTTGAGATTCCGCGTAACACCCTCACCGTGGTTACCGGGCTGAGCGGTTCAGGAAAGTCCTCGCTGGCCTTCGACACCATCTATGCCGAAGGACAGCGCCGTTATGTGGAGACTCTTTCGGCTTACGCCCGGCAGTTCCTGGACCAGATGGAACGCCCGGATGTCGATGCAATTGATGGACTTAGTCCCTCCATCTCCATCGAACAGAAGACCACCAGCCGAAGTCCTCGTTCGACGGTCGGGACAATCACTGAAATCTACGATTATCTTCGCCTCTTGTTCGCTTCTATCGGAGTGCCGCATTGCCCGAAATGCGGACGCGCCATCAGCCGCCAGTCCGCCGACCAGATCGTGCAGCGGGTGATGGCCTTGAGTCCTGAGGATCGCGTCATGGTGATGGCGCCTATCGTGCGTGGGCGCAAGGGCGAATTCAAGAAGGAGATGGAAACTCTCGTCAAGCATGGCTACACCCGGGCCCGCATCGACGGCGAGTTAATGAACCTCGACGATGAGGTCGAGATCAACCTCGACAAGCGCAAGAACCACACCATTGAAGTCGTGATCGATCGCCTGCTGGTCAAGCCAGGGATTGAGCATCGTCTGGAAATGTCGGTTGCGCTCGCTATGAAGCTGGCGGGCGGCTTGGTGCAGGTGGCCGTGGTCGGGGGAGAAGAGCAGCTGTATTCGGAGAAACTGGCATGTCCGGATTGCGGAATCAGTGTCCCGCAACTGGAGCCGCGATCGTTTTCGTTTAATAGCCTCTACGGCGCGTGTCCGGAGTGCCATGGGTTGGGGAGCAAGTACGATTTCGATCCCGCGAAGGTGATTACCGACTGGTCGAAGCCGTTGCTCGATGGCGGGCTGGGACCGGGATCGGCATCGCAGAATCTGATTCACATGCTGCAGATTTCGTCGGCAGCCTACGGCATCAATCTCAGCACTCCGTTCGAAAAGTTGCCCGAGAAGACGCAGGACTTTTTGTTGAACGGGGAACCGGGACGCGGCGGCAAGACCGGGTTTCACGGCATCTTCGGATATCTCAAACAAAATCTGGAGGAGTCGACCTCGGAAGGCTATCGCGATTGGCTGATGGATCACATGTCAGCCACGGAGTGTCCCGCCTGCCACGGAAAGCGGTTGCGGCCCGAGAGCTTGGCGGTCAAGGTGAACCGGATGTCGATCGCCGACTTTACAGCGATGCCGGTGTCGCGGTCGCTGGTCGAGGCATTAGCGATCAAGCTGGCTGGGCGCGAGCTGGCGATTGCCGGGCGCGTGATGCATGAAGTGGTGGAGCGGCTGCAATTCCTGAATGCAGTTGGCTTGGGATATATCTCGCTCGACCGGTCCGCAGCAACTTTGTCGGGCGGCGAAGGCCAGCGTATTCGTCTGGCAACGCAGATTGGATCGAAGCTGCGCGGCGTGCTTTACGTTTTAGACGAACCGTCGATAGGACTCCATCACCGAGACAATGACCGGCTGCTGACCGCCCTCGAAAATCTGCGCGACCTGGGCAATACGGTGTTGGTCGTGGAGCACGACGAAGAGACCATCCGACGCGCGGATTATGTGGTGGATCTTGGACCTGGTGCGGGGCGTCATGGCGGCAGCCTGGTGGCGCATGGCACTCCCGAAGAGATCATGAGCGATCCCAATTCGCTGACCGGGGCGTACATCTCGGGCCGGACATCGATTGCGATGCGGCCGGAACGGCGTCAGGCCAATGGGGCGGCGCTGGCGATCCTGGGCGCCAAGGAAAACAATCTCAAGAATCTGGACGTGACCTTTCCCCTGGGCGTGATGACGGTTGTGACCGGAGTCTCCGGCTCGGGCAAGTCGACGCTGGTGAATGACATTCTGTATCGGGCGCTGGCGCGGCAGCTCTACCGCTCGCGCGAGAAGGCGGGCGAGCACAAAGCGATCTCCGGGGCTGAGCATATCGATAAGGTGATTCGCATCGATCAGTCGCCCATCGGCCGCACCCCCCGTTCGAATCCGGCAACTTACACGGGCGTGTTCACCGCGATTCGCGATTTGTACGCCATGCTGCCGGAGTCGCGCGAACGCGGCTACAAAGCGGGACGATTTTCATTCAATGTTTCCGGCGGACGCTGCGAGGCTTGCCAGGGCGAGGGGCAGCGGCGCATCGAAATGAATTTTCTTCCTGACGTGTACGTGCTGTGCGAGGTCTGCGGCGGACGGCGCTACAACCAGGAGACGCTGGCGGTGAAGTACAAAGGGTACTCGATCGCCGATTTGCTGGAGATGCCGGTGTCCGACGCGCTTCCGATTCTGGAAAACATTCCGCAGGTGAAACAGAAGCTGCAGACCCTGGTCGACGTTGGCCTGGGATACATTCATCTGGGACAGTCTGCGGTAACGCTTTCCGGCGGCGAGGCGCAGCGCATCAAGCTGGCGCGCGAGTTGAGCAAACGGCAGACCGGCAAGACGTTGTACCTGCTTGATGAACCGACGACCGGATTACACTTCGATGACGTGAAGAAGTTGCTCGACGTGCTGCACCGGTTAACCGACCTGGGCAACTCAATCATCATCATCGAACACAATCTGGACGTGATCCGCAACGCCGATTGGATCATCGACCTCGGCCCGGAAGGCGGGGAAGACGGCGGCCGCATCGTGGCGCAGGGCACGCCGGAGACGGTGGCGCGGGTGAAGAAATCGTATACGGGGCAAGCGCTGGCGGGATTTTTTGGGAAGACCGTGGGCGGTTCGCGGGCGACTGTGGTGAGTTGAAGACTTTGAACCCGACCGTATCCCGAATATTTTTCGATACATTCGGGAAGCTGGTCTGAGGCACCGAAACAGCAAAGAAAAGGATCCGTTTGTCATCCTCCGACAATCCGCAGTTTGATCCCGAGCGGTCGTTAAGTTCCGAGCCTTCGACGCCCGTAGCGAGCCCGCCGGACCCCTTTGCGCAAGCCCTCGGCGCTCCAGGCCCCGCAGCGCCGCCGCCCATCGAGGCTCCCGTCTGGAACGGTTGGGACGTGCTGTTCATCGCAGGATTGACCGTGGTCACGATGCTGCTATTGCAGCTTGTCGTTTTGCTGGCGGCGCATTGGCTTTGGTTCCCGCTGGAGAGCCTGGCCGATGTCTCGAAGAAGCCCATCCTGCTGATTGCTTCCCAATTTCTCCTCTATATTCCCGTCGCCGCGTGCATGATCGCGTTGGTCGAGGGAAAGTATCACGTGCGCTTCTGGCAAGCGATCCGCTGGAACTGGCCTCGATCCGAATGGAAACTTCTGGCGCTAGGCGCGGCCATGTTCTTCGTGCTTGGTCTGCTGCAAAGCTGGCTGCCGATGCCGAAGGATACGCCCTTTGAGCAGTTGTTCGACCGGCCTCGCGATGCCTATCTGCTGTCCATTATCGCTGTTACTCTCGGGCCGCTGATGGAAGAACTGTTTTTTCGCGGCTTCATGTACCCTGTGTTAGCTCGACGGATGGGTGCTGCCTGGGGGGTCGCGCTTACTGCGCTGCCATTCGGCTTGATTCATCTGCCGCAATACGGCTGGGCGTGGGGAGCGGCGCTGGTCATTTTCATGGTGGGAGTGGTGTGCGGCATCGTGCGAGCGTCTACCAATTCGGTAGGCGCCAGCTTCCTCGTCCATGCCGGCTTCAATGGAACTCAAATGCTCATCGCTGTTGTCGTCACGCAAGGCTTCCGCCACATGCCCAAAGCGCTTCTTGCCTTCCATGCGTACGCCGTCGGAAGCAGATTCTGAAACTCTTTCGCAGCTTTCCATTTTCCTGCGGCCTTTGCCTCGTAACATTCAGCAGACGGTCTTTGGGCCGCCGTGATTTCCGGTTTTGGGAATTCGTTCCCGCCATCGCAGTCCGCTCCGACTTTTTGAAGTATATTAGGCACTCCCAGAAATGTGACGCAGTATGAACAATCCTTCGGCCCCTCAAGAAAACGATACTGGACGCCAAAGTAACGTGGTCGAGACGATGCTGTCGCCCACGATTCTGGAAGCGATTCCGGACGCTGTGGCTGCTGTCAACCGGGCCGGTGTAATCCTTCAAACGAATTCCCAGATAGAGGGTTTATTTGGTTACACGCACGATGAGTTGATTGGCCAAAGGATTGAGATCCTGGTGCCCGATCGACAACGCGCGCAGCACGATCAACACCGCGAGCAGTTCCATCAGCGGCCTAAGAGTCGACGCATGGGCTCCGGGCTCGAGCTGTATGGCAGGCGAAGGGATGGCTCGGAATTTCCGGTCGAGATCAGCCTGAGCCCCATCGGAGTAGGCGATGGGGCCATTGTGCTGAGCGTGATCCGTGACACCAGCGAGCGGAAGCGCATTGAAGACGAACTGCGCCGAACCAACGAGGAACTGGAACGGAGAAAAAGCCGCCAGTTGCGCGATTATCAAGTCCGCCTCGCGTTGATTGCCGATTCCTCGCAGGATGCGATTATCGGCAAGAACCTCGACGGCATTGTGACCCACTGGAACAAAGGCGCGGAGCACATCTATGGCTACACCGCGCAGGAGATGATTGGTAAGCCGATTTCCATACTCGCACCGAAGGAGCGCGCCGACGAGATCAAGGAAATCCTTGAAAAGATTCGCCGTGGCGAGCGGGTAGAATATTTCGAGTCGGTTCGGGTCACCAAAGACAAACGCAATCTGTACATGTCCATTTCCGTTTCGCCTGTCCATGATGCCGACGGCAAAGTGGTAGGCGCGTCCACTATTGCTCGCAATATCACGGCGCAGAAGAAAATCGAAGACCAATTGCGGCAATCGCAAAAAATGGAGGCGGTGGGCAGGCTGGCGGGCGGCCTGTCCCACGACTTCAACAACTTGCTGGGAATTGTCACTGCCTGCTCGGAATTGCTGCGTCATCGCGTGGGCGCCGAGAGCCTGGAGTATCTCGACAACATTCGAGAAGCATCCAAGCGTGGCGCATCTTTAACCCGGCAACTGCTGACATTCAGCCGCCGCCAGCCCTTGCAGATCCAGTTGCTGGACCTCAATGAGCGTCTGCGCGAAGTAACCAAGCTCTTGCGTCCGCTCATGGGAGATGACGTTGACATCGTGCTGTTGCCGCGATCGGGGAACTCCATTATCGAAGCTGATGCTAGCCAACTCGATCAGATCGTCTTGAATCTGGCGGTGAATGCCCGCGACGCCATGCTTCACGGGGGAAAGTTGGTCCTCGAAACCGGAGTATTTGATTTTGATGAATCGTTTGCCCGGGAGCACACGCCCATGACCGCGGGACGCTACGTAATGCTCGCGGTCAGCGACAACGGAAAGGGCATGGACGAGGCGACCCGCTCCCGCATCTTCGAGCCTTTCTTTACCACTAAGGAGACCGGCAAGGGAACCGGGCTAGGCCTCGCCACCGTCTACGGCATCGTCAAGCAGAGCCGGGGACACGTCTGGGTGTACAGCGAACTGGCACATGGCACCACGTTCAAAATCTATTTTCCGAGCGCGGCCCACAAGCTGGGTACTGAGTCCGAGATTCAGGCCCAGGCGCTGCCTCCAAAGCGAGAGGGCGTGACCATCCTGTTGGCGGAGGATGACGCGATCATGCGTCGCTTGACGCGCCAAATGCTCGAAGAGCACGGATACCGGGTAATGGAAGCGGAAGACGGGAGGGCCGCCCTGGATCTGATTGCAGCGGGCCATTCGACGATTGATCTGACCCTGACGGACATTGTGATGAAGGGCATGAATGGCCCTGAGCTAGTTCTGCGGCTGATCGAATCCTATCCCCGGATGAAGGTGGTATACATGTCCGGCTATACCGGCGAACTGGTCGTGAACCAGGGAGC
>Ga0070713_100003337_pt1 | contig 10591 bp, 5 predicted proteins | sample LARL82metaG_FD_65465 | JGI IMG/M metagenome (GOLD analysis project Ga0070713, IMG submission 65465) | Corn, switchgrass and miscanthus rhizosphere microbial communities from Kellogg Biological Station, Michigan, USA - LAR L8-2 metaG | ecosystem: Host-associated > Plants > Roots > Rhizosphere ... | reverse complement strand
AGGACGTGGCCGAGTGGGTCAGCGCCGGGACGAGTCTCGACGCCGCCACCGTGGTCGTGCTGGACCCGTCGCATGACGACCAGGTCATGCCCTCGAGCCGCGCCTACGACACGGCCGTGGCGGGCGTCGTCTCCTCCACGCCGGGCGTGATCCTCGGCGTCGGCGGCAACGGGAAGGAAAAGATCGCCACGACCGGACGCGTGAAGGTGAAAGTCGACGCCACGAGGTCGCCGATCGCCATCGGCGACCTCCTCGTCACCAGCGACGTGCCGGGGATGGCCATGAAGTCGGAGCCGATCGAGATCAACGGCCGCAAATTCCACCAGCCCGGCACGGTCGTGGGCAAGGCCCTGCAGCCGCTGGCCGGCGGCCGGGGAGAGATTCTCGTGCTCCTGTCGCTGCAATAGCGCCACGGACGACAGGAGGCTCCGATGACACGCTGGGTTTCTCTCGTTCTGCCGATCTCGATTCTCGTCTCCGCCAATGCATTGGCGGAGAAGCCGGCCGCGCCCGTGCTGGTCTTCTCGGCCAATACCGTCACCGTCACGAACGTGACGCCCGGAGCGGACGTCTATCTCTACAGTGTTTCTCGCGAGGCGATGGGTTATTACAACAACATCGTCACGCGGGAAGAGGTCCTGCACGACACTGTAAAGGCCGGCCATGTAGATTACGCGTTGAAGACTCCCCTGGCTAAGCGCTCGATTTGGTTCGCGGTCGATCTCTCGAGCGGCCTGGCCGTGGCGGGAGCTCCTCCCGGCTATCCGGCCCGTCAGGTGACACTCGACGAGCACCAACTGAAGAAAAACGCCGGCGGAGAGGTCCAACAACTCTCCTTCGACGGGACTCTCGTCGACATCGTCGTCGTCCGTCCCGGAGAGGGGATGTGGGGCGGCCCGGTCGGGTTGCACGCGAAAAACGACGAGAACGGCAAGAACGGCGGCGGCAATGATCGGGCGCCGCTGATCTCCGCGGCCAACCTGGAGTCGCGCGGGGGGACGAAAGCGCCCGCGCCGCCGAAATTGAAGAACGGCGACGTCGTCTTCATGATGAATTCCTGGGGCGCGCATTATGGGGTCGCGGTCATCGGCGGTGCCAAGTGAGGGTGCGCGCGTCCCTTCTGGCGGTCCTGACCTCCCTCGGCGCGGCGATCGCCGTGGCCCAGCAGTTCCCGACGGTGGCACGCGGCGTCACGCCGAACAAGCAATACTCGTTCGGCGACATCGACACGATCAATTCCTACAACGGAAATCTCTCCATTGCCATCCCGATCGGTCTGCAATATCCGGTCAATGGCTCGTTCAAGTACGGCCTCGTGCTCCACTACAACTCGAAGGTCTGGGATTACGAAAAACGCACCTACATCGGGCAGGATTACACCTCGGTCGTCCCGAACCGCGACTCCAACGCCGGTCTGGGCTGGCTGCTCGACTTCGGCCGGGTGGCGTCGCCGCACGACAGCAGCAATCCTCTTCCCGACGACAGTTGGAGTTATCTCAGTCCCGACGGCAGTCGCCATGGCGTCGGCTCGATGGGCGGGCTGCATCCCGGGAGCAATCCGGCGGCGCTGTCCGGCAACGTCACGTCCGTAGGCTACTCGCACGAAGGCCAGTACTTCCGCATGTTGACGAAGTCGGACGGCTCGCAGGAGATCGACTCGCCCGACGGCATCGCCCGGACATTCGATTCTTCGACGGGCAACCTGTTCACGATGTCGGACCCGTACGGCAATACGCTCACCTTGACGAAGTTCTATACGACGTCGCAGACGCCGTGCCCGAGCAGCGACGCCTCGGCCTGGGCGATCACCGACAGCCAGAACCGGACGCACTACATCTGCTTCGCGAATACACCCTATTCGTACACGGAATCGGCGTATGACAACCAGTGGGTGGAGAGAGTGATTCTGGCCGGCCCCCAGGGACAGCCGGCTACATACCAGTTCTATTACGCTTTCTTGCCGATCACCAAGGGTTGCGGCGGGAATTATCCTTACGACGTCTCTCCGTATCCGAACCTCCCGATGCTTTCCACGCTGCGGCTGCCCGATGGGTCCACCTACTCGTTCACCTACAACCAGAACGCGGTGAATGGCTGCGACCAGGGGACGCTGGCGAGCGTCACGCTGCCGACGCAGGCAACGATCAACTACACCTACCGCGAGTACATGAATCCGGTCGATCCCTGCCCCGACGGCCAGTCCTCGCCGCACGTCCCGCGGACCTTCTCGGACGTCGTCGGGGTCGGACAGAAGACGATCACCGGTCCGAACATCCCGGCCGGCATGACCTGGACCTGGACATCGGAGTTGTCGAACTCGACTCTATGGGTGCAATGTTTGACGCAGGGCGGCCCCTACGAGTTTTACGTCCACGCCCACGCGCCGTCGGACCAGATGATGGTCCGGCTCACGAATCCCGATCAGAGCACGATCGAGCATTACTACTCCGTCTGGCCGGGCGCCGAGGAGCTGTTCACGCAGAACGCCGACGGCTCATTCACGTCGGTCGCCTTCGGCTATCCGCTGCCGTCGGAGAACGGGGCGCTGATCAACGAGTTCGGCCTCCCATTCACGCGCCTGACCGCGTCCGGAACCCGCTTTCTCTCCACGCGCCGTTACGACACGAACGCGACGTTGCTGCGCACCGAGTACGTTCGCTACGAGTACGACGACAACACGTCCTGCTTTCAATCGGCGCACAAGCTGATCTCCGGCTGCGTCGACTCGGATCAGCGCCTCAGCAGCACGCAAACGGTCTATCACGACGACGGCGGCCGCACCGCCGAAACCGATCAGTCGGACTTCGACGGCTTCGGCCACTACCGCAGGATCGCTACGAACGGCGGGTTTCCGGGAACGAACGTGCGGACCTCGTACACCGACTACAACAGCGGCGCCGATGCGCTCGGCAACGTCGGCACGACGTTCCCCTTCTCCAGCAGCGCGAAATGGGTGACGACGAATTACGGAGATCAGTGGGTCAGTGAGAATTCGCATACGTCGAAGGCGGAGAACTGCTTCGACGGCAACGGATTCCTGAAAAAGCGGCGTCTCCTGCTCGGCGACGCCGCCGATGCGAATTCGATCGCCGAGGATCCGCACGACGTGCTGATCCTCTATGGCAACGACGGGCATGGCAACGTCGCCGGCGAGCAATATTTCGGCGGCGATACGTGCGGGACCTCCACGCTGATCTCGGGCTGTGCAAGCGCGCCCACCTGCGCTCCGACCGGAGTCCCCATCTGCAATGCCCTCGACTCCGGCGGCGTGCCCGCGTACGACATCCATCACGGCTATTCGTACGGCGTTCAGGCCAGCTCGCAGTACTACCAGTGCAACGACGTCACGGCGCTCAACTTCAAGAGCATCGACCGCGACATCGACGCCTCCGGCCTGGTGCGGCACGAGCGCGACTCCGCGCTCGTGCAAACCGAGTACGACTACGACTCCAGCGGCCGCGTCACCAGGATCGCGCCGGCGGGCGAGTCGGCCATCACCTACACGTACCCCAACGCCAGCCTGTTCGGCAGTGCATTCACGCCGGCGACGATGAAGGGCGTCCGCGGCACGATGGAATCCGACTACCAGTACGACGCCCTCGGGCGGCTTTGGCGGGAAAAGCAGTTGATGCCCGACAACAGTTGGTCGCTGCGCGAGACGACGTACGACGCGTCGGGGCGCGTCCAGACCGTGTCGGCCTTCGAGACCATTCCCGACCCGTCGAACGAGTTCGCATTCCATCCGGTCCACAAGTCGCAGCTCACGTACGACGTCTTCGAGCGGCCGCTGACGGTTCAGGCCCTCGACGGCAACACCACGAGCTACACCTATATCGGCGCTTCCAGCTCTACGGAGACCGTTTCCATGTCCACTCCGAGCGGCCCGTCGACTCCGGTGACGACGATGAAAGTCTTCGACCGGCAGGGACGGATGATCAGTTTCACCGAGGGATATTCAACCCCGCTGCAGCAGACCACGAGCTACGGCTACGACGTTGGAAACCGCCTGTCCGCCGTGTCCATGGGCGCGCAGTCCCGCTCCTTCGTCTTCGACAACCGCGGCTTCCTGACGAGCGAGACCCATCCCGAGAACGGTACGACCACGTATCAGAACTACGATGCCCGAGGGCACGCCGGACTGAAGCTCCTGCCCGGACAGACGCAATTCGACCTGCGCTACAACTTCGACAGCGCGGAGCGCGTCTGGCTGCTGGAAGGGCGCAACCCGTACTCGCCGTCGCAGTTCCGCACGCTGAAGCAGTTCACGTTCGGCCAGGCCAACAACGGCTCCGACCTGGTCAACGGCAAGCTGCAGACGGCGCTGCGCAAGAACTACGATCCCTCCCTCGGCACCGCCACCGTGAGCGAGACGTTCCAGTATGGCGATTCCGCGGGACGTCTCACGACGAAGACGACCAACATCAGCGGCGATGCGATGCCCACGCAGTCGCTGACCCAGAGCTACACGTACAACGACCTTGGCGAAGTCGCCACGACCACGTATCCGAAATGCACCGGCAGCGTGCGCTGCGGACAATCGACGTGGAGCAGCCCGACGACTCCGGACGTCGCGGAGACCTACACGGACGGGCTGCTCTCTTCCGTCAGTGCGCCGAACTCCTTCCGCCCCTCGCTCGGCTCCCTTTCCTACGCGCCGAACGGCATGGTGCAGTCGATCGTCCACTCGAACGGCGTCACCGACACGCAGACGCCCGACACCTCCGGTCTGCCGCGGCCGCAGTCGATCAGCGTCAGCGGATGGGCCTCCTGCGCGCCGCCGTCGATCAGCAGCGGTCCGGACGACAAGAGTCTGCCGCCCAACAACACCGGCACCAGCCTGGTCGTCTTCGCCACCGGCACGGGGACGCTGCACTATCTGTGGCAAGGTCCGGCCGGAGCGATCTCCAACGATTCGGCGACGTTGAATACGGGGCCCGTCACCCAGACTTCGTACTACTCCGTGAAAGTGACGGACGACTGCGGCGTCGCCCAGAGCCGCACCGCCGTCGTGACGATCTGCGACTCGCCCACCGCCACCGTCAGCGGCAGCACCACGATTGCGCCGGGCGGATCGGCGACGATCCAGGCCGCGCTGACCGGCACCGCGCCGTGGTCGATCACCTGGTCTGACGGCTTGACGCTGAGCGGCCTGACCTCGAGTCCCGCTTCGAGGACCGTGACTCCGGCGGCGACGGCCACGTACACGGTGACGAGCATCCGCGACAATTATTGCAGCGGGACGAGCTCGGGCGCGGCGACCGTGACGGTGAGCTGCACCGCGCCGACGGCGACCGTCAGCGGCGGCGCGTCCATTCTTCCGGGCGGGTCGGCGAACGTTCAGGTCGCGTTGACCGGCACGGCGCCGTGGACGCTCACCTGGTCCGACGGCCTCACCACTCCGAACATCAACTCCAGTCCGTACACCCGCAGCGTTTCGCCGGCGTCGACGACGACGTACAGCGTGACGAGCGTCCGGGACGCGTACTGCAACGGCACCAGCTCCGGCTCCGCAACGGTGGTCGTCTCTTTGGGCAGCCCCGGTAATTTCTCGGCGACGACTGCCCAAAACAATCCCCTCTCCGTCCTGGTGCAATGGAGCGCGGTGTCGGGAGCGCAGTGGTATCAGGTCGAGCGCGCGGCGATCGTCAGCGGCGCGTATTCGCCCGTCAGCGCGCGCCTGACGACGACGTCGTTCACCGACTCCTTCGGGGCAACGTCTCCGACGGCGTATCTGTACCGCGTTCGGGCCGGCGCAACCGTCAGCAATGTCGACACGATCTCGAATCCGAGTGCCCTCGACTACGCCACCGTGGCCTCGGTGCTCTTCACCCAGGAGCCGCTCGTCGCGGGCCAGATGCGGATTTCCGGCATCCACGTCGGCCAACTACGGCAGGCCATCGACGCGGTGCGCCGCGCGGCCGGTCTGCAGCCCGCCTGGACGTCGTACGCGGCCGCGACCGGCCTGGTCGCCGCCTCCGACAACACGGCCATGCGGCAGAAGCTCGACGAGGCCGTGGTCCTGCTCGTCGGTCACGGCGTCGTCTACAGCGGAGTGGTTCCGGCATGGAATGGACTCATCTACGCCTATCAATGGCAACAGATCAGGGACGGGGTGCGCTGATGCGATCGATGACGGCTCTCTCCTTTGCAGTTCTCCTGGCGGCGCAATCTCCGCTCGGCGCACAGACGCCGCCGAGCCAGCCGACGCCTGAAGCGCAGCACTCCTACATCGTCGTCCTCAAGCCGGGGAAGGGGGCGGACCCCGACGTGAAGGCTTTCGGCGGAAGCGTCCAGCAGTCGCAATTCGGAAGGATGTTCGTAACGCTGCCCGACAAGGCGGTGGATGCCCTCCGCAAACATCAGCGGGTGAAGTACGTCCAACGGACGGTGCTGCCCGGCGAGATCGCCGCCTCGGCGCCGCCGCCGGCCGCGGCGTTCGGCGACCGGCTCGCCACCGCCTCGGCCGCGCAGCGCTTCATCCCGCGCCCGAGCGGCAACGGGTCGTGGTCGACCGGCACCTACAAGTACGACGGCGCCGGAAACGTCACGGCCATCGGCACGACCACCGAAACTCTGAACAGCGACGGCAAGGCGAATACGTACGTTTACGACGTCCTCGGGCGTCTCATCCAGGCAACGGCGAATTTCGCCGGCGGCAACGTCTCGCAGACGTTCGCGTACGACCCCTACGGCAACGTCACCGAAGTCGATACCACCGATCCGAGCGGGACATACTACAAGCCGATCGCCGTCGCTCCGGCGAGCAACCGTTTGAGCTCCGCCCAGAGCGCGTACGACGCCGCGGGCAACCTCACCGCCGACGGCACGAACTCGGCGCGCTTCGACTCTCTCAACATGATGACGTGGAAAAGCGCGTCCGGCACGCAGGACTACTACATTTACAACGCCGCCGACGAGCGCGTCGGCGTGCAGTCGGGCAATGCCTTCTGGACCTGGAGCTTCCGCGACGAGGGCGGCCACATCCTGCGGCAGTATCAGAGCATGGCCACGTGGGCCGGCTCCGATTGGCTCTGGCTCGAGGACTATGCATACCGCGACGGCCACCTTCTCGCCGCCGAGCGCATGCCGGAAGAAGGCGGACGGCGCGATTTCCATCTCGATCACCTCGGGACGCCGCGCCTGGAGACCGGCACGAACGGCGGGCTGATCGCGCGCCATGACTATTTACCGTTCGGCCAGGAGATCACGTCCGTCCGCCAGGAGCTCGACGCCGGCTACGACCGTATCGACCCGCCGCATTTCACCGGGCACGAGAGGGACTTCACCACCGTCCAGAGCTACAGTTCCGATTCCACCGACTACATGCATGCGCGCTACTACGACACGATGGAGATGCGCTTCTTCTCGGTCGATCCGGTGCTGGGACGTCCCACCCAGCCGCAGTCGTGGAACCGCTATACGTACGTGCTCGACAACCCGGTCACGCTCATGGATCCGACCGGGACCGTCGAGAACGGCAAGCCGTGCAACACGTCCGGCATCGGGACGCCTTGCTTTCATGCGAGGGAGCTCACCGAAGGCGATCTGACCAAGATCGCCACACAAGTCGTCAAGAATGCGCCGAAAGGCGCCAGCCCGCTGGAGATCGCCAACCGGCTGATCAATGCCGCCGGCGACTTCCAGGCCTCCGGAAAGGCCATCATGGGCGCGCTGAAGAATGCCGGCGTCGTTCTGCCGAAGAAGGGAATGGATACTCTTTCCAACGTCAAGAGCCTGACCGTGCAAACCAAGGGCAACGTCAAGTACGTGACCTTCGTGATGAAGGCCGAATTCGTCATGAAAGATCTTCCGAGTCCTGTTCCCGATATTTCCGTGGCGAAAACCGTCAGAGCGGAAGTGGTGTCGACGAAGACCACCATCGAGGTATCGAATGTCTCGGGCATTTCCACGGTTCTCGGACCCATTACCGGCATAGGGGCGCACCTGATTCCGAACTTCAAGGGACATCCGGCGATCTCAGCCACCGAGCACGGCCACGGCTTCGGGTTCATTCCATGGAAGTGGACAGAGATCTTTCCGCTACCATGACACGGCTGATGAGGTTCCTCGTCCATGGCGTCACGGTCGCCGCCGCGGCCGCGATTGCGCTGACGGCGTTTTGCCGCTCCGCGCCGAGATCGGGTTGCGCGCCGGCGATCGATCCCGCCGGCTCGCGCCTCGCGTATCTCGAGTACCAGCGGGCGCGCAGCGGGTTCCGCCTCGTCGTCGAGGATCTCGCCACATCGCAGCGCCGCGTGCTCGACGACGATCTTCCATCGATTCAGCCGGCGTGGTCGCCGGACGGAAAGCTCGTGGCGTATGCGAAAGTCGATGCTTCGTTGTCGGCCGCCGTGTCGATCGTCAATGTCGATTCCGGCGCACGGCGGACGATGTCGCTGCGAGCGAACGGCCTTACCATCGCCCTTGCCTGGATGTCCGCGGATCGGCTCGTCGTGGGGGCCGGCGACACGCTCGAGGTCCTGGACATCGCCACCGGCACCGTCGTGTCGTCGCGCGACCTCGGGGAGTTTCATCTGCAGCCGGACTTCGCCTCGCTGTCGATCAACGCGGCCGGCATTGCGGCGTTCGCCGTCGATTCCGGAAGCGTCGATCGCCGGGCAGTCTGGACGCTCGCGTTGCCGGGCGATGCCGTTCCGCATCCGGTTACCGAGGGCCACGACGACGTTTCCCCGGTTTGGCTCGACGACCACCGGATTCTCTTCAGCCGGGCGGCCGCTCCGGCAGCTGTCGGCCAGCTCGAAGTGAGTGAGCGGCACCTTTGGCTGATCGACGTGGCAACGAAAGAAGCGCGGCAGGTGACCACCGGGCATGTGATCGACGGGCAACCGGCGATCGGCTCTCGATCCGTCTTCTTTACGCGGATCGACATACCGGCGCGCCGTGCAAAGGGCGACCGAGAAGAACTGCCCGATTTTTTCTCCTTGGCTCAAATCACTTCGCTGGAGCGCAAGGATCTGCGTTAGCCTCGCGCCTCTCATGAAGCGCTTCGCTCTCGTCCTGCTCGTCGCGGCGTGCGCCGCGCCGCCTCCCGCACCCGCCCCGCCGCCGCCCGCGCCGGCGGCGCAGCCGCAGCCGGCGCCCGCTTCGGAGACGGCGATCGGCGGCGGCCGCGTGAACGCGTCGGTGCTGAACGTGCGCAGCGAGCCGTCGATGCAGGGCGAGGTGATCGGCCACGCGCGCCGCGGCGAACGGGTGACGATCCTCGCCGAATCGGGCGAGTGGATTCGCGTGCGCACGGGCGGCGGCGAGGTGGGATGGGTGTCCGCGCAGCACGTCGCGCGCGATGATGCGGCGTCGTCCGCGCCCGCGTCATCGACGTCGCGCCGACGCGGCGGCTGTCCGCCCGACTCCGACTACCGCTTCCTCACGCCGCCGCGGCCGTCGTTCAACGAAGGCGGACCGCACGGTGTCGTCACGATCGAGGCCTCGGTCAACGCCGCCGGCATCGTCACGTCGACGCGCGTCGTCTCGAACACGACGGGGCAGGACGCCTTCGCCGCCGCCGCCGAGCGCGAAGTGAAGGACGCGAAGTTCGCGCCGCCGGTACGGAACTGCGTGGCGCGTGCGTTCGTCTTCACGTACCGCCGGGCGTTTTGATGCTGCGCATGCTTCGGGCGAGCGCGGGGACGATCTTCTCGGCCCGAAAGCGGTCGGAGCTCGTCAGCATCACCACGCTGCGATGCTCGTCGATGTACGAGAGGTAACAGGCGTCGAAGATCTCGTTGCTGCCGGCCGCGCCGAGGGTGCGCGCGCCGCGGGCATTGCGATGCACGGAGAGCTCCGTGAAGACCGCGTTCTCCGCCGGCGTGAGCAGCGTGCCGCGGCCGAGGGCCATGAGAAAGCGGTGCAGGTCCTCGGCGGTCGACAGCATGCCGCCGTTCGCGCGGAGGTTCCACGACGGGCCGTCCGGAAGCCACGGATGGTCGAGCGGCGTCCCCCACGCCTTGTCGCCTTGGTAGCCGACCGCGAGCTCGGCCTTCTTCCAACCGGGGATGAGGTAGCCGGTTCGCGTCATCGACGCCGGACGGAAGATCGTCGCGTTGACGAACGTCTCGTACGGCGTGCCTGACGCGATCTCGACGATCGCGCCGAGCAGGCTGTATCCGAGGTTCGAGTAGGACTCCTTCGCCCCCGGCGCGGAGCGCAGCTTCGCGTGCATGGCGCGGCGGACGATCTCGTCGCGCGTGACCGGCGCGTAGTCGAAGTCGGGGGTGTACTCGATCGGATTCGACGACGGGTCGACGATGTCGGGCAAGCCGGAGGTATGCGTCAGCAGGTGCTGGATCGTGATCGGCGTCTTGTCGGGCGGCACGCCGGGCAGATAGCGCGCGATCGAGTCGCTGCGCCGCAACTTCCCCATCGTCTCGAGCTTGAGGACGGCGATGGTCGTGAATGGCTTCACCAGCGAGCCGATGTCGAAGCCGGTGGCGGCGGCGACGGGGCGGGCGGCGGCGCGGTCGGCGAGGCCGTAGCCTTTGTCGAGCAGAATCGTGCCGTCCTGCGACAGCACGACGGAGCCGGCAAACCCGTCCGGCACTTTCCCGCCGAGGTCCGCGTCGATCTCCGCAAC
>Ga0070713_100003335_pt1 | contig 10592 bp, 7 predicted proteins | sample LARL82metaG_FD_65465 | JGI IMG/M metagenome (GOLD analysis project Ga0070713, IMG submission 65465) | Corn, switchgrass and miscanthus rhizosphere microbial communities from Kellogg Biological Station, Michigan, USA - LAR L8-2 metaG | ecosystem: Host-associated > Plants > Roots > Rhizosphere ... | reverse complement strand
GCCCTGTCGCCGCGATCACGTTCGACGACGGGTATCAGGATGTGTACGAGCTTGCGCTGCCGATCCTCGAACGCAAGGGGATTCCGGCGGCGATGTTCGTCGTCACCGATCTCGTTGGACGTCCGTCGTGGCAGATCCACGATCAGCTGTATCACCTGGTCGCGAAGGCATTCGCATCCTGGGACGATCCGCCGCAGCAGATGTGGGGGTTGCTGAACGATCTCGGCTTGCCCGCGCGCGACTTCAAGCGCCGTGTATCGACCAGCGACCCGATGATCGCTGTGTCGACGCTGCTTCCAGGTCTGCCGCAGGCGGATCTCCGCCGCCTGATGGCTGGCCTCGAGTCGAGCGTCGGCAACGGGTTTCACAACGTGCCGCTGACGGTGACGTGGCTGCAAGTCAACGACATGCAGCGGCGTGGCTTCACGATCGGTTCGCACACGCGCAGCCACGTGTCGCTCCCAACAGAATCGTCGGCCACCATCGCCGCGGAATTGATCCAATCGAGACAGGAGCTGGAAAGCCGTTTGGGAGAACACGTCGATCACTTCGCCTATCCGGGCGGTCATTTCACGGGCGCGGTCGTCGAGGCGGTCGCCCGCGCCGGCTATCGTTTCGCGTATACGGCGTGTCCGCATGAGGCGCCGCAGCACCGCCTGCTGACGCTCGAGCGACTCCTTCTGTGGGAAGGCTCGTCGGTCAATGGCGATGGCCAATTCATTCCGGGCATCCTGACGTGCCAGGCGCATGCCTTGTGGCCGCCGGCACGGCGCTGCGATCGGGTGCATTAGGTATGAAGACAATCATGTCGCGTCTCTCGTCGCGATTGCTTGCATCACACGGCGCATCGGATGTGACAGGCGCTGCGGCGCTGCTCGTCATCGGCCGCGTTGTCGGCTTCGTCGCGTCGTTCGCGATCGGCATCGTGCTCGCGCGGCTGTTTACGCCCGCGTCGTTCGGTACCTACAAGCAGTTCTTTCTCCTCTACGCCACCCTTTACGGTCTCGCGCAGTTCGGGATGGCGGAGAGCCTCTACTACTTTGTGCCGCGCAATCCGTCGAAGACGGGACGGTATGCCTGCAACGCGTTGATCGCACTCGCGCTCGCGGGCGCCGGTTGCACGCTCGCGCTGTGGGCGTTGCGCGACGCGATCGCCTCGAAGCTCTCAAATGCGCCGCTGGCTGGTTACATGTGGCTCGCCGGCCTGTTCCTGACGTTCATGCTGATGTCGACGGTGCTCGAGATCGTCATGGTCTCGCGCAAGAAGCACCTGATGGCGGCCATCACCTACGCCTGCTCCGACATCGTCCGCACGCTGTTCTTCATCGTGCCGGCGTTGGTGTTCGTCAGCTTGCGAGCGGTATTCCTCGGCGCGACGATCTTCGCGGCGGTCCGGCTCGTGCTGCTGCTCGGTGCGCTGTGGCGCCAGTACGGCCGCGAGTTCCGCATGGACGCGGTGCTCCTGAAGGAGCAACTCGCCTATGCGCTGCCGTTCGCGCTGGCCGTCGGCGTCGAGGTCATCCAGACCAATTACCATCAGTACATCGTCGCAGCGCGCTTCGATGCCGCGACCTTCGCCATCTACGCAGTCGGCTGTCTGCAGATTCCGCTCGTCGACATGATCATGACGTCCACCGTCAACGTGATGATGGTCAGGATGGCGGAGGACACGAACCACGGCGACACGACTGTCAAGCTGTGGCACGAGACAATCTGCCAGCTCGCGTTCTTGATGGTTCCGCTGGCCATCTTCCTGTTCGTCATCGCGCATCCGCTGATTGTCACGCTCTACACGACGCGGTATCTCGCGAGCGTACCGATCTTCATGGTGTGGTCGCTGACGATCCTTCCGTCGATTTTCGGCGTCAACGCAGTGCTGCGCGTCTACGCGCAGACGCGGTTTCTGCTGGCGATGAACCTGCTGCGGCTCGGCACGGTGGCGTTGCTCATCGGATGGTTCCTGTCGGCATTCGGCATGAGCGGCGCGGTACTCGTCACGCTTGTCAGTACGACGCTCGTCACGTTCGTCGGCGTCGGGCGGATCGCGCAGCTCCTTCACCTGTCGTTCGTTGATTCGCTGCCATGGTCGCGATTGACCGGCATCTTCGCGCGAGCGATCGCGGCGGCCTTGCCAGTCGTCTGGCTGACGCGCGAGTTGGCATTGACGCCGATCCTGATGCTCAGCATCGGCGGTGTTGTGTATGGCGCAATCTACTTCGGATTCGAGATTCCAAAGGTCGTCCGTCTGAAAGCGGACGCTCCCGCCGATGGGACATCATCATGTGTGGCATCGCAGGCATAGTTCGCTGGGACGATCAGCCGGTCCACGAGAGTGAAATCCGCGCCATGTGCGGCGCCATGGCACATCGCGGTCCCGACGACGAAGGCGTCTACCTTGGCGACGGCGTCGCAATCGGCATGCGCCGCCTCAGCATTATCGACCTCGGTGGCGGCTACCAGCCGATCTGCAACGAGGATGGAACCGTCTGGATCGTCTTCAACGGCGAGATCTACAACTACGTGGAGCTCCGCCGCGATCTCGAGCGCCGCGGCCACAGCTTCAAGACACACAGCGACACCGAGACAATCGTGCACCTCTATGAGGATCTCGGACCGCGCTGTGTTGATCGGCTGCGCGGCATGTTTGCGTTCGCAATCTGGGATGCGAAGCGCCGCCAGGTCCTGCTCGCGCGCGATCGTCTCGGCATCAAGCCGCTCTACTACTACGAGCGCGACGGCGAGCTGCTGTTCTCGTCGGAGCTGAAGCCGATCCTGCAGATTGCGACGGTCGATCGTTCGCTCGACTGGGAGTCGGTGGGCCACCTGTTCGCCACCTTATCGACGCCGTCCACGAAGAGCATCGTCAAAGGAATCTCCAAGCTGGAGCCCGCGCGATTTGCGGTGGCGGGCCACGGTCGGCATCTTCGCATCGAACGGTATTGGGACCTCGATTTCGCGCCGAACGAGCGCGCGACCGAGCGCGACTTCATCGAGGAATTGCGCGAGCGTCTTGGCGAAGCCGTGGCGGCGCATCAGATCAGCGACGTGCCGGTCGGCGCCTTCCTCAGCGGCGGACTCGATTCAAGTGCCGTCGTCGCGATGATGTCCAGGCCGAAGGACGTCGAGCTCAAGACATTCTCGATCGGTTTCGCCGAGGCGACGCACGACGAGCTGCCTTACGCACGACAGGTCGCGTCGCAATTCAACACCGACCATTACGACCTGGTGCTGCGCCCGGACGTGGTGCAGATCGTCGAGGACCTCACGTGGTATCTCGACGAACCATTCGGCGACACGTCGGCGATTCCCACCTTCATGGTGTCGAAGCTTGCCGCCGAACACGTGACGGTGGTGCTGAGCGGCGACGGCGGTGACGAGCTCTTTGCCGGCTACGACAAGTACGTCGTCGAAGCGCGCGAGCGGAGGCGCGAGCAGATTCCGGCGCCGCTGCGCAAGGCCGCCGGCGCGGTCGGCGCCCTGATGCCGCTCGGCATGACCGGCCGCCGCTTCCTTCGTCATCTCGCACTCGAGGGGCCGACGCGCTATCTCGACGCGTCGACAATGTTCCACTCCGACGAAATGCGGCGGCTGTTCCGCCGCGAGGCGTTGACGCAGATCGCGCGGCACGATCCCTGGGCCGAGGCGCTCGCCGACTGGCGCGAGCTCGCGGGCGACTGGCTGTCGGCCGCGCAATACAACGACATCAACCGCTACCTGCCCCTCGATATCCTGACGAAGGTCGATCGGATGACGATGGCGCATTCGATCGAGGCACGGCCACCGCTGCTCGATCATAGGTTCGTCGAATTCGCCGCGACGATTCCCGCGCGCTTCCGACTGAAGAACGGATCGACCAAACACATCTTCAAGGAGGCGATGCGCGGCATTTTGCCCGACATCATCATCGACCGTCACAAGCATGGCTTCGCGGTGCCGCTCGCGCGCTGGTTCCGCGGCGAGCTCGCGGGTTTCGCGCGCGACGTCCTTCTGTCCGGCACCTGCCGCGAGCGCGGCATCTTCGACGTGCGCTCGGTCGAACAGCTGCTGCAGCAGCACACACGCGGCCGTGATCTCGATCTCCAGCTCTGGACGATGCTGTCGTTCGAGTTATGGTGCCGCCGCTTCATGGACGCGACTGAGATGGGAAAACCTTTTCCCTCACCCGACCGCGCGCGTCGTCGGCCCGCACAATTGGGTGGTGATGCTCCCATTTGCGCACCCGCATGACACGATTCGGGAGCGCACTCATCGGCACCGATATTGATCTTCCGATGGGCGTATGCGAATCCTGTGGGCGAAGATGGGGGGCCTCTGGCCCGCGACGACCGGCGGCCGCGTCCGCAGTCTCAACACGATCTCCGATCTGGCCCGACGGCATCAAATCACTGTTATCACGACGCACGGTCAGGGCGACGATCCCGAAGGGTTGAAGCGGCAGCTCGCGCACTGCGAGCGCGTGATTTCCATTCCGTACTCCGTTCCCAAACACGGCAGTGGCGCGTTTATTGGCGCGGTTGCCGGCTCCTGGTTCTCGCACTACCCGGTCGATCTGTGGAAGTGGCGCGTGGACGCCGTGCGCCGCGCCGTGCACGATGTCATCACCCGCGGCGGCATCGATCTCTGCGTGGCCGATTTCCTGTTTGCCGCCGTCAACGTGCCGATGGACGGGCGCGTGCCAGTGCTGCTGTTCGAGCACAACGTCGAATATCTCATCTGGAAACGGCTCGCCGATCTTGAACCGAGTCCATGGAAGCGCGCGCTCTTCGGGATGGAGTGGCGCAAGCTGCGCGCATGCGAAGCGGAGACGTGCCGCGCGGCCGACCTGACGATCGCCGTCTCCGACGATGACGCCAGACGGCTTGCGGAGCTGCGCGGAGGCATCCGTGCCGTCTCGATACCAACGGGCGTCGACACTGGATATTTCAAGCCCGCCGGCGTCGCGCAGGTGCCGAATCGGCTCGTCTTCAGCGGCTCGATGGACTGGCATCCGAATGAGGATGCGGTCTGCTACTTCGTCGAGAGCATCCTGCCGCGCATCCGCGCGGAAGTGTCTGACGCGTCGTTCACGATCATCGGCCGCAACCCCGGCGAGCGCGTGCGCGCGTTGATGTCGGAGCCCGGCGTGCACGTCACCGGCACCATCGACGATGTGCGGCCGTTCATCGACGAGGCGGCCGTCTACGTCGTGCCGTTGCGCGCCGGCAGCGGGACGCGCATCAAGATTTTCGAAGCGCTGGCTATGGCCAAGGCGGTCGTGTCCACGACCGTAGGCGCCGAGGGGCTGGCACTCGAAACCGGACGGCATTTCCTCGCGGCAGACACGCCGCACGATTTCGCGCATTCCGTCGTCCGGTTGCTGCGCGATGCGAACAAGCGGCGCGCGCTCGGCGATGCGGGACGCGCGCTGGTCGATGCGAACTATTCATGGGCGACAGTCGCGCGCCAGTTCGAGGCGCGCTGCGAAGAGGTGGTAGCCGAGCATGCATACGCACGACAAGCCGTCAGTGGTGTTGATCTGTCACGAGCAGGATCGCCTCGACACCGAGGGACTCGCGTCGTGGCTGGCGAACACACTGTGGTTGGCTGGTCTCATCATCATTCGTGATCCGCGAAGCCGCCTGTGGCGCGCCGCGCGCCGCGAGATCCGCCGCGTCGGGTTCCTGCGCTTCCTGGACGTGATCGCATTTCGCCTGTTCGCGCGCCTGCGGCTCGCGAAGCGTGACGCGGCGTGGAAGGATGCCGAAGTCGCGCGTCTGAGGCGCCGCTACCCTGCCGACCTCGACTCGGTTCCGCGCATCGTCGTGTCGACGCCGAACTCAGAGGAGGCACGCGCGTTTCTCGCGCGGCTGCAACCGGACCTCGCGGTTGCGCGCTGCAAGGTGATCCTCAAGGAAACAATCTTCGGCATCCCGCGCGTCGGCACGTTCGTGCTGCATCCCGGCATCTGTCCCGAGTATCGCAATGCGCACGGCTGCTTCTGGGCGCTTGCGCGGCGCGATCTCGATCGCGTCGGGATGACGCTGCTGCGCGTCGATCCAGGCATCGATACGGGACCGATCTTCCTGCACGGCACATATCCGTTTGACGAGGTCCAGGAGTCGCACTCGGTGATCCAGTGGCGCGCGGTCACCGAGAACCTCGACGCCATCGGACATGTGCTCCGCTCGCTGTGCCGCGGCGAAGGCGTCGAGCCGGTCCCGGTCGGCGGACGCGAATCGGCGGTGTGGGGGCAGCCGCAATTGACCGCGTACATGCGCTGGAAGTGGCGCGCGCGAAGGAGTCGAGATGCGAAACGTATCGCTGCTCTTTCATGACGTCTACGCGTCGGATCCCGCCGAGAGCGGATTCCGATCGCCGGCGGCCGACCGCTACAAGCTGTCGCTCCAGGACTTCCGTGCGCAGCTCGACGGGCTCGCGAACCTCACGAATCTCCGGATCCCGGATCCCGGATCCCGGCTCCCGGCCGTGCGCCTGACGTTCGACGACGGTGGCGTGTCGTTCTTCACGCATGCCGCGGACGAACTCGAGCAGCGTTGGTGGCGAGGTAGCTGTTTCGTCTCGACCGACTTCACCGGCCACGACGGGTTCCTGACAGCGACGCAGTTGCGCGATCTCGACGCGCGCGGTCATACCATCGGCAGTCACACGGCGTCGCACCCGCCGCGATTCAGCACGCTCTCGGCCGCGCGCATGTGTGCCGAATGGAGCGATAGCCGCAAGCGGCTTGAAGACATCCTCGGTCACGCCGTCACCATCGCGTCCGTCCCGGGCGGCTACTTCTCGTCCACGGTCGCCGAGGCAGCTGCCGAGGCCGGCCTGCGAACACTGTTTACATCGGAGCCGACAACGCGAGTCGGCGAGTCGTTCGGGGTGACGCTGATCGGGCGCTACGTAATTCGCCGCGGACATCCTGCCGACATGGCGCAGCGCTTCGCGCTCGCATCTTCGTGGACACGGTGCAGCGAGTGGGCGACGTGGAATGCGAAAGCGATCGTGAAACCAATCCTTGGGCCGTCGTACGCGCGGATCGCGGACTGGCTACTCGAGACCTCCCGACCAGCCTCACGCCAGGCCTCGGCGGGCTCACACACGAACCATGCGTAAGGCTGCGACGTTCATCGCGGTCGTCGCCACCGCTCTGCTGCTGTCGGGACACGGCCAGGCCGCGGAGCCGAATCTTCCGGCGTCGCCGCGCGCAACTGTCGAAGTTCCTGCGCTGAAGGCGGGCGGTCATACGATCCCTGTGCCCACTGGCGGCGATCTGCAGAAGGCACTGGACGAAGCGAATCCGGGCGATCGAATCGAGTTGGCCGCCGGCGCCACGTATCAGGGGCCGTTCAAGCTGAAGGCGAAGAACGGTGGCGACTGGATCGTCATCACCACCGCCGGAGCGGCGCCCAAGCCAGGCCGCCACGTCGAACCGTCCGATGCGCGTACGATGGCGCGGCTCGAATCGGCCGGCGACTTCGTCATCGCGACCGAGCCCGCCGCGCACCACTATCGTCTTGTCGGTATCGAGGTGGCGCCGAAGGCAGGCTCGTTCGTGACCACGCTGGTACAGTTCGGCGCGGATGAGACATCAGCCGACGCGACCCCTCACCACCTGATCGTCGATCGCTGCTACATCCACGGCGACCCCAAGATCGGCGGACGCCGCGGAGTTGCGGTCAACGGGCGCGCCATTGCGATCGTCGACTCGTATCTATCGGACTTCAAGGAGGTCGGCGCCGACTCGCAGGCGATCGCGGGCTGGAATGGTCCTGGGCCGATCCGGATCGCGAACAACTACCTCGAGGGCGCCGGCGAGAACGTGATGTTCGGCGGCGCGGATCCGAAGATCCCCAACCTCGTGCCGTCCGACATTGAAATCGTCCACAACCATCTCGCGAAGCCGCTGCGCTGGAAGAAGGGCGACCCATCGTTTGAAGGGGTCGAGTGGTCGGTGAAGAATCTCTTCGAGCTGAAGAATGCGCGACGGGTCGTAGCCGACGGCAACCTGCTCGAGTACAACTGGCCCCAGGCGCAGAACGGCTTCTCGATTCTGTTCACGGTGCGAAACCAGGATGGCGCGGCGCCCTGGTCGGCGATCGAGGACGTCGCGTTCACGAATAATCTCGTACGGCACGTGGCGGCCGGCATCAACATGCTCGGACGCGACGACAATCATCCAAGCGAGCAGGCGCAGCGGATTCTCATCCGCAACAACCTCTTCGTCGACATCGGCGGCTCATGGGGTGGGGGCCGGCTGTTCCAGATGCTCGACGGTACGAGCGGCGTCACGATCGATCACAACACGGCGTTCGAAACCGGAGGCATCCTCTTCGGCGGCGATCATGCGCCGCACTCCGCATTCGTCTTCCAGAACAACATCGTCACACTGTCGGAGCACGGCGTGACCGGATCGGGCACCGGCGAAGGAACCGAATCGATTCGCCGCTACTTCCCTGACGCGATCTTCCGCCGCAACGTGATCGTCGGCGGCACAGCCGGCCGATACCCACCCGACAATTTCTTTCCATCATCGCTCGAGGATGCGGGGATCGCCGTCCCGCGCGACACCGACCTTCGGCTGACACTCGCGCGGCCGTTCAGCCGCGCGGCAACCGACGGGCGCGATCCGGGAGTGGATATGGAGGCGCTCTCGCGCGCGCTCGATGGACTCGCCGCGATCGGCGCCGGCGTCCGCAACCGCGCGCACGCGGCCCTCGGCGACGACGTCTTCGGCTGGTGGGCGCCGAGTGCGCTGATGTTCTGGTCGTCGTTCGCGCTGCTCGGTTATGTCTACTTCGGTTATCCGATGATCGCCGCGATCCGCGCGCGGTTCCGGCCAAGGCTCCGGCGCCGCGCGCCGATCGAGCCACGCGTGTCGATCATCGTCGTCGCGCACAACGAGGTCGATCGAATCGTCTCTCGCATCGAAAATCTGCTGGCGCTCGACTATCCGCGTGACAGGCTCGAGATCGTGATCGGCTCCGACGGTTCCAGCGACGACACCGTCGCACGGGCGCGTCGCTACGAAGCGCTCGGCATCACCGTCTACGATTTTGCCCAGCGTCGCGGAAAGCCCGCCACCGTCAACGCCGTCGTCCCGCTCGTGCACGGCGACATCGTCGTCTTCGCCGACGCGCGGCAACGTTTCGAGCCGGGCGCGCTGCGTGCGCTCGTTGCCAACTTCGCGGATCCGAAGGTCGGCGCCGCGAGCGGCGAGCTTGTGTTGACCGCGAGGCAAGGTACCGGCACCGCCGGGCACGGGGCGAGCTTCTACTGGCGCTACGAGAAGTTCATCCGCTCCGCCGAAGGGCGCGGCGATTCGACCGTCGGCGCCACCGGTGCGATCTACGCGATTCGCAGGACGCTCTTCGAACGCATCTCCGAGGACACGCTTCTGGACGATGTGCTGATCCCGCTGAGGATCGTGAAGGCCGGCTATCGCGTGGTGTTCGAGCCGGATGCGCGCGCGCACGATCTCGCATCCGCCACGGCAAAGCAGGAGTTCGTGCGCAAGACGCGAACGATCGCAGGCATGTTCCAGGTCCTGTCGCGTGAGACGTGGTTGCTGAATCCGTTCCGCAATCGCCTGTGGTTTGAGACCGTCTCGCACAAGGTTCTACGTCTCGCGCTGCCGATGCTGCACGCAGCGTTGCTGATCTCGACGATCGCCCTAGCAGACCGCGGTTTCTTCGGCTTTATGCTCGCCGCGCAACTCACGTTCTACGGCTGCGCGCTCATCGGCTCACTCCAGCGCGACGCCAGGCGTCGCTCGATCGTGTTCTCCGCTCCGTGCGCGATGTGCGTGCTGCTCTGGGCGACCGTCGTGGGCTTCTATCGTTTCGTGACGCATCGCCAGAAGGTGACGTGGGAGCGGGTGCCGGTGCCCACCGCACATCGCGACGTCGCCGCATAGCACCCAGCGCCCGTCCGCCTGCGTGCCACGATTGTCAGCGTCCATCCCGCACGACGTATCCGCGCGCCGCCGGGCGGGGTGAGTGTTTTTTGGGAGCGTGCCTGTCCGCATCAGGCCTCCGCCACGCAAGCACAAGCGCTGCAAGACCGGAGACGGTCATGAATACGCCCCAGTACAAGTTCACGTTCAGGCCGAGAACCGTGGAGCGCGTCAACGCACCTTCAACCGCGAGGATCACGCCATAGCTCGTGAGCAGCCAGCCGATCGGATATCGCAGATCGAATTCCATGCCTCACCAGAAGAGGATGTTCAACACGGCCGTGAGCGCCAAAACGACTGTCGCCAGGACGGCGGGACGCCGGTACCACGACTGCTCGCGATCCGTTATGCGCGCCGTGAGGCTGAACACCAGCCCCCTGAGCTCGCTCTCCGGTTTCGCGCTCGTCATGAGACTGATGGCGATCGTCGACACGAAGCAGGTCGTCCACGCGGCGATCGCACCCCAGAAGTTCTGCGCCATGTCGGATGGATACGCGTGAACGACGACGAGCTTCGGCAGAAGCGACTGCGCGCCGGTGACACCGGTCAGCTCGTAGTGCAATGCGGCTACAGTCGTCCCGGCAAGCAGTCCCCAGAATGCCCCGTGGCCCGTCGTCCGCTTCCAGAACATACCGAGCAGGAACGTCGC
>Ga0070713_100003334_pt1 | contig 10594 bp, 6 predicted proteins | sample LARL82metaG_FD_65465 | JGI IMG/M metagenome (GOLD analysis project Ga0070713, IMG submission 65465) | Corn, switchgrass and miscanthus rhizosphere microbial communities from Kellogg Biological Station, Michigan, USA - LAR L8-2 metaG | ecosystem: Host-associated > Plants > Roots > Rhizosphere ... | reverse complement strand
CCGAAACTCTTCGCTCAGCAAACTCCGCCTGCCGGCGCAACTACGCCTGGTGGCACGCCCATGAACGAACCCGGCGGCAATCGACCTCGTGGTGGCAGCAACCACACACACAATGGCATCTACTACTTCTCTGGCACCGGATCCAATGACGGCTATCCCAAGGACGATCACGTTCTGGTAACTGATCCCTTCGAAAAGCACGTCACCCGCACGATGGACGCGCTCAAAAGATCGGTAGAACGTGCAGGCTGCACCATGGACAGCATCATCAATCTTCAGGTCTTTCTCTGCCTCCCTCTCGCCGACGGAGTCCCCATGCCGACAGGTAAGGCGCGATTCGATGCACACAAAGCGCAGTACGACGCGTTGAACAAAATCTACGGGACGTACTTCAGCCCCGGCAAAGCTCCATCTCGCGCCTGCATGGCTCTCGAATGGATCCCCGGTGATTCGCTGATTGAGATCGTCGGTAGCGCAATGGTGGTCAATCCGCCCACCCCATCTGCACCGCCTGCCGGCGAGTAACTTTCTGCGAAGAGGATTGAAAAGGAGCAACACATGAATTTGAAGTTTGGTTGGAGTCGTCGTTCCTTCCTCTCCGCGCTCGGCGCCGTCAGCGGCAGCCTGTTCGCCTCGAAGGAGCTGAACGCTGAGGGCATGTTTGGCTCGAAACCCAAACCGTCACAACCCTCTGTTGATGGCAGTCCTATTGTCCCAATCACAACAGGGCTTGGTTCCACAGGCGACATCTACGCCGAGCTTGGAGTAACGCCCCTGATCAACATCAATGGAACGGTCACGGTCATAGGCGGGTCGGTGATGAAGCCGGAGGTCATGGAGCTGATGCGTCGGGGCAACGAGCACTTCGTCCTCATCAACGACCTGGAGATTGCTGCTGGCAAGTTCATCGCTAAGCTGTGTAAGTCTCCAGCTGGCTATACCGGTCTGGTGACTGGCGGCGCGGCTGCGGCGATGGTGGTCGGCTACGCCGGCATGATGACGGAAGATCTAGAGCCGCGAATCAAAGCCTGTCCCGACGTGACCGGCTTTCCCCGGACCGAGGTCATCATCCAGAAGAGCCACCGCTATCCGTTTGACCACCAGATTCGCCAGACTGGTGCGAAGCTTGTCGAGGTGGAGACGCGAGAGGAGATGATTGCCGCCATCAACCCGAAGACGCTGGCGATCCACTTCACCAATATCCTGTCCGACAAAGGTAAGGTCAGCGGCCCTGAAACCGTTGCGATCGCCAAGGCACACAACGTCTACACCTTCAACGATGCCTCCGCAGATGTGCCACCGAAAGAGCGGCTATGGGAGTACCCGGCGATCGGTTTTGACATGGTCACCTTCAGCGGAGGCAAGGACATCTGCGGACCGCAGGCATCCGGTATTTTGATCGGCAAGGAAGAACTGATCCGCTGGTCGATGCTGAACATGAGTCCGCAAGAAGATCGCATCGGCCGTTGCTGCAAGGTCGGTAAGGAGACAATCTTCGCCCTGCTGAAAGCGCTCGAGATATTCGTCAATCAGGACTATGACGCCACGTTGAGAATGTACGACGCGCGCGCACAAGTCATCACTGACGCAGTGAAGAAGTTCGGTGTGACTGCGCTTCCTCGGCAGTTCAACCCGCAGGCTTTGGGCAACGTGACACCGCGTTACAGCTGGCAGATCGATCCCGCGAAACTCAAGATCACCGGGGCGGAGGTTATGCAGAAGCTGGCCAACACCCGGCCGGTCGGAATTGGCAGCATGGGCGCAGGTGCGAGCGGCATGCGCGGACGCGATCCGGACGCTCCTGCTGGCGGACCACCGGGTGGCCATCGCGGTGGTCGAAATGGTCGGGACAGTGACCCGAATAGCTTTGGCTTCGCCGTATGGCAGATCAAGGATGGCGAGGACAAAATTATTGCCGACCGCCTGGTCGAAATATTCAGCGAAGCTCCAAAGGCCTAGTTTTTTTTGACGAAATATCAACCGTATTGGCTGTATGTTTTAAAACACGACTTTGCGGCTGCGATAAGGAGTGTCATGTCGATTGAAACAATAGCCAAAAAAGATCCTCGTTACACCACCCTGATTAAAGGGAAGAATGCCCGATTTCCCTCATCAGAGGCGGACGCTGCCAGCCGCATCGAACTGTGCGAGGATGCGGCCGACGTGGCGCTGGCTTTGCAGCGGGCAGTGAGCGAAGGTCTGAGGCCCACGGTCCGCAGCGGTGGACATTGCTATGAGGACTTTGTCTACAACAATCCAGGTGGGGTCATTCTTGACTTGAGCATGTTCGCGGATACGACCCCTCTTCCGGGCGGTCCAAAGTACCGGATCGCGTCGGGCGCGCAGCTTGGAGAGGTTTACTCTGATCTCTTCAAGCGATATAACGTGACAATTCCAGGGGGAACGTGTGGCTCGGTCGCTGCGGGAGGTCACATCAGTGGCGGCGGCTATGGGTTATTGTCGAGGTTGCACGGCTTGACGTGTGACTGGGTTTCGGCGGTTGACATTCTGACTGTCGATGCCGGCGGAAAGGTGGTTCCGCGCAGAGTGGATCACAAGCATGATCCTGAGCTCTTCCGTGCTTGTCGCGGCGCAGGTGGCGGAGGTTTTGGAGTCATTACGAACTTTTTCTTCGACGAACTGCCTCAGGTGCCCCAGGAAGTGATCACGGCGAATATCAGTTTTTCCTGGGCCAATATGACGGAGGAGAGGTTCGAAGCGATTCTGAAGACCTATGGAGACTACTGGGAGACGCGTGGCAAGGATCCGGACACGTGGGGCCTGTTCACGGTGTTCGGCCTTACGCACCGGTCATCGGGGCACATCGGCATCTCTATCCAGTTCTGCAATCCCGATGGCACGTGCAGTGACTTGAAGGTGTTGAATGAGTTTCTCGGCCTCTTCGAGCCGTGCGGCCCAGTGCAAACCACGCCGGCTATCGCGGCCGTGACCGGAGGCGAAAGAGCAATGCACCATGCAGCTCCTGAGGGGTGTTGGGGGCAGCAGATGATGAGCCGCCACTTATGGCTCGATGCCAATGTCAGAGGAGGAGGCGGTGGAGGCGGAGCAGGTGGCGAGCAACGTGCCAAGTACAAGTCCTGCTATATGAAGCGTAACTTCAGCTCGGCAGAGGTCGCCTGCTTCTACAAGCATCTGACAACCATGGTGCCGGGAGTGGACCTGACCCGTTCGACAGTGTTGGCAGACTCGTTTGGAGGTGCGGTGAACCGGAAGGAGTTGGCTGAGACGACCGGAGTACCGCAGCGCCAGTCCGTGATGAAGTTGCAGTTCATAACGTATTGGAACAATGACAAAGATGATGCAGCGTATACCGAGTGGATCAAAGAGTTCTTCAATGACGTGTACTCCGGCCCGGACGTGGATCCGAAGTACAAGGGGACGCCCTACTGGAACGATCACTATCAAGGGTGTTACATCAACTACCCGGACAAGGACATGCTGGCCTACCCATTCTGGCCGCAGTTGTACTATGGCGATCAGGGATTAGTTCCGGTGTTGCAAGGGGTCAAACGGCGTTACGACCCGAACAACATCTTTCACTATGCCATGTCGATACGCGCATAAGGGTATCGTGATGGCAGTACCGAGGAGTAATCGATGAGAGATCGCTTGCTTTGGAATCGCAGAGATTTTTTGCAGGTGGCGGGATGCGCGTCGCTAAGTGTGATGAGCACGCGCCTGCCTTCGCTGTCTGCGGTCGGTAAGAAGGGTAATACGGCCGCCACTCCTCGCTTTGCATACGTTGGTTATGCCGGCGAGAGCGCTGTTGTGACCAACGGTTTCTCACACAGAATTGGAGTATTTGCCATAGAGGGCAAGCGCTGGAGACCAATCGGAGCCGTTCCCAGTGACCATCCATCGTTTTTGACGCTGCATCCGACTGAGCGATTTCTCTATGCGATCAACGAAGTCGACCGGTACGAGAACCTGCCGTCCGGAGCTGTCGAGGCCTATGCCGTTGACGCGAAGAATGGAAGTCTCACACTGCTGAACCGGCAGCCGCTCTCCTTGTCGGCGACCGCGCCGAGACACATGACCGTGTCTCCCGATGGGCGTGCCTTGGTGGTCGCGGTGCATGGCGGAGGCGCATATAACATGCTGCCGATCAACGAGAAAGGAAGTCTGGGACGAGTCTCGGGAATACTGAAAGAAACCGGCTCGGGGCCCGATGAAGAGCATCAGCAAGCCGCACATCCGCAGATGGTGATGTTCGACAGGATGGGACGGCTTCTCGGCGCGGACATGGGGAGTGACAGGCTGAGCGTCTTCACACTGGATAACGGCAGACTGAGCGTAATGGCACGGAGCGACGCGCGGGCAGGAAGCGGCCCCCGGCACATGGAGCTTCATCCTAGCGGCAGCCTGCTGTTCGTCGCGAATGGGCTTGATGCGTCGGTGTCCTGCTATGGATATGACGAGAAGAACGGCAGGGTGCTCGAACAACTTGAGCATGTGTCAACCGCTACGAATAGTAGCGGAGGGAAGCGCGCCGTTCTGATGACGATGCATCCATCGGGCGAGTTTTTGTATACGGCGCATCGTTCCGGGAAGGATGGTATTACAGTCTGGCGGAGCAACAGCACTGGGGCGCTTCGGGTAGCTCAGCATGAGGGCGACGGATTGCAATCGCTGCACGCAATAACAATGGCTCCGGACGGAAGCAGCCTGCTGGCGCTGAGTCGGAAGAGCGGAAGTGTGGTCCGCTGGAGCGTCGACCAGCGGAGCGGCCATCTTACCGAGCCGGTTCAAGTCGCCAAAGTACAGGCGCCGATGAGCATGGTGGTGAAGTATCTGTAGTGACCGGCCGTTTTTGATCTGGGAAGGCGGAAGCTTTGATCAAGAGGATGAATCGGCCCGTTCCGAAGGGCAAGTACGTTGTCGCGCTGGTAGCCGCAGTGCTGCTTGGTTATGTGGCACATGCGCAAAACGCGGAAACTTCCGCACAGAATTCGTCCACGTGTGCTGACGTTCCCCATAGTGATCATCCCAAGGCTCTGCTTTCGAATGGAAAGCTTTCTGCGCTGGTATTTCTTCCAGACTCGAAGAATGGATACTACCGCTCGACCCGATTTGATTGGTCGGGTGTGGTCGGGTGTGTGTCGCTGAACGGGCATACGTTCTTCGGGGAATGGTTTGCCCAATACGATCCGCTGAAGAATGATTCGATAACCGGGCCAGTGGAGGAGTTTCGCTCCGACGATGGGCCCATGGGACGCAGTGGGCCTGAAGGGCAGCTAGCGGCGCGTCCGGGGGCGATTGGATATAACGAGGCCAAGCCAGGAGAGCCATTTCTCAAGCCGGGGGTTGGAGTGTTGCGCAAGGTGGACAACTCGCCTTATCAGTTCGGCGGGACCTACCCGATTGTGGACACAGGAAAGTGGACCGTGAAGGTAAAGCCGCGTTCAGTGATCTTTCGCCAGGTGTTGAACGGGCCGCAGGGCTACGCCTACGTTTATGAGAAGACATTGACGCTGGACAAGAATGACTCGGTCATGACCCTCGAACATAGCCTGAAGAACACGGGACAGAAGACGATCGATACAAACGTCTATGACCACGACTTCTTTATGTTGGATGGCAAACCTGTGGGCCCAGGGGTGGTGGTTCGCTTCGTCTTTGAACCTAAGGCGGAAGATCCGCTCGGAGCGGCGGCAAAGATCGAAGGAAAGGAATTGGTCTACGTGGACACACCGGCTCCCAGAAAAGGTGTTTCCGGTTATCTGACGGGCTATTCGGATAGAGCCTCGGATTATGACTTCACCGTAGAGGACCAGAATTCAAAGGTGGGTGTACAACAAACATCGGATTCTCCCTTGGCGCGGCTCTATTTCTGGTCGACGCGGAGCACGGTGTGCCCAGAGGGATATATTCACCTGAATGTACCGCCGGGAAAGACCAGCCATTGGACGATTCGGTACCGGTTCTTTGTCCCCGCAAAGCAGTAGCACGGTCGCACCATTTTCCGCCCTCTTTTCAATTGGTTAGACAAGTCCCCCCTTTGGGAATGGAGCACCATCTCCATCGATGATTTCGCTCGTTTCTGCAGAATTTTGCACAGGAAGCCTCCTGTATATCAGGCTATACAAGATTTCCTGAAAAATAGGTCATATGACCTAGATACAAGTGACTGTCTCGGACTACTATGAGAGAAATTTTACAGTCTCGTCACACACTGGAACCCCTTTTGGAACTCTTGGCAGTGCTTCCATGCACTGACGTAGTCCGGGTCAATTTCGTTGAAAGTTAAATAGAAACCGACCCAACAGAAGCTTAGGAAAATCATTTTCATAATTTCTGGAGGCTTACCGAGATGAAAAGACATGTTCAGGCGATCCGCGTTTTGACGTTCATCCTGCTGGCATTCTGCAGCGTCGTGTCGAGAGCCCAGACCATCACCGGAAGCGTGAATGGCATTGTGACCGATCCTACGGGCGCAGTCATCCCAAACGCAAAAGTAACAGCAACCAATGTCGACACTGGTGTCACAACTGCCACCACCACGAATAACGAAGGTGTCTATAACATCCGATTTCTGCAAATCGGCAACTACAAGGTAGTGATCGAGGCGCCGGGTTTTGCCGACTCAACATATGGACCCTTTGTATTGGAAACTGCCCAGGACGCGAAGGTCGATGTCAAGATGGGCCTGTCCAGTCAGCAGCAGAAACTATCCGTTGAGGCAGAAGTTGTTCCCCTGATGAACACGGAAAACCCCACGCTGGCTACAACGATCGACAAGCGCGCTATTGACAACGCCCCACTCGTGGGCCGCAACATTATCGCCCTGACGATGTTCCTGCCCGGCGCGGTCAGCACGAACCCCAACGGCTTCGTCAGCAACGCTGCCGTCTCCGGTCCCCAGAGCGCCAATCAGACCGTCTCGGTTAACGGCAATCGTCAACAGACGAACCAGTACCTGCTCGACGGCGTGCCCGTGGACGAAAACCTCAACAACATTTCAGCATATAACCCCAGTCCCGACGCTATCTCGCAAATCCAGGTCATCTCCGCCAATGCGCCCGCGGAGTACGGCAACGTCCTCGGCGGCGACATCCTCTATCAGACCACGAGCGGCACCAACCAGTGGCATGGAAGTGGGTTCTTCTACCTTTCGAACTACAACCTCAACGCAAATACCTGGTTTAACAAACACCGGGCCGTTGCGACCCCAAAGAACTCATTCACGCGTGACATCTTCGGTGGCACCATTGGCGGGCCAATCTTCCACGACAAGTTATTCTTCTTTGCCGACTATCAAGGCGGCCGCTACCATCTTGGTGGACCAGCCACCGCAACCGTGCTCACGGACAAGGAGCGTACGGGAGACTTCTCGGAACTGCTTAATCCATCCCTGATGTGTCTCTCTACAGATTCTGCGTCAGCCTGCACAGGCAAGCTGATTCAGCTTTACGATGCAACCACGCCGGGCTTCCCTGCCTATCCGAACAACAAGATTCCGATTGGCACTAACTCCGCAGCGACCTACCTGCTGGCGAATCCTCAGATCTATCCCCATGCCAACTCGGCTCCTCAGCCTGGTTCGCCCGCTTCCGGTAACTATACCGGCACACAAAAGCTCCGCAACTACGGCAACCAGTTCGATGTCAAAGTTGATTGGAAGGCCACGCAAAAAGACAATCTTTCGGTTCGCTACACCTGGGGACACTTCGGCCAGACCACGATCAACCCGCTGCCGACCAGCTTCGCCAGCGCCCCGACGTTCCCGGTGTGGGGTCTCGCTATCAATGAAGTCCACACCATCAACTCCTCCATGGTGAACGAATTCCGCGCCGGTTATACCCGCGTCCAGAACAACGGAGCTGTCCTTCTCGACCCCACCGGTGTCTTCGGTCTCAATGGCGATAAGATCCTGGGCATCGGAGCGAACAATCCATTCACCCAGGCCTTTGCGGGCTTCTCGGTTCTCGCGTTCGGCAACTCAGCCAGCCCGCAGGGGTTCACCGCCTCCAACGGTACCGAATACACCAACCTTGGCAACCAGAACACCGGCACCAACTTTACCCTCAACACCTTCCTCTATGGCGATAACTTCACCTGGCTCAAGAACCGGCACACTTTTAAGATGGGTGTTCAGTTCCTGCGCCAGCAGCAGAACAACTTTTACCCAGGCAACGATGGCTCCCTCGGAGGCTTCTTCTACCTCGGCGCCGGTACATCCAACGGGTCTGCCACGAATTCCGCCGGAAACAGATCCAACGGATATGCGGCAGCCGATTTCCTCCTGAACCGCGCTGGCTTCAAGAGCGTAGGCGGCGTCGCCGGTCCCGTGGGAATGCGCCAGTGGCGCGATGCTTATTTCATCCAGGACGACTGGAAGGTCAAGCCAACCCTCACTTTGAACCTCGGCATTCGCTATGAATACTCACAGCCGATCTACGAGGTCAACCACAAGATGTCGACCATCGACCCGAACAACCCCTCGGTCCTCATCATCGACGGAAACGACACGTCCGTATGTAAGGCGAACAACCTGCCTTGCGTGACGGCTGCAACCGCCGGTTACGGCCGTGGACTCGTCGATCCCTATTACGGCAGTGTCATGCCTCGTCTCGGCTTCGCATGGTCAGCGACGCCTCGCTGGGTAGTCCGCGGTGGATACGGCCTGCAGAACTTCATGGAAAGCACTGGCGCGAATCTGCGCATGACCACGAACCTTCCCTTTCAATCCACGTTCCAACTGAGTGGAGTTCAGCCCTCCTCCACCGGTACCGGCAGTTTCTTCACAGTTCAGAATGGCTTCGGCAGTGGCGCTGCAGGGTCCAACACCTACAACGTCTGGAACAAAAAGATCAAACCGGAGTTCATCGGCATCTACAACCTCACTGTGGAATACCAGCTCAACAACACTGCTTCCGTTCAGGTTGGCTACGTCGGCGAATCCGGCCAGCATTTGGTCACTGCCAATCAGCGCAACCAGCTGCATGCACCCTGCGTCGTCGGCGGCGTCGTCCAGAACGTTGCACAAGCCGTTCCAACGGGTACGGCAGCAACCTGCCCTACGATTCAACCCGCGCCGTTCCAAACCGCACCGGGCGTACTCTACAACGGCGTCATCCGCTTCACGGACTCCAACGCCATGATGAACTACAACGCCATGCAGGCCACCTTCCGCCAGCGCGCCTGGCACGGTCTGCAGTACACAGCCAACTACACCTGGAGCCACGCCATGACCAACAGCGTTGGCTTCTACGGTGTTCCCAGCGTCACGGTAGGCAGCGCCTATGCCGAGAACGTCTACGACATGCACGCGGAATATGGCCCCGCGGGACAAGACGTGCGCCAGGCCCTCAACTGGAACCTGGTCTATGATCTGCCCTTTGGCCGCAACCGCATGTTCGGCGGAAGCATGCCTCTTATCCTCGATGAGATCGTCGGAGGTTGGAAGGTCGGCATGACCGGTGTCGTTTACACGGGCTTCCCCGTCAACATCAACACCAGCACCAATAACTCAGGAGTGAACGGCAACTCGCAGCGCGCCAATCACTACCGACGGCTGAAGATCGTCAACCGCTCCAACAGTCACTGGTTTGGAACCGATCCCTCTGCGACTCCCTGCCCGACCGCTGGTGTTGATAACGGTGTCTGCGCCTATGGCCAGCCGGCACTCGGAACCTTTGGCACCACTCGCCCGACATCGGAACGAGCGCCGGGTTTCCAGAGCTACGGAGCCTCAGTCACCAAGGACTTCACCGTCTGGCATGAGCATCAGATCAACTTCCGCGCTGATGCTGATAACGTCTTCAACAACGCATACCTCGGCAATCCGGTCAGCAATGTCGTATCTGCTAGCTTCGGTGATATTCAAGGTCAAACCACGCCAGTGCGGTCTGGTCCGAGACAGATGCAACTCTCACTGAAGTACCACTTCTAACCTAACCAACCAGGAGTTGCATCTTCGGCAGTATCGATTCTTCTAAGCGTTGACGGTGGCTCTCCCACCGTCAACGCTTTTTCTTTAAAATTCCGACGAACGAGAACGCACGCTGGATTCGCCGTCCCAGAATGGCGTCGTTCGTTTTTGACGATAGGTCATTTGCCGTAAGCGCTTTGAAAGCCACGAGCGTACCTAACCTATGCGATGATCAATGCAAAAGCCAACCCGACGCCAAGGAAACAATGTGCGAATGACGCACGCATAACTATTAGCAGTTCATTGAGAAGCTTCAATCAACATGGCGGTTGGTAGTGGGAGCGATATGGCAATTACTGTTCTGCGACAGGATCCACGCTATAACACCCTGATAAAAGGCCATAACATCCGCTGGCCGGCAAATGAGGCGGATGCTGTGAGTCGAATAGAGATATGTGAGACCGCTGACGATGCGGCCGCGGCTCTTCAACGAATCGTGAGCGCAGGACTGCGGCCCACCGTGCGCAGTGGTGGACATTGCTATGAAGACTTTGTCTCCAACAATCCCGGTGGGGCACTTCTCGATTTGGGTATGCTCACCCAAACCAATCCTCCGGGCAAGGGTGCGCCCTACACCATCGGTACCGGCACGCAGCTATGGCAAGCCTATGTGGAGTTGTATAAACGCTACGGCGTAACACT
>Ga0070713_100003331_pt1 | contig 10597 bp, 10 predicted proteins | sample LARL82metaG_FD_65465 | JGI IMG/M metagenome (GOLD analysis project Ga0070713, IMG submission 65465) | Corn, switchgrass and miscanthus rhizosphere microbial communities from Kellogg Biological Station, Michigan, USA - LAR L8-2 metaG | ecosystem: Host-associated > Plants > Roots > Rhizosphere ... | reverse complement strand
TGGCCTTTAAGCTTCGAACGATGATTTTGCAATGTCCTCAATGGCTCGAGCAAAGCATTCGCATCAGTCTCCCCAAGGCACAATAAGGTTAGGCATTGTTTCAGCAAATTCAGGGAGCCAACGGGGTTTGAAGGAGGGCTGGCTCCAAGTCTGTCAACTAGAGATCGTAGCCATTTGGATGAAAAACCCTCAATGATGAGCTTGTCGAGTTGCATCAGATCATTGGCCCATTCGTCAGCAGCAGCGGTGACGGGATAATTGACCGAATCGCACAGTTTATCTGATCTCAACACCCACCATCCAACCTGCTTGCGATGCCATTCGCGTAACAAATTTTTGAGATCGAGAAGAGGATTGGGATAACTAGTCCAAGATCCCAGCATATCGGCGTCGTAGGCGCGCTTGGATATTCCTCCTTTCGGAGGCTCATTGTAGGCTTTCCAATGGAGTTGCTCTTCATGTGGCAGGTTTCGGAGATCAACAATGTAAGCGTGGATTTGTCCTTCCTCGTTTATATCGAACCCTTTCAAATGCCACGCACCTCGGCATGTTATTGCCCTGTCGTCAACGCGATATTTGTCGGAGTCTCCTTTGTACTTCGCCAAGACTTCCGGCCGAAAGAATGCTGGGCTCAACTCAAAAGGGAGGTCCGAATTGACGAAATAGTTTGCCGTCGATCCTGGCGCGCAAGACACGTTCGTCACGCACTCGTGTCGCCAATCCAGAATGATGAAGGATTCATACTCCCTTCCTTTATCCGAGAACGGACTGATCCGTTCGAAGACCTCCTCTGGCGAAGAGAGAGGACTGATGATTTGAGATCCGCGCATGTAGCTCGCATGACCGCGCTCGACATGTGACCGATAGACAATATCTGATGAAGTAATACTTTTAGAATCCTCGCCTTCTCGCCATCCACCGAAGGTTGAAGCTATCCTAGTGATGTCAAAAACGCGAACTGCGACCGCACCGGTGAGGATAAGATAGTTATCGAGTGTTTTGCGTTTAACTGTGACAAAGTGACCTCCAAATTCGTCGCCTTTCCCGGTGATACTGGTGATCTTGACGACTTCTGCTATATCGCCATTCTTGTCAAGCCGACACCATGCATTCCTCTCTTCAATGTAATGAATTTCGGCTGTCTGAGAGAACTTCTGAAGAAGCTCATAGTAGTGCTTGTCACCTATCCTTCCCTCGAAGCTCCGAGAGAAAACGATTTGCTCAGCCTTCGCGTAAAAGGGGCTCCCGCCATCTTCTATCGGCTCCGCCACTCTCATCGATTGCGGGCTTGAAAACCGCAACTCGACTCCCCAACATGCATCCGTTTGAATCTCCCAGTTGAGGCGCTCTGCCGGAGGAAAAAGATCGAGCCGCTCCTGAGGAACAACAACAGTGTGGAAGAACATATGGCCGCATAGGGCCTGAAGTACGATTTCTTCGCGGTTGACACTCCGCTGAAGGAACGATTCCACATCGCTTAAACTTACCCAGCTTTCAAGAACCTCAGAATTAGACGGTTTCGATGCAAAAGAAACCCACTCCTGTATCGATGCGTTCATAAGGCTCGGCCTTTCCCCTCTGAGGGACTCGGGGGCTATTCCCCAGATGCAATATCTTGAATTTCCTCAAGCAAAGCAGCTCTCAGTCCATCCAGACCAGCGGGCGGCAAATCGATGATGATGGCGCTGCCATTGCGGAGGATCCCATTGAATTCCTCATTCAACCATTTCAAGAGTTCTGGCACTGCGGAACGGGGAAACAGTAACTTGTCTCCAACTAACTTTCCCTCTGGATTGCGCTTCATCGAGGGAGGAGCAATGTGATCGGGAACAATTTCTTTATCGACAAGCATGAACCCGGTCGCGCCGAAGACGTTTCTTGGCGCGTTGTTCAATTCGTGAATGTGGGCGATTATCTTGCGTTTGTAATGCCATGGGCGTTCGTTTGCGATCAGGTGCGATAGAGCAAACCTCGTGAGGATGGTGCCAAGACCGAGATTCTGCGCAGTTGATGCGACGATCAACCCGCCAATCTCATATTCCGTCTCTTCCTCATTCAGGACCGCATAGCACAGCCCAACTAGTTCCTCAGTATCTGAACGCCGAATTCCGAATAGGGATCCATCAGCTGCAAACCGTGCAAGATCCCCTTCTGTTCGAGGCCATATGTGCGCGTCGGCAGATTGAACGCTCTTGAAAAAAGAAAACGCCTTATATGCGTAGGTCGAAGGAACTTGGAAGAATACAAAAGGAACGGGCCCACTATCCATGGAGGCCATCATAACAACCATGGCTAGTAGACCCTGTTTACTCTGCGCGGATTATCGCCCTTGGAATAGAAAGGCTTTAAGCCGTGTGCGCGTACGAGTGCTCGTATGCGGAGCGAAGTTTGATCCTGCTATTCAATTGTTCCGAAATCCAAGTGATTGCAGGAGTTCTCATCGCGATGTGTGGCGTACTTCGACCATTGATCCACCGATTGATCGTCGGACGACTTCTGGAAAGTGCGTCAGCGATCTGTGACTCGGACATTTCGAGAACGCTTCGAGCATCACGCAATATCTCCTGAAAGGCCGCCTCATCGCGGACATCAATATGGCTGGCTCGGTATTCCAGGTCTTTGAGTTCATCGATTCGGCTCATCGTAGCTGCGGCCATATGTTTTTCCTCCTCACCTGTGCAACTTGTACTTTAGATGCATTTGGATGACACTGTCAACACTATTTTAACTTCTTATTTTATTGACCTTTACGACATTACATCCAAGTCCATCCTAATGAGTTAGACCCAGTAAGGCTGTGCAAGTTGCACTAGAGATCCCCTTTTATTCACCTGCGGGATGTTGTGGATATTTTCGCCTTTTGTTCTCCTATACTGTTTCTCGTGTGGCAGCTGCCTGAGACCCGAGTTTGTGACTATACGGTCGCGTGCAAAGGATGCGGTGAGAACATCCCTGCACCCGTGCAAACGATGCCAGACGCCTGGATCATCGCGCAGTGTCCTCTGTGCGGTGAACGTCGCTACTACCTGCCTCCAGACATTTTCAGAGGACGTTTGTCCCACCTGTTGCTCTCAAGAAAACCGGTGAAATCAGAGCGGAGGCTTCGCTGATATTGGGCAGATGAACAGGGCAATTGCACGCGAAGGGGACGACAGGCGGAAGCAGGATCGGTTTGCGTCAACGCTCGTAATCGCAGCTTCGATCATTGCCGCTGTTAGGCTGGCACGGGATGACATCAGCAGGCCGTCACCACGGTTGACATCGGTTATTGCTGACAGTGTTGGACTGGCGAGGAGCATTCTGGAAAGAGTCGTGCGTTAGACTAGTTGTTTCCGAAAAACCTGGCTTAGTGAATACGCACCGAGTTTCTCGCAACGGAGAGAAGATCATGGAGATTCGCATTCACAACGTCGCAGAATTCATCACAGAACTCGCCAAGTGTCATCTCCATCATGGCTGCATCCGGTTCTTCCGAGGTCACCCAGATTACCAAAAGTATTTGATCCGTCCAGGGATCTACCGCAAGTTTAGCCTCATCCGCAACGAGAGTGACCTAATCAACGAAGCCATAATTCGATGTCCTGCCGACTTTTCAGAAACATCGACTTTCTTTGAGCGACTTGTGAAATTGCAGCATTATGGCCTCCCAACTAGATTGTTAGACCTGACCTCGAATGCGTTAGCGGCTCTATATTTTGCTTGCCGAGAAAAGGAAAGGACAGCGGGTGAAGTTCTGGTATTCGACATCCCAAAGAGAGACATAAAATACTACAGCAGCGATACCGTTTCACTGATTGCCAACCTCGCCCGTCGTCCATATAAGTTTGACTTGGAGGACTTGCCATCTGACCAAGCCGAGTTCAACAAACATGTCTATGTTGCTAGGCTTTTACATGACATTCGCGAGGATAAGCCTGGCTTTCAACCACTCATTGAAATCGAGGATTTAGCGCGAGTTATTTGCGTCCGGGCTAAATTGGATAATGCGCGAATAGCGCGCCAGGATGGGGCGTTTTTGCTCTTTGGAGTTGGCGATAAGAAGAGGCAGTATGCACCTCTGCCGGATGAATGGATCGTGCGTGGTCCCGGCACAAAGAGAATCATCTTCTCAAACAAATACAAAATCAAAAGGGAACTTGAGAGCTTCGGCATCTCAGAACAGAGTCTATTCCCGGAACTTGATTACCAGACCAAGACGATTGTGCAGCGATTCACGGGACGATACAAGCGCAAGCCAAAGAAGCCACAGCGAACCAGTTCCAAATCTTGAGATGTAAAGTATGTGCGGACGATACGGAAGGCGCGGGGACAAACAGCGCATCGCAGAGTGGATGCAGACTCACAACACGAGTGTGTTTGATGAGTTTGATGAAACGAACCTCGCGCCCTCTTACAATGTCGCGCCACAGAGCCTCCAACCAATAGTGCGTCTCAATGGAGAGACTGGTGAGCGCGAATTAACTGTCATGCGATGGGGCCTAGTTCCCTACTGGTCGAAAGATGGCAAAGCAGCATTCAGCACGATCAACGCGAAATCGGAGACGGTCGCAACCAGTCCAGCGTTCCGCGAACCATGGAAGAATCGTCGTTGCCTCGTGCCCTCAGATTGGTTTTACGAATGGCAGAAGCTAGACGAGAAGACAAAACAGCCTCACGCTATCGCCATGAAAGACGACAGCATGTTTGCGTTCGCAGGATTGTGGGAGACCTGGAAAGACAGAGCCACGGGGCAAAAGCTGCGCACCTTCACGATTCTCACAACTGAACCGAATGAGTTGATCGAGCCGATTCACAATCGGATGCCCGTCATTCTCGCGCCAAAGGACTACGAACGATGGATGGCTCCGACCGACCCGGCACACTTGCCTGTCGAGCTTCTCAAACCTTACCCGGCGGAAGAAATGAAGGCATGGAAGGTAGGTCGCGCGGTCGGCAACACCCGGCATAACGATCCGAGTTTGGTTGAGCCTCTGAGAGAGGAAGAACCAAGCCAACTGAAACTGATCCAATGATGCGCGAGCCGCGTAGTCTACGACCATTAAGTCAAAATTCGGCAAAGTGCCGAGTGAAGGCTCAGCTTTTCAGGCTCTTTAGAAACGAGAAGTCTTCCCGCGAGCCATCGACGCGAGTGATATAGAAACATCGAGTTCCACCTTCAGCAGGTTCGATGGTGAAGTGCTTGACGCCCAGGCCGATCTTCTCCGCCGCTTTCTGATGCTTCTTTAGTAGCTGCATCACGAAGTCATGATCGTCGCCCGTGATCGGCACACGCAGTTCGTAACGATAGAGAATTCCTTGAATAAACTCTATGGCAGCGCCCTTTGTGTCGAAGGTACGCGATCCGATGGTCTGCGGCTTCGCCTTCCCCATGCCCTGACTCCTTTGTGTCTGATGTCGATCAATAATAGTCCGGCTGCGCCTAGTTTGCGGGCGTTGCTGTTTCGCTCTCCTCTGATGGCAGAATTACGGCATAAAATGAAAGCGTACCCCACAGTGTGATCTTGTACACAACGGATTCAGGGGCATCGTGCGCCGCAACACGAATCACACTGAAACCGGGTCCCAGGTGTGCTCTTGTCGCACCAGAGCTTTTCAGTGCTCGCGTGAGCTCATCTGGAACATTGTGATCGTGTACGAAGAAGATCTGTATGCCATAAGGCTTCTCGACAATTCGGCCCGACAAAGAGTATTCGCAGCCGCGCACAATCTTGTCGGCCACAACATGGAGAAGATCAGCAGGAATTCTGATCTGAGGAAGCTCTTCGTCTTTGAATCCAGCGTGCGATCCCAGGCCCGGAAGTCTAGAGCCACTCGCTTCCGGTTCATGAGGCTTGATCGCTGCAATTAGCCCGAGCTTATGTTTTCGCCGATGCTCTGCCTCCTCTGCACCAAGCCCGTCAATGCCGCTTCCAAGTGAACGCATAACCTTTGCAGATAGACCTGCGGCTTCAGCCTTCCTGGGGTCAATACAAAGCGCGAGGCGGCTGAATACCTTCTTTTCAATCGAACCGAGACGATTGTTGCACGCACTGCAACTCGGCACGGTCCAACGCTGCGTGTCATCGGGCGTCGTCTCGGGATACCACGAATCAGGGAACACGTGATCCTTGGTCGTCTCGGTCAGAGCCTTCCCACAATGAACGCATCGAAGTTGATCTGTGGTTGCCATGTACCTACTCTGAACAGAGTACCTTCTCAGGAACTCGGATTACGGATGGACTTTCCCCGACTCACAGAGAAACAAGCGAAGAGAGAATCGCATTTCCCGCGTCACTGCGATTGAGCGGGGTGATTTTGCAGCCACTGCCGCACGCGTTGCTGCACGCTGGCAATTTCGGCTCGCGTCAAAACTGCAGCCACCATATCTCGCCTCTTAACAGCTTCTTCCTTCCTCTCAGGTGTGACGTCTCCCGAAGCTGCCAGGTCAAACCAGAAATACGCTTCTGGATAGTCACGAGGAACACCCTTGCCTGAATCATAGAAATGGCCGAGGTAGAACTGTGAACGAGTATCTCCCTGTTCCGCAGCCTTCCGGAGCCAAATCGCTCCCCTTGCGTCATCCCGTGGTACACCCCACCCCTCGGTGAAACAGGTGGAAATGAAGAACTCGGCATCTATATGGCCCTGTTGCGCGGCTTTGACGATCCAGACGAACGCTTGACCGTCGTCCTGTGGAACGCCGTGCCCAAAGTGATACAGTCCTCCAAGCTGGAATTCCGAATTGGGATCGCCCTGCTCTGCACCCTTACGAAACCAGAACTCCGCTTGCGTATAGTCCTGCAGCACACCCTCGCCGAAGAAATACATCCTGCCAAGTTGGTATTGCGCTCCTGCATTTCCTGCTTTCGCTTCGGCGAGTAAGGTGCGGTCGATGCCTTTACCATTGGCTACAGCCGCACAGGCGAACAACACGAGCGCCAGAACTCCCCAGAGAGGAGAGAATCGCCTTTCCATGTTTAACCCCTTCTGTGGCTAAAGGATGATCCACTTCCAGTGGAGCGCCAGCCCCTTGGAGAGTCAATCCCTCGGAAGCGTCCGGAGGTGAGAAAGGTAACACTCAAGCCCAGCTTCGAAGTGGATACTCGTTGTATCGATGCCTGTGAGGAATGATGAGCACGCCCGAGATAGCCGAAGCGATCAAGGAAACTGAGGATTGGTTCGCAATCCTGCGCAGCCTTGCCAAGTTTGACGAATTGGAGGTGAAGGGCGTTGTAAACGGTCTTCTTTCACCGACGCTTCCGGAAGAATGCGTAGTTTCCGTCTACTATCGCGTGTCCGCCAACGTCAGCTCATTACTGGAGTTGCATTCGCCAAAACATTTCCAAGCGATTGGAATGCTTGCACGAAGCGTGTTTGAGTTGGCCGTGGATATGGAAATTTTCCATCAAGTACAAGGCGCGCCGATCAAGATGCGCGTGTTCCTTGACATCGAAAAGTTGCGAGCATGTCGAAGCGCGATCAAATTCGCAAAGACAAACCCCTTGACTCTTCAGCAGTCCGAACAACCGCAGGAGGACTACATCAAGAACAACGAGACGCGGATTCTGAGCCTAGCTGCTTCTACGTGGAAAGGAGTGAAGTTTTCGGACATCAAACACTGGAGCGGCATGGGCCTTCCTGAGCGTGTTCGGATGCTTCCCGCCGAAATGCAAGAGCTATATGCGTTCTACTATCGGCAGCTCAGTTGGTCAGTTCATTCGGGCCTACAAGGTTCCTACGGCCTCTTGCCTGAGACAATTGCCCGAATGTGTGGGATGGCCTTCAATCTTGCAGCTCGGGATTATGAAAGGGTACTCCGCCAGATCATCCAATCGGTGAAGCTCGATAAGGTTGACCCGCTCATCGACAATAAGATGAAGCTCGCTCGGTACCTGCCATTCACCGAGAACGCGGAGCAAGAGGCGGATCTTCGTCGTGATCTGGGGCTTTGAATCTCCTGCCAATCGGCGGCGACAATCGGGATATAGGACAGGGGATAAGAACGCGGGGTGTTAGTAGCCCAGAATTCCAAATTCCTCAACCAATTTCCATTCCTTTTGGGCAATCGTGTTGTGTTCCTGGCAGCTTCTATAGGTCCAGCCGTGACAGAGGCGGCAACGGAATGTTGTCTCTCCGACCGATACATAAAGGCGGCCCACCCGCCTGCCACATCGACAGGTGAACCAATATCGGACCCCACCAAAATGGGGTCTGGTCGTGCAGAGGTTGATTATTTGGCCAATCCCAGAGTTTCCGAAGTATTGTCGCGGAATTGCAATTGAGCGCTCGCCCTCGTGATTCTCCACCATCACGCAGGTGACTGGGCTGAGCATCAGGCGGGGGACATTACAACTCCATGAAAACTCCTCCTGACTCCCAGCGGGAGACAAAAGAAATCCCCGATGGGCGGTGGCGCAAAGAAAGGCTATGCAATCATCCACAGTCCCTCGATCAGTCCATGCAGAACGTCCCAAGGTGTTCGCAGCCCCCCGAAATTTCCTAAATCAATAATCAATTGTGCACCCGAAGGAGAGAATCCGACGGATAGAGACGCGGGCAAACCTCCCGTTAAAGATCAAAATTGCCGAAAAATTTTCCCTCGTATCCCGAAAAAAGATGGCCTAGGCTCAGACCGGATCGCCCTCCAGACAACTAACCCCGACTCGGGATATTCCCCTCCTGCCGTGATCGTCGCGCGCTTGCCGTCGGATCTCCCGGCAGGAAATAGGGTCGAATGGCTGTGTACCATTTTGTGTACCACGGATTGCGCGAATTGCGACTAACAAGCGACTGAGCGATTTTCAAGCAAAGGAAAAGCCCGCTGAAATAGCGGGCTTTAGCGGATGCTGTTTGGTAGCGCTAACGGGAATCGAACCCGTGTTTTAAGATTGAGAATCTCACGTCCTAACCCCTAGACGATAGCGCCATTATAATCATTAGTTTACATCACAAAAACGAAGCCTCCTGCACTGAACATCACAACAGACTTCGCCTGGCTTGGGCCAAAAGTTAGTATCGCTGAATCGCGCAAAAATGGCAATTTGCCGTCCGGCGTTCTTCGATTGGCGAACAGAAAAGGCCTCCACTTCGGCTGGAGGCCTTTTCCGTAATGAACGATTCAAGGAATGGAGATCACTCCACCCATTACATCGAGATGCTGATCGCAATTCCGACTCCAGGATATCTGCGGTTGTACATGTAGTAGCCGTCGTTTCCGTAGTCGATGTAGACGTCGTCGTTGTCGTACCAGTCATTCGACCAATATTCCGGCCACGGATCAACCAGTGTTATCCAGTAACCTTCGTATTGAAAACGTGGAGAGCCGCCGTAAGCCATGAACGGGCGGCCGGAGATTCGAAACCAGTGCTGCCGGCCGAAATAGCCGCGGTAGCGGTCCTCGGGAATCCGATAGCCGTTATAGCCGCCGCGCTGCTGCCAGGTGCGGTGGTCTGACCGCCAACTCCCCGCGCGATGGTCTTGCCAGGTACTCTGCTCAACGCGACGCTGGTCCTCAGAATGCTGCCTGTACTGTGGCCGCTGCGCTTGCTGCCTGTCCTGGTTTCGCTGTTGCTCACCGCGCTGTTGCCCTTCTCGGTTCTGATCCTGCCTGCGTTGCTGCTGCGCTTGCCTGTCCTCATTCTGCCGCTGCTGGCCGCGCTGATCTAGTTGCCTGTTTTGATCCTGCCTCGGTTGCTGCTGCACCTGCCGGTCCTGGTATTGCCGCTGCTGCCCACGCTGGTCCTGCTGTCTGTTTTGATCCTGTCTCGGTTGCTGCTGCGCCTGCCGGTCCTGGTTCTGCCGTTGCTGGACGCGCTGGTCCTGCTGTCTGTTCTGATCCTGCCTTTGTTGCTGTTGCGGTTGCTGCCTGTCGCGGCCTTGTGGCTGTTGAGCATGCTGCTGATCAGGCTTTGCTTGTTTCTTCTCTTCTTGCTGCTGCTTGTGCTGATCCTGCTTATCGTTCTTCTGATCCTGCTGTGCATAGGCAGGAAGTGCGATCCCAAGAATCGAAAAGAATGCAGCGGATGCAATAACTGTTCCGATCTTTCTCATACGAGTTACCTCGACTTACCTTCGTTAGTTGCCGTTTGCGTCTGGTGCAAGCATTGCGTTTCCAATTTCACCGGATTCCCATGCCTGCGCCTAGAGTGCGGAACGGCGACCGCTGATCAGGTTGAAGACAAGAACGATCAACGCGACCACCAACAATAAATGGATAAGCCCGCCGCCAAGGTGGAGGCTAAAGCCAAGGAGCCACAGAACCAGGATGACTACCAATACCGTCCAGAGCATATATTCCCTTTCCTCGAAAAAGTGCGGACGCCCGGGACTAGGAATCTGCCCAAGGCGCCCGCGGTGAACTTACGAACATCCGCTGTTAGTTCGAAGCAACGGCCTGGGCTTTAGCGCCTCTGACCGCTTCGAGAAACGAGTGAGCCGCACCAGGCATGGAAACTTCGCCCTTCAAAATTCGCGCATTGGAGACGTCATGACCGTAAATGGCTCTGGTCGAATCCTCGTCGTGGCGAATCGAAGCGCCGTTCAGCGTGAGTCCGGCAAAGGCGCCTTTCGCACGCGAGTAGGTCAGAATCTCAGCGTCCATTTTCCAATCAGTATTTGC
>Ga0070713_100003330_pt1 | contig 10598 bp, 8 predicted proteins | sample LARL82metaG_FD_65465 | JGI IMG/M metagenome (GOLD analysis project Ga0070713, IMG submission 65465) | Corn, switchgrass and miscanthus rhizosphere microbial communities from Kellogg Biological Station, Michigan, USA - LAR L8-2 metaG | ecosystem: Host-associated > Plants > Roots > Rhizosphere ... | reverse complement strand
ACCATCGCGAGCATCTCGCTCGCCTTGAGCTTCGCGATGGCCATGTCCATGTCGCCGGCGCTTCCCCGATCGAGCTTCCAGGCCGCCTCCAGCGTCAGTAGCTCAGCGGCGCGCAGCTCGACTGCCATGTCGGCGAGCTTGAACGAGACGCCCTGGAACTTGCCGATCGCCTGTCCGAACTGCACGCGATCGGCCGCCCACTGCGTGGCGCACTCGAGCGCGCGCTCGGCGCGCCCGAGGCAGTTGGCGGCCACCTGCAGGCGTGTCGCCCCGAGCCAGGTGTTGGCGACCTCGAAGCCACGATGTACCTCCCCGAGCACCGCTGATGACGGCACGCGGCAGTCGCTGAACTGCAATATGCAGTTGTTGTAGCCGCGATGCGAGACGTTCTGGTAGCCGGGTAGCACCTCGAAACCCGGGGTGCCCTTGTCGATCAGGAAGGCAGTGATGAGCTTGCGCTTGCCGCGGCTCGAGTCCTCCTCGCCGCTGGCTGCGAACAGGATGACGAAATCGGCGTGGTCGGCGTGGCTGATGAAATGCTTGGTGCCGTTGATGATGAAGCCGCCACCGCGCTGCACGGCGCTCGTGCGCATGCTGCGCAGATCGGAGCCCGCCTGCGGCTCGGTCATGGCGAGGCATTCGACCCGCTCGCCGCGCACCGTCGGCAGCAGATAGCGCTCGCGCTGTGCGCCCTGGCAGGCGAGCAGGATATTGGAGGGCCGCGCCACACAGGTGTACTGCAGGGCGTAGTTGGTGTAGCCGAGCTCCTTCTCGTACAGCACCCAACTCACCCCATCGAGGCCCGCGCCGCCGACTTCGGCGGGCATGTTGGCAGCGTACAGCCCGGCAGCGAGCGCCTTGGCCCTGAGCGGCCGCCATAGCTCCTCGCGCAGCACGCCGGTCGCCTCCACCTCACGCTCGTGCGGCACCAGTTCCTGGCGGACAAAATCGCGCGTGGTCTTGATGATGAGCTGCTGCTCTTCGCTGAGGCCAAAGTCCATGGTTCGCTCCTTGCCGCCGCTGTGCCCGCTTCAGCCCGAGGCCTGGCGCCGCCGGCCGCGCGGCTCGGCATGAGTGCAGCTGCCGTTCGCCCAGGCGTGCAGCAGCTCGAGTTGCAGCCGTAGCTGCTCGATCTGGCGTGCAGCCGGCCACTCGGCCCGACTCGCCACGGTGCTCGCCGTCACGCCGTTAATGAAGGTGATAACCGAGCGCAACACCTGGGCGCGCGTCGTGGGCGGCCAGCGCGGCCACTCGCTCCATCCCCGCGCCAGGCAGCGCTCGAACAGACGCAGGTACTCGCGGTGCAACCAGCCGTTTAACCGCTTCAATCGCTTATCGGATGGCACCTGCCCCCAGAAGGCCATCCACACGGCACACTCGATGTAGCGGGTCTCATCGATCGGCAGCGCTTCGCTGAGAAGTGTGAGGAGCCCGGAGTCCCCTTCCGCCTGGCTGAGCCGCTCCTCGATGCGCCGCAGAATGAGCCGCAGCGCTGCCAGGATGATGTCCTGCTTGGTCTCGAAGTAGTGCGCGATCATGCCGGTGGTGCAACCGGCGGCCCGTGCGATCCGCACGATGGTGGCCTGCTCGAAACCGTACCGGGCCACGACGCGACAGGCGATGAGCGCAATCTCATCGCGACGCTGCTCGTGATCGACGATCTTGGGCATCTTCGCAGTGCGCCTCAGCGGGTCGCCGCCTGCACGGCGGCGAGGCGAGCACGGGCCTGCGCGTCCATGGGCGAGGCTCTGCCCTCCTGAGTGCTGACGTGCAGGTAGAGAAGCTCCGCGCTCGCTACCAGCGCATCGTCGCGCGTGCGGTGCAGAGCGTGCTGGACACGCACGCGCTTGTCATCGACCTCGAGCACGCGGCTGAGGACGTACAGGTGCTCCTGCGAGCGCGCCTCGGCCTTGTGGCTTACCTGCGTCTCCACCGTGTACATGGCGCGGCCGGAGCGCCGATAGGCGTCGTCGATCCCCGCATATCTGAAGAGCGCGTCGGTTGCATCGCCGAACACCTGCAGGTAACGCGAATCGCTCATATGGCCGTTGTAGTCGATCCACTCGGGCCGCACGCTGGTCTCGAGCAGCCGCAACGGCTTGCCGCCGTTGGCAGCGGCTGCGGAGGCAGACACCACAGCGATACGCGGACGCGCGCTCGCGGCGGCGTCCTCGTACAGCCGTTCCTCGAGCGCGCGCAGCGTCGCCCCGGCGCCAATGTTGTATTCGCGCAGGACCTGCTGAATCGCTACCAGGTAGTCATCGCGCAGCCGCTCGAGCTCGCGGATCGAGCGGCCCGCGGCCTGCGCCTGGGTGCCGGCCACCATCTTGTCGATCAGTCCCTCGGTGAGCTCCGGAGCTTCGAGCTTCGTCCACGGCCACTTCAGACACGGGCCGAACTGGCGCAGCATGTGCCGCATCCCGGGCTCGCCGCCGGCGAGATGGTAAATGAGATTGGTGCCCATGCCGGCCCAGCGCAATCCGGGGCCGTAGACGATGGACTCATCGAGCTCACCGGTAGTGGCGACATCGTCGTTCACCATGTGCAGGATCTCGCGCCATAGCGCCTCCTGCAGGCGGTCGGTAAGGTGGCCGGGGATCTCGCGGCGCACCCGCAGCGGGTGCATGCCGATGTAGCGGTAGAACCCGGCCGCACCCTGCAGCGCTGCCTCCGAGGTCGCACGGCCTCCGACCAGTTCCACGAGCGGCAGCAGGTACACGGGGTTGAAGGGATGGCCCACGAGCAGCCGCTCCGGCGCGCTCATTTCGCGCTGCAGGTCCGAGGGCATGAGCCCCGAGGTACTCGAGGCGATCACCACGTCCGCGGGCGCGTATCGGCTCACATCCGCGAGCACACGTTGTTTCAGCTCGAGCTGCTCGGGGACGTTCTCCTGGATGAAGTCCGCCTGTTGCGCCATGGCGTGCAGATCGCTCGTGAACGTGAGCCGCCCCTTGGGCGGCAAGGGCGCGAAGGTGAGCCGCGCGAGCGCGCCTTCCGCATTGGCGACCGCGCCGCGCAGCCACTCCTCCATCTCCGGTTTCGCATCCGCCGCGATCACATCGATGCCGAAGTGCAGCGCGCGTGCCGCCCACCCGCCGCCGATGACACCCGTGCCCAGAAGACCCAGCGTTCGCACCTGCCTCATGATGATGCCCGTCGCATTGCCTGCTCTCGTTGCCGCCGCCAGCCGGTTCTTTTTAATGTCGCCGTAATAATATAACAAAGCTGCCGGGTTTGGGTCATGAACGTGGCACCTCCCCCCGGCCCGTTGCGGCGATGCACAGCGCAGCCCTTGAGCCGCGGCGGCCGTTTGGCCGAGAATAGGCGCGCGTCGGAACTCGACCGCAAGAAGCGGGAGGCATCATGAGCCTGTTAGATGGAGTGTTGGGCGGCGCCGTCGGCGCCGAGATGGCCACGGTGGTCAATTCATTCATTCAACAGCACGGCGGCGTCCAGGGGATCGTCGCGCAGCTCGAGAAACAAGGTCTGAGCTCGACCGTGCATTCGTGGGTCGGCACGGGAGCGAACCAGCCGATCTCAACGGATCAGGTGCACCAGGTGTTCGGCAGCGGCACGATCGCCCAGCTCGCCGCCAAGGTCGGCATGAACCCGCAGGACCTGGCGCAGAGGCTGTCGCAGGTTTTGCCGACCGCGATCGACAAGCTCACTCCCGAGGGCAAGGTTCCGCCGAAGACCGCCTAGGCGTCTGACCGGCCGGTCTTGACCTGCGCCACTGCGGGGTCGGTGTCGGTGCGCATGCGCGTGCCTCTGTGTAAATGCTTCCGAGGCGCTCTCAGCGAATTGGCGGGACATCGGTGCGGGCGGCGTTTGCCGCGCGCACTTTTTTCGGCAGGTGATGCTTACAGAACTCGCGCAGCCGCGCGCAGGCGCGATCGAGCGTGCTCTCATCGGTGGCGAAGCACACGCGCACACAGCGGGCGGTGGAGGCGCCGAAGGCGGCACCATCCATCACCGAGACACCCTGCGTGGCATAAAGCGCCTGAACGAACTCAGCGCCCGATAGTCCGGTAGCGCTTACATCGATCAGCATGAACATCCCTGCTTCCGGGGGCAGCGGCTGCAGCCCGGGAATGCCGGCGATGCCGGAGGTGAAGCGGCTCTGCCGGTCGGCGCAGTAAGCGCGGATGCGCGCCTCCGCCTCATCGGCCAGATCGAGCGCGGTGATCACCGCCTCCTGGATGAAGCCCGGCAGTCCGAACAACATGCACATCGCCACGTGCTCCGCGTGCAGCGTCAGCTCTCTTGGGCCCACCAGCCAACCGGCGCGCCACCCGGTCATGGCATGTGACTTCGAGAGGCTGCCGAGGGTCACCACACGGTCCGGCACTCGCGCGCCGAGGCTAGGCACGCGACCTGAGGGTGCGAGACCTGCGTAGACCTCATCGCAGATCAACCATAGCTGGTGGCGCCGCGCGAACTCCCCGATAGCTTCGAGCTCCGCCTCGTTCAGCACTACTCCGCTCGGGTTGTTCGGGCTCGCCCAGAGGATCGCGCGTGTCCGCGGCCCGATGAGCTTCGCGAGGGCTGCCATATCCGGGCGGCATGCTGCGGTAGCGGGCACAGGCACCAGGCGCGCCCCGGAGACCTCGATAGTCGCCGTGTAGGTCGGGTAAAGAGGCTCCAGCGCGAGCACCTCATCGCCCGGACCCGCGAGGCACAACGAGCTCACGAACAGCGCATTCTGTGCGCCTGCCAGGTAGATGACGTTCTCGGCCCCCACCACCTGCCCGGAGCGACGCGTATGCGCGCGCGCAATGGCTTCCCGCAGCGCCAGGCGCCCGGCAGTCGGCAGGTAATGCGTGTCGCCGGCGCGCAGTTGGTGTATGGCGCGTTCGATGACCGGAGCGGGAGTGTCCAGGTCCGGATCGCCGACACTCAGGATGATGACGTCTGCACCGCGCTCGCGCGCCGCAACCGCCGCATAGTGAGTGCGCCACGCCACCGCACCCTCACCGCGCACACGCTCGACCAGTGCTGAGAAGTTCACGTACTTACTGTGCCGTGGCGGGTGCTAACATTTCAAGCGCATGAGCGCATCTTCCTGGACCGTCGGGCGCTACGTTGTCGAGACACTCGCCGCCAACGGCATCGACACCGTGTTCGGCATTCCCGGAGTTCACAACATCGAGCTGTATCGCGGCCTCGAGCTCGCGCGCATGCGTCACGTGCTGGTGCGCCACGAGCAGAACGCGGTGTTTGCGGCTGACGGCTACGCACGCGCGAGCGGCCAGCTGGCCGCCGCGTTCGTCATCTCCGGACCCGGAGTCACCAACGCCCTGACCGCCCTCGCGCAGGCGTGGTCGGACTCGGTGCCGGTGCTGCTCGTGGCGAGCGCGCCGCTGCGTGCTACCCTCGGGCGCGGTTGGGGGGTGTTGCACGAGCTGCCCGATCAGCGCGCGCTGGTCGCGGGCGTGACCGCCTTCGCCGGGAGCGCACGCAGCGACACTGAGCTGCGTGACCAGCTGCGCGCGGCATTCGCTGCGCTACGCGCGGGCAGGCCGCGGCCGTCCTACCTGGACATACCGCTCGATCTGCTTGGCGAGCCGACTGCGCTGCGCGCGGAGGTCTTCCCCGGGGCAGCACCCACCCCGCTCCCTCCGCGGCATGCGCTCGAGCAGGCGCAGCAATTGCTCGCTGGAGCGCGACGGCCGGTATTCATCGCCGGCGGTGGCGCACGCCATGCCGGTGCCGCGCTGCGTCAGCTGGTCGAATCGCATGATGCGTACCTGGTGACGACGGTCGCCGGCAAGGGCGCCCTGCCCGAGAGCCATGCGGCTAGCCTCGGAGCAAGCCTCCCATACGCGCCCACACAGGAGCTGGTGGCGGCGGCCGACGTCGTCGTGGCAGCCGGGACCGAGCTCTCCGAGACCGACATCTACACCGCCACGCGCCTGGCGATGAACGGAAGCCTGGTGCGTATCGATGTCGATGAGCAGAAGCTGCGCGACCACTACGGGGCCTGCCTCGCACTGCACGGTGATGCTGCCGCCGCGCTGCAGTGGCTCGCGTCTCATGATGAGGGTGCGCGCCGCAGCGGTTGGCGCAGCGCCACCGGCGATGGCGCGGCACACCGGGCCCGCATCGAGGCGCAGCTCCCAGAGACTTCCCGGCCTGCGCTCGCCGTACTGCAAGCGCTGCGCGAAGTCCTGCCGGCCGACGGTGTCGTCCTCAGTGACATGACGCAGATCGCCTATCTCGGCAACTATGCCTTTCCTGCCGAGCGTCCGGGTGTGTGGTTCCATCCCTCGGGCTACGGCGCGCTCGGCTACGCTCTACCGGCGGCGATCGGCGCGCGCATCGCTCAGCCGCAGCGCCCGGTCGTGGCCCTCGCGGGGGACTTCGGCGCCCAATTCACGCTCCAGGATCTCATGACCGCAGTAGAGCTCGACCTGACAGTGCCTTTTATCGTCTGGAACAACGAGGCACTCGCTCAGATCCGGGATGACATGCGCGCCGCCGGCATCGCTCCGATCGGCGTCGTGGCGCGCAATCCGGATTTCGTCGCCCTGGCTCATGCCTGCGGCGCATCGGCTGCAAGGGTGGGTGACGCGGCAGCGCTCACCACCGGGCTGCGCGCGGCACTGGCGTGCGCCGGCCCGACGCTGCTCGAGGTGGATGCCAGGGAATTCCGCGTAGCCTGAGCACTCGAGGCAGGCGCTCGCTGGCGCAGCCGTAACCTTTGCCGAAATATCCGGGTGCGTAAGCCGCGCGCCATCGCCACATCCACGCTAGCGACTCTGCACACTGTCGTCGGCGATTTTGGGCCTTTCATGACGTGTAGGAAGGCGTAGGATTCTACCTACAGATGCTCTGGCGGATGGCGTACGCTACATAACCTGCGGACCCGGTAGTGTGCGGATACCGTCAGATCCCTTGAGGAGGCTCGATGGCAAGGGTGCTGATTGCTGATGATCACGCGATGATTCGGGCGGGCCTGCGGCGCTGGCTCGAGCAGGACCGTTCAGTGGAAGCGGTCGCCGAAGCCTCCAGCGGAGCGGAGACTCTGCAACAGCTGCGCGATGGCTCCTGGGATCTCGTTGTCCTCGATATCAACATGCCGGACCGCAGCGGCATCGACATCCTGCGGCACATCCGCTCCGGGCACCCGCAGACGCGCGTGCTGGTGATCAGTGGCTTCTCCGAGAAGCAGTATGCGATCTATGCGCTGCGCGCCGGTGCCTCCGGCTACCTTGCCAAGGACCAGGCACCGGAGGAGTTCATGCGCGCGGTTCACACCGTGCTCTCGGGACGGCGCTTTGCGAGTGCCGCCCTGACCGAGATGCTGGTGAATGCGCTCGATGAGCCGGCCGATCGGCCGCTGCATGCAGCACTGTCACAACGCGAATTCCAGATTCTGTGCAAGCTCGCCGTAGGGCGCAGCGTGTCCGAAATCGCGCAGGAGCTGTGCATCAGCGTCAAGACGGTGAGCACCTATCGCGCGCGCGTGCTCGAGAAAATGCATCTGGAGACCAACGCCGACCTGACTACCTATGCCCTGCGCAACGGACTGGTGCAGTAGCGCGAACGTGGCCAGTCAGCATGCACTGACAGGTGCAGTTGGTAACTGCCGGCATCGCCTCCATCAGGCACCGGTAGACTCCAAGGCATGGTAGCGGCGTGATGTTTCGGCCGAGTTGGCTGCTGCCGAGAGAGACGGCGCCTTAGCATCATGTCGAACCACGCTTCACTGCGAGTCTTACTGGCGGAGGACTCCACGCTCCTCGCCGCCCGCCTCCAGGAGCTAATAGGGCGTCTCCCGGAGGTCGAGCTGATCGGCACCGTGGACTGTGAAGCCGATACACTCAGCCACGTGGCTTCCGACACACCGGACGTACTGATTCTGGACCTGCACCTGCGCAGTGGCTCGGGCTTCGGCGTACTGCGGGCGCTTGCGCGCCCGCGCGCAGCCGCCGGGAAGCAGCGCCCGAAGATCGTCATCCTCACGAACTTTGGTCTGCCTGAGTACCGACGCGAGGCCGAGGCCTTCGGCGTCGAGGCCTTTCTCGACAAGGCGCGCGACTACTTCCGCCTGCCCTCTCTACTCACTGACTTCGCACGCGATCGAACCGAACGCGCTCACTAGGCATCGCTGCCGAGCGTCATCTCATCGGCCTCCTGCAGCTGCACGCGCTCGAGCGGCAGCCGCACTTCGATCTCCGTGCCGCCCAAGGCCGGCCGTCGCACCTGCCACTGACCACCGAGCCCCGTAGCCCGCAGACGCATGGCTGCAAGCCCATGTGCGCGCAATGCCCGCAGCCGCTCGAGCGGGAAGCCGACGCCGTCATCGCGAATGCGCAGCATCAGCCAGGGCGCACGCTGCTCGATCGAAATCTCGACCGCGCGTGCACGCGCGTGCTTCACGATGTTGGTGAGTGCTTCCTGCACCATGCGAAATACGGCGATCGAGGCCTCGGGTGTAAGCCGCAGCTCCTCCGGGGGAAAATGCTCGACGCAGTTCAGCCCTGCGCGCCGGCACGAATCGGCCACCAGCGAGCGCAGGGCCGGAAACAGTCCCAAATTGTCGAGCAATGACGGACGCAGGTTCTCGACCACCCGGCGCTTGACATCGACACCTGACTGCAACGCTTCGTGCACGCGGCGGAAGTGAGCCTGCAGGTCCGGATCCTGGATTCTCAGTCGCTCTTCGATCCAGGACACATCCATGCGCGCGGCCACCAGGAGACCGCCCAGCTCATCGTGCAGCTCGCGCGATAGCGCGGACTTCTCCTGTTCTGCGAGCGACTGCAGATGCGTCGAAAGCTCCGACAGCTCGGCAGTGCGCTGTTCCACGAGCTGCTCGAGCTCGGCCTGGCGCTGCGCCTGGTCCGCCGCCTCGCGTTCCCGAAACCGCACTTGCCGTACTGCGAGCCGACTCAGCAGCAACACGAGTCCGATGCTGGCAGCCAAAGCGGCCGTTGTGGTGGCAAGTCCCACCCAGCGGCGGGTCTGCCAGGATTCGCTTGCCTGCAGGATGTCCGCCGTGCTCGCTTTGTCGATGCTGCGCACCCGGTCATCGATCCGGCGCATGGTGAGTATGCCGACGTCGGTGCGCATGAGCTCCAGTGCAGCAGCGCGACCGCGGGTGCGATACGCCTCGAGCGTGTCGCGCATCTCCTGAAACTTGGCGTTGATCAGCCGGGAGACATCCGCAACCTCTGCCTGCTCCGTGGCTGGTGCAGCGGCGTACGCCTGCTCGAGGTTGCCTAACGCCTGGGGGAGGCTGCCGGAGGCTTCCTGAAATGGCATCAGGTAGGTGACGTTGTCGGTGAGAATATAGCCGCGCTGACTGCTCTCGGCGCCGCGCACGAGTTGCCAGACATCCGCCAGGGCGCGCTCGCGCTGCGCTGCGCGCTGCACCTGGCGGCTCGCATCCTCGAGCCGGCGTTGCCCCGACTCTGCTGCAATGAACAGCCCGAGCACCGCAACCAGCAGCAGCACCACCAACACCATCTGACGCGCGATCGAGCTCATGAGCCGGACGATCATACCGTGATCGCGCATCAGCGGGCGCTGCCTGAGGCTCGGGCGGCTGCGGGCCCTGCCCACGACGCGCAGCGTGCCTTCTGCCGGGGTGCGGGGTCGAAACTGTCACGGGTGAGTGCCACGCGCCGACGCGTAGCGTGTGCGGTGGGCTCGCTGCGTCGCGACCACCTTCGGTGAGGAGCGGCAACAGCGCGCTGCGGTCCACGCGATAGTCGGTCATCGTTGCGGCTCCATGCGTGTATTCCGGCAATTCCTTTCGACGGCGGCAGCCCGTCCTAACATTGAATGTCTCTCGGTGCGCGTTCGGCAGCGGGAACGAAGTGGCAAATCGCAGGAAGCGTGCGCTGCACGGACACGCCAAGTCGATCGGGAGCTGAGAACAGGCGCTGTAGGTCTGGAGCTACTGGGCTGCGCTTGGAGTGTAGGAGGAGCCCTACCTCAGCGATGGCAGCCAGCCGACGGTCCGGCGCGCTCTGCACCGGTCTCATGGTGCAGTACGCGGCCGTTAATCTGCGCCGCGCTGGTGGTTGCGTGAGGTGTCCCTAGATGGAACTCGCATCGGCCGTCCCGTCATCGGCAGCCCGTTCCGAATATCCGGCCTGTACGGCGGCACGAAGCGTAGAAGTAGCCACCCAGTTGCGTACCGCCATCATGGAGGGCGACGACACTCGTGTCGCCCGGCTGCTGTCGGACCTGTTGCGCGTCAGGGGACTCACCAAAGGCCAGCGTGTGCGACTGCAGTCGCGCGCACTGATGAATCTACTGCACTCCCTGCGCTCGGCCGCGCTCAATGACGAGCTGACGGGGCTGCTGAACCGGCGGGGGTTCATACAGACTGCGACACGGCTGCTCGATCTCGCGCTGCGCGATCGCCAGAGCGCGTACCTCGTGTACTTCCGCCTCGAGCTCGCTGAGTCCGAGCGGACCGCCGCTGCGAATCGCGACATCTGCGTCGCGCGCGAGGTTCTGCTGCGCCGAATGGGAAACTTTCTGCGCGATGTGTTTGCGAGCTATGGCGTCTACGAGGTGCTTGGGCGTCTCACTGCCGAAGAGTTCGCGGTGCTCACCCCGATCGCCGAGAATGCCTCGCGCAG
>Ga0070713_100003326_pt1 | contig 10604 bp, 5 predicted proteins | sample LARL82metaG_FD_65465 | JGI IMG/M metagenome (GOLD analysis project Ga0070713, IMG submission 65465) | Corn, switchgrass and miscanthus rhizosphere microbial communities from Kellogg Biological Station, Michigan, USA - LAR L8-2 metaG | ecosystem: Host-associated > Plants > Roots > Rhizosphere ... | reverse complement strand
CGACGCGGGGGGGCCGCACCACCGCGTCCACCGGTCGTGTCTCCGCCGGCACCGCCTGCGCCCGCTCCGCCGCCCCGGCCTCCAGGGCCGCCGCCGCGAATGATGACGTTGCCCAAGTCGCCGATCTCGCACTCGTTCTGGCTGCCCTCGTCGCCCTTCGGCCTCCAGCCGAGCAACGCTTGATAGAACGCGGTGCTCTCCTTGTAGTTCGGGCAGTTGAACGAGATATGATCGAGCCACACCGTTTTCCAGTTGGTCGGCTCGAAGGGCGCCGGCGCCGGTAGCGCGCCGTTAGCCGCGCCTTGCCGGCGATTCTTCCGATTTCCGTTCGTGATGCTGAGCGCGAAGCCACCGGGGTCGACGACGCGGAAGCTCTCGTATCCTTTGCCGTCGTTCTCGGCGATCGGATTGAGCCCGCGCTTTCTCAGCTCGGCCTCGACCTTCTTCGCGTCCCACTGATCGATGCCCCACGCGAAGGAATCCCACACCACGTTGCGCGGCGCGCGCGCGCCGCCTCGTCCACGACCACCGCGACCGGCGGCGGTGTCAGTGGCCGCTGTGGGCGACACAGGCGGCGCGGGCGGCGCCTCGAATCCGCCGCGAATGATCACAGCGCCGACGTCGTCGCCGATGTCCATCACGATCTTCGATCCATCGTCGCTGCGGATCTTCCAATTCATGAGCGTCGCGTAATACGCAGCCTCTCGTTTGTAATCCGCGGCCTGCATGGTGAAGTGGTCCATGTAGACCGTCTTCCATCCCGTCGAATCGAATGGAAGCTTCGCCGGCGTCTTGTCGCATTCCGGCAAGTTCGCGCGCTCGCCACCGCACCGGCCCTGGCCGAACGCGCGCACGGGCAGCGCGACACCGACGGCGGCGATGCCCAGCGCCTGCAGCAAATGACGGCGTGAGATCGCGCCGCGGTCGAAGTCGTCGAAGAGCTTGGACAGCGCGTCATGCATGGTCAGTCCTCCCGCGAAAGACGCGGATGATCGGCGGTAGTGACCCGGTCGAGACCCGAGTCGGTGGGCAGAGTATGGACACGCTCAGGACGGCTGGCAATATGGACCTGAGGTGGAAACCAGCGTCCTGCGCGACTCGTAAGGGGGCCGTCCCCAACACGGCGTCGAATGATCAACACGTGGCAACGTCTCTCCTACGCGTGGCGCTCGCTCCGGCGAGCCCCGCTGTTCAGCGTCACGGTCGTCCTTGCCCTCACGCTCGGGATCGGTTCGGCCGCCGCGATCTTCGCCATCGTCAACGCCGTACTGCTCCGTCCCCTTCCCTACGGACATCCCGATCGTCTCGTTGGAGCGTGGCACGATCTGCCGCCGGTGTCGATGCTGCACGCCGGCCAAACAGGCGGGACGTACCGGACTTACAAGAAGCTCGCGACGACGATCACCAACATCGGTCTGTACAGGGGAGGCTCGGCGAACGTGACGGATCCGGATGGGCGTGCAGATCCGGAGCGCATCACGACCGCGTCGATGACGGTCGAGGTCATTCCGCTGCTCGAGGTCTCGCCAATCCTAGGCCGCAGCTTCAGCGCGGCGGAAGATGCGCCCAAAGGCCCCAGCGTCGCGTTGATCAGCGAAGGACTGTGGCGCCGCCGCTTCGGCGGAGCGCGTGATGTCATCGGCAAGCGGCTGGTCGTCGGCGGACGCTCGACGGAGATCATCGGCGTCATGCCGTCGACCTTCAGATTTCCGTCGAGCACGACGCAGCTCTGGCTTCCGTATCAGCTCGACCCGAACGGACAGTACGGCGGCGGATTCAATCAGAACGGCGTCGCGCGTCTCAAGCCGGGCGTAACGATCGAGGCGGCACAACGCGACTTTGCCAATGTGCTGCCCCGCATCGTCGACATCTCACCGATGCTTGCGCCGGGAATCACGACACGGGTCCTTCTCGACCAAGCCAAGCCCGTCCCCAGGCTCGTGCCGATGCGAGACGACGTCGTCGGTGACATCTCGCGAACGCTCTGGATCGTCGCCGCGACGGCCGGGCTCGTGCTGCTCGTCACGTGCGCCAACGTCGCGAACCTCCTGCTCGTGCGCGCCGATGCGCGGCACCGCGAGCTCTCCGTGCGCGCCGCACTCGGCGCCGGGCGCACGCGAATCATGACGCACTTCTTCACCGAGTCGGCGCTCCTTGCCGCCGTCTCGTCGGTGCTGGGGATCGTCGTGGCGTACGTGGCCGTTCGCCTGCTCGTCGCGGCGGGGCCGGCGGAGCTCCCGCGGCTTGCCGAGGTGCACATCGATGCCTCGGTGATTCTGTTCACCGTGGTCGTTGCGGCGTTGGTCGCCGTCGCGTGCAGCGCCCTTCCCGCGATTCGCTTCATGCGCGGCGATCCACTCTCCGGCCTTCGAGACGGCGGCCGGGCCGGAACGGCCGGCGCGCATCGACAGCGCGCGCGCAGCGCGCTCGTGTCGGCGCAGATGGCGTTCGCACTGGTCGTCCTCGCGGCGTCGGGGCTCTTGTTGCGCAGCTTCCAGCGGCTGCACGCCGTGCGTCCCGGATTCAACGCGGACGGAGTGGCGACGCTCATGCTGGCACTCCCCGCGAGCCGGTACGTGAACGATACGAGCATCGTCCGATTCTATCGTCAACTCACGGAGCGGACGGCGGAGCTCCCCGGCATCACCGCGGCCGGCGTGGGGACCGGCGTGCCGCTCATGTGGAACGGAATCAACCAGGACCCATTTTACGTCGAGGGCGACGCGAGCACCGCGACGAAGATTCCGCCGCTCGAGATCTATCGCACCGTCGACGCAGGATACTTCAAGGCGCTGAGCATTCCGCTGCTCGCCGGCCGCATGTTCGATCGCATCGATCGCCAGCGCGGCGACGAGGCGATCATCAGCAGCGAGGCGGCGATCTATTTCTTTCACGACTCGACCGGTCGCTCAGCGCTCGGCAAGCGTTTTCGCGAACTGCCGAGCGGCAGTTGGAACACGGTGATCGGCGTCGTAGGGAGTGTGCGCGACACGTCACTGCAAGCGTCGCCGACACGCGCCGTGTACTACCCGCAGTCCGTGGCGGTCGACACCACGGTGTCGAACGGGCCAGGGCGAACGATGGTGCTCATCGCGCACACGACCGGCGACGTCGTGACGACGACGCGCGCGATGCAGCGATTGGTGCACGAGCTCGACCCGACGCTGCCGACGTTCGAGGTCCGGTCGATGCGCGAGGTCGTCGACGCGTCCATGGCGCGCCTGTCGTTTACCATGACCGTGCTCGGCGTCGCCGCGGGAGTCACGCTGATTCTGGGCGTCGTCGGGCTGTACGGCGTGATCGCCTATGTCGTGACGCTGCGCACGCGCGAGCTCGGTGTTCGCATCGCGCTCGGTGCGCAGCCTCGCGCCGTGGCCGCGATGGTGACGAGACAAGGGCTCGCGCTCAGCAGCGCCGGGATCGCGATCGGTCTCGTGCTCGTCGTATTCGTCGCGCGATTCCTCCAGTCGTTCTTGTACGAGGTGGCGCCGACGGATGTGTTCACGCTCGCGACGGCAACGGGAACGCTGCTGGCGTTCGCGCTGCTCGCGAGCTGGATTCCGGCGCGCCGCGCGTCGCGGGTCGATCCGACCGAGGCGTTGCGCGCCGATTAACGGCTGCGCAGTTAGCCGACCGTGAGTCCGTTCAGGTATTCGTCGAGCTCGCGGCGCAGCGCATCGCGCCTGGCGACCAGCGCGTCGCGTTCCTTCTGAAGGCTTTCGATCGAGGACTCCTGTTCGTTGAGCTTCGTGAGCAGGCGATTGTAATACTCCGTCGACGGCGCGACCGTCCTCATATTTTCGCGAATACGATTCTGTTCGCTCGTGATCTCGGCGACGCGCTGCGTGCGGTTGGCGATGTCGCGATCGACGTCGACCACCGATTGCCGGAGCTGGATCGCCTTGCCGATCGCGTCGCGCACCGTCGGCGGGATCTCGCCGCTTCCCGGCCCGGTGCGGCTGTAGAGCACCAACTCCTCGAGATTGGCGGACGCGAGCATGATCGTCTCGTCCTGAATGCTTTCTTCTTTCACGGCCAATACCGTCACCTTGTTCGCGAGCGCGGTTCCCTTGAATCGGTAGAGGCCGGGCGTCGTCTCGAACGGCTTCTGCGTGTCGACGAGCTTCCAGTCGTAGCGAATGGGATGCTCGATCACGAGGACTTTGTCCTTGCCCGTTTTGTTGTTGGCGGCGTACTCGATCGACGAAACGAGCTTGCGGCTGATCGTCAACTCGCCCTTCTCGATCTTGGCCGTCAGTACGGCGGCGTGCTGGCTGTTCTTGGTGTTGTCGATCAGCATCTCGAGGTCGATGCCATAGCTGAGCAGCCGGTCTTGTCCGGGCGGCACGTTGTCGATTCGCGCATCGCCGGCGTAGCCGCCGTGTTCGAGCACGGTGAGCGGACCTTGCAGCAGGTGTTTGCCTGTCGTGTTCTTGAGCAGCACGCCGTTGAGCGGATTCGTGCGCAGCACCGACGCGTTGTAGATCGACAGGCGCTCGACCTCGACGCTGTCGGTGATGATTGGAAGCATCGCCGACTTTTGACGGGCCAGCGTGACGTCGGGGACGGTGTATTGGAACAGCGCGCCCAGCTTCGCCGCTGACGCCACCGACTGAACGGAGGAGGCGGCGTCCAAGTTCGATACGCTCGACCCGGTCACGCCAGTCACGACGACCTCGCTGAGCTGGACCGGGAGAGGACGACCGTCTCGATCGTAACCGATTCGACGCTGCGCTGCACCGCCGACGGCAGCGTTCATCGTCACGCGCGCTTTGTCCGCCTCGGTTGCGGCGTCGTATACCTGCGGCCGCAGCGCAGCGTAGAGCTCGGGCACCACGGTCGGGCGCGTGGCGTACAGTGGCTGATAGAGATCCATCATGAATGAGATCGGGCGTCCGCTCACCAGCGACAGCGAGATGCCGTTCCAATCACTCTCCGTCTGATTCTCGACGATCGCCCAGCCCTGCAGCTTGCCGAACCGCCCCTTGTCGTCGAGCAGCAAACGATAGCTCGTCTTCCAGACCGGCGTCTCCACGACGTAACCGATTCGAACGCGCCGGTCGCCGGCCCCATTGAAGTTGATCATGACCGGCTTTTTGTCCTGATCGCGCGCCTGTACCAACGCGCCGAGTGCGCGCGTCAGCTCTTCCTGGAGCTGAGGATCGTCCAATGTGAGATTGCTGATCGTCTGCAGCTCGACGGCGTGCAGCGTCGCCCCGGTGAGCAGGTTCAGCACCGATGCGACCACCGGCTCGCCCTTCTCGCCCCCCTTCGCTCGCGACTCCACGCCGAGGACGATGCCGGAGAGCTTCTCGGCTTGCGATTGGATCGTGACGCGCGCGCCGCGGAGCTGATTCAGCAACTGGGCGAGACTCGGGTTTTGTGTGATGTCGACCTGAAAGCTGCGTAACGTTTTCGCCAGTGGATCCTGCGACGGATAGCTGATCGCGCCGACGTGTCCGCCGTCCTGGTCCTGGAGCACGATCGACTTGAGGATGTCATTGATCTGACTCGTCTTGAAGCGAAGCTCGGTCGCGCTATTGCCCCGCACGGACCCGGCGTGCTCGAAGTAGCCGACGCCGGACGAGAAGAGGACGACCTTCGTGACCGGAACATTGGTCGTCGCGGACGGCGTATGGCCTGCCTGCGCGACCGCGAGTGCGCCCGGAACGAATCCAAGCAGCAGCGAAGCGAAGGGGCGAGTTGGCACAGGATCTCCATGTCGGCGGTATTGATGCAACTCCGCAAGTGGCCGGCGGCGCCACATGCCTCACATGGAGACGATCGTCAAATGCCAATTTGCACATTGCAAGACCAACAAGCGCGATTGTTGGGTTGATTCGACGTGACGGCGGCGGCCGGTCGGAGAGTTACGCGCGCCGCGATCGAACCGACTTCTTCGCGCGTCGCCGCGACGTCGATTCGACCAGCCGCCAGAACTGGCGCTCGCCGATGACCGTCACCCTGTGTCCTTGTGCGGCGAGACGTCGCACCTCGATCAGCTTCGAGCCGCCATCCTTTCCGGCGATCTGCAATGCGTTCGGCCGACCACGCACCAAGACGTCGGTCGACTGTCCCGGCTTCGATTGCACGATCGCGCCGGCTTTCCGCGCGGCGGCGACCGCGTCGGCGCGCGGTCGCCCGAGAAAGCCCGTGAACGACACGCGCCGCCCGGCAAGACTCTTCACGCGGCCGAGTCGCGGCTCGGCGGGCCGCTTGCGGAGCGCCGTCATCAACTCGCTCGCGGCCTCGTATCGCCTGCCGCGCGATCCGAGACAGCGATGGATCACTTCCTTGAGATGGTCGCTGCACGGCAAGCCGCGGACGTCCTTGCTTTGCATTGGACTCGTGACGTCGCCGCGCAACAGCATCGCCGCAAGCAGTCCGATCTGATAGATGTCGTCGCGCTTCTGCCACCGACGCACCCTGCCCCACGCGATCTCGTTCGGGACGTGAAACAAGTTGAACGAATCGGCCGTGACGCCGCGGCGGCTGAGTTGATGCGTCGCGATGCCGAAGTCGCCGAGCTTCAGCTGCTCGCCCTCGCACACGAACACGTTGAACGGCGTGAGGTCGCGATGCAACGCGTGTCCCCGATGCAGCGCGTCGAGCGCGCCGAGAATCGCCGCGATCTCGCGTCGCACGAAGCGCTCGGACTGCGCGCCTTCGCGGCCGAGCCACGCGCCGAGGTCGCCGGCTTCAGCGTACTCCAAGGCCAAGCAGTAGCGCGCCTGGTCACCATCGACTTCGACGAAGCGATCGAAGACGCGCAGCGCGCGTGGCTCGTGCCCAAGGAGCTCGGCGAAGTACGCCTCGCGAAGCCACCCCGAGATGCGGTCGCTGATCTTGACGCACACCTGCGCCGGGAGCCCGGCCGCAGGCGTCGGTGTCGCGAGGTAGACCTCGCCGAAACCGCCCTTGCCGATGAGTCGATCGAGACGATAGGTGCGACCGGATTCCGAGCTGTACGCACTCGATACGGCCGGCTGCCGTTCCCGGGGGCGACGATCGGCAACGGGATTGTATTGCGTTCGCCGAGTGGCGGCTGAGGCGTGGGTCGTCGACATGCGGCACCGCGTGGTGGAAGCCAGAGGGTGCAAGCTAATGCGCACGAACGACGGCGGCACCGTACGGCGCGGACGCGAGGCGTAATTGACTCTGCGCACGGCAACAGCGACCTTAGCCCATCTCTCGAGGAGCCGACGATGGCCTTCCCAGTTCTGACCGCGTTCCTGATTGCAAGCGCACTCCCGCCGCAGGAATCGGTTGTCCCCCCAGCCCCACGCATCCCACTTCCGCGCCCGGTGGCCAGCGCCCCGTTGGCGCGCGTCAACGACAACAGACGTCCTGCCGGAACACTTGCCGGCGGAACGCTGACGCTATCCCTCGACGTCGTCGAGGCGGCATATCAACCGGAAGGCGAGCACGATCCAGTAGTGCGAGCCCTTGCCTTCGCCGAGTCGGGAAAAGCGCCGCAGGTTCCGGGACCGCTACTTCGGGCGCCGGTTGGAACGATGGTGCATCTCACGGTCACGAACCGTTCCGACTCCGCGGTGATGCTCGGCGGGCTGCGTCGCTCGATGCCCAGGGATCGCGACACGTTGCACATCGCCCCTGGTGCAACGCGCAACATCACCTTCCGATTGGACAAGGCTGGAAACTTTTTCTATTGGGCCGCGCTCAAGGGGCTCTCGAACTTCGACGATCGCGATTGGCTCGACTCGCAGCTCACCGGCGCGTTCGTCGTCGACTCGGCGGGCGCACCGCCGCCGTCGGCGCAGGAACGCGTGTGGCTGATCACCGAGTGGTTCCATCCTTTTCCGAAGATTCGCAGTTTCGAATCGGCGCTCACGTTCAACGGAAAAGCGTGGCCATACAATGAACGGTTGACGTTCACGCAAGGTGATTCGATTCACTTCCGCGTGATCAACGCGGCGGCGATCGAGCATCCGCTGCATCTGCACGGATTCTATTTTCGCGTCGCCCGGCACGGGGGCGCGCGCGCCGACACCGTGGTGCCGCCGTCGCTTCAGCCGCTACAGAACATGCGCGTCATCCCGATCGGCGGGTCGTTGACGCTGTCCTTCGTTCCGTCGACGCCGGGCAATTGGGTCTTTCATTGCCACTTCGCCAGTCACGTCGGCGAGGTCGTGAGTCTGCACGACTCGCCCGACGCGCACATGGTGCCGAGCGCCGACGGCGACCATGCCGTACCGGCGCACGACATGCCCGGCGGCCATACGATGCGCGGATTGGTGATCGGCATGCACATCACGCCGTCGCCGAACTACAAGGAGCCGGTGGTCGCCGATCGACGCACGATCAATCTGCTCATCCAGAAGCGTCCCAATGGTCTCATCGGAGGACAGACCGCGTACGGGTTCCTGGTTCAGAAAGACTCCGTCGTGCCGGCGCGCGACTCGATTCAAATTCCGGGGCCGGTGCTCGAGCTCAAGCGCGGTGAGCCGGTGCGTATTCTGGTCAAGAACAACATGGACGAGCCGAGCGGCGTGCACTGGCACGGGCTCGAGATCGAGAGCTTTCCGGATGGCGTGGCGGGCTTCAGCGGGATCGGGGACAAGATCATGCCGCCTATTCCGGCGGGCCAATCCTTTGCGGCGGAATTCACGCCGCCGCGGAGCGGGACGTTCCCCTATCACTCACATCTGCATGAGATGCGGCAGATCGGCTCCGGGATGTACGGCGCGATCATCGTGAGTGATGCGCCTCGAGACACGACGCGCGATCATTTGATCGTGGCCGGCGGCGGCGGTCTTCCCATGTTTCATAAGGAGGGGCCGTCGTTCCTGTTGGTGAATGGCGCGCTCTCCCCGAAACCGATTCACATGACGGTTGGCGAGACGAACCGCGTTCGCATCGTGAGCATTCATGCGGACGAAGTGCTGCATTTCAGGTTCGGCACAGAGGCGCAAGCAGCGCGTTGGAAGCCGCTGGCGCGAGACGGCGCTGATCTTCCCGCATCGTTGCGCGGCGCGAAGCCGGCCGTGATGAGCATGGGACCAGGCGAGACGGCGGACTTCACGTACGTGCCGACGCAGCCTGGCACCATGACGTTGGAAGTGTGGATCGAGGGAGGACAGCGGATCGTGGTTCCGGTCGAGGTGCAGGCGCGCTCACTCGCGATGAAGCACTGACGGTGCGTGCATGGGCGAGTCCGACGATCGCCGATCTACCCTAGCTCGACGCGACCATGCCTTCCGTCGAGGGCCGCAATCAAGCGCGACTGCGGCCCTCGCACGACGGCAACATCGAGTCCGAGCGCCTGAAGGTTCCGGTTCACGCGCTCGGCGTCGGGATGTTCCGCGCGCAGCTCGATGAACGTCGCGCCCTGCGCTGCCGACGCCGCCGGATGCGGCGATTCCCCCCAATCGATGAAGAACGGAAGGACTCCGTCGTTCATGTCGGCAGCCGGCTCGGTCAGACGCCACGATAGCAGCACGCCGTCCGACCGCCAGCGGCTTCCGGATCGGACGACGCCGATGGCGATTCCGTCGTCGACCGCGTCGCGGTGCACGCGCTCGATGTCGTCGGTCTTGGCAGCCCACGTCACCAGCCTCGACGCGTCGAGACCATCGATGCCAAACCATCGAGGTGCGGCCGGCGGCGGTTGATCGGGGTCGGGACCAATGATTTCCAGATAGACGTCCGCGCCAAGGGCGATCAACGCGTTCCGCGTCCCGCGACCGGGATGCTGGCCGCCAGCACTGGCACGAATACCGAGCAGGTCTTCCAGTTCCCTAATGCCTGTTTCCAGGTCCGGCGTGGCGTACACGAGGTGGTCGACGCTCGAGCGTGGCGCCTGCATTGCCGTCGTATTGCCGTGCCGCGCTCAGCGGACCGCGACGCCGCACCAGCAGCGCGACGGGAGCGCGATCCCGCCGGCGCCGGCGAACGAGGCGAGCCGTGCATCGATCGCCGCACGGACGGCGTCGCGCGCGGCGGTCGGAAGCGAGCGCACCAGTGGGCCGAACGCCGTGAGATCGACCAAGAAGGTCCAGTATGCGTCCGCGTCGGCAAACGTCCACGTCATGTCGACGCCTTCGATCCGAGTCGACGCGAAACCCGCGTCGTCGAGCAGCGCTTGTAGCCGCGAGCGATCCCCGAGCGCGAGGATTCCCGGTTGCCAGCCGGACGTCGGCACCGGCAAGTGACCCGTGCCAACGAGGATCCGCGCCGGGATCGACGCGAACGGATTCTCGTCGCCGCCCGTGAACACCGCGAACACGAGCCGGCCGCCGGGCACGAGAACGCGCCGGCATTCGCGCAACGCCGCCGCGGGATCTGGCATCAGCATGAAGCCCCAGCGACAGATCACGCCGTCGAACGTCGCGTCGGCGAGATCCATCGCCTGCGCATCGAGGGTCCGGTAGTCGGCGTTCCGAATCCCGAGCTCGGCGCCTCGCTTGCGCGCAACGTCGACCATCGACGCAGAAAGGTCGGTCGACACGAGGCGTCCGCTGCCGAGCTGCCTCGCGGCGAGGAAGCCGGTGTCGCCGGGTCCCGCGGCAACCTCCAACACACGCTGGCCGTCCGTCGGCTCGAGATGCGCCACGAGCCATTCATGAATCGGGCGCGAGGCGGCG
>Ga0070713_100003324_pt1 | contig 10607 bp, 10 predicted proteins | sample LARL82metaG_FD_65465 | JGI IMG/M metagenome (GOLD analysis project Ga0070713, IMG submission 65465) | Corn, switchgrass and miscanthus rhizosphere microbial communities from Kellogg Biological Station, Michigan, USA - LAR L8-2 metaG | ecosystem: Host-associated > Plants > Roots > Rhizosphere ... | reverse complement strand
GGTTCTTTCGCCCAGGATCACGCCGCGCCGCAACCGCTGCCTCACCGGCAACCGGTGGGAATATCCGTGAGATCTAGAGCTGCTGGTGGGCGCAGGATGGCTACAGCCGTTTCGCGGCTTCGACGAGCCAGGTCTTGACGGCTGCGATCTGGTCTTCGGTGAAGCCCTCCTCGATGGCCGCCTCGAGTGCCCGGACGGCGGGGTTTGCTGCCTGGAGCCGCCGCTGGCCCTCATCGGTGAGGGTCGACCGGAGGATGCGCCCGTGGGTGGGATGCGGGTGGCGTTCGATCATGTGTTTGCGCTCCAGGGTGGCCTGTACCTCGTTTGCCGCCTGGGGGGTGATGTTGCAGGCTCGCGCGAGGTCGGCGCCGGATAGGCCGGGATCGCGGGCGAGCACGCTGAGCGCGGCGTATTGGGGAGAGGTCAGGTCATGCGGGCGCAAGGCGGCGTCAAGGGCGGCGCGCAGCGTGTGCCACGCCTGGACGAGCAGGTAGCCGATGTGGCCCTCGACGCCGCGGTAACGCTCTCCGATGAGCGGCACGGTCATGCCCGGGAGCTTATCAGGACCTTGCGATGATTAACGGGCCCTGTTATGTTGACAAAACTTTGATACCCCGCTTCCGGGTTTGGGAGGCGAGCGGGTGATGATCGCTGCAAACGGCCTCGGTGGCAGGTGTGACCTGCTGCGGTCGCTGCACCGCCCCGGCTTCCCGCTGGTGCTGCCGAATGCGTGGGACGTGGCCACGGCGAAGGCGGTCGCCGCGGCCGGGTTTCCCGCCGTGGCCACCACGAGCGCCGGCTTGGCCGCCGCGCTTGGCTACGAAGACCACGAGGGGGCGCCGGCAGGCGAGATGCTCGCCGCGGCGGCACGGATCACCGGCGGTGTCGGCGTCCCGGTGACGGTGGACGCGGAGGCGGGGTACGCGATGACGGCAGCGGAGCTTGTCGCCGAGCTGAGGGGCATGGGCGCGGCCGGCTGCAACCTCGAGGACACCAACCACGCGGCCCGGACGTTGCGCGATCCCGCCGAGCAAGCGGCATGGCTGCGTGATGTCCGTCGGGCCGCATCCGATCAGTACTACCCGCTGGTGATCAACGCGCGGATCGATGTCTTCCTTCCGTCCGGCGTCCCGGGATCGGGCGGGCGCGGCCAAGGCGACCTGGTGCCAGAGGGTCTGCGCCGCGCGCGGGCCTACCTCGAGGCCGGTACCGACTGCGTGTACCCGATCGGGCTCTGGGAGGCCGGTGCGCTGGCGGCCTTCGTGTCGGCCTGCCCGGGCCCGGTCAACGTGCTCCGCATCCCGTCGGCCCCCTCCCTCGCTGAACTCGCCGGGCTGGGGGTGGCCAGGGTCAGCTACGCCGGCCTGCTGCACCGCGGCGTGATGGAGCACTTCGGCCGCGTCCTCGCATCACTGACGGCCGAGCAGCGCGGGCACCAGGACACCGGCTAGCGGCACCGCCTCGCCAGGCCGCGCCACCGGAACCGTCGGCTCGGGGTCTACTCTTGTGCGCTGGCCACCCGCCTGCCGCAATGTGCTCAGCCACGCGAAATCAGTGTTCCGCGGCGGGCGCCACCAGCGCGACCCCTCCGCTGCAAACTCCCCGCCGCCCAGCCTGCGCGGATCGGCTCGCCCTGAGCACAGAAAGTTATAAAAACCTTGATATGTTAATCGACCCTTGTTATGTTGTCAGGGTCTTGATAACCGTACCGGCTGTCGGAGCATGGCGCGGCAGCTCAACCAGACGATCGATCAGGTGGCGGCGGAAGTCATCGTGCCCGATCCGATCACGGAGCTCGCCCCGGCAAACGCGGAATTCACGCCGGCGCAGATAGCGGTAGCTGTGCCGAACTGCACAGCCGACTACGTGTTCATCAGGGGCTAGCTACACCGGCCGGGAGCCCGCGCGGCGGTCCCCATCCCGGTACAAAGAGAGAAGGCAACGATGTCACTGTTCATCGACGTACACGACCTGCCCGGCCCGGTCTCCATGGAGGAGGCGGCCAAGGCCCACGCCGCAGACCGGCGGGTGCAGCCCGAGTTCGGCGTGCGCTACCTGCGGTATTGGGTCGACGAGCCACATGGCAAGATCTTCGCCCTGGTCGACGCGCCGGACGCGCTCGCCGCTCACGCCGTGCACCGGATGGCCCACGGCCTCGTCCCTGGTGCGATCTTCCCCGTGCGGGAAGGTCACTGACGGATGCCAGTTGCGCGACGCTGGCCCAGCACGGGCAAGAGCGCGCGGCTTGAGGCACTCGAGGACTTCACAGTCCAGCCTGCCCGAAGGCTGTCCGTCGGACGGTAACAGACCGTGACGAATAGTCTGTGACTAATCGGTTGCTATGCGCGCCTCCCTGCCGAGTATGAATCCCTATTAATTTGTTGGCGTTCTCATCACAGAGCGCGCAGAATGCCTGCTTCCGGGGGCGTCCTACGTCGGCTCATCCGCCGTGCTGAGCCTGGCCGGGCCGATGGGAGCGGCCGGCGCCATACTGGCGCTGGCCAACATCGAGCCGGAACGCCCTTCGCCGGCGGCGATCTTACGCTTAATGGTTCTCAGGCAGCGCAACCGGTTCCCCTGTAGTACATGTCGGGCGCGCCCGGTCCTGGGCTCGCCCGGCATGCGCCCGTGTTACCCGCGGACTGCACTAACTGGTCCAGCCGCAGCGCCATCAGCTGCAGGCCCTGCTCTGCGAGCGCATCGGCGGGCCCGGCAATCCGCTCTGGTCTAAGTGAGTGAACTCACTTGACAGCAAGCGTCGACCAATGACAATACTGAGTCAGTGAGGTAACTAACTCAGATTGCGGGGTGCTTGGGGTATGGCATCAGTCCAAGGGCGGGACCTGTCAGACACCGACGCGCGGCTGGTTCTTCGGTCGAGGCTCGGTGCGATCACTCTGGTGCTGCTTTGCGCCGTGCAGTTCCTCGACATCGCCGACTCAGCGATCGTCAATGTCGCCCTGCCATCCATCCAGCACAGCCTGGGCTTCTCGCAGCAGAATCTGCAGTGGGTGGCCAGCGGCTACATCCTTACCTACGGAGGCTTTCTGCTGCTCGGGGGGCGCCTCGGCGACCTGCTCGGGCGTCGCCGCATGCTGCTCACCGGCGTGGCAGTCTTCGCCGTGTCGTCACTGACCGCCGGGCTGGCCAACAGCGCGGGACTTCTCATCGCCGCCCGGCTTATTCAAGGCATCGGCGCCGCGCTAATGGCCCCGGCGGCGCTCTCAGAGCTCACGACGAGCTTCCGCGAAGGCCAGGACCGCAATACGGCGCTCGGCGTCTGGGGAGCAATCAGCGGGATTGCCGCAGCGGCCGGCGTCTTCCTCGGCGGAGTGCTCTCACAAGGACCAGGCTGGCGCTGGGTCTTCTTCGTCAACCCGCCGATCTGTGTCATGGTGGCTGCCGGGGCGCTCGCCCTGATCGCGAAGGACCGCGGAGCGGGGGTGAGCAGAACGGCCTTTGACTCCCAGGGGGCGGTGCTCGTGACGGGGGGCGTGCTGCTGCTGGTGTACAGCCTCGTGCGGGCACCGATCATCGGCTGGGGATCGCTCCAGACCATCTTCACCTTGATCGGATCCGCCATCCTGCTCATCGCGTTCGCGCGCAATGAGCTGCGCAGCCGCTATCCGCTGGTTCCCTTCTCAATCCTCCGAGTGAAGGGACTGGTGGCGGCCGACCTGACCCAGCTGATCGCCTTTAGCGGGTTCTTCTCGATGTTCTTTTACGCCACGCTCTACATGCAGGAGATCCTCCGCTACTCGCCCCTCAAGGCGGGGGCGGCCTATCTCCCGATCACCGCGGGGTTCGCCGTCGCGGGAGGCATGGCGTCGCAGCTGGTCACGCGCATCGGCACCCGCCCGGTGGTGGTAGCCGGCTGCCTGATCGCCGGAGCGGGAATCTACTACGTGTCCAGAGTGCCCTTGAACGGTTCGTATGTGAGCGATCTGCTTCCCGGTTTCCTGGTGATGTCGCTCGGGGCTGGGTCGGTGTTCGTCTCGGTCGCTGCCGCCGCCAACGCGGGGGTGCCCGCCGACAAGGCAGGCCTGGCGGCAGGGTTGCTGAACTCGTCCCAGCAGATCGGCAGCGCGCTCGGCCTGGCCATCCTTTCCGCCGTCGCGATCACCCGTACCAACCACCTGATCGCGGCCCATGTACCGCATCTCGTGGCCGCCGATGCCGGCTACCACCAAGCCCTGCTCGTCGGGGGCATCCTGATGGCAGCCGCAGCTCTGATCGCCCTGCGCATCGGCAACACCCGGACGGCAGGCCCGCTGGTCATGGTCAACTCAGAACTGTCCCGTGGGCCGAAGGGCCAGGGCCTCGTGACGGGAGACCGCCCGCCCCAGCACCTGTATCCTGACAAGTGAGATGACTGACTCACCCCCAGGCCAGGCGACCGCCGTCGGCCAGCGGCCGGGGAAACGAGAGCGGCTGGTGGCTGCCGCGGCCCAACTTCTGCACCAGCAAGGCATCGAACGGACCACGCTTGCCGACATTGCCAAGGCCGCCGACGTCCCCGCCGGCAACGTCTACTACTACTTCAAGACCAAGGACGAAGTGATCGCGGCGGTCATCGACGCCCACGCGCAGCAGATCAAGCTGACCCTCGCGTTCATCGACGCTCACCACCGATCCGCCAAGAGCCGATTGAAGGCCTTCGTACGGGAGTTCACCGCCCAGAGCGAGATAGTGGCCCAGCAGGGCTGCCCCCTGGGCAGCCTCTGCTCGGAACTCGGCAAGCGCGTCAACCTGCCAAGCCTTACCGCGGCTGAACTGATGCGCCTCCCGGTCGAATGGGCCGAAACCCAGTTCCAGTCACTGGGGCACCCTGACGCATACGATCTTGCCCTCGATCTGCTAGCCGCCTATGAAGGCAGCGCGCTGCTTGCCAATACCCTGCGTGATCCCAAGGTCCTGTCCAGGGCGGCACGACGCCTTAACCGCTGGATCGACACGCTATGACCAAGCCGCCTGGCCCCGCAGGGAAGCACATCCAACCCTCGGCAGCCGACGGCGCTCATAACGATCCTCCGGGCGTAACCCGATTGACCAGACTCACGACAAGAACGTCGCCCGTAACGGCGGCTCGGGGGCGCGTTCTCCTGGAACTTCCCGATCATTCAGTGTGATGCGGGTCGGTAAGTTGGCGGGTGTCCGGTCGGTCGCGGACGCTCCCGGCCAGCCCTGAACGCCAAGGCGCACGCTTATCCGGCGTGCGGACGCCGCCTTTTCGCGGACTTTCGTGGACAAAAACTGAGACAAATCTCGGTATCAAGACAACTGGAGCGCGGCTGCTCGGCGCGTTGTCCCAGGTCAGCGTGGCGGCGGAGGATGCGAGATTCGAACTCGCGAGGGCTTGCACCCAACACGCTTTCCAACAATGCTGACCAGCGTTCACCGGGGTCCGCCACCGTCCGCGAACTGCGCAAACACCATCCGAGCGAACACGGGTGAACGGTCCCGGACGGGGGTGAATGAGACAGGAACTGAGACAGGAGACGGGGCGGCCCTCTGCGGAGCAGCACGGCTGAGGAGCGGCGCCCCGTGAGCGTCGAGGGCATCTCCTGGCGCTCAACCTGGCCCGGTCCCGGCCGACCGAGGCGGGGAGCCGTCCAGCGCGTGCAAGTTCGTGATCATCGGCGTCGCCAACCACGCCGGACCGACGGCACGGGCGTATTCCCATCGGTGGCCATGCTGATCCGCTACACCGGGGCTGTCGGAGCGGACGGTACGCACCTGCCTGGGACCGACTGGAGGCCGAGGGCGTCTCACAGTGCGATCCCGAAATCGTCGTGGCCCGGATCAAGCGGGCCGGCCGCCGCCCGCAGGACTGGGATTTGAAGCTGAGCCTGGTCCGCGACGACCTGGGTGCCGGGTGAGCAGCGCGCAGGTCTATCACACTTCAAGGACAAGAAGGCGCTGGTCCAGGCGGTCATCGATTACCAGGAGGAGACAGTTGTGGGCGGCCAGGAGCGATGCTGGTGACGCTGGACAGCCTCGAGGGCTTGCGGCCTGGCGGGACTTCTTGGTCAAGCACCAGGAAGAGCCTGGGTGCCAGGGGCAACCCCTATCGGGTTGCTCGCAGCTTTGCAGGGCGGGCTGCTGCTCACCCAGATGCAGCGCACACCAAAGCCACTGGAAGCGGCTCAGGACGCGATGCTGGCGCCGATCGTGCACGAGGGGCCGCCGGAGCCCGGCAACCCTGGCGCCCCACCGCGCCTAACCCTGCTGAAGATAGGCGAGGTTGGCGGCGGTCAGGCTCTCGAGTGCCATCCCGGCCAGCGTGCCTTCGGCGAGGCGGCGGCTGATGCGCTGGCGGAACACCACGGCGATGTATTTGTTTGTCAGGTGCGGGCGCTTGGTCATCTGCTCGGCGAGTTCCTGTGCGCGGGGCAGTACTTGGCCGAGCGGCACGACCTCGGCGACCGCGCCCCAGCTCAGCGCCTGCTGCGCGGTGAACGATCCCTGGGTGATCTCCAGGTGGCGGGCCCGGTTGAGGCCGAGGACCTCCTCCCACACGACGAACAGGCCGTCGCCGGGGGCGAGGCCGAAGGCGAGGTGAGGCAGGTCAGAGAACACGGTGGTGTCGCTGGCGATCACCACATCGGCGAGCAGGGCGTACTCGCTGTGCACCGACATCGGGCCGTTGACCGCCGCGATGACCGGGATCTCCAGGTCGGCCAGCCGCTGGACGCCGCGCCGACCCTCGACGTACAGTACGTCGGCCCCCATCGGCTTGGTGATGTCACCCAGGCTGGGCCCGTCAATGTTGGCGATGAAGCTGTCCCCGGTGCCGGTCAGAACCAGGATCCGGTTGCCGGAGTCGAAGGCGATGTCCTCCAGCAGGCGCGGGAAGTCATGGTGCGCGGTGCCGTCGAAGGTGTGCGGCCCGCCGCTGGTGTGGAAGCGCAGGGTCAGCACGCCACTGGCGGACCTGGTGAGGGCGAAGTTCTTGTACTTGGTGAAGTAGCCAGGTTCCTGGGCCAGGTCGCTGGTGGTGCTCACGGTCGTGCTCCTTTGCTCGCGAATCGGAATGGGCTGCCGCGGTTGGCAGCAAGCATCGATGTCACCTGGGGCTGGTTCGCCCACGACCTGCGCTTGCCCGCGGGCGCACCGGTCCTAGGCGCCGCGGCCGTCGGTGAATAGCTACGCACCGTAGCCGCCGTCGATGTCCAGGGTCGCCCCGGTGATGTACGAGGCGTCGGGGCTGGCCAGGAACAAGGCCCCGGCGGCGATCTCCTCGGGCCAGCCCATCCTCCCCACCGGCACAGACGCAATGAGCTGTGGCGCCGCGCTGCCCGCGGCGGTGTTGAGCTGCGTGGCGACCAGCCCCGTCTGCAGCAGGTCGACGGTGATGGCCTTGGTGGCCAGGTCACGCGCTGCGCCCCGGGCGAACCCGGCGAGCGCCGCCTTGGTGCCCGCGTGGTAGGCGACCCCCCATGCGCCGGTACGCGTCGCGATCCCCGAGCCGATGTTGATGATGCGGCCGCCATCCGGGAGCACATGCGCGGCAGCGCGGATCGCGGCGACGATGCTGGTGTAATTCACCCGGATCTGGCGGTCGAGGGCCATGTCGTCGGAAACAGGGCCGTCGATCGGGCCGAGGACCGCGACCGCGGCGTTGTTGACTAGGATGTCCACCCTGCCGAACTCCCCGGCCACCTGGCGGACGACGTCAGACGCTGCAGCCGCATCGGCCTGGTCCGCCCGGACCGACCGTGTCCGTACTCCCAGTGCGCGCATCTCCGCGGCCACGTTCTCTGCGGCCTGCCGGGAGTTCAGGCAGGTGATCGCGACGTCGGCCCCCGCACCGGCCGGGGCCCGTGCGACGGCCGCGCCGATGCCCCGCGATCCCCCGGTGACGAGGGCGACCTTTCCGGCCAGACCGTGGCGCAAGCCAGTCTCCTTTCCACGTCGCGTCTCACCGTGACCAGAAAAAATGGGACATCAATTCCATTTCTTGCCGGGCCGGGTGCCGCCGAGCAGGGCCTAGATACGCTGTCAGGCAACCCCGCCCGGTTACCGCGGCCGCCCGGTTGCCGCGTCCCTGGCCCTACTCGTTGACCACCTTCCCGTGGCCGCCACCAGTGGTTCTGAGCGGGGCCGGGCTGGCTGGGTGTGGGTGGCGGCCGGCTTGGCCGTAGACCGCCGCGTGGCACGCTCACCGGCGAGGCCGATCTCGCGGCGCTCGAGCAGCTTGAGCCAGATCTCGCTGCGGGTGGGGAAGGCGGGAACGGCCTGCCACAACCGCTCGACCGGCATCTGGCTGACGATCGCGATCGTCGCCGCCTGAAGCCACTCCGCAACCTCAGAGCCGGTGAACGTGGCACCGACGATCACGCCCCGCCGTTCGTCCACGACGATCCGCGCGGTGCCCGGGGTGCCAGTCCCATAAAATGCCCCGCCGGCGGTGCCCGAGCTGGGCACATCGTAAGCCCGCGCGTCCGCGCCCTGATCCTGGGCGGCCCGCAGCGTCAGCCCGACGGCGGCGACCTGCGGGTCGGTGAAGACCACCCGGGGCGCGGAGGTGTCCTCGCCGCTGATGACCGCGGGGTGGCCGTCGAGGATCTCCGCCAGCACGTGCGCCTGGTATTTGCCCATATGGGTCAGCAGCGAGCGCCCGTTGACATCACCGATCGCATACAGCCACGGCAGGCCGGGCACGGCCAGCCGGTCGGTGACCGCGATTGGCTGGCCGGAGCGAAGGCCGACGGTCTCCAGGCCCAGGTCCCATGTCCGTGGACGGCGGCCGACGGCGACGAGGATCTCCTCGCCCCGGACCTGCTGCCCGTCGCTCAAGGTCACCGTGACCTGCGGGCCGTCCCGGCGAACCGCCGCGGCCCGCACCCCGGTGCGCACATCGACGCCCTGGCTGGTCAGCGCCTGCCGCAGCTCCTCGCCGGCAAACGGCTCCTCCCGGGGCAGCAGCCGCTGCTCGGCCTCGATCACGGTGACCCGCGAGCCCAGCGTGGCGTACGCCTGGGCCATCTCGACCCCGACTGTGCCGCCGCCCAGGACCAGCAGCCGCCCCGGGATCGTGCTGGCGGTGGTGGCCTCCCGGTTCGTCCACGGCCTGGCTTCGGCCAGGCCGGGGACCGGCGGCATCGCCGCGCTGCTGCCGGTCGCGATCACCACAGCCAGGCGAGCCCGCAACGCCGCGTTACCAACCCGCACCTGCCGCTCGCCGTCCAGCCGGCCATGACCGCGGATCAGCGTGACACCCCGGCTGTCCAGCCACGGAACCTGCCCGGCATCGTCCAGGCCGCCGGTGATCTGGTCGCGGCGGGCCAGCACCGCGTCCACGTCGAGTTGGCCGGTGACGGCCTGTGCCGCGCCGGGGACCCGGCGGGCCTCGGCCAGCGCCTGCGCGGGGCGCAGCAGCGCCTTGGACGGCATGCAGGCGTAGTAGGAGCACTCGCCGCCGACCAGCTCTGACTCGACGATGGCCACGTGGTGGCCCTTACCGGCCAGCCGCCCCGCGAGCACCTCGCCAGCTGGCCCGGCCCCGATGACGATGACATCAAACGCGCTGGCGCCCATGATTCTCTCCTTGCTTTTCGCTGTCTCTCTCCGCTGCGGCTGGCGCTTCACCCTCCTGTGGTTGGCGCCGCGGTTGGGTCTTGCCCCGGGCCGGTGCACAGGCGGAGGCGCCGCGGACCCCCAGCAGGTCTGGGTTGTGCGTATGGTCGGTGCGTATGGCCGGGCTCCCTGCGGTCACCCCGTCGGCGGCCAGAATGGCGGCGGCCAGGCCGTGGCGGCGGGGCCTGCCTGGGCGTCCCGGCCGGAGCGCCGGGCTCACGCGGCCCGCTCCGCGGCATGCAGGCACGGCCGGCCCTCACCAGAACCGGGCGACGCCGTCGGGGCGAACGCCCGGGCGATGGCCTGGCGCGCCCATCGCATCCGCGCGGCCGCGGCCTCTGGGTGCTCACCGAACTCCTGGGCCACCCGCCCCGCGCAACCCCGCTCACCGAACCGCCGGGCAACCGCCGCGACAGCCCGCCGGACCTGCTGGGCGCCAGGGTGCTGCGATGGCTGCAACGGTGACACGAACAAGGCATCGCAGCGTGCCGCGCTGACGCCGCGACGGTTCATCATGCCGCCCATCCTGGGCTCGTCGGCAGGCAAGCAGCTTCCGATCGAAGGCGCCGCCGCAGCGCATCGCGGGCCGCGAACAGCCGCGACTTTACGGTTCCATCGGGAACGCCCAGGTCGGCGGCGATCTTGGTGATGCTGTGGTCATGGAGGTAACGCGCGGTCAGCAGACACCGGTCGCGAGGACGCAGCCCAGCCATCGCCGCGGCGAGGTCCCACCGGGTGATCGCGGCGTCGATCTGGTCCGGCGCAGCCCTGGCCGTCAGTTCCGCCAGGCCAGCGACTTCAGCCGGACGCGCCTGCCGGGCACGGTGCTGGTCGATGGCCCAGTGTCGGGCGACCGTGAACAGCCATGCCCTGGCCGGCTGGCCGACCACCGGCCCGGGCCGCTGACACGCACGAAGCATGGTCTCCTGCACCACGTCCTCGGCGCTAAGCACGTCCCCCCCGGTGAGGTGCATCGCATACCGCAGGAGGGCACCCGCGTGGTCGGCGTACAGCGCGGCGAGCGCCCG
>Ga0070713_100003322_pt1 | contig 10611 bp, 6 predicted proteins | sample LARL82metaG_FD_65465 | JGI IMG/M metagenome (GOLD analysis project Ga0070713, IMG submission 65465) | Corn, switchgrass and miscanthus rhizosphere microbial communities from Kellogg Biological Station, Michigan, USA - LAR L8-2 metaG | ecosystem: Host-associated > Plants > Roots > Rhizosphere ... | reverse complement strand
CGTCAAGCCAGCTATTCCCGCTTGGTGGTGGTCGTCAGTGCGTTCGCCCTTTTCGTGTTGGCCACCGTTGCGCGAATTATTTCGCGGGTCGTTTTGGAGTTTCTCCGCAAGAGCGGGAAGAACGAAGTCAGGATTCTCATGGTGGGGACTGACCGGTTCGCTCGACGAGTGGCGACTTCATTGCTTCACGGAGAAGTACTACCTTGTAAGGTCGTGGGTTTTGTTCGGCTGCCTGAACAGCAAATCGCGGTCGAAGGTCCGGTGTACGAAATGCACCAGATTCCGATTTTTTCCAATGGAAATTCGATCAGTGACGTGGTCATCGCTCTGCCTGCGGCCCGTCTCAGCGAGGTTCAAAGCATTGCGCCAGCGCTGGAAAAACTGTGTGTCCCGACCCGGGTTGTCGTCGATCTTGGAGACGGAGTGGGAATTCGCGATCGCCTGATCGATCTAGGCGGGATTCACATGCTGGATTTGCGGCCAATGCTCTCCGAGACCGGCCCCTATCTTTTTCAAAAGCGGGCCTTCGATGTGGCCCTTTCGCTTTTCGTTGTACTACTCACCGCGCCTATCAGCCTGCTGATCGCCTTGGCCATTAAGCTGTCGAGTCGCGGTCCCGTGTTCTTTGTGCAAGAGCGCGTCGGACTTAATGGCCGCGTGTTCCGCATGCTCAAGTTTCGTACCATGCACGTAGGGAGCCAGGATGAAGGAGATACGCGTTGGACCTGCACCGACGACCCACGTCGGACGGCCGTGGGCGTGGTTCTGCGCAAAACCAATCTCGATGAGTTGCCTCAGTTTCTGAACGTGCTGAAAGGCGACATGAGTATCGTCGGCCCGCGCCCCGAACGTGCCCACTTTGTAGAAAGGTTTCTGAAGGAATTCGATCGCTACAACTTCCGCCACACTTTCAAAGTCGGCATCACCGGTTGGGCGCAAGTGAATGGCTGGCGAGGCGACACTTCGATAGCCAAGCGTGTGGAATATGACTTGTACTACCTGCGCAACTGGAGTCTTACCTTCGATCTGCAGATCATTACCATGACTTTGCTGCGCATCTTCAATAGCAGAAACGCTTATTGATTTCTTCGTCGACCCCAGCCCTCAGTTTTGCCGGGGGCGATAATGCTCCGTCCCACGATTCCGCGCGGCTTCAAAATCTGAAGGGCGCCTGCAACTCCGATGGATAGAGTCCTTAGCGGGACTGCTCAGCGCTGGAGTCGGCAGAGACGCTTACATTTGCAGTTCCGGTAATGCCCGAGGCTCCAACAATAAACGCGGTTAAGCTTTGCGTGCCAACCGTTCTCAACGTCACGCCGTTGGTAAATGTGTGGGAACCAGCGTCCTGCCCACTAAAATAGTAATCACCCGGAAGAACCGCAGTGCTATCGGAACTGGTGAAATGTATCGCACTGTTGATGACTGTGTCGCGGCTTGATCCGACCATTGCAGTCACAGTAACGGTGAAGGGCGAGCCGGAAACTGCACTTGAGGGAGCGGTAATCTCAAGGATGGCGTGGGTAGTTCCACATCCGAACGTCGCCAACCCTGCCACCACAGCGCTTAGCGTCCAAATCCGCAAAGGCACCACCGCATGAAGCAATCCACGCGTTGTCGCTTTGCCCTTAGCGAGGGCACCGATGAGAACTGGATTTACGTTTACTCTAGACACTAGACACTTTGCTCCCTATCAATCGGAAATGGATGCCGAAATTGCGGCCGTCCGGCTGCTCTGTTTTCGCAACACCCGAGAAATTCAAGCCGAACGTCGGACCCAACTGCTGCCTTATTGCGATGCGGCGCGATGGGGCTTGCCCAGGCGAACGTCGATTCCGAACATCGGTCCGTACACATTGATGCCGTAGTTCAGGTATTTCGGTTCAGAAAGATAGCCATTCGATATGTGCATATAGTTCACACCCGCCGAAACTGAATAGCGCGGATCAAAGTTGTATCGCACTCCAGCTCCGATGTTGTAAGTAAATGTGAGGTCCTGTCCCTGCGCAAACGCGACTCCGAGAGGTTCCTTGGCGTCAATATTGCCGATGCCGCCTCGCTCGTCGAAATAGGGGACGACCTTCCAGTTGCGGTGAACAAAATTTCGCCGGATCCCATAGATAAAAACAAAATAGCGGGTTTCAGGCCCTCTCGGAATGAACGTGACCGACCCGCTAAATGTGAAATCAAAGTTGCCGCGAAAAATCCAGGGCCCTCCAATATCATTCACGTGCCACCGCAAGGAAGCGATCACTGGGACCAGGCTGTATTTCAACGGTGTCATGTTATAGCTATCGCCTACCGCAAAATCGTAGACAAAAGGGATATTCTTCGGAAGCCAGCCCGATTCCAGCGAAAATTCCAGCTTGTTCCGGTAGAAAATGTCTCGATTAAAATCGGGCTTCTTCCCGGACCTTACGGTTCTCGTCCCCGACGGCTGGTTTTTCAAATCTCGATTTTCTGAATCCTGCCCGTGCGATGGAATGGTTTGAGTCAGCAAGCTCAGCATCACAGCAAAAAAAATCAGCCCTCGAATTTTCATCGATTCTGGTTGTGATCCTTCCCCAAAAAGTGTCGGGATAAAACGCGCTAGACTCCAATACGTCTATATCCATGCTGTAGAGCAGGTACTTCATGGCGAGTTATGTGCGCAGGCATCAACGTTGGAACGCAAGAGGCCTCAAAAACGCCGAACGTCTGGAACGATGGTGGAACCTGGAGGAAATTTTAGCACGCCCAATAAGGCACGATTTACGCGCATTTGCAGTACGACCGCCGTTGCCATTGACTAACCGGCGAAAACGTGACCGGTGCGGAGGTGGACCAGCGGCCACGATCTTCGGAATGCAGATTGCTTCATGAACCCGCGTAGAACTGGAATGGAGCCCAATAGAAGGGGTTATGAAACGCGGTCTCGCGAAGCATCGCCAGCTTGGCGGTTCGCAAAGCGGCGTCTGGACTCGCGCCCTTATCGAGTTCGTCGTAAAAACGGCCCATCAGTTGATCGGTGGAAGCGTCGGTCACCTCCCAGAGACTGGCGATCACATTGTGAGCTCCGGCCCGCAAAAATGCCCAGGCAAGTCCCACCAGGCCTTCGCCCGAATACGCACGGGAACCGGCGCCGTAGCACGCCGAGATCGTAACCAGGTCGGCGCGCATGGGGTGCTGGACGATGTCTCGCGCGTACAACTTGAACGAGCCGGGCGGAACCGTGTCTTTGGAGAGTACGATTGCCGAGTCCAGCGGGCTCAAGCGGCTATCGGTTCCATGGGCAACGAAGTGAACGTGCGAAAACTTTTCGGGATGGCTTTCGATATAGGCGGCGGGCGTGGCCTCTTCTCCCTGGTAGACCTGCCGCTGCGCTAACGGAAAATGCCTGGCAACATTTTCCATCTGTTCCCTGGCTCGCGGCAATTCCGGGTATTCCTTGCTCGGGGCAATGCTGTCGCCGATCAGGAGAAGCTTGTAGGGGCGATTCTGTTTCCGCGCATTCTCGCGAGCAAACGACGCGGCAAGCACGCGCAGCGAACTGGCATTCACTACCTCGACATCTTCAATCCAGAAGTGCGGCTTCGGTTCGGCGACGATCAGGGTCTCAAAATTCAGATTGTTCAGACTGCCATCGGGAATGACGAATACCTTCGCATCGCGCGGAATGAGCGCCTGTGCCGGTGCGACCAACGCGCGATATAGCGCTGGACCCGCTTCGCTAGAAGAGAGGACATCCTGTGGTCCATTCAGAGAATCGCGATAGCGCCGCACCAAAGCGTCGATTTCCCGGCCGGGAGGAAGCAGGGCCAGGCTTGTCTTAGACGACGTGATCGCCCACAAATACGATTGCTTCTCACCCAGCCAATAGAAGAGAAGCACGCCTTTGACGCGGCGAGAAATGTCGTGAGGATTCAAATTTGGAGCCTCGACCTCGTCTGCCTTCAAAGGGGTGTTCGAAGCTAGACCCAACCCCTCAGAGAGTAGTCGAGCACGGCCGTAATCAGCCCAGCTCAGCGCGTTCATCGTTTGTTGTTGCGTGACCAGGAATTGGACGTAGTCGCCGTAAATGCGCTCGGCGTTCGTGGAGAACGGCAGTTTGGATTCGTCATGCTTCAGGGATAGTCGAGCTGCTTCGAACGTGGCCAACGCGGCGCGATATTCTGAATCGGCCAAGTCCGGGCGATTCTCGTTCTCATAAAGTCGCGCCAGCCCATGTGCCGCACGCCAGATGAGTGTTGGGTTGCTGTGTTTATCCCCTACGATCTCACGAAATATTTGCTCCGCCATCGACCTATCGTGCGCTTGAGTCGCAATCATCCCCTTAACCAGCAAGGGATAGAGTTCATCTAAGCGGTTGTTGTCCCCATGTGCGATTGCGATCGCTTCGTTGGAGTAAGCCCGTGCGTCGTCCAGTTCGCCGTTCTGCACCGACACTAATGCCAGCGCCCGCAAGGCGTTGTATATATCTTCGCGGCCTTCTGTTTTTCGGGCGAGATCCAGGGCCTTAAGGTAGGACTGTTTGGCGCGGGAGAAATCGTGTGACTGCTCGTACACATAGCCCGCGTTGGTGATCCAGGAGAGTTGGTCGATGACGTCCCCCACCTGAACCGCTCGCTTCTCTGCTTCTAGGGATAACTGCAATGACTTCTCGGCGTCGCCCAGGTTGTAGTAAGCCCAGCCAAGATTACCGAGAGCTTTTGTCGCAATAGTGCCTGCATCTAAAGCTGCTGCAATTCGATAAGCCGCATCGGTTCTTTCGATCGCCTCATCGTAGTGTTGCTCCTGCAACGCTCCTATGCCAAGGTTCAGAAGGGAGGTAGCTTCGAGAAATTGATCACCATGCGCGCGAGCGAAATCCCGGGTTTGTTCGAAGAAATGCCTCGCTTTATCGGGTTGGCCTTGCTGAACGGACAGGACGCCTCTGGCGCGGAAAACTTCTCCGCATGCTGTGTCCTCCGACTTGCGACAGAATTCCTCCGCCTGGCGAATATTCTGTTCAGCATCGGCGAAGTGATGCAGCCGCGCGTGAGCGACACCTTTTAGCGCCAAGACTTCGATGATTGACTCCTGAGTCTCCGGGAGGCTTGAGTCGCCATCGAGCAGGCTCAGAGCTTGAGAGTAAAGACCTCGCAGTAACAGCGCTTCCGCTTCAAGGTCGCGAAATCTTCTTGCCCACTCAGGTCTCGTGGTACGAAATTTTTGGTAGCCACGTTCTGCTTCGTCTTGTGCACGACTGAGTTCGCCATGCCTCAGCGTCTGCTGGGCGTGCTGAAAGGAAATCCGCGGGGAAATCTGCGGGGAGCAGCCCAGGCTGACGTACAGAAATAGGATGATACTACTGAGCGCTATGGGTAAGTCTGTCCGTTGGACTTGGTGGTCGCGCCTGCGACGGTTCCCTGTCCGACGCATCCTAGCTTCATTCTTACGCAGGTGAGTTCGAAGTGCACGGCTGGCCTCTTGTAGCCTTCGCGCAATACCTCGCTCACTTCGATCTCGCCCAAGGTCACGCTGCCAAATTCCGGAATCAGCAAAACGTTCCCGAAGCTTTGCACGCCCGCAATCGGAATGCTGCCGATTTTTTCGACCAGAGAACATGTGACGGGCTTGTGGAGGCCGTTGTCGGGCTTGTCGCACGCCTTGATAAGCGTCTCAATGTATTTGAGCTTCTCATCGTACCCCGCCTTCAACTCCGAGGGAAGGCCGCTGGCCTTGGCAAAGGTTTCAGTCTGTGTTTTTACACTGTCGAGAAATTTGGGACTGCGGAAATAAGGTCGGTCGTCAGCTGGCCTTTCCCCACAAATCCCGAAATTCAGGGTTAGCTCCGCCCGAAAGCCACTCACTTGCAAGTTCTGGAACTGCGTTCCCAGAAACGACACCTGGGGTTCGTGGCCCTCCTTGTAAGGATGGTCAGTGGAAACCTGCGAGACCAAACGGTCAGCGGTAATAATTTCGAAGACATTCAGGCCTTGCACTGTTGCGGTCGAGAGAGTGAGCCAGCCCTTATGCTTCAGGCTTCGGGATCCGGACACGCGTGTGTGGCCGCTGGCGAACGAGATCAGCCCTTCGATGTTGACTTTATCCGCGAAGCGGGTCAGGTGACCGCCCCTCCGATCCTTCAACACCACGGGTGAATGTCGTTCGATCTTCTGCTCGACCGGGCGCTGCAGATCCCCGCTGAGCACGTGGGCTTCTGCGTGGTAATCATGGAACCGTTCCTCTGGAGTGCCTTTTCCGGAATCTTCCGCCATAGCGGCCATAGTGTACCTCCGCACGGGTTAGAACTCATCTTTGAATTTGCAATTCGAACGACGCGTTCCCGAGTTCCTTGCTTTGCCCATTCGCGGCGATACCGTGTACCGCCATCGTATAGACGCCGGGCTGGCGATGGATGGACGGAACCGTTACCGGCCACTGATCTTGGCCCACACTCGGGACGATGATGAAGGAGCCTTCCAGTTTTCCGTTCGGCGCGAACAAGTCCGCTGCATAGCGCACGTAAGCGCCGTCCGGTGGGATCCGTACAAACAAAAGCAGGCCCTTACCTTCGGGCACGTTCTGCGGAGTACCACCCGAACCCCACGTTCCCACATTCACGGAAACCGCCGGCAAAACGTGAGGACGGTTAAGTTCCGCCTGAGACCTCGGGTACGTAATGAGATTCTGGTAGCCAATCACCGCCAGCAGAAGCGCAAGCGCAGGCGCAGCGAATGCCGGGCGGAGCCAGGCGAGCCATCCTCGACTCACGCCATCGCCGGCGGCCGGCACCCTCACCAGAGTCGTCTCGGGAGGTTCAGACAGAACTAGCTTGGTGTGCGCCACGAACTGAGCGCCCGCCCGAATATCCACGGCACAGTCTGCGCAATCAAAAAAATGCGCCTCAAACTCGTCGCGAACTTCCGGGTCGAGTTCGTCGAGTAAATAACTCTCCGTCATCTTCTGCCGAACCACTTCAGTGTGGTCCATGATTTTGTTCCCCCTCGCAATTTGTAAGCACTTCGCAGCATGTCATCACTTCTAAGCCGGAGCAAAATCTGGGGGATTTTCTCCCTGATGCTTCAAATACGACGACTTGAATGCTTGCTTGGCGCGGTGTAACAGGACACGCAAATACTCACGGTCGACACCGAAGTCCCGGCAGACCGCGTCTTTATCTCGTTCTTCCAGGAAAACTTCACGCAATAATCGCCGGTCCCGTTCCGACAGTTTTTCTAAAATCTCGCGAACCTTACGTTCTCTTTCTTTGGCGCTGAGAGCCCCCAACAGGTCGATATTCAGCGCGGGGAAATTCTTTTCTTCTTCGTCATCCAATGAGGTGCTGCGCGCAGCCGACCGATAGTGCTCCAACAGAACGTTGTTGCAGATGGAGTTCACGAAGGAGCCCAGGCGGTCGGGCTGGTGGATTTTGCCATCCCGCAAAGCAATAAAAAAACGCGCAAAGGTCTCTTGCCGCACATCCTCGATCGCTTCCGGCGACCGCAGGCGGGAGCCCAGCTTGATTTTGATTAGCGCGCTGAAATAGGCCGAAAAGTTTTCCTGCGTCCGGAAATCTCCAGACCGTAATCGGCTCAGGTAGGATTCGTCAAAAGACTGGAACTGCAAGCACTGGCCCCGCACTCTTTGGAGTGTCAGAGAGTGTAGCACTGGAGGCGGCCCACCGTTGCCGTTTTCGGGTTTTGGCGCAGACGAGGCGGGGCGTTTCAGAATGGAGTGATTACTCCGACGGCAAACGGTGGACGTGGTGGACCGAGTCTTCAGCACGATCAAGGGCTAACTCCTGCTCGGATCATTAGAGAGGGCCTGCGCCTTCCCGACAAAAATCTTGATTTCAGAAGTACCGGAGCCGCTTCCCCCCGGACCGGCTCCGGCACCTACGAGAACCCAACCAGGTGGTTGCCAGGTCGAATCCCAAAAGTGTGGTTCATCGCTTCACCGAACGATGTTTCCCACTTGTTGGGATAGTGCAGCAGCCCCTCTGACCGTTTCATCGGCATCGAGGATTTTCTTGCAGCGCCAGCCGGCCTTCGACCAAACTGCGGCGTGTTGGTCGTGACGACGGGCGTCTCCCTTGTGTAAAGTGTTGAGCGAACGTCCAGCTGATTCGTGTCGAGGGGAGGCAATTTTGAGAAACACCTGTCATTTAATTGTGGGTGCGTTTGCCGTCGTGGTGTTATCGATTGGAAATCCAAGGCCAACGGTCGCCCAGACCCAGCCGGCCGCCCAGCCGCAAACACCTGCGCCAGCCCGCAAAGCTTCGCCTCAAGCCGCCGGAGTTGCCATCCCCATCCCAGACATTCCCTACACCAAATTTGTACTCAACAATGGGCTGACTGTGCTGGTACACGAGGACCACAAGGCGCCGATCGTGGCGGTCAACACCTGGTACCACGTGGGATCAAAGAATGAAACGCCGGGAAAGACCGGGTTCGCCCACCTTTTCGAGCACCTGATGTTCAGTGGCAGTGATGACTTCAATCACACCTACATCAATGCGATGGAGAGGGTGGGCGCCACCAACCTGAACGGCACGACCAACAACGATCGCACGAATTATTTCGAGAATGTGCCCACCTCCATGCTGGATTACGCCTTGTTTGCCGAAAGCGACCGCATGGGGCATCTGCTTGGCGTACTCGATCAGAAGAAGCTTGACCTGCAGCGCGGAGTCGTCCAGAACGAAAAGCGCCAGGATGAAAACCAGCCCTATGGAGTGACTGAAGAACTGCTCGCCCAGAACACCTACCCGCCCGGCCATCCCTATTCCTGGACGGTCATCGGCTCGATGAAGGACCTGGATGCGGCTTCCATGAGCGACGTTCAGGAGTGGTTCAAGACCTACTACGGGCCGAACAATGTCACAGTCGTCGTGGCCGGGGACGTCACACCCGAAGTTGCCCGTCAAAAAGTGGAAAAATACTACGGCGAGATTCCCGCCGGACCTCCCATTGCAAAGCAACAGGTCTGGATCGCCAGGCGCTCCGGCACTCACCGTGGTTGGGTGCAGGACCGAGTTCCGCAAGCTCGCCTCTATCGGGTGTGGAACGTTCCGCAATATGGGTCGCCAGAAGAAGCGCTTTTGGATCTGGCCGCTCAAGTCCTTGGCCAAGGCAAGACCTCGCGCCTCTACAAGCGCCTGGTGTACAAAGACCAGATTGCAACCAGCGCAACCGCAGACGACGACACCAACGAAATTGGCGGCCAATTTGATTTCGTTCTCACCGCCAATCCCGGCGGAGACCTGGGCAAGGTCGAGACGGCGGCCGATGAGGAATTGCAGAGCTTCCTCAAAAATGGGCCCACGCCCGCCGAGTTGCAGTTAGCGAAAACTCAAATTCTCGGGCGATACGCCCGCATCGTGGAACGGATCGGGGGTTTTGGCGGAAAAAGCGATGTGCTGGCCCGGTGCCAGACTTACGTAGGCAATCCCGACTGCTACAAGGACTACCTCAAGTGGGTCAAGGCCGCGACGCCTGCCACAGTCAAGAAAGCCGCCGTCGATTGGCTGAGTGATGGCGATTACGTGCTTGAAGTTCATCCCTATCCGACCACATACAAGACCGAGGCTAAACTCGACCGCTCAAAAGAACCCGGGCTCGGCGACCCGATGTCCCTCAAACTTCCTCCGCTGGAAAGGACTCAGCTCAGCAATGGGCTGAAGATCGTGCTGGCGGAACGGCACAGCGCACCGGTGGTGAATTTCACATTGTTAGTAGACAGCGGCTATTCCGCCGATCCCGAAAACGCAACTGGCACCGACAGCTTCGAACAGCGCATGCTGGAAGAAGGAACGCCGACGCGCGATTCGCTAAAGATCGGGGAAGAACTGGAATCCCTGAGCGCCAACTTTAATGCGACAGCCAATCTCGACTTTTCCATCGTGAATCTCAATACGTTAAAGACCACCATGGACAAGTCGCTCGACATTTACGCGGATCTGATTCTGCACCCGGCCTTCCCGGAGAAAGAATTCAAACGTCTGCAGAAAGAGCGTTTAGCCACGATCCAGCGTGAAAAGGTGACGCCTCAGTCCATGGCCCTGCGCGTTGTTCCCGCGCTGATCTACGGCAAGGGACATCCCTACGCCGTTCCGTTTACAGGTACCGGCACCGAGGAGAGCGTAGGCAAGATGACTCGCGAGGACTTGGTGAAATTCCACGAGACCTGGTTCAGGCCGAACAATGCCACCCTGCTCATCGTAGGGGATACCACTCTAGCTGAAATCAAGGCCAAGCTTGAACCTCTCTTCGCTGGCTGGAAGGCGGGCGACGTTCCCAAAAGAAACGTGCTCCACGTGGACGAACCGGAAAAGGACGTTGTGTATTTGATTGATCGTCCCGGCTCCGGACAAAGCGTCATCTTCGGCGCACAACTGGCGCCTCCTCAAGACGATCCGGATGCCATTGCTCTGCAGTTGGTAAACGGGGTCTTTGGCGGAAAGTTCAGCTCTCGAATCAACCTGAACCTGCGCGAAGACAAGCACTGGTCTTACGGAGTGCGCGCCGTCCTTCCGCCCGCCCGCGGCCAGCGTCCCTATATCAGCATCTCGGCCGTGCAAACCGATAAAACGAAAGAATCAATGCAGGAACTGGTTAAGGAATACAAGAACATCGCGGGGGCAAAGCCTAT
>Ga0070713_100003320_pt1 | contig 10613 bp, 10 predicted proteins | sample LARL82metaG_FD_65465 | JGI IMG/M metagenome (GOLD analysis project Ga0070713, IMG submission 65465) | Corn, switchgrass and miscanthus rhizosphere microbial communities from Kellogg Biological Station, Michigan, USA - LAR L8-2 metaG | ecosystem: Host-associated > Plants > Roots > Rhizosphere ... | reverse complement strand
CAGGTTCCAGCAACTTGTCGCAACGCGCATAATGCTGCTCGACGAGGGTCGAGTAATCGCGTGCCAGGTCAGGCTCGTACCCCGGATGTTCAGGATCACGAAACCGCCACAGCATGTGTTGCACGCGATCCGGAGTGTCGTACAGCAGGAAGAAGAGACCCTCGCTGAACCGGTTGAGTTCATACCCCATCAGCCGCTCGCGTTCCTGGATCACCAGTTCGCACTGATCGAGGTACGCCCTTTCGTCGAAGCGGCCGTTGTTCAGGCCATTGTGGTCCTCTGCCATTCCCAGTGTGGAGAACAACCCGATCTGACCAGCGATTTCCTTCGCGTACGCCGGAGGGGCCGACACGGGAAACAGCGGCGCAGCTGGATCGAAGTTCACCGCTGAAGCATAGAACTCGACATACGGCTCAATCTGCCGGACATAAATACGCGCAATCCCCGTGACTGACTGCAGCATCGAAAGCTTGAACTTGAACCGCACCCACTCGCTCCACGCGCCGACAAGAACTTCGACCCGCGAGGGAGAACCACCTGTCTCGATCACCAGCGATCGCGAATTCGCATTCGCCTGCACTCGAATTTCGCAGGTCGCATCGCTCGCCGGAGACTGTTTCGGATTCCTGGGTCCAATAACGTGGGTTTTGAACTGTGTGCCTGCGGGAAGCACAACAACCTGTTCACTCTCTTGCGTCCGTACGCTCTGGTCCTGCGTATAGAACGTACCTTTGTTCTGCGCGCCGCGAATGTCGGGAACGCCGACGCCGGAAATCATGCGCCCATTGATCTCATCTGGCGGAAACGTGCAGGGACAACGCAGCACCACGCTCGGCACGCCTGCTTGCGAAAGAGTCTGCCAGAATGGCGTCCCCTTTCGTTGATTAACTACCCGCGGCGGTGCGAACGCGCTCTTGGGCCGCTCGAATCGGGATAAAGCGGCATCCGGCAAATACGTCCCCGGATCGCGCGAGATGAAATCAAAGATCCCGTGTCCACCAGGATTGGTTCCAGTGGCAAACGACGACCACGCAACTGGAGTTTGGGCAGGATAGGTGGTCCTCAGCCGCGAATATGAGCCAGACTGCCGAATGCGCGCCAGGTTGGGCAGTTCTCCGCGCTGCAGCATGGCCTCGACGATGGTGGGTTCCAGTCCGTCGAGTCCTATGACAATTGCCTTCTTGCGCAATTTAGGCCTGAGGAGTCGGATTCTCTTTTGGCGGGACCGCCGGTGACGGCTCGGCAGGCGAGCCGCGAAACTTATTCACCAATTTGTGGAACGTGCCTACAACCTTGTTCCAGAACATGAGAAGCACGCCGATAGCTCCGGCAATCCCGGAGGTCACACCCATCACCTGATCAGGGCCGGCGTAAAACGCTAATACGGGGAGCAGCATAGGTCTATTTTACGGGAAGCGAGAGCTTTACAAACCAAAATCTTGAACCGCAAAGATCGCCGAGTACGCAGAGAAGTACTTGCCTCTAAAATTCCTCTGCGATCTCCGCGTTCTCCGGCGGTGATACCGAATTTAGAAGCACGTCGTGTACGGCTGCACCTGCCCGGTCTTCACTATGTTCAAGATGGTGACATTGTCCGGCGGAGCGTAGGTGCCATCCGCCTGCAATGCCTGGTGCTGCCACTTCACCAGCCCGTATGGCTTGGCGACGTGGAACTCTTCTTTGTTCTTGCAGTTCTGCAACTGGCTGTCGCAGCTGTACTGATAACTGATGACTAGCGTTTGGAGGTTCGCTGGCAGGTCTCCGCCAAGCGTCTCCTGGTACGGCCCCCACACCGTGTTCACGACCCCACCCAGTTTCTGCGACGTAAATGTGTTGCAATCGGAGTGGGTTTCGTAAGTCGTATTCGACGGCGGGATCGTCACCTTCGACCCCGGGAACCCGCCTTGCGCAAACCGCGGCACCAGGGGCAGATTGAAGTCACCGAGCACAGGATCATGAAAAACCTTGAACGTATTCGGATTCTGCCAGTTCAGCTCCGTCACCCAAAGATAGATGTAATTCTTGTCGTAAAGCTGAATGTCCCAGGGGAATCCCTGACCGGTTTTCGTCCAGAAGAACCGGTCCGGCTGCACCGTCGTGTAAATGGGATTGTGGTTGCCAGACATGTGCTGCGTCGCAGCCATCGTCGGATCCATCGTCATCCATGCCAGCATGTCGTAGGTCTGCGGCTGAGGTGGTGGCGTCTGCCCCGGCTGCGATCCCGAAGAAGATGACGATGACGACGAACTGCCGGAAGAACTCGACGAACTGGTGGACGGCGCTGCGGGATTAATGGGCGACCCACATCCGACCAGGCACAGCAAAAGCACGAGAAGGACCGAGTACTTCATGTACAGCCTCAGGTAGTAGGGAGTGCTTGCGACGTGCTACCCAGGACTGTAGTGGGTTAATGAAAAAGACAACAGAGTACGAAAGGGAGTGAACGAAAGCCAAGCTGGAGGTCAAAAGGTCAGAGATATCTTTCCGGAAGAACAAGACGCCCGTAGATTTCACTTTATTGCACGGTGATATTTACCGACGCACCCGCGCAAGTGTTGCCGTTCACGTAAGAGCCAGTTATGGTTGCAGGCCCGGTACCGGAAAAGGTCGCAACATTATTATTGAAAGTCGCAATATTGCTGCTCGACGTCCAAGTCGTTGATGCCGTCACGTCTGTGCCGTTGAAAGTGGCCGTAAAACTAGCTGTCGAACCATTAGCAAACGTTGTGCCGCTCGGGTTGGATGCGATCACCAGTCCCTGGCCGTTGCCGGTCACACTTCCCGTTGCCGAACCCCCGATGCCATTCAGAGTCGCAGTAACCGAGATTCCACTCGCAACTCCAATTCCCTTCACCTGTCCCTGGTTCACAGTCGCGCAAGGCGTAGAACTTTGCCAAGTGGCGGAATTAGTCACATCCTTGTTCCCGCTGCTGTAGGTAGCGGTGGCGTATAGCTTCACTGTCTGACCAGTGGGGACCGTGAAGGTGCTGGAACCTCCTCCGTTAGCGCCGGTTGTTACCGTCAGTGAGTTCGGTTGATTGACGAAAAAGCCTTTGCATCCGATGGCAATCGTAAGCAGTAGAAGGGCGAACGCTGCGGCAAGCAGCGAGTACTTACGGTCAAAATTCCGCATAATGAAAACCCCGCGACGAAGGGTGATTGCAACTCCTTTGACCCAGCAGCTCACGAAAATTGTAGCAGAGGAAATCCGCAGACAGTCGGACACTGTACCAACGTGTGCCACAGCCCTGCTTGTGGGTAGAACGGGAACGGACAGATTACTTGCAGAGATTCTGATGATCGATCACGGGCAGGTTCGTACCAGGGCACGGCTTCAGCCGTGCCGTAAAACGAACCCCAAAAATGAAGTCGGCGGCGATACGGGGAGGGGTTGCTGACGCCTGACCCCTGGCGCCTGAAACCTGAAGCCTGAAGCCTGAAGCCTGAGAACGCTAATGCGTCCGCTTAGCCTTGGCAATCCGCTCATCAATCGCCTTGCGTCCGGCAAAGCCTTCGCTGACGCCGTGCCAGTGGGTAATTGCCTTTTCGCCCAACTTCCAGCACAGCAGGATGACGTTGCCGTCGACTTCGCAAGGAAAGTCGAGCAGTCCGATGTCGAGGTCTTTAACCTGAACGCCGATGGCGTCGATCTCCGCCATCGCATCCTTGACCCGCTGCAAGGTCTTGTCCCGTTGCGCCTTCTTCGCCGCCCAATGAACCACGTTCAGCGACATGCCGCCGCGGAGATGTATCTCCTGCTGCAAAGCCTGAAATTCGGCCTCGATCGATTCAATACCCTTTTTCCCGTCAATGGCTGTCCGCAAGAGGGATTCCAGCACTGGTAGCAGGTCTTGCGCTTCGTCGAGAGTGAAAGTGCGGGAGGACATGGGGTGTGGAGCTATTTTACCGCGTCCTTGGTCGTTGGTCCTTGGTCCTTGGCCAAAATACCCACAATTCGTTGCGGGGAATGTTCATTCGTCACATACAAGTCAGGCGCCGTTGCGTTAACACTCGTATCGGAGGTTCCGTATGCCAGCATCATCCTTTCGAGATCTAAGAGTATGGCGGGACGCAATAAACCTGACCACCGACATCTATAGGTTGACCTCAATGTTTCCGAAACATGAACTTTATGGCTTGTCCCAGCAGATTCGACGGGCTGCAGTTTCGGTGCCGAGCAAATATTGCCGAGGGAAAGGGGCGTTATTCGGATCGGGATTTCGTGCGATTCCTCCTGGTTGCGCGTGGATCGGTTCTGGAGTTGGAAACGCAGCTAATAATCGCGCAGGAACTGAGCTACCTCTCAAGTGAAGACACAGACCACTTGCTTGGAATGGCTGAGACCGTAGGGCGTGCACTCAGCGGCTTGATTAACTCGTTGAGCCAGCAAGCCGCCTAAACCGGTTTTGGCCAAGGACCAACGACCGCATTTCTGGTGTTGGCCAAGGACCAAGGACCAACGACCAAGGACGAGGTCACTGTATTTCCAGCATCCGATCCAGCGCCACCCGAGCCCAGTGCTTCACATCATCTCGAACCTTGATCCGATTTACTACATTGCCGTCCACCAGGTTCTCCAGCGCCCAGCACAGGTGCTGCGGAGAGATCCGGAACATAGTCGTGCACAGGCAGCCGGAGTCGTCCAGAGTGATGACCTTCTTCCCTTCCGCTGCGAACTCCTTACCCATGCGGTTGACCAGGTGAATTTCGGTCCCGACAGCGAATGCAGTTCCCGCCGGAGCCTGGCGAATCATCTTCAGCAGTCCTTCGGTGGAACCGATCCCATCCGCCTTCTGGCAGACTTCCCAGCGGCATTCCGGATGCACAATCACGCGAATGCCCGGATATTTCGCGCGCACGTTGTCCACGTGTTCGGGTAGAAACCGCTGATGCACCGAGCAGTGCCCCTTCCACAAGATCACGCGCGCCTTCTTCAGCCGCTCGGGATCAATGCCGCCATTCAGCATGAAGGGATTCCACACCACCATCTCATCAAGCGAAATTCCGAGCTTGTATCCGGTGTTGCGCCCGAGGTGTTGATCAGGAAGGAAAAGCAGCTTGGAGTTCTTGGCGAATCCCCAGTGAAACGCGCCCGCCGCATTGGACGATGTGCAAACCACCCCGCCACGCTCGCCGCAAAACGCTTTGATCGCGGCTGTTGAATTCATGTAGGTGATCGGAGTGACACCGTCGCCGGCGTCATTGGTCAGGCCGGCTCGCACCAGGTGCTCCCAGCAGTCTTCCACCTGCGTGATCTCCGCCATGTCGGCCATCGAACAACCGGCATTGAGATCAGGAAGCACGGTGACCTGCCCCGGCCGCGCCAGGATGTCGGCGCTTTCGGCCATGAAGTGCACACCACAGAAAACGATGTACTTACCGCCAGCGTGCGCCGCCTGCTGCGAAAGCTTGTAGGAGTCGCCGCGAAAATCGGCAAAGCGGATTACTTCGTCGCGTTGGTAGTGGTGCCCTAGCACCACCAGATCGGTGCCCAGAGCGTCTTTGGCCGCAGCAATGCGTTCGTCCATGCTGCGGTCGGGAAGAACAAGATAATTTTCCAGACTGCAAATTTCAGTCGCGGTAGCCATTTTGTCACGCCTTCAGCTCCAAGCCGTGTGGGTCGGATATTTCTGTCCGACAAAGTCACGCTCGACTCGAAACGGGGATGTTGAAAGCTTCCAGCGGCTCCAGCGGGCTCGCTGCGGGGTTTCCGGGTTACCGGATTCCCACCCAGTCCGCGGGGATGTTGAAGCCGACTAGCAAATCCTTACTACTCTTACGATGCGCGTACGGGCCGAAAAGCGTCTTTACTTTCCCACCCACCAAGTGCTTCCGAGCACCGCATCTATTGTGCACTGGCAATGAGGCAAGTGCAAGTGGGCGTTGCCCAGGGAAGCCCGACAAACCGTTCCAACGGCAGGCCCGTCAGGCTTTCGGCTGGGAGCGAGACTTCAGGCGGCCGTGCTTTCCGCCCGCGCGCTTTCCCCTTTATCTTTGTCGCTCTTGCGGAACTTGAGAAACGGGATCAGCATCGGAACGCGCTGGCGATAGTTGCGATACGCTTCACCGTACGCGTGGAGCAGATCGCGTTCCTCGAAGTAGATCCCCGCAATCATGTAACCCGTGGTGGCTACCGAGAACAGCAGGTGTCCTACCGTCATGATCGGAGCGGACCAGAAGGCGATTACGAATCCGAGGTAGATCGGGTGACGTACCATCTTGTACAACGATGGGGTCTTGAAGTCCGGGCGATGGAATTCCTGCCCACCAAAGTAAGCCCATACCTGTGCGAGCCCAAACAGTTCAAAGTGATTGATCAGGAACGTCGAGACCAGCAAGATTCCCCAACCAATCCAGAACGTTACTTGAAGCACGCTGCTGAGGGCAGTTCCGCGCACATCCCAAATCGTTCCCGGAATTGGCCGCCATTGCCACAACAGTAATGCCAGCACCGCACTGGCTGCCACCACGAACGTACTGCGCTCCACGTACCAGGACACCACTCTGGTCCACTGCTGCTTGAACCCGCGTCTCGCCATAATGCTGTGTTGCAGGGCAAAAAGGCTCAACAAAACAGCGTCGATCAGCACCGCCGTGCCTAGAGAAGCAGAGGAACCGGTGTCGATGGATTTCGGAACCCCCACATTTCCAACAAACCCGATTGCGTACAGAAATGTCCCAAAAAAGAAGAAATACGCGAGCACTCCATAAACCAAGGCCAATAGCTTTTTCATGGTCCACCTCAGAGAGTTTTGCCCACGAGACAGGAGCGTCTGCTGCCGTACGGTGCGGAAGTATATACCGAATCTTAAGGTTATGGTGAACTGAGTCGCGGCAGCGTTTCATGGGAAGGGACGGCTGGTTGACTCGCACTTTGGTAACGCCCGACCTGCCCGAAATTGCACCGTTCCCAAAGCAGCTCCAATAGAATTTTTCGAGAGTCTGCAAGTCCTTCCTAGTCGAAGGGATCGAGGAAATTGGCCGAGGATTCAAAATTTGAACTCGCCATCGTTGAGACTGTCTATAGCTTCTATCAGAAGCTGTTGCAGGACTCCGTCCAGGAACCAGTCCCCCTCCCGAACAACTTGCATTTGATCTCTCTGGGAGAATTGGACCGCCATTTCCCGGATCCTTTGGCTCGTATTCGAGGCTGGCTAAAGCTGCTGGACTTGGCCGTCACCCCTTCGATGTTGCGGCATTCGCTGACATCCGAGGTCGATCCTGAAATCGCCGAAACCTTGCTCCGTTACTACGCTCGCAAAAAAACTGCCACCGATGTGGACCGCGACAAAGCCGATTTCGTGGCAACCTTTCTCTATCGAAACCCGCGAGTTCAAGGGCAATGGGAGAGGCACGGCTACACGCTGGATGGAGTCGTCCCCATCCCGCCCTTTGAAATCGCGCTGATCGAAATCCTCGCCGATGCGGAAGCTCCCGAAATACCCGAAGAATACGTGCCCATCCTGCGCGAGTTCGACGCTCTCCGCGAGGAACTGGATATCTACACCACGCTCGAGGCGCTTACCGACGCCGGTGTCGTGCAGAAGGGCCGCGATCTCAAGCAGGCATTCGGAACGTGTTTTTATCATCCGGGAGTACTGGCGACGATCGGCCCCTACAATGCAGCCATCGGGAAAAAACTCGAAGAATTATTCCGCGCCACCACGCAGCAGCTGAAGAGCTTTGCCGAAGAAGTCCACAAAGAAGGTGGCGACGTCACCAGCCCGGTCGAGGGCAAAGTCACGGTTCAGCACCTGGCAATGATCGAGGAAGGCGAGATTCTGAAGGCCGACTACGCCTCCGGGCAGGAAAAATTCCGCCGCGTCTCCAAGGTAAAGAAGGCGGTTGATCAGCGGAGGTCCGGCAAGGCTGCGCATACAAAAAAACATCAGGGACACTCTGAGGAAGCCACGCAGGTTAAGAATCACGAGCGAGAAGCAGCAGCGCCTCATCCCCACGAAGAATCCGAAGCGCAGAATGAACCAAAACGAACGCCGATTCCGCCGCGTTTCCTGGGCAATCCGGCACCGCAAATGCCAAAATTCGACCTGCCGCCCTCAGCCGCGGCCTCCTCCACCCCGCCATCGCCCAGCGGACTGCCATCACGTGGATTTGTGGGAGCAGGCGGCGCTGCTGCAGAGCCGGCAAAACTTTACGACGCGCAACTGGAAGAAGGCAAGCTGCGCAGTGTAGACGATTCCATCCGCGTGTTTGTGAAAGCGGCGGAAGCCAAGTCGCGGCAAGTAGTTCCTATGCGATCGTTCAACCTTACTCTGTCGCCGGTCGAAGCCGACGCTTGTGGCGCCGAGTACTGGGACGAGAAGAGTTTTCGCGGCGAATACGCTCGCGCGATGTCGAGAATCGTCGCCCTGATCGCCCGCATGAGCACCGAACTTGAAGAACTCCGGCAAAAGCAGAATTCCGCTCACCTCTGGAAGCCGCACGCCAGTTCAATGCGTTTCTTGCTTGACGCTTCCAATGCGGCTTTCGACCAGAGCACCTCGGTGCTCTCCCTGGCCGGGCAGCGCGGTCTGAACGAGAAGATCAATGCCATGAAGGAGTCGCTGCAGAAGCTCCGCACCCGCATGGACAACGCAGGGCAGTTGTTGAAAGAACTGGAAATCAGGAATCAGCCCTAGCCGTCGCTATTCCAGTTTGAAGATCCGCTCCATCCGCAACCATTTCTCGCCATCCTGAGCTTGCGGCAGCGCCTGCTGAAACTTCCACATCAACTTCTCCCATTCCTGGACCTTGGGGTTGGCGCGATCGGCAGCCGCTTTCGCCTCGAATGAAAAGCTGTCGTTCACTTCCATGATCATGAACATCCGCGTCCCGAGAAGGTAGATTTCCATGTCCTCGATGCCGAAGTCCTTGATGCTCTGGGTGATTTCCGGCCAGATTTTCTCGTGATACTTGCGGTATTCGGCAATGAGTTTTGGGTCGTCCTTCAAGTCGAGAGTGAGACAGTAGCGCCGTGTTTTTCGCATTAGGTTAGGTAAGTGCCCGATCCAGGTGAACATATCCTCCATCCACGAAAAGGTGCTGTCCGGTGATGTGCCCGGCGCGCGGTGACAACGCGAACACCACCATCGCCGCGATTTCCTCCGGTAAGGTCATGCGTTTCCCCAACGGGATTTTGGCGACGATGCCCTGCAATTTCTCTTGCGGATTCGCGAAGGTATGGAGCCACTGACGATACAGCGGCGTCATCACCTCCGCGGGAATCACCGCGTTCACGCGCATGTCGTACGGCAGGAGCTCCACTGCCCACTCGCGAGTGAGGGCCAGAATGCCGCCTTTCGCCGCGACGTATCCCGACGTATTTCCCTGTCCGGTCAGCGCAGTTTTCGAGGCGATGTTTACGATTGCTCCGCGCGAAGTCTTCAGATACGGCAGCGCGTAATGCGCCATGTTGTAGTAGTGCAGAAGGTTCCGCTGCAGGGATTCCACAAACTTCTCGGGACTGCCCCGCTCGAGTCCAACTCCGTCGTTAACGCCGGCGTTGTTCACCAGCGCGTCGAGGCGGCCGAACTGGGCGATCACCTCGGCAACCGCATTCCGGCAATTCTCCGTGGACGAGAGTTCGGTAACGATCACCCCACTGGGCGATAGCTGCAAATGCAGGTCATGAGCCGCATCGGCATCGCGATCCAGGATGATGGGAATCGCTCCCTCTGCACAAATCGCGCGCGAAATTGCTTCGCCGATACCCTTCGCGCCGCCGGTGATTAGGACAACTTTGTCTTTCAGTTCGAGGTCCATTGAGTCGTTCGCTGTTCGTCGTTCGGTGTTCGGATTCAACAATCCGTCGTACGTCGTTGGTCGTACGCCGTAACCTCATCCATGCAGATTCAGAAAGCCGCCGTCGATGGGATAGTTCGTCCCCGTGATGAAGGCCGCCGCATCGGAACATAAGTACAGCGCCAGAGACGCAATTTCCTCCGGCTCTCCCATGCGCCCGATCGGCTGCGTCTGCGCCAAGTTGTCGTACATCTCTTTTTCGTGTCCGGGATAATTCTTGCTCAGGTAAGTATCGACAAACGGCGTGTGCACCCGCGCCGGCGAAATGCAATTGCAGCGGACGCCGTGAGCTACATAGTCTTTTGCAACCGAGTAGGTCATGGCAAGGACCGCGCCTTTGCTGGTCGAGTAACCGAAGCGTTCTGCCAGTCCTGCAGACCCCGCCACCGACGCCATGTTCAGGATCACTCCGCCGCCGTTCGCCTTCATGTGACCGATGCAGGCGTGAATGCAGTTGTAGTATCCCTTGACGTTGACGCGCAGGATGCGATCGAAATCCGCTTCTCCTGTGCTCTCGACAGTGCCAATCTGCGAAATGCCTGCGTTGTTCACGAGAATGTTGAGCCGGAGGCTCGCAAAAAGCTTTTGAAACGTTGTTACGGTTTGCGCATGATCGCTCACGTCGCATAACCATGGAGTAGCGTTGCCGCCCGCCTTCTTGATTTCGTTCACGACCGCTTCAGCCTGGGGAAGATTTACGTCAAAAACGTGAATAGAAGCGCCGCTGGCCGCAAACTTCAACGCGATTGCGCGGCCAATGCCGCTGCCCCCGCCGGTAATCACCGCGGTTTTTCCGTCCAGCCTGAAGTCGG
>Ga0070713_100003318_pt1 | contig 10616 bp, 9 predicted proteins | sample LARL82metaG_FD_65465 | JGI IMG/M metagenome (GOLD analysis project Ga0070713, IMG submission 65465) | Corn, switchgrass and miscanthus rhizosphere microbial communities from Kellogg Biological Station, Michigan, USA - LAR L8-2 metaG | ecosystem: Host-associated > Plants > Roots > Rhizosphere ... | reverse complement strand
TCGCCAAGATTGTAGTTTCGATAGATCGCGGTGGCGTCATTCCAGCTCGACTGGGCCGGGTAAGCCGCAACCCACTCGCGAGCGAGGTCGAGCGCAACCGGCGACTGAGCGTCGTAGGCTAGGGCGACCGCGCGCTTGTACATATTCTCTTCAGGCTTCGCGCCGGCAGCGACACTCGCCTGGACGGCGTGCTGGAACGCGTTGATCGCCTGTTCCTTCTGACCCTGCGCGAAAAGGGATTCGCCGACCAGCGCCGCGGCATGCCAGTTGCGTGAATCGGCCGACGCCGCCTTCTGGAAGGCCGTGGCCGCTTCGGCATATTGTTTGTTGTTGAAATAGGTCGAGCCCAAGCCTTCGTAGAGCTTGCTGTTGGTGGCGGCATCGTTGTAGCCCGACGCGGCGATCGCATCGACCGCGGCAGCCATCGCTGCATTGTCCTTGGCCGCGAGCGCCGCTTTAAGCTGCATCTGCGCGAGCAGGTAGCGGTCTTCTTTTGTCTCGGCGACCGCCTTCGCGGCGGCGACCTTGGCCGGAATGTTCGCCGCATCGTTCTTGTTCACCGCGTCTTGCAGCTCGACCAGCGCCTTCAACGCCTTCTTGGACGGCTGGATCTTGTTCTGCTGCTGCGGAGCGGCTTCCTCCTTGCTCTGCTGGCGCGGCAGGTCCGGCATCTGCTGCGGCGGCGGTCCGCTGGAGCCCATCGAACCATATTGGGCAGCGGCCGGGGTTGCGGCGGCGGCCATGATGAGTGCAAGTGCGGTGTTGGTGATCAGCTTCATGGGGCTAGCTTCTCCTGTTGCGGCCGAACGCGCGGGGCCGCGAATGACGGCGGCGCATTAGACCCGTAAATGTGCGAGGCCAAGTTACTTGGCGCACCGGGCCTGAATATCCTTTGAACCGACTGATTTTATTCGCGAAATCGCGCACGCCGAATGGCCGCACGCGAATATTTCCCTCGCGTGCGCGCGGGCGCGCGGGGTGGCGCTAAGGCCAAACAGCCACTAGGTATGAACGCAAGGGGGACGCGGCTGATTTTCCGCGAACCTTCCGTATATCGTTCATCTAGCAGGACCGCTTCTTGGCCACTCAGCCCCCCATCGACGACACCACGCCTCCTCCGGGCCCGCCACCTTCGGGCGACATCGCGCCGATCTCGATCGTCGAGGAGATGAAGACCTCCTACCTCGATTATGCGATGAGCGTCATCGTCAGCCGCGCGCTGCCCGATGTGCGCGACGGTTTGAAGCCCGTTCACCGCCGTATTCTCTACGCCTGCCAGGAAGCGGGCTATGTCGCCGGGCGGCCCTACCGCAAGTCGAGCCGCATCGTCGGTGACGTCATGGGTAAGTATCACCCGCATGGCGACAGCGCGATCTATGACGCGCTCGCGCGCATGACCCAGGACTGGTCGATGCGCGTGCCGCTGATCGACGGCCAGGGCAATTTCGGCTCGATGGACCCCGATCCGCCGGCGGCGATGCGCTACACCGAAGCACGGCTGGCGAAGGTCGCCAGCTTCCTGCTTGGCGACATCGACCGCGACACGGTCGACTTCCAGCCCAATTATGACGCGTCGGAGCGTGAGCCGCAGGTCCTGCCGGCGCGCTTCCCCAACCTGTTGGTCAACGGCGCCGGCGGAATCGCGGTCGGCATGGCGACCAACATCCCCCCGCATAACCTCGGCGAGGTCCTCGCCGCCTGCCGCGCCTACATGGATGACGCGGCGATCAGCTCCGAAGCCCTGATGGAGCATGTGAAGGGGCCCGATTTCCCCACCGGCGGCTTGATCCTCGGCCTGTCGGGCATCCGCAGCGCCTACACCACGGGCCGCGGCTCGATCATGATGCGCTCGCGCCATCACGTCGAGGAAGGCCGCGGCGACCGACGCTCGATCGTCTTGACCGAGATTCCGTATCAGGTCGGCAAGAACGGTCTGGTCGAAAAGATCGCCGAGGCGGCCAAGGACAAACGCATCGAAGGTGTCTCCGACATTCGCGACGAATCCAATCGTCTAGGCGTCCGGATCGTGATCGACCTCAAACGCGATGCCACGCCCGAGGTCGTCCTGAACCAACTGTGGCGGCACACGCCGGCGCAATCCAGCTTCCCCGCGAATATGCTCGCGATCCGCAGTGGCCGCCCCGAAACGCTGACCCTGCGCGATTTCATTGAGGCGTTCGTCCGCTTCCGCGAGGAAGTGATCACTCGTCGTTCGAAGTACGAGCTGCTCAAGGCCCGCGAACGCGCCCATATCCTGCTCGGCCTCGTCGTCGCGGTGACCAACCTCGATGAGGTGGTGAAACTGATCCGCGGATCGGCGAGCCCCGCGGCAGCTCGTGAAAAGCTCCTCGAACGCGAGTGGCCGGGCGAGCAAATTCGCCCGTACATCCAGCTTGTCGAAGCAATCGAGCCGCAGGCCAAGCGCGAGAAGTACAAACTTTCCGAAGCGCAGGTGAAGGCGATCCTCGAGCTTCGTCTGCACCGCCTGACCGCATTGGGCCGCGATGAGATCGGAAGTGAGCTTGAAGGTCTCGCAACGAACATCGGCGAGCTGCTCGAAATCCTCGCCAATCGCGTTCGCCTTTACGAAGTGATGCGCGAGGAGTTCGACGAGGTCGAAGCCGAGTTCGCGACGCCGCGGAGGAGCGAGCTAGCCGCCGCCGCCGACGGCATCGAAGACGAGGATTTGATCGAGCGCGAGGACATGGTCGTGACCGTGACCGTGGCCGGTTACATCAAACGCTCGCCCCTCGCCGTGTTCCGCGAGCAGAAGCGCGGCGGCAAGGGCCGCGCGGGAATGGCGACCAAGGAAGAGGATGCGGTCACCACCCTATTCGTGACCTCGACCCACAATCCGGTTCTGTTCTTCTCCAATCTTGGCCGAGTGTACCGGATGAAGGTGTGGAAGCTCCCCGAAGGCGGGCCCAATACCAAGGGCCGGCCGATGGTGAACTTGCTCCCGCTGGCGGAGGGCGAGACCATCTCGACCGTGCTTCCGCTCCCCGAAGATGAAGCCGAGTGGGGCAAACTCCACATCATGTTCGCGACTGCGCACGGTACGGTTCGCCGCAACAGCATGGCGGCCTTCACCAACGTCCCCACTGCCGGCAAGATTGCGATGCGCTTCGGCACCGTCGAAGGGGCCGACAATGGCGACGAGTCCGAGGAGCAGGCCGATCCGACCGACCGGCTGATCGGCGTCGAGCTTCTGACCGAGGGCGACGATGTCCTGCTTGCCAGCCGCAACGGCAAGGCGATCCGCTTCATGGCCACCGATGTTCGCGAGTTCCAGTCGCGCACCTCGACGGGGGTGCGCGGCATCCGGCTCCTCCCGGGCGACGAGGTCATCTCGATGTCGATCCTCCATCGCGTCGGGACCACGCAGGAGGAGCGCGAAGCCTATCTCAAATGCCCGCCGTGGCGCGAGCGCGACGAGGTGGATTGCACGCTTTCCCCCGATCGCTATGCCGAGCTCCAAGAGAATGAGCAGTTCATCCTGACCGTCACCGAGAACGGTTATGGCAAGCGCTCCTCGGCCTACGAGTATCGCCGCACCAACCGCGGCGGCCAGGGTATCACCAATATCGACACCTCCGAGCGCAACGGCGGCGTCGTGGCGTCATTCCCGGCACGGCAGGGCGAGGCGCTGATGCTGGTCACCGACCAGGGCAAGATGATCCGCACGACGGTCGGCGACATTCGGGTGATGGGCCGCAACACACAAGGCGTGACCATCTTCCGCGTCGCCGAGGACGAACATGTCGTCAGCGTCGCGAAGATCGAGGAACCCGACGAGGAAGAGATCGACGGCGATGACGAGATCGCTCCGATCGAAGACGCTGTCGTCGGCGAAAGCGAGCTCGATCGCCCCGCGGACCCGGAGCCGGAGTAAGCGCCGGCTGCGACCAGCCGCTGAAACCTGCCGGGACGGGCCTGCGTTCTCCTCGCACAGACAAAGGAGAAAGTGTCGCCATGCCCCTTCCCCACGATGCGCTGGTTCTGGTCGCCGACGGCCGCAAGATGCTGTTCTTCCGCAATCATGGGGACGAGAACCAGATCGACCTTCGCACCGAGAGCCACGACGCCAGGCGATACCAGCGCAAGGACCGGGAAATTAAGACTGATGCTCCGGGAACGACCAAGCAACGCTTCGGATATGGCCGTTCAACCTACGAGGAACCTGATTTCCAGCAGCAGGAAGAGGACCGCTGGATCAAGGATGCCGCGGACGAGCTCAAGGTCCGCGTCCTGCGTGGCGACTTCGAGGCGCTGGCAATCGTCGCCCCGCCCAAAGCTCTCGGAGTCCTCAAGAAGTGCCTGCACAAGGAAGTCGAGCGGCGCATCGTCTGCACGGTGAACAAGGAAATGAGCGGCCGCCCGATCCCCGACATCGAAGTGCTCCTCAACGGCCACACATCACCCGAGGAGCTACCGACGGTTTGAGCGGAACGGGCCGGGGAAATCCCCGGCCCTCCCGTAAGCAGTCCTAGCCGCGTTCGCCCGAGCGCCGGACCGGCGGCGGCGGAGGCGGTGGTGGAGGCGGCGGAGGCGGCGGAGTGACCACCAACGACTGCGCCATGGCGAGGTGCCGCTGCATCACCGGAATCGCCCCTGCGGCGACGGTCCGAAGCGCCGGCACATCGCCGCCGGTCGAATAATTCTGCATCAGCCCAATGCCCGCCTGATGCGCCTGGATCTGATCCTGCTGGAACGCCTGGTCGAAGCTGTAGCCAGTGCCCGCCGAGCGCAGCTGATCGAGCATCGCCTGATCCGCCGGAAGCAGGGTCATTGGCGGCGGTGCGAGGCGTGCGGCTGCCGCGGCTGCGCCGACTTGCTGCCCCATCGCCGTATGGTCTGTGATCAGGACGTTGGCGAAATTGCGCACGGCGGCATTTTGCGAAGACTGCAGCGCGAGCTGCGCTGATTCGAGCTCGAACTGGTTGGCGCTACTCGCGTGCGCCAGGAATCCCGGCGCCAGAAGCAGGTTATTCAGATCAGGCGGTGGTGGTGGCGTGCGCGATGCACAAGCGGCGAGCGTCAGCGCCCCACCGAGCAGTATCCCCAGTTTCCTCATCGACCCTTCTCCATTTTGTGCAGCATCGTTGCGGACGGGAAACCGGCAAGGACGCGCGCGGTTCCGAACGCTGATCGTTGTAATCAAGCGAACAGGTGGATCACCTCGGCGTCCGCCGCGACGGCGTCAAGCAATAGGCTTCGATGGCAGTGCGCGGGTTCGCGCTCGAAGCACAGCAAGGCGCTCGGGCGCTCGCGCGCCAGCTCAATCATCTGTGCCCCTTGAACGATCGCCTCCGGCAGCTCGAGCTGGCCGGCGTAGATGCGCGCCATGTCCTCGTGCCGCCCCGCCCTTGCTGCAGAGCGGCCCTCCGCCGGAGTGCCCAAGGCCTTCAAATGGACATATTCGATCCCAGCTTCTTCGAGCGCAGCCCTAAGGGGCGACTTCGAAAAGCCCGGGCGGCGCGAAAGCGGCAGCGCGCGAACGTCAATGACGCGCCCGACGCCCGCCTCGCTCAATGCGGCAATGAACTCGGGAACCGTTGCCCCCTCGTAGCCGATGGTGAAGATGCGCATCCTTTTCAGATTTCCATGAGATCCCGCCCGATCAGGATCGGACCCGAATAGTGACGAGCTGCGGCGGCGATCCACTCGGCGTCCGGAACGTCGGGGTCTCCCGCGGGAACAAGATGCGAGAGAACGAGCATTTTGACGCCCGCCTCGGCGGCGACCTGTCCCGCCTGCTCGGCCGTCGTATGATGCGACAGCACGCTTCGAACGAGTTGTCGCTGGCCGGGCACCGTGCTCACCAGCTGGGAAACGTACTGCGGCAGCATAGCCTCATGAACCAGCACGTCCGCGCCCTTTGCCAGCTTCACCAGCTCCGCGGAGGGACGCGTGTCGCCGGAAATGACGATCGATCGATCAGGCGCATCGAAGCGATAGCCGAGCGCGAGGTCTATCGGCGGATGATCGACCTTGGCCGCGGTGACGCGCAGGTTGGCATCCTCCATCACGGGCCCGCCACCGTGCAGATCGTGGGCACGGATCAACGGTGCGAAAGGAACGCGGCCCTCGTCCGCGGTTCGCACTGCGATGTCATAGGCCTCGTACCGCAAATAATCGCGCAGCATCCGTTCCATCGGCGCGGGACCCCAGCAGCCGACGGGCGTGGTGAGCCCGGACAGCCAGGCGAGTTGCAACAGCGGACCCAAGTCGATGTCGTGATCGGAATGATGATGGGTGATGAAGACCTCTGCGAGCCTCGGCAGCGGCAGCCCGGCAAGCACCATCTGGCGCACGACTCCATAACCGCAGTCGACGATGTAGACCTGGCCGCCGCAGACAATTGCTTGTGCGCTGTTGGCGCGATTCGGCCGAACCCGCGCACCCCCGGCGGTTCCGAGCAGGATCAGGCGCGTCCTGGAACTCGGCGCCGCCTCCAATCTCCCGATCGGCAGCAAGGCCGAGGCGAATGCCACGACGGCAGTTCGGCGATCGCAATTCATTGCGGCAATTTACGCATTCACCCGTCGAGACGTCGAGGATAAAGGCCACGCATGTCCTTCGACATCCACATCATCGGCGGCGGGCTCGCCGGATCCGAAGCCGCATGGCAGCTGGCCGAGGCCGGCCTTCGCGTGCGCCTCAGCGAAATGCGCGGGGGTGGAGACAGCACCCCGGCGCACGAGACCGACGCTCTCGCCGAAATGGTGTGCTCGAATAGCTTCCGTTCCGACGACCCGGAGAATAATGCGGTCGGGCTGCTCCACCAGGAGATGCGCGCGCTCGGCTCGCTGATCATGCGCGCGGGCGATGAGCAGCGTGTCCCCGCCGGATCCGCGCTGGCCGTCGACCGCACCGGCTTCGCCGCTGAAGTGACGCGCATGATCGAGCAGCATCCGAACATTACCGTAGTGCGCGAACGGATCGACACGCTGCCGGGTCACCCGACGATCATCGCCACTGGACCGCTGACCGGCTCGAAGCTCGCTGAAGCCATTGCCGCGGAAACCGGCGAAGGCGCCCTCGCCTTCTTCGACGCGATCGCCCCGATTGTTCACCGCGACAGCGTCGACATGGACGTCGCGTGGATGGCGGCAAGGTGGGATAAGGGCGGCAAGGATTACATCAACTGCCCGCTCGACAAGCCGCAATATGAGGATTTCGTCGCCGCGCTCGTCGAAGGCGACAAGATGCCCTTCCACGACTGGGAAAAGGACACGCCATATTTCGAAGGCTGCATGCCGATCGAGGTCATGGCCGAGCGCGGACCCGAAACCCTCCGCCACGGCCCGATGAAGCCGATGGGCCTCGACAATCCGCGAACCGGCCGCTGGCCGTACGCCGTCGTCCAGCTCCGCCAGGACAACAAGCTCGGCACCTTGTGGAACATGGTCGGCTTCCAGACCAAGCTGAAGCATGGCGAGCAGATGCGGATCTTCCGCACTATCCCCGGCCTTGAAAATGCGGAGTTTGCGCGATTGGGCGGAATCCACCGCAACAGCTTCATCAACTCGCCGCGCCTGCTCGACGGCGAGCTGCGACTCAAATCGAATCCCAGCATCCGCTTCGCCGGCCAGATCACCGGCTGCGAAGGCTATGTCGAAAGCGCCGCCGTCGGAATCCTCGCCGCGCGCTTCGCCGCGGCCGAACTGTGCGGCGAGACGCTTGCGCCGCCTCCAGTCGAAACCGCGCTCGGCGCGCTCCTCGGCCACATCACGGGAGGCGCCGAAGCCGAGACGTTCCAGCCGATGAACGTCAACTTCGGCCTGATGCCACCGCTCCCCGGCCGCTGGAAACGCGCCGACCGGAAGAAAGGCTACACCGATCGGGCGCGGACGGCCCTGGCGGGTTGGTTGGAGCAACTGCGGGTCGTCGAACCCGCCTAGTTGCCGTTGTCCTCGCTGTTGTCAGCCATCTGCGGGGCCACCGTCCGGCAGCTGCAGCCCCTCTTGTGCTTCGCCGGCGGAGGCGCCGTCGCCACGAATTCGGCCGCCGACAGCCAGCCCTTCTGTCCGCCAGCGGCATTGAACTTCTCGATGCCCTTGGCGGCATATTCCTGGAACGACAGCGCGCCGTTGTGGTCGAGGTCTAGCTTGTCGAAGTTGCGGCGGCGGGCGGCGAGATATTCATCGGCCTCGACCTTGCCGTCCTTGTTCTTGTCGTAGCGGCCGAAGCGCTTCTCCTCGCGCGTCTTGGCGGTCGCTTCGGGCGCCTCGAGCGGAGTTGCGCCGAACAGCGAGTCGCCGGCCGCACGGGCCACCGGAGCCGTCGGCAGCCCGGATGAACGCTCGGCGCGCGATTGCCACACCAGGAAAGCGCCGGTCAAAAGGAGGAAGCAGGCGGCAGCGCCGGCAAGAAAACGCAGCATGACCAATCCCCTGAAGCGAGGAGATTCGGCACGAGTCATGTCCGGAATGGTGCGACTGATGTCAACTCACCCGCGAGGAAGCGTTCCCCGCATATAATGCACGAAGGCGGCAGCTGCGCGGCCTGGACTTCCGAACGGCAACTCCAGCGAACGGTTTCGTAGAACGTCGTGCGCGGCAATCGCTGCTAGTCCGGTCAACCTGCGGAGGAACTTGGGCGGCTGATTTCGCGGCAAGTCTCGCATCGCGTTTCGAGCTTCGCCCAGGAGAAACATCCGCGAGTGGACATCGGTACAGTGCCGAGCGCCATCGACGAGCGACCAAAGTGCGCCCGCCGCTTCGCCATCTTCGGGGTCTCCGCCCAACAGACGCGACCCGATGCCGAAGAGAATCCGGCCGCGGAGCTTCAGACCTTCAGCCACCGCTTCATTCCAGGGAAACGGCGCAAGCAGCGGCAGCCATGCATCCTCGAGCATCGAGAGCTCCGGACCGGTCACTCCACGCGGCAACAGTTCAGCCGAGACTGCCTGCAGCGTTGGCTCCGCCGGCACTGTTTTGCTCTGATTTAGCTCGTCTAGACGTTCCCGCCACCAGGCCATGCGGATCGCGCCGAGGTGCGGGTCGCTGCTCGTTGCAACGATGTCCGCGAACGCCAGATCGAGATTCCAGAGTGCCGAGAATGCCGGTCGGACGATCCGTGGCAGCTGCCGAAGGGCCGTCTCTCGATCGCTATCGAGCCTGCGCTCAGCGATAGGTGACAGCCTTCACCGCCTCGACCACGTCCGCCGCCTTGATCAGCGCCAGTTTCTCGAGGTTCGCGGCATAGGGCAGCGGAACGTCCTTGTCGGTCACCCGAAGCACCGGCGCATCGAGGTCGTCGAAACCCTCGGTCATCGCGATGGCGATGATCTCCGAGGCGATCGAGCAGACCGGCCAGCCTTCCTCGACGACAACCATGCGGTTGGTACGCTTGAGGCTCTCAAGCACGGTCGCCTTGTCGAGCGGGCGGAGCGTGCGCAGGTCGATCACCTCGGCATTGATGCCCTGCGTCATCAGCTCCTGCGCGGCTTCGAGCGCCACGCCCACGCCGATCGAGTAAGTGACGATGGTCACGTCCTTGCCCGGCCGGACGATCCGCGCCTTGCCGATCGGCAGCACATAATCGTCGAGCTGCGGAACGTCGAAATGCTGGCCGTAGAGCAGCTCATTCTCGAGGAAGACGACCGGATCGTCGGTGCGGATCGCAGCCTTGAGCAGCCCCTTGGCGTCGGCCGCGCTGTAGGGGCAGATCACGATCAGCCCCGGCACATGCGCGTACCAGGACGCGTAATTCTGGCTGTGCTGGGCAGCGACCCGCGCCGCGGCGCCGTTGGGGCCGCGGAACACGACCGGGCAGCGCATCTGGCCGCCCGACATGTAATTGGTCTTGGCGGCCGAATTGATGATGTGGTCGATCGCCTGCATCGCGAAGTTGAAGGTCATGAACTCGACGATCGGACGGAGCCCGCCCATCGCCGCGCCCGTGCCGAGCCCGGCAAAGCCATATTCGGTGATCGGCGTATCGACCACGCGCCTGGGCCCGAACTCCTGCAGCAGGTTTTGCGTGACCTTGTACGCGCCCTGATATTCGGCAACCTCCTCGCCCATCACAAACACCCGCTCGTCGGCGCGCATTTCCTCGGCCATGGCGTCGCGCAGCGCCTCGCGGACGGTCATCGTGACCACTGGCGTGCCCTCGGGCACTTCGGGATCGTCGTGGGTCTTGGCGACATCGGCGACGAGGTCGCGGGCCGCGGTCTCGAACACGTGCGGCGTCGGTGTCGCTTCCTCCTGTTGCGATTCCGGCTGCGGAATCGACGGCGCCTCTTTCGATGCAGGCTTTGGCTGCTCCTTGGTGTCGCTCGCCGCCGGCGCGGCCGCGGGAGCGCTGACTTGCTCGCCATCACCCGCCAGCAGCGCGATGGGCTGCCCCACCTTCACCCCGTCGGTGCCTTCCGGCACCAGGATCTTGGCGATCTTCCCCTCGTCGACCGCCTCGAACTCCATGGTCGCTTTGTCGGTCTCGATCTCGGCGAGGATGTCGCCCGACTTCACGTCATCGCCTTCCTTGACCAGCCATTTAGCCAGAGTCCCCTCCTCCATCGTGGGGGACAAAGCGGGCATCTTGAGCTCGACCGGCATCAGTAATTCCCCACCAGGACGTCGGTATAGAGCTCGGCCGGCGCTGGCTCC
>Ga0070713_100003317_pt1 | contig 10616 bp, 10 predicted proteins | sample LARL82metaG_FD_65465 | JGI IMG/M metagenome (GOLD analysis project Ga0070713, IMG submission 65465) | Corn, switchgrass and miscanthus rhizosphere microbial communities from Kellogg Biological Station, Michigan, USA - LAR L8-2 metaG | ecosystem: Host-associated > Plants > Roots > Rhizosphere ... | reverse complement strand
CGAGGTCGACTGGCGCTGCCCGAACACCAGGTCCTGCCCGGCCCAGCTCCGCGAGCGGCTGTTCCACCTGGCCGGGCGGGGCGCCTTCGACATCGAGGTGCTCGGCTACGAGGCGGTCGGCGCCCTGCTCGACTGCGGACTGGTGGCCGATGAGGGCGACGTCTTCACGCTCACCGAGGAGCAGCTGCTGACCTGTCCGTTCTTCGTGGTCAAGCAGGGCACGCTGAGCGCCAACGCCACCCGCCTGCTGGTCAACCTCGAGCAGGCCAGGACCCGGCCGCTGTGGCGGATCCTGGTCGCGCTGTCCATCCGGCACGTAGGCCCGACCGCGGCCCGGGCACTGGCGGCCGAGTTCGGTTCCGTGACGGCGATCGAGGAAGCAGGTACGGACGCACTCGCCGCGGTGGATGGCGTCGGGCCGACGATCGCGGCCTCGCTGCGTGACTGGTTCACCGTCGACTGGCATCAGGCGATCATCACCAAGTGGCGGACTGCGGGTGTGCGGCTCGAGGACCTGGACTTCGATGCCACCCGCGCCGCGGCGCGGCTGCTGGCCGGCGTCACGGTGGTCATCACTGGCACCCTGGAGGGTCTCAGCCGGGACGAAGCGGCCGAAGCGGTCAGGCAGGCAGGCGGGAAGGTCACCTCCTCGGTGTCCAAGAAGACCAGCTTCGTGGTGGCAGGCGAGAACGCCGGCTCCAAATATGACAAGGCGGTCGAGCGCGGCGTTCCCATCCTGAACGAGGACGAGTTCCGGACTCTTCTCGCTCAGGGACCCGCCGCCGTGCGCCAGGAATAGCGAGATGACCTAGCGAGCACTGCCACTCGGTGCGCCTTCCTGCCCGGCTGCCTGGGTCACATCAGCTTGACCAGGTAATCCTGGCCGTTCCGGCGGATGATCAGCTCGGCTCCGGTCCTTATTTCATCGTCCACGAATTCGTAGAGGGAGATCGCGCGGTTAACTATGTCCGTTTTGGACATATTAGTCCGTTCATGCGTAATCTGCAGGTCGCCCGCGGCCTTGTCGACCAGCATGACGGTAATCGGTTCGCCATGGACAGACTGCGAGCTGGAGCTTGGAGGCGGCTCATCGGTCGGATCGTCAGGTTCGGCGGGTAGCCTGGACTCTTCTCGGTTCCCGCTCATCCCGGCTGACCTGCTCGGGTCGCCGTCCTTGGCGCACTGTTGTCTCGGCACGCACTGTTAGCGTGGCCGGCGATCGCGCTGACCACGTTGCGGCAAACGTGCATGACTGGAACCCCTTTTCTTTCCTGGCGGCGTCGCGGCGGCCCAGCGGCATTCAAATGCCATCTTCTTTCTGGGCATGGCGGTAACGATCCTTTCCCCTGGTCTTGGGTAGGCGCATGAGTGGGCGCCGCGGTTTGTGGCGCTTCGGCTCCGCCCGGGTGGCGGTTCTGGACCGGGCCAACCCGTTGCTTCCGATGCAGAAGCAATGTCGAGCATGCCGAGATCGGTGCTTCCGCTGGCTAGCGTGCTCTCGCTTCAGCTCTCGACCTCCTCAGCCCTCGCAGGGCAGAGGGGCAGGTCTCAGCCTACTATGCCCCATCGCCTACTACACCCCGCCCCATCGTATCGCTGGTACGCGGCTGCGTTATAGATGTCTCCCGAATGCTGGCGCTCCAACCATGCGGAGCAGTATAAATAAGTATGGATGATCGACAGGCGTCGGCGAGGGAGTGCTTTCCTACCTGTGTCGCCGGACATAGCGGGTAAGGCTGGCTATGTCATGGCGGACCTCGCGTACCGGCTCTAGACCGCCGTCCAGGCCTCCTGCCTGGGGCGATCCATCGAGGATAGCCGAGTTGCACCTGCTGAAATTTCCCGCCGAGAGGACATCTCGCTCCTTCGCGGCCAAACAGAAGAATCTCATAGGGAGATTTGCAGACTACGTAATTTTCCTTAGTGCGGCACGCCGGAATCGCAGCGTCGAGACCAGTCAGGCCTCGGGGAGGAAAACGAGGCCCGATGAGGTCGTCTAGCGCATCCTTATCATGCATATCTGATGTCATTGTCGTCACATATTACGCATGATCGCCACCAGGCACGGGAAGGCTCGCAGTCGCCGTCTGCCCCTCCTGTCGTCCGGCGAGGCGAGATGTCACGCGGAACGGCCGGGGGGCGGCGGTGGTAGCCGTCGGCCCCGCAGAATGGCCGGAAAGTGGGAACGCCGACAGTCTGCGACTGTGCGGCAACGGATGGTACATGATGCCCACGGCCTCCGCTCGCACTGATTTGAGCGCTCTCGTGTATCATTTGAGCAGGTCACGGCTGTGGATCTGCTTGCTGCTATGCGTTAAATCAGCTAAAATTTTCAGTGAACCGTTCACAGCGGAGTCATGTCCGGCCAGGTAGGCTACGTTCTATGCCCGAGTATCGTGTCCACCTGAAGCAGAACTGGCGAGGTTGCATGGAAGCCTGGAGATCCCGGGAACAATGTCCTCGCTGTGGGGAGGGGAAACTGTAACATGGCACCTAGAATCGCAAAGGCTGATAAAGAAGACGATGAAATACGGCTGGCCACGGAACGTATCACCGTTGCCTTGATTCCGAAGGCTGCTGATGATCTTTCACGCCTGCAGTCTGCCACTGGGCTATCTAAGACCGATATTGTGAACCGGGCGATCTCACTTTATGAGTTCCTCCAGGCCCAGATAGACGCTGATAACGACTTCGTCGTCAGGGACCGCAAGACAGGTGAGAGTCAGCTTGTCAAATTCCTGTGATGGCCGCCGGGTTATGGTATCCGGTAGACGCTGTCGACGTGCATGTGGTCCTGCAGGTGGGTTTCGCCCTGCTCTCAGGGCTGCCTTAGCCGACCGAAGCCGACAGCCGACAGCCGACAGCGGAATATGGCAGCGCTAATGCCCGCCGACGAGGCAGGCCGCGTGACGGTCTCGCTCGTGCTATGGCCCGGCCGTCCTGGCGTGCTTGTAAATACCAGCGTCATGTGCATGAGAATATTGTCCTAGCGTGATCTCCTTCCTGGAGTCGGCTGGCGTCGCCCTCATCGCCGCGCTGCTCACCGCCTGCTGGCATGCGCTGTCCCGTAACGAGAAGCCCGAGATTCCAGAACTGGCCATCGGGTTCGATCTCCTCGTGGCCACCATGGTTCTCCAATCCGGCTTCCTGCCCGGCTCGCATGGCGCCGAGCTCGGCTACCGCTGGGCCGGCCTCGTGTCGCTCTTCCTCATGCTCTCCGCCATGGCGTTGTACCTGCGGATACGAGGGTACGAGAAAAGCGAGGACATGTTCCGGCGGGTAGGGACGGCTAAACGACCGCATTACATCGCCATAGATCGCATGACGAGCGGGGCCGCGTGGTGTACGAGCATTTTCGGCTGCGCCGTGCTCTGCGTCTTCTGGTGGCTCAACGCGAATATCGGGCTGGTAGCCGACGCGTTGAAGGGATGGTCACATTGAGCAGCGCTACGCCGTCGCGGCCACGGCGCCGCCTGGGCCTGCTCCTGCTGGCCTTGGTGCCTGGCGTCCTAGCCGCAGCATTCATCGTCGTCACGCTGGTCCTGATCGCGATGAAGGGCCATCCTGAAGGCCTCCTGGCCATCATCGTCGGCGTGACGATCCCGGTAGTGCTACGGGGCGCTGGGCGCCTGACCCGGCTTGTCCGCGCGAGGCTTCATTCGGCCAAGGATGCTCGCCCCTCGAACCGGGCAGAGCTCAATATCGAGCTGAGGTCGACATCGGTACGCTGGCCGCCGACCAAGACGATCACGTTTCGGTGGGTCGGCTGAAACCGAGGCCTCACGTGAGCCGGACGAGCCGGGTCTCTCCTGTGCGCTCGTCACGGATGATCAGGTCACGATGTTCCCGCACCTGCGCTTCAATGAACCGGTAAAGCGTTATCGCGCGGTTCATGATGTCTGTCCGGGACAGGCCGGTCCGATCCTGAAGCCACCGGAGATCCTGCGCTACTGGCGGGATCAGGGTAACAGCGATCTGCTCAGCCTGGGTAGATCGGGCAGTGTCGTCCTGATGGGGAGGACCGCGTGGGCTCATTGGCATCGCGATCCTGCCTTCTGGCAGCGAGTTCTCGTCCCTCCGCCGCTTTCGCTGCGAAGCCGAGATACATCGGCATAACAGAATGCTTTACTGCAGGAAATCGCTGCCTAAATTTATACAGTCAAATGTCAGCGTACTGGCGAATCAATGTAATCTCAGGAAATAAACGCAAGTGACAGAATGCAGCCAGTGGTGCCAGGAGAGGCGACACATTGTGCTGAGCGGCCTCCGGCCAGGCGATCAGTGCTGGCCGATTCCCGTCCATCAGCACAATGGCGCCGGAATCCAGGACCGCGCGGCGGCCGGTCGCCGATATCAGGCGTGTGCCCGGCTCCGGCCGCCGCCGCGTATTTGTCCAGGTGATTCTGGCGCGCGGTTTCTCTTCGTCATGTCACCATTCCCGGTCGATCATCCTCGCCCGGTCATGCCGGTAGGCAACCTCGGGACGCGCCCCGAGGCCACGGGTATGCAACTGGGTGGCGGTTCTGGCGCCGCGGGCCAACCGGCCCGTGGCTGGCTTGGTTATATCGTCACGGTGGCTTGCTAGCGAGATGACGGCGATGTAGCCGCCCGTCGCTCCGAGCAGGAACAGCGCGAGTGCGATCAGCAGGTATGTCACGATCATGCCGCACCCCGCCGGGCCCGCCCCGCCGGTATGTGCTCATCGCAGCCTCGCGGGCTGCCGCGGCGCACATGTACCATCGCCGTGCCTGGCAGCAGCCGCGGGAATTTATAGGTCGAGTTCGTGTTCATCGTTTCGCTCCTTCTCGCTTGGTCGCGGGGGAGCCCGGGGCCTGCTGTCCCGGGCTGTCGGCTTGAGTCCCTCCCGAGCCGACCCGGAGTCGCTCACGGCGCCAGCTCACGAAGATCGTGCGAGCGCCGTGGTTGCCCATGGCCGGGCCTTTAAGGCCCGGCCACGGGGCGGCGATGCTCACCTCCTCCGTGGCCCCAGTCGTGCCGGCTGCCTGGCGCGATGCCGAGTGAGCCGCTAATGACTGGGGGGCAGTTGCCAACTGCCTCGAACGCTTCTTGTGAACATCAGGCTAGCATCTATAAGACGTACTTACAACAGAAATTTAGCAGTTTTTAGCTGTATCACAGACAGCTAGGCGCCATCCCAACAGCTAGAGGCTTTCTGGTCCGTGACTTGGGAGGGCCGTTCCGCTGGCTATGGTGGGCAGGCTACGGCGTGACCGCGGCGAGCAGCGCCGGGACCGGATCGGACGTGTCCAGAAGGTCGCTGGCCGATGGGGGCACCGTCCATGCCCCGTGGCTGGGGCTGCCTGGCCGGGGTCGGCTGCCTAGCGCATCAGGCCGCGGAGCCCGCCGCCGTTGCGTACTTCAGGATCCGCAGGCCCTCGAGACGCAGCGCCTCTGGGTAGATGGCTTTGTAGATGCGGCAATTGGGCGACTTGATGTCATAACGGCCTGTTGCCCTGAAGGTCGCCACGGCGCACCCACCGGAACACCAGTACCGCCAGGTGCAGTCACGGCAGCCTTCCTTCTCCGTGACGGCCAGGTTCTGTACCAGTGCCAGGTCCTTGCGTACCAGCTGCAGAGGGTCGTCCCTGACGACATCGCCCAGGGTCCTCTCGATCTCCATATGACATTTGGCGACCCGGCCGCGCTGGTCAATGACGACATAGTCCTGACCCACCCCACAGGACCGCTGCCGTGGCTCGAGCAGCTGTCCCCGGTCCAGGATCGAACCCAGGACGCTCCAGGGCGGCAGGAACTCCTCGACGACACGGAAGGACTCGAGCAGGCCGGAGATCATCGCCTGCTCTTCGTACTGCAGGTCGGGGAACTGTGCCGAGCAATCGTTGTCACGGAAGAAATTAAGGCTGAAAGTCAGGTTACGTTCCAGGGCGAACCTGACCGCTTCGGCCAGGCCGGATGAGTTCCGGCTGGTGATGGTGACAGACAGGTGCGGGGGGTGGCCCTGCTCGGTCAGGTTCGAGATAGTGTTTTCCACGAAGCGGAAAGATGGCTTGCCGTTCGCGAAGGGCCGCTGCTGGTCATGATCCTGACGGACGCCATCCAGCGAGATCATGACGCGTATATCGTGCGCCTTCAGCGTGTCGATAAGGGTTAGCGGCAGCTTTACTCCGTTACTCAGCAGCGTTGCATGCAGCTTTATTCCGTGCTGGACGGCAAGCAATTGCGCATATTCGTGCAGCTCCAGCATGAGCCGGTGGTTCAGGCTGGCCTCGCCGCCGGCGTATTTCAGCTTGACTGCCGGGAAGCCGTGGCGTACCGCGGACAGTATGACAGCCTCGACCGAAGCGCGGCCTATCGACTCGTCCATCTTCTCGGCGGACTTGTGCACATAGCAATAAGGGCAGCGGAGGTTGCACGCATTGGTGACATGAAGCCAGGCAGTGAGCAACGAGCCAGTACTGAACTCCGGCGACTGGACCTGACCCTCGGGGTGGATGAATCCGAGGCGGCTGAGGCGGTCGAACACGTCCCGGGCGTCCCGTTCGTGTTCCGGTCCGGCCACTCGGGCCGCCCGGAGGGTTACGGGCTGGTCGAATCGCTGGAACAGTTCGAGTCCGGGCGCGTTGACGACTATCGCGCCACCCGATCCGACCGGATTGAAGAGGACGAAATGGCCATCCCCGATTTCGATCTTCGTGACCTCCCGGCCGCGAACCCAGCGGTGGACGCCAGTGATCTCGGGCGGGGGTGGCCAGGTGCGGGGCTGCAGGTTTTCGCTGACCGAGCATGCGCAGTCCTCGCAACCATGAGGTGCGGTCTGGGCGGCTCCGGAAAGATCGAAGCTCGACAATGCGATGGCCCGTCGAACCCCTGGTATTTGAGTCATATCCCGCCGTCAACTCGGTCAGGATTATCCTACATGGCTAGTACAGCTCTTCCAAGAGTGCCAGGAGTTGGGTGGCCGCCTCCGGGCTGCGCCTCCAGTCCTGGTATAGCTCCTCTCGCCAGCGCACTCGGACCTCAGGCGGCAGCCGCCGGACAAGCTTGCTGAACTTCCTGAATTCTTCGGGAATTGCCGACGTGCCGTAGGAGCCGACCCAGCCGTGCGTGATCAGCGGAAATCCAATCTGGTAATTTCTGAACGCGATGTCCAGCATGGCTTCGTCTCCCGCGATCACTTTCTCTATAGCCAGGTGTCCTTGCAGGACCTGCCAGCGGCCGCGTAGCTCAGGAAACTGAAGCTGGGCTATTTCAGGATGGTGCCATCGCTCGGCTAGCGGCTGGATCAGCTCTAGATATCTCGGGTCGTTCTTGTCTGACGACGCGCGATAGCAAAGTTCAGCGTATTCGGTCAGGCTGGCGAGCAAGAACCATCCGTCAGAGAGGTCCTGCGCCTTATTGGCGGCTGCGAGAAGGTAACCGAGGCCGCGGTCAGGATCGGTGGCCCCGAATATGCGGCCGGCTCGGTTCAGCGCGGAAGGATGGGCGCGGGCGTTCATGGCCTCGCACAGCCTGAGCGCCTTCATGATAAGTGACTCGGATCGCTTGGCCGGGTCGGCCGGCGGAGCAAGCAAGGGGACGCCGGCCTGGATCGACTGGAAGAGGCAGATGGCCTGCTCCTGGTAGACGAGACCGAGCCACGACGGGCTGGCCTCCCCGAAGAGCTGCTCTGCCTCGGCGTACGCATCCCAGGCGGCTTTGAACTGCCGCTGGTAACGGTAGACCTCGCCCTTGACGCTGCAGGAGATCGCCTGCTCGTGGCGTCGGCCGAGCCTGCGGCGCACCGAGATGGCACTGTTCACGAGGTTGATGCCTTCGTCGTACCGGCCGCCGATACCCTTGAGGTAAGCCCAGTTGTTGTAGATCGAGGCCATTTCCACCCGGTCCTGGTCCGGGTCAGAAGTTCCCAGGAAGGGCGTCTGCAAGATGGCGTCACGCGCCAGCCGGTACGCTTCGTCAGCGCTCAGCCAAAGGCCAATGTTGCGATAGTAAAATCCGAGTTCTTTGTGAGCATCTGCGCTACACCTATGCCGATCGGGCTCGGTGAGCTGAGCCGCCTCGGCCAGTGCCCGCTTGAAGTGATCGCCGGCCTCCCGTACCCGGCCTGGTGTTCGCAGGCAGGCATTTCCCTGCAGATTGAAGAAACGGTAACGGTCTAGATGATCCGTCGGTTCCGGCATCTGGCTGAGCAGAGCGAGCGCCGCATCGAGCGGTTCCCGGTCGATGAGATAGGTGGCCATCGCCAGCCCGATCTTTACGTAGCTGTCCCGGCCTTCACTCGGTAGCCAACTGCGGAAACTGTCGATGGCGCCGCCGACGGTGTCACCCAGTGTATTCTCGTCGGCTCCGCCGGGCAGGAAACGCTGCATCTGGAAGGCCAGCAGGTCCTCGAACAGGATGTCGTGGCGCCCGCGCGCCTCCTCCATCAGCTCCACGAACTGCCGCGATCCCGCCGTGAAGTCGAAGAGCAGCCGGTAGAAAAGCTGCGCCGCCCTGAGCTGATTAAGTTCCTGCTGCCAGCGGTCGAGTTCTGTTATCTCGCGGATGAGCTCGGCCTGATTCGCGGTATCCCGGTCCGCTGGCGTCGCCGCGCCGTCGAGTTCCGCGTCGTCCAGTGCCCGCAGCCTGCGGTCGACGTCCGGTTGCCTGCTCTTCAGCCGGGCCTCGAGTTCATCGGCCTGCTCGGCGTAAAGATCGGCGGCTCGTTGCCACAGACTCCGGCGCAAGCGCTTGTTCGAGTCGTACAGGCTGATGACTCGCTGAGCTAGCTCCTCGGCCACGGCATCGTGCAAGGTCACGTAGCGCCGATTGGCTCGCGGCCGGACCCATGGAATCCTGCCCAGCTCGCGCCAGGCCTGGCTGGTGTCGGTAACCTCGGGCGGCAGCTTCCAGTCGATCATCAGCTGGCGCCAGATCGGCTCGCTGACGCTCTCCCGCACGATCGCCAGCCGGTTGATCGCCTCGTGCCAGAAGTCGGCATCCCGATAAGGGGCCACCAGGTGGCGCCGGAAATCCTCGGCCCGCTCGTCGCCCGCGTGCGTGAAGGTGCCGTGATAGGGCTGATCCCGTCGAATCTCTTCCAACGGGACAGTCGTCTCCGGAGGCAGGCCGACCTGGCTGAGATAATCGACCGTGAGGGCTAGCCAGAGCGGGTGCCCCTGGGTCAGGTTGACGAGCTTTTCGGTGACGTCAGTGGAGAGTTCCGCCTGCTTGCTGATCGGGGCGAGATAAGCACGGCAATCCGCCGCGTCGAATTCGCCGAGCGATATGGTGGTGATCGCCATCCCCGGCAACGATCCGGACGAGGAAACCCCGTCGTGGGAGGGCTCTTCCAGGGCAGCCTTAACCGGCCCGCGCCAGTCGGCGCTGGGTAGTGAACGCCCGGCGAGAATGAAGAGCGTGCCCGGCAGTTCCTTGATCCACCGCGTCAGGGTACGCAGCAGGTACATGCCGCGGAGAGCCTCGACTGTGTCGAAGGTAATAACGACCGACTTGCCGGTGCCCTTGATGTAAGCCGCGTAGCACTCCGTGAAGACCGCTTTGATCTGGTTGAGATGATCAAGGACCATCTCGCGGCTCGCTGGCGTGAATCGCTGCCGCGGCAGTTCCGACATGAACTTGTGGTAGCGGCCGAAGTATTGCCGCACCGGATCCAGCTGGCTGGCGACGTAGAGCTCGAGGTTCGAAAGCAGCCAGTGCTGCGAGTCGTCGACATCAATGGGATCGAGCCAGCGGACCTCCGTGTCCTGACAGGCCTGCGGCAGCTGCCGCACCAGGCTGGTCTTGCCCGTGCCACCGTCCCCGTGCAACAGGACGGCCCGGCTGCGGCCGTTCCTCCTGACTTCCGTCACTTCCGCGATGATCTGGCTCTGTTCCTGCGCCCGCGGAATCTCGGGTATGGCAGCTTCCAGGTCGTTCGGGCCAGGCGTCATGGGCTGTCAGGCTCTGTGATGGCCGCGACGAGTTTTTCGAATATGTCTTCAGGTCCGGCAATTTCGTGCCGTAGCTCTTCGTCAATTCGTATGCGCTCGGCGGCATAGTCCCGAAGTTCGGCTTCGCTATAAGGGAACGGCTTGATCGTGCGTGACAGCTCCCGGGCAAAACTGGTCAAACTACCACCCCCCACGGTGACGGATCCCTCCGCCCTGAGTCTAGCCGTTTCATGCCATATGGCCTCCACCATGCCGACGATTTGTTCCTTACCGGTCAGCTCGCCCGCCCAGTCCTGACTGAAATTCCGTGCTCGCTCATGTGCGTTCGCGCGCTTGTCAGCCGGATAGAAATGACGATAAAGGAGCCGGCGGACAACTGGATGAAGCTCTTGCCAGGGCTCGTCGAGCGGCCGGCGCAACAAGGCCATGCCGGCGATGGCCTGCCATAGATCGTCAGGCTGCCAGCTGGCGTCCTTCATGGCGTCCCGGAAGGACTGGTCGTAGTCCTGCGGTTCCGCGTGGTACAGCTGATCCACGTGGTACCTAGTGAAGAGCCGGTATGGCGCCAGGACCCGCAAGGCTTCTCGCAGTGCTGTCAGCTGCTCGGCCGACCTGGGTGACTGGTCTTCCTGGCCGGGAAATAGGCTGGCGCGGCCCAGCAGCTTGTTCCGGACGTAGGGCAAGCTGATCTCATCGAATAGCTCC
>Ga0070713_100003315_pt1 | contig 10617 bp, 8 predicted proteins | sample LARL82metaG_FD_65465 | JGI IMG/M metagenome (GOLD analysis project Ga0070713, IMG submission 65465) | Corn, switchgrass and miscanthus rhizosphere microbial communities from Kellogg Biological Station, Michigan, USA - LAR L8-2 metaG | ecosystem: Host-associated > Plants > Roots > Rhizosphere ... | reverse complement strand
CGAACCCGAAGGCGACCGACGTCGAGGTGCGGCGCGCATGCGAGAGCCTGGTCTGCCGCTGCGGGAGCCACACGCGCATTTTCGCGGCCGTTCAGCGGGCCGCCAAGAGCATGGCGGTGAAGGCATGACGCGCAGAGTCTCACGCCGCGAGTTCGTCCGCGACGCCGGCGGCCTGGTGATCGGCTTCAGCATGCTCGACGCCGGCCTCGCCCCGCAGCTCTTCGCGCAGTCGCCGGTCGCCACAACGGTACCGCCGTCGCCGAAGAAGCTCGAATCGTGGCTGCACGTCTTGCCCGACGGCGGCGTGCAGGTGTTCACCGGCAAACTCGAAATCGGCATGGGCGTCGACACCGCCCTCACGCAGATCGTCGCCGAAGAACTCGACCTGAGTCCTTCGCGTGTGAAATTCGTCCTCGGAGATACGGCGACGACGACCGACCAGGGCGGCGTCGGCGGCAGCACGTCGATCAGCCAGGGAGCGCGTCCGCTGCGCAACGTCTCCGCCGCCGCACGGGCGGCGCTCGTGCAGCGCGCCGCGCAGCAGCTTGGCGTCCCCGCCGATCAGCTGCAGGTGCGCGACGGCGTCATCAGCGTCCGTGGCGCCGGCCAGCCACGCCAGGTCACGTACGGACAGCTCGCCGCGGCGATCGCCGCCGAACAGGATCTGAAGGTCACGGGCGCCGGGTTCGCGCTGAACGTCGAAGGGCCGGCCAAACCCAAAGATCCCTCGACCTACACCGTGGTCGGCACGTCCGTGCCGCGCGTCGATACGGCGCCGAAGGTTCTCGGAACCTACCAATACATCACCGACGTCCGGGTCCCGGGCATGCTGCATGGGCGCGTGATCCGGCCGGCCGGCGTCGGCGCGACGCTCGTCGGCGTCGACGACTCGTCGGCCAAGAACATCGCCGGCTACGTCAGGACGGTCGTCGAGAAGGACTTCGTCGGCGTCGTATGCGAAACGGAATGGGCCGCGGTGAAAGCCGCGAAGGCCGTGAAGGTCACATGGTCGGCTCCGCTCCAGGCGTTCCCCGAGCAGAAGGATCTCTACTCGTACATGCGCGCCGCGAAGCCGAAGGCGACGCGGCAGATTCCGAAGACCGGCGACGTCGACGCGGCGCTCGCGAGCGCGGCAAAGAAAGTTGACGCGCGCTACGACACCCCGTTCCAGTCGCACGCGACGATGGGTCCGGGTTGCGGCGTAGCGGACGTGCGGCCGGACGGCGTCACGACCGTGTGGTCGGGCGGACAGAAGCCGCACGCCCTGCAGAAGGGCTACGCCCAGCTGCTCGGCGTTCCCGCCGAACGCGTCCGCGTCGTCTGGATGCAGGACGCTGGATCGTACGGCCGTCCCGGCTTCGAAGACGCCGGCGCCGACGCGGTGCTGTTATCGAAGGCTGTCCGAAAACCGGTTCGCGTGCAGTGGATGCGGCACGACATGACTGCGTGGGGCGCGAAGGGTCCAGCCTGCATCTTCGACCTTGCCGGCGCGATCGACGCGCAGGGCAACGTCACCGGCGTCCGCTTCGTCTCGCGCGCGTTCTCGGGCGGCGAGATCCTGTATCTGCCCGATTCCGCCGGCAACTTTCTCGGCGCTCAGCTGACCGGGGTCAAGAACACGACGGGCGTCGACGAATACGCCGACTGGGGCGGTGCGGCACCGGCATACCGCTTCCCGAGCCTCGACGCATCGGCCCACGTGCTCGACAGCTTCCACGACGTCGCCTCGCCGCTTCGGTCAACACACCTGCGCGATCCGGAGGGCCCCGCGACGACGTTTGCCGTCGAATCGTTCATCGACGAGCTCGCCGCGGCCGCTGGCGTCGACCCGCTGGAACTGCGCTTGAAGCACATCGACGAGCCGCGCGCCAAGGCCGCGCTGACAGCCGCCGCCGAGAAAGCCGGGTGGGACAAGCGTGTGTCGCCGAAGAAGAACATCACTGGCGACGTCGTCACCGGACGGGGGATCGCGCTCGGGACGCGCAACGGTACTTACGTGGGCACGATCGCCGACGTGCAGGTCAACCGCAAGACCGGCGAAGTGAAGGTCACGCGGATCGTCTGCTCGCACGACTGCGGCCTGATCGTCAACCCCGACGCGCTGAAGTCGACGATCGCCGCCAACCTCGTGCAGTCGCTCGGCCGGACGACGAAGGAAGAAGTGCGGTTCGACCGCAGCAACGTCACGAGCGTGGACTGGAACACGTACCCGGTGGCGCGAGCGTCGGACGTCCCGCCCGTCGTCGACATCGTGCTGATCAACCGGACGGATCTGCCGCCGGGCGGCGCCGGCGAGCCGTCGAGCCGGCCGACCGCCGCGGCGATCGCGAACGCCGTCTTCGACGCCACCGGCGCGCGTGTGCGTCAGATTCCGCTCACGCCCGCAAACGTCAAAGCGGCGATGACCCGTACGTAGTGCAGATCGAGCTTAGTCGCGCCTGAACAAGGACGGCGTCAGCAGCACGCTGATCCCGCCGCTCACCGTCGTCCCCGCCCCGTTCGCATCCGTCGTCGCGATCGTCTGGCCGATCGATCCGAACAGTGCGATGGTGTTCACGATCGAGTACGAAGCGCTGCCGGTCACTTCCGTGCGATCGGCGACGATGCCAGCCGAATCACTCGTCGTCCAGGAGTGGCTGAGCGATACCGAAAGCCCCATCTTCCTGGTTGCGCGAAATGAAACGCCGCCGCCCGCGAACCGGATGCCCCGCGTGAAGAATCCGGTACCAGCGTAGAGCCGGGCAGGCCCGTTGTCGAATTCCACGCTCACCGGCAGACCGAACTGCGTGCGGCTTTCGCCAGCCGCCAGCGACTGGGCGGCGCCGTCGCTCAGGACCTCAATGGTGGGCGAGACCGCGAGCTTCACCGGCGAGTCGTCCGGAAGCAGGCCGACCTTGCCGTAGAAATACAGGCTCCCGAGCCCGCCGACGGCTCCGGTCGGATCGGCGCTGCCGATGATGTGGGGGATGCTGGCGCCGAGCTGGAGGCGCGGCGCGACGCCTGCGGCAATCGACGTCACGGGCACGTCGACTTCGCTGACGTCGGTTCCCTGCCAATGCAGCGTCGAGACCGCCACGCTGACCGCCGCGGGCGGAAGAATCCGCCCATCGTCGAGCCACGCAAACGGCGATGCGACCGAGGAGGTCGTGAGCGAAGAACTGGGGAGCGTGCTGCGGCTCGGGGCGGTGCCTTTGCTTCCGGTGCCGCTCGTGCTCGTGCCTGTGGTTCTGGTTCCCGTCCCGCTCGTGCCGGTGCCTCTGCTGCCGCCGCCGCTCTGCGCCATGACTGGCGAGGCGCCGGCAAGCGCGGCAAGCGCCGCAAGGGCGCTTGCCGCAATCAGGTGATGACGTGTCATGAGTTAGTCGTCGATGTCGGCGTTGTGGATGTCTGCGTGGGCTTCGTGTTCCGCCGTGCGCGCCGCGGCCTTTGCATCAGCCGTCGGAGCGACGTCGTGGATCGCCTGGGCCAGATCGTCGCGCGGGCTGCCGGTCAGCTCCGTCTTGAGCGACGTGAACGAGACGTTCAGGTCCTTCGCGGCGTGGAGCGCGGCGAGGAACTGTTCTTCGCTGTGGAAGCCCTTGGCCGCGTCGGCGAGCGTCACGCCCGACGGCAGCAGCGGCGTGACTTCGGCCAGGAGCGCCGAGTTGGCCGTGATGCGATCGGCCAGCGTCGGCCTCGCCGTGAAGATGTCATGGCGCGCTTCGCCTTCCGCCGTCTTCGCCGCTGTCTTCGCATCGGCGGTCGGCGCGAGGTCATGGATGGCCTGGCCAAGGTTGTCACGCGGGGTGCTGGTCATCTCCGCCTTGAGATCCGCGAACGAGATGTTGAGATCCTTGGCGGCATGGAGCGCGGCGAGGAACTGCTCCTCGCTGTGGAAGCCCGCGGACGCGGTCGCCAGCGTCATCCCGGAAGGCAGAAGCGGCGTGACCTCGCCGAGGAGCGTCGTGTTGGCGGTGATGCGGTCTGCCAGTGTCGGCCTGGTCGAGGTGATGTCAGCCTTGGCCTCACCGGCCGCCGTCTTCGCCGACGCCTTCGCGTCGACGCTCGGCTTCAGGTCGTGGATGGCTTGCCCGAGGCTGTCGTGCTCGGAACCCGTCATCTCGTTCTTGAGATCCGTGAAGGACACGCCCAGGTCCTTGGCGGCATGGAGCGCCGCGATGAACTGGCCTTCGTTCTTGAATCCCTTGGCCGCGTCGGCCAGCGTGACCCCCGAAGGCAGAAGCGGCGTCAGCTTCGCCACCAGCGCGGCATTCGCGCTGATGCGGTCGATGAACGGCACCGAGTTTCCGTGGTGATCGCCCTCGTGGTTCTCGTGGTTCGCGCGTGGGCCGGGGCCATGCGTCGATGCGTCGTGCACGTTGGGTGGCACGTGAGGCCCGTGATCGGGAGAGCCGGCAAAGGCCGCCGGCGCGAGGACCATGCTTGCCGTCGCGACAAGTCCAGGGATACTGATCAGCTTCATCGAACTTCCTCCAGCGGTAGAGCTTTCGCAAGTCACGTACCGTTGCGGTTCAGCTGTTTTTGGCCGGAATACTCGCGAAACCGGCGCGTCTTACAGAACTGGTGATGTAAGCCTTACAGCACGGTCGAGCCCCGTATAATTCCGGCGCGTGCTCCGGAGCCACATCGTGCCCTCCCTTACGAAATTCTTGCTGTGACATTTGCGAACTTCATCCGTGGACAGTGGAGCGCATCGCGTAGCGGCGCGACGTTCGGCGACGAGAATCCGGCGATCCGCGGCAGCAGCCTCGCGGAGTTTCAGTCGTCGACGGTGGACGACGTGCGCGACGCCGTCGACGCCGCGGCGCAGGCATTCCCTTCGTGGCGGCGGACACCGGTCACAGAACGCAAACATCACGTTCAGACCTTTCTGACGCTGCTACGCGATTCACGCGAAGAGCTGTCGCGCATCGTCACGCTCGAGAACGGCAAGACGATCCGGGAGTCGCGCGCGGAGGTGGATTCAGCGCTCGTCGAAGGCACCCACCATGTGAACCAGATCGAAGCCTTCTATGAGGGGAGCGGTCCTGGCGCCTTTTCGAGCAAGACCTGGATGCAATACGAGCCGGTCGGCGTCGCAGGCATCATCAGCCCCTGGAATTTCCCGATGAACGTCATGTGCCGGAAGACGCTGCCAGCGCTGCTGACGGGCAACACGGTCGTCTTCAAACCGGCGACGTTCACGCCCTGGTCCGGCGTGTTCATGGCGACGCTGCTCGAGAAGGCGGGGCTGCCGCCAGGGGTGTTCAACTGCGTCACGGGCGCGGGCTCCACGATCGGCCACGCGCTTGTGACCGACCCGCGGGTTCGCGCGATTTCGTTCACCGGCTCCACAGCCGTGGGCAAGCAGATCCAGCAGCAGGCGGCTGAGAACCTCACGCGCACGCAGCTCGAACTCGGCGGCAAGAACGCGCTCATCGTGATGGAGGACGCGGATCTCGCGCAGGCCGTCGATGCGGCAATCACCGCCGGGTTTTCGAATGCCGGCCAGTGGTGCACGTCCACCAGCCGCGTGCTGCTGCACCGGCCGATCGCGCGTCCGTTTCTCGAGAGGCTCGTGGCGCGTTGCGAGAAGATGACCGTCGGCGACGGGTTGTCAGAGGCCACCGACATGGGGCCAGTGGCGGGGCCGGCGCAATACAGAGACGTCCGCGCGGCAATCAGGCAGGCGGAAGCTGCGGGAGCCCGTATGGTCGCCGGCGATCCCGAGCCCCGAGCCGCGAGTCCCGAGCCGTCCGGTTACTTCATCCGGCCAACGGTATTCGCCGACGTCACACCCGATATGGCGATTTTTCGGGAGGAGATCTTCGGGCCGGTACTGGCCATCTGCGAGTTCGACTCGATCGACGAGGCGATCGCGCTGGGCAACCGATCGATGTACGGGCTGTCCTCGGCCATATTCACGACGAGCCACGAAACCGCCCGGACCTACATCGACGGCATTGAAGCCGGCCTCGCGCACGTCAACGTGCACACCGGGTACAAGGAGCCGGCGATGCCGTTTGGCGGTGTCAAGCAGTCGGGCGCGGGTCTTCCGGAAAACAGCGAAACGGGACTCGAATTCTTCGTCGACCGGAAGGCGGTCTACGTGCGTTGAGACCGTTGAACCGCCGGCCGGGTATCGTCTTTTTCGGGCACGAACACGTGCCCGCATTTCTCGCAGCGGACATATGTCATCAGCGGTTGAGGCGACTGGCCGATGACACGCGTGCGGCGATCGCCGCACTTCGGACAAGGTGGCGGAGCGTTGTTTGGCTTCACGGTTGTTGAATCAACAAAAGGCAAGTTCTGTTCCGATCGGAGCCCCAGGCAGAACTGGGATCGAGCGGCGGAAGATGTCTCAGGACTAAGCAGTCACACCAAGATGTGCAATTCAAAAACGTGGCAAATCGCAGGCTTACAAACACGTCATCGCCGTAACAAGAATCGATCATGCCACTTCGACTGAGCGTCCTCGATCAGTCACCCGTCTCACAAGGTTCGACCGGCGGCGACGCACTTCGAAATTCGGTCGATCTGGCCCGCCTGGCCGAGCAGCTGGGCTACTCGCGGTACTGGGTCGCCGAGCACCATGGGACGCCGATGCTCGCGTGCGCCAGCCCCGAGGTGCTGATCGCCGCGATCGGATCCGCGACTTCCAAAATACGCGTCGGAAGCGGCGGCGTGATGCTGCCTCACTACAGCCCGCTCAAAGTCGCCGAGACGTTCAGCATGCTGAGCGGCCTCTACGGCGACCGCATCGACCTGGCGATCGGCCGCGCACCGGGCAGCGATCCCGTCACGGCGTTCGCCCTCCAACGCGATCGACGCACGGCGGCGCCGGATGATTTTCCCGAGCAACTCGCCGAGCTGCTCGCGTACTCCTACGACCGGATGCCGATCACACATCGCTTCGCGCGCCTCGCCAGGCTGCCTGGCGGGATCATCCGCCCTGACATCTGGCTGCTGGGATCGTCTCCACAGAGCGGCGTGTGGGCCGCCGAGCTCGGTCTGCCCTACGCGTTCGCCGACTTCATCAATCCGGGCGGCGTCGAAATCGCCAGACGCTATCGACAGGACTTCAAGCCGTCGCCAACGCAGCGCGAGCCGCAGGTGATCGCCGCGATCTGGGCGCTCTGCGCCGAGACGGACGACGACGCACAACGTCTGGCGGCCAGCAGCCGCATGGCGTTCACGCTCTTCCTGCAGGGCCGGCTGATTCCCGTCCCTCCCGTCGACACCGCCCTCGCGTTCATCGCCGAGCACGCGCACGAGGTGGAAGCGCTCGGGCAACGCCGGCGCTGGCTCGTCGGTTCTCCAACGACGGTCGTCCCGGGAATCGAAGCGGTGGCTCAGGAATACGGCGCGGACGAGGTGATGATCGTGACGATCACGCACGACCATGCGGCGCGTCGACATTCTTACGAACTGCTCGCTGAAGCATTCCGCTCCTGAACTCATCGAATCCCGAGCCGCGAGCCCCGAGCTTTACGAGCGACGTAACGACGCGTGACTTTTCGTAAGCGGTTGAGCCGCGAACGACACGCCTGTGCGATCGAGTCACACCAACAATCGGGCAATCGATTTGCGAGAGGTGCTCGCCGTACGTTCACAGGCACATCCGTTAAGGAGGCGTATGTCTTCTCGCAGAGTCTTGATCGCCGCCGTTCTCGCAGCAGCAGCCGCCGCCTGCGGCAGCTCCTCTTCCTCGCCGAGCACGTCCTCGACGACGACGACAACCACCACCGGCCCGTCGGCCGCGGTGTCGATTCCAAGCAGCGCCCGCACGTTGACCACGACGGCGTTCGGCGCGAACCCGCTGGCAGTGGCGGTGGGAACGACGGTCACGTGGACCAACAACGACACGATCGCTCACGACTCGGTCGCGGACGGCGGGATGTGGAATTCGGGGATCCTCAGCCCCGGCCAATCGTTCGGGTTCAAGTTCGCGACCGCGGGGACCTTCACGTACAAATGCACGATTCACCCGAACATGGTGGGAACCGTGACCGTACAATAGCCCGCATGAAAGCCGCGATCGGCAGGCTCAAAAGCCTGCACTCCATTTGCTGCATCGGCGCGCTGCTGGCCGGCTCGCTCACGCTCGTGGCAGCCGGCCCCCGCACCTTCGCCGTCGACACGGGTCAGAGCAAGGGGCTCATCGACGTCGGCAAGGCCGGCGCCTTCAGCTTCGCCGGCCACACACACGAAGTCGAGGCGCCGCTCACGAGCGGCGTCGTCCACTTCGACCCGGACAACGTCTCGAAGTCCGACCTCCGTCTTCAGTTCAACGCCGCGGAGATGAAAGTCACGGGCAAGGGCGACCCGCCCGCCGACGTGCCGAAGGTCACCGAGGCCATGCTCGGCGAACAGGTGCTCGACGTGAAGCGGTATCCGTCGATTACGTTCGAGAGCACCGCCGTCTCCGGGCGCGGATCTGCCTCAGCGCTCGATCTGCAGATCACGGGCAACCTCACGATTCGAGGGACGACGAAGCCGGTGAGAGCCGCCACGACGGCGAAGATTGACGGCAACACGCTGACGGCCACGGGGAGGTTCACGATCAAGCAAACGGATTTCGGCATCAAGCCGATCTCTGTTGGCGGCGTGGTCAAGGTCAAGGACGAACTCGGCATTACCTTCACGATCGTCGCCCGAGAGCGGTAGAATCCCGTCTCTCGATATGCGACATCTTTCACTCGCTCTGCTCGCCACGCTTGTCGCCGTCCGCGCCGCCGCGCAACCCGCGCCCGCGCCGTGCGACGGTTCGCGCGACCTCCGTCTCGTCAACGGCCGGATCGTGACCATGGACCGGAAGAACTCGACGGTCGACGAGGTGACGATCCAGAACGGCGTGTTCACGGCCGTCGGACGCGCCGGATCGGCGCGCCTCAGCCCGTGCACGAAGACCGTCAACCTGCAGGGCCGTACCGTCGTTCCCGGCCTCATCGACAACCACAACCACATCGTGCTTCTCGGTCTCCGACCGGGGCACGACACCAGGCTCGAGACCGCCGCGTCGATCGCCGACGTGCAGGCGATCGTCAGGGCGCGCGCGAAGACGGTTCCGGCCGGCGACTTCATCACCGCAATGGGCGGGTGGAACTTCGCGCAGTTCGCGGAGAAGCGGATGCCGACGCTGGCGGAGCTCGACGCCGCCGACGCCGACCACCCTGTGATCGTCTATCAGTCGTTCACCGGACCGGCCGCGGTCAACACGAAGGCGAAAGCGTTCTTCGCCGCCAAGAACATCGTCGTCAGCGATGCAGGGGCCATCGCGATCAACGCGCCGTCGCTGGCCGCGCTGAATGCCCTGCGTGCCGCTCAGACCCTCGCGGATCAGAAGCGAGGGACGATGGACGCGCTCAACTACTCGGCGAGCGTCGGCGTGACGACCGACGTGGACATGGGCGCGTTCATACCGCCCGGCGCGCCGGATACACAGGACTCGTTCGCGGCGGACACGCTCGCCACGTTCGACCCGTTCAGGATGTACGACGCGATCGCGTCGGTTCACCGGGACGAGAAGATGCCGGTCCGGGTCCGCCTGTTCTTTCTCTCGATGGACACGCGGCCCGACGTGCCGATGCTCAGGCAGCGTCTGCTGAACACCCTCAAAGGCTTCGGAGACGACATGCTGCGCGTGTCGGGCATCGGCGAGTTCGCCTCGACCTGGCCGCTGTTCGGGAACACGCCGCCGGCCAACTACGAGACCGCGCTGCAGCTGATCGCGAAGCAAGGCTGGGCGTTTCAGCAGCACAGCCTCTCGCCGGCCGAAGACAAGCTGACGATCGAGACGTTCGAAGCCGTCAACCGAACGACCCCGATCGCAGACCTGCACTGGTCGATCGCGCACGCGCCGCGCATCGACGCGGCGACGCTGGCGCGGTTCAAGGCGATCGGCGCCGGGATGGCGATCCATCCGTTTACGTATCTCGCCGGCGGTCCCGGCGCGGGTCCGCCGCTCCGCACGATCCTCGACAGCGGCATTCACGCGGGCGCAGGCTCGGACTCGGCACAGATCTCGACACTGAACCCGTGGCTGATGATCTACTTCATGGTGACCGGCAAGAACTCGTCGGGCGTGCTGATCAACCAGGGCCAGACGCTGACGCGCATGGAAGCGCTGCGGCTCTACACGTCGGAGAACGGCTGGTTCCTGCACGAGGACAACAGGCTCGGCACCATCGAACCCGGCAAACTCGCCGACCTCGCCGTTCTGAGCGGCGACTACTTCGACACCACAAAGGTGCCGGACGAAGGGATCAAGAAGCTGCGGTCGGTCCTGACGGTGGTCGACGGAAGAGTCGTCCATGACGAACTGAAATGAACCCGCCCGCCGAACTGACCGGACTGCTGCGGCGCTACGATCCTGACGTGCAGACCGTCGCGATCGCGCTGCGGGGCGTCGTGCTCGGCGAGATCGGGCCGTGCCACGAAACGATGTTGCAGGTCTACCGGAACAACGTCGTCTCGGTTCTGTACAGCACGACGGAGAAGCCGATGAAAGACAACATCTGCCTCATCGTCGTCTACAAGGACCACGTCAACTTGCTGTTTCCGCGCGGCGCCGACCTGAAAGATCCCAGAGGCCTGCTGGAAGGAACAGGCAAGGCCATGCGTCACGTCAAGATGTTC
>Ga0070713_100003313_pt1 | contig 10621 bp, 6 predicted proteins | sample LARL82metaG_FD_65465 | JGI IMG/M metagenome (GOLD analysis project Ga0070713, IMG submission 65465) | Corn, switchgrass and miscanthus rhizosphere microbial communities from Kellogg Biological Station, Michigan, USA - LAR L8-2 metaG | ecosystem: Host-associated > Plants > Roots > Rhizosphere ... | reverse complement strand
CGCGCCGGGAAGTTGGTGAGGAACGTCCCGGCCTTGGCGATGCATTCCTCGACCAGCTCGCGTCCACGCTCGGATCGGATATCAACCTCGAGCGATCGCTTGCCCTTGTTCAGGCCCGCCCAGAACAGGCTGTCGCCGTTGTCGGCAAGTGGCCAGCGGCCATAATCGAGGCCGCCACCGATCTGATCGAAACGGATCACATCGGCGCCGAGCTGCGCCAGCGTCATCCCACACAGCGGCGCGGCGACGAACGCCGAGCCTTCGACGACCGTGAGCCCCGAAAGGATCCCCCGCTGGCTCACGGCATCAGCGCGGTCAGCCGCCAGTCCAGGACCGGACGCGACTCATCGTCCTGCTCGGCCTGCGCGGAGACGAACACCCGCGCGTGTACGAGGCCGCCATCGGGGAGCGGCTCCAGCTCCTCGACTTTGATCTCGCTGCGCAACACGTCGCCTTCGAACGTCGGGCCGAGATGGTCGCACGACCGCCACGCCAGGATCGTCGCGAGGTCGGGCAGCACCCGGGTCAGGTGCGAAGCGCCAACGCCGATCACGTGCCCGCCGTATACCAACCGCTGGCCGTGCATCCCGGCGGTCGCATCGGTATGCGTCATCGCCACGTTGAGGCTCAACCGCGCGAGCTCGGGGGCGCAGGTCACCGTCTCGCCGGCCTCCAACGCCCAGGACTGGCCGGCGCGTAGGTCCGCGAACAGCGCCCCGAGCGGCTCGCGCCGGAGTGAGTCCAGGCGCCAGTCCGTCGGAACCAAGTCGTGAACATCTCGCTGCGCGGCGCGATCGGCCGCCGCCCGGACGTCATCGCCGCCCTCGCCCGGGTCATCCCTGCGGGCCGGCAATAGCGGACAGCGGTGATAGTCGAGCACCACCTCGCCGTCCGCATCGATCGCCGTCACGTGCAGCAGCACCATTCCTCGTGGCCGCCGCGACGAACTCGCGCGCTGCTTCGCGACCACCGTCGTGGTGGTGCGGAGCGTCACCCCGAGATGCACCGGCCGTGCAGCCAGCCCGCGGTAGAACAGATTCCCCAACACGCGACCGCTCGGCTGAGTCGACTGCCCGATCGCCACATCGCACACGAGCATCGGATGCGCAAGCGGCGCCCGGACGCCGGTCACCTCCTCGCACAGAGGCGCGTCCAGCGACAGCCGCAGGCGGTCGCCCACGACTGCCTGGTGGAGCGCCCCGTGGGCGGCGGTGAGGCTCAAGCCAGGTGCGTGGAACACGTCGCCGACGGCCACGTCCTCGAAGTACGGAGGACCGTCGAGCTCGCGATGTGCCGCTTCGGCGCGACGCGGCAGCGCCAGCAGTCGCTCGGCTTGGGCACGCATCGCCTCGTCGACCATCGCGCCGTCCACGCGCACGGCCGCGCCGCCCGCGCGGGAGGCGCCGGCGAGCGCGTCCATTACCGCCCCTGCCCAGTGCGACTCCCGCTCGCTCGCGGCGAACGCCCGATTCAGCGGCTCCACCTGATCTGGATGTATCGCCCACTTGCCATCGAACCCCAGCTCCCGCGCCGCACGCGCCGCGCGGGCAAGTGACAGCGGCTCCCCGAGCCGCAGAAACGGGCCGTCGATCGCATGCAGGCCCGCCGAGCGCGCCGCCGCCAGCACAACCTCTTGGTAGTACAGCCACCGCTCGACATGGCGCTCAGCTCCCCGGCGCCCGAGAGCGGCCGCCAGATCCGCATAGCCGAGGATCAGCGCGCGCAATCGTGGTGTCGACATCGCGATCGCCTCGACTGCCTCGATCCCCGCTGGCGTCTCGATCAACACCTGCAATCCGATCTCCTCATCGAGCGCCGCCGAGACTCCGAACAGCGTCTCCGGCGTCTCCACCTTCGGTACGACCACCGTCAGACGCTCGAGGCCTTGAAGCGACCCGACCAGCTCGAGATCCGCCGCGTGCTCCGGCGACGCAGGCGGATTGATCCGCACCGCCACCGTTCGTTGCTTCCACTGTCCCTGGGCGAGCGTCGCCGCAATCGCTTCCCGTGCAGCCTGCTTAGCTGTCCGCGCAACGGCATCCTCGAGGTCGAACACGATCTCGTCCGCCGGAATCGCGACCGCCTTCTCATGCATCCGCACCGCGTGACCGGGAACCGCCAAGCATGAACGGCGCAGTGGCAGCGAGCTGCGATCAACGACGGCGGTCACGACCGCGAAGATAACCAGCCGGTGGCGCAAGCGTCTTCCGCCCAGGTCAACGAGGGCTCGAGAACATCACTCGGCTCCGGGCGACTTCTGGCGCCTACCTTGCGTGCTGGAGCGACTCTGACCCCAAAATAAAGAAGACCCTTTCCCGGCCAACATCACGGCGGCACGCTGGGCTCCCGACATCCGGTCGGAAGCCCAGCCTGATCATCACTCCGTTGCCGGCTGCTACATCACGCCGCCGACACCAGCTCGAGCGCTCGCTGTTTGAGCGCGGTGTCCTCGAATGCGCGCTGCACCTGACTGGTATCGCGCGAAGTGCACGCCGCGAGATGAAGTAGATGTCGTCAAGGCATGGCGGCGAGCGCACGCCGCCCTATGCACGACTCACCTCGACCACATGATCCTTGCCACAGCTGCCGCCGACGGCCTCGTGCCTCAAGCGATTGTCGCTCGCAATGCTCACAGCCCAGGGACGATCGACTCTCCGCAGATCGTGATCGGCGCCATGTTCTATGGGGACACGATCCACTGGGGAGATCGTCGCAGCGTGATCGAAGCCTCGGATTGCGAGCATGCCGTGATCGCGGCGAGGCTTAAATTCGACGCCCTCCGAGCTGCTGTCCATCTGGGACATCTTTATGTTGGGTTCGCTGCGATCGTAGGCATTGCTACGGGCGGCCCTGGGCGTGACGATGTCTGAGAAGTCGATGCACACGTTGTCGGCGATGCAATCGCCAGCTTTGAGGCCGCTCCAGAGATGAAATCGATCGCTGGCGGCGAAGTGCGCTGCGACACGAAGGCAGGTCTCGGCGATATGCCGACCGAACGTGTGGCTGCAATCCGCCGGGAGCAGAAGCATCAACCGTCCGTTCAGGGACCGCGACACTTCCTCGTTTTCGTGGACGGCACTCTGCGGCCGGGGCCAGGACAACAACCACCACAGGCTCGCGGCGCGCTGTGACAGCCGCCCCCCGTCGCATGTCAAAGGTGGATGGCTGCGTGTCGCTTGCGCGACGGCGATGCCAGTTCGGGTGCGACTTGGGTCGCACCGTTCCTTCGCGGTCGGACTGGATGCGGGGTGCGCGCGCCGGCTTGTCATGTGCTGATCGGTCGCTGCGTGTTGTTCTCGCTCGGCGTTCTGCTGGTTGGTTCCGGCGGAGAGCTGCTAGTGCGGGGCGGGGATCGACGCGGTGTAGATGTCTAGCGCGTGCAGCGCCCCGTCGGGATTGTTGCCGGTGCTGTTCGAGTTGTCCGCCCAGGCTGGATGAGCGATCCCGCCGTAGTAGGACAACCCGGTGTAGTCGCCGTAGTCGATGCCGTTCTGCGCGTCGTGCGAGTTGGACGTGCCTGCGCTGATCTGGATGTTCGGGGTGAATGACGTGCCGTCGGTGCTGAACGCGCCGAAGAACTGGGCATCGTCGTCGGCGATGCCGTCGGTGTCGCCGGGATCGCCGAGGCCGAGGTCGTTGCGCGAGTCGTACCAGACAACGGCGATCTTTCCGGTCGTCGGATCGAGCGAGATCTTCGGTAGGAACTGGCTGTTCACCGTCGTGTCGTCGTTCACCCGGACCGGTGCGCTCCAAGTCGATCCGGTCGTGTCGGAGTACTGCACGTAGATGTCGGTGTTGTTGCTCTCGTTGGGGTGCTCGAGCGTGTAGACGAGGTAGACACGGCCGTTGTGCGGTCCGCCGCTGGTGTCCCAGGCAAGCCCGGGTTCGGCGTCGACCGAGCGGTCGGGCTGCGGCGGGATGAAGTCAAAGCCTCCGACGTGGGTGTGGACCACGAAATTCCGGTCGCCGAACCCGGCCGAGCCTAGGCCGTCCGGGTCGACACTGACGAACAGCTTGCCGCCGCCCTGGCCGCTCTCGGTGAGCGTGCAGACCTGCATCACCTTGCCGCCCGGGCCGATCGCGACATCGCCGTAGGTGCAGTTGTTCGTGCCGGGCACGGTCTCGACGGGGAAGAAGCTCCCGACCTGCCCGAGCCCGGTGACGCTGGCGCCGGTGGCGACCATCGGACCGCCGGCGTTGAAGACGATCCAGACTTCGCCGTGGCCGCTCGTGATCGTGGGCTGGTCGACGAAGCGGAAGGTGGCGCGCTCACCGTTCGTGTTGGTGTCGGACTTCGATGGCTTGGCGATGTTCGCGATCAGGTTGAACGTGATCCCGCCATCGCTGCTGAGCGCCACCGGCACTGTGTTGCCGACGTTGTAAAGGTAGGTCAGGAACAGATTGCCGTAGCGGTCGAACGACAGGCTCGGATCGCAGCACGCGGCGCCGAGGTTGTCATTGTCGGCAATCAGCTTCGTCGTCCAGGTGGAGCCGCCGTCGAAGCTGATCGCCTCCAGCAGGCCCGCCGCCGGAACTACGACGTTGCTCACCTCGACGACGTTGTTCGGGTTCGTCGGGTTGACCGCGATCGTCTCCTCTGACTCGTTCGTCGGCCGCTGCGTGACATCGACATTCAGCGGCGTTGGACCCGCCGCGACGGCGCCAGCCGGGATAACCGCGAATGCGCCAGCCGAAAGCACTGCAGCCAGTACCAACCAGATCGAGCGCATCTTCCCTCTCCTCCCAATCAACCGACGCAAACCTAACGCATCCGACGCGGGCTCGGCAAAGTATTCCCGGACCCAGGACGAGCGACGGATCGTGTTCAAAGATTCGCGCTGGCTCCCAACCCCCAGGCCGGATTAAGGAAGAGGCGGCCCTTTGGAGCCGCCTCTCTCTTTGGGCTAAACGTTCCGTCACCTCGAACTTCGCCAACGGCTCGCGCGCAGCGAGTCAGAGTCCGTCGTGTCGGCGATAACGGGCTCTCGTTCGACCTCCCGTCGGCGACGCAGGCAGATCCGGCACGTTCGCGACGGTAACCACGAACGTCGAGGAGGCGGTGTCAGAAATGGGTTGATCGTGGCATGCTCCAACCACTGCGAGACAACGAGGCTGACGATCAACAACTAACGACGGTTGCGAGTCGCCTAGTCGAGAACAAGACTCACCGAAAGGGGCCGGACGAACCTGCCCCCTTGCTTCGATGAAGCGGCCCCGCCGACGGCCAGCACGCTCGCGGGCGGTCGTCGGACCGCCGCATCCGTCTGACAGACCTGACGTCTGCCACCCGTGACCGATCCTTCCGCGTTGCAACGAATCGGCATCCGGCGTGATCGAGCTGATGCCCGGCACGTCTAGCACGCGGCTGTCCGGGCGTCGTCGACCACGTGCTCTGGCTTCAGGGTGCCCTGCAGCGACTCGATGCTGCGTGCCAGGGGATTGCCCCTGCTCGCCCGTGCGGGGAGAGATTGCGATGCGACCCCGTCGCTGCTGCTCTGCTTCCCGGCGCCGGCGCCTCGGGGGATCCGACTCCGGCGGCCTGCATCCGTCCGACCGCAACGTTTGGATCGGACGCGGGTTAACCGGTCAGGGGTATGCGCTCGGCCGATAGCGCGAGGTGACGCGACACGGCCTGCTCATCCACGCGGGGACGGCATCCAGGCAGAGACTTGATAGGAGGACGATATGAGCCCGACAAGAAGTCTGCGGACTGGAGGCGCGATCGTGGCGGTGATCGCTTTTTGCGCGCAGGTCGGCGTGGCCGGTGCGAGGACGATCGTGGTCAAGCCGCATCACTCGATTCAGGCCGCGATCGATAAGGCCAAGCGCGGCGACACCGTGTTGGTGCAGCGCGGGACATACCGCGAGGCGTTGGTGATCCAAACCAGCAGGGTGACGCTCAAGGGCCGCAGCGCGGTGCTGAAGCCGCCGGTGAGCCCACCGGATACGCCTTGCAGCAAGATCGATCCGTCCGGCGTCACCGGGATCTGCGTGATCGGCGACGTCACTCCCAACAACGGCAGCGCGCCGATCGTCAACAAGACGGTCAACGGCGTGACGATCTTCGGGATCACGGTCAAGGGCTTTACCGGCAACGGGATCCTCGGGTTCGCCACCAAGAACCTGACCGTGTCGCACACGCACCTGCTCAACAACGGCAGCTACGGCGTTTTCAGCAACACCTCGTCCGGGACCCGCTACCTGAACAACGTGTCCAGCGGCAACCACGCGCCGGGGCTGTACATCGGCGATTCCCCGCAGGCGCACGCCTCGGTGATCGGCAACCGGTCGACAAACAATCTGGGTGAGGGGCTACTGGCGCGCAGTGCAGACTTCGGGAGCGTCAGAGACAACGTGTTCGCGGGCAATTGCGCCGGCATCCTCGTCCTGGCTGACGCGCCCGGACCCGCAACAGACTGGACGGTCAGCCACAACAAGGTCCGCAACAACAACAACGCGTGCCCCGGCGATCCGTCCGAGGGCGAACCGCCGCTGTCGGGGATCGGCATCGCGCTGCTCGGGGCGGCGAACACGAGCGTCACGAACAACAGCGTCACAGGTAACTCCAAGGGCAACAACCAGAGCCTGGCATCCGGTGGAATCCTCGTGATGACGTTGCCGGGAGGGCCGACCGCGCCCAGCAACGACACGATCAAGAACAACCACCTGTCGGGCAACAGCCCATTCGACCTGTTCTGGGACATGACCGGGACGGCAACGTTCAAGGGCAACCACTGCACGACGTCGAGCCCCGCTGGACTCTGCAAGTAGACGATTCTGCGACGGCGCCCGCCGCCCGGGCGCCGTTCCGCACCCGGCGCAGAGTCGAGCGCGAACAACCAGTTCGCCGCGTGCCGCATCATCGACCAAACCTCCGCCTCGAGCTTGTTGTCAGCGACGAGACTGCCGTTCCGCGAGGACCCCGGCACGCCACTCGCAGCCGACGTGCCCGCTCCCGACGACCACCGGGACGAGACGTGGTTCACGGACCCTCTGCATAGGCACAGCTGGCGTGCTCCGGTCGCGCACGCCGTCCTCTACGCCGGCACGGCCCGCCTTCCCAAGCGCGCGAACCCAAGACCGGAGCAGCACGCGCCCAGGCACATCTAGCGGGACTTGTGCCTTCGTCGGGTGATCAAGCCTCGGCGGGAGGACAGCTTTTGGCGGTTGTGACGACCGACGTCCGCGAAGGATGCAGTGCCGGAATCACCCAGGCGCATCAGTTCGGCGACGACCGCTGCCGTAGCTGCTCTCAGGTCGAAGGAGTCGCGAGCTGCCGTTCACAACCCGCCGGTCTAAGCTGCACGCGGCGGTGGTCCGGGAGGTTTGGATCACCCCCAGCTGGAGCATCGTCGAGAGAGCATCGCGTGTCGCCCAGTGCTCGCACAGCCTCCCGTCGGCAACCCGGTACCAATGGCTCTGCTCAGCCACGAATCGCTTGTTGGTGGGCGGGGCGAAGCCGCCGAGCCTTCCCAGGTGCCTGCGGAGCGGACCCGGACGGCGAACCATGTCGCCGTCGGCGACGAGCGACACGATGGACATCTCGAGATCGGGAAACTGCGCAGTGAGCCAGCCGACCGTCTCCCGCGCGTGAGAAGGACCGGGACCCGAGCGATCCACATTTCGCCTCAGCGATCGCGGGCCGTCGGGGCGGTTGGGGACGAAGGCGATTGTGCGCAGAGGCGACGGTTTTGCGCCGAGCGAGGCGACCGCTGCGACCACGACATGCACGCCGTGCGACGGAAGCAGGTCGACGGTCAGTTCTTCTCCTTTCCCGGCACGTAGCACCGGGGCGTCGGTGCTGTTGCTCGTCGAACCGTCGAAGAGATCCGAGCGCCCGACCTGGCGCCTGCTCGGTTCATGAGCGCGACAGCGCGGGACGCATGTGGCCGGTACGGGTCCGGGGCGCGGCAGCGTGCGCGCCACATCGTCCGCGTCAGCGTCGCACCCGAGTTCATGCCCCCTACGAGCGTGCCGTGGTCGCCGTCTGGTCGTGACGCGACGGTGGGGCTGGATTACACGGCTGAGCTGGCGGCACGCGATGGCGCCGGCATGAGCCACGCGGCGGCGAGGACGAGGAGGAACGCGAGGCACTCCACTGCCAGCATCAGTGGGTTGCCGGACAGCGGGTCGCCGAAAACGATGATCCCCCCGACGATGCCGACCACGTTCGCGGCGGTTCCGGTGAGCGCGATGACAGGGACGGCTTCGCCTTCCTGTAGCCCCTTGGCCGACGCGTAGAAGGCAGCCACCGAGGCAACCAAGCAAGAGAGCGTCCACGGCGTGAGCAGTCCAGTAATGCCGCCACTGGCGATCAATCCGGAGATCGCCTTGATCGCGATATCAGATACGCCGAAGAGGATGCCTGCGGCGGCGCCCAGCATGTACCCATGATGTTCTCGTCCCGCGCCGATCCGCGGTCCAATGATGAGCAGTGTTCCCGCGGCGATCAAGCCAGCCTCGAAGGAGATCATGCCGGGGATCGAGAAGCCCGAGCGGGCGCCGTGAGCAACCGGAAGCGTCACGCCGAGGAGCATCAGACCCAAGGCGGTGAGCCCCAATCCGATCCACTGGCGACGGCCGATCCGCAGGCCGAAGACCCGTTCGGCCAGCACGGCAAGCAGAACCACCCCGCCAGCCAACACCGACTGCACTAGCGACATCGGAGCCACCGATAGCGCGGCGACGTGGAAGATCCAGGCCATCGAAGCGATCCCCATCCCGATCGTGAATAGCCGTGAAGCGAACAGCAGCCGTGCGGTGTGCAACGGCCGGCGCATGTCGACCGCAGGCGCCGCGCACGCACCCCGGTGCTTGAACAGAAAGCCAATGCTGGTCGCGAGAGCGCAGGCCAGCGCGAGCGGGATTCCAAGCAGAGATGTCATTAATCAGGCGAGCGCGAAGACGAAGCCGGAGTGGGACGCGCCGCGTCAGATCGCTACTCGACAGTGCCGACCCTGGGCCGTGAATCCGCTCGTTCTAGTTACACCAAATCTCTACCTCGGTTACCTCAGCTCGGTCCGATCGCCGGCAACCGAGGTGGATGCTATCCGTGCAAATGGGCAGTCGAGTCACAGGACCGAGCGCGTAGCGGGCACCTGCATCGCCGTAATCGATGCTCGATGCTCGATCGCGACGACACAGCATCGAGAGACTGTCGGATTCTCCCTTCGCCAGGGAGCGAGATCACCGCGTAGTGATGCGCAGCGGACTCCGTGATCCGCACCGATGCGAGGCCCCGGCGCCAGCCGTATCGTCGGAGGCGATTAAGGAGGCGTTCAATGCCACAGACCACGGATCGGCACGCGCAGCGTCGGGTGCATCCGGTGGTATCGCGCGATCGCCATGGCGACCGGATGGGTCGGATGCTCGGCGCCCTCTCCGCGGACGCGCGGATGCTCCGCGCCATATCGGTTGACGTTGCCCACGCCGCCGACCCACGCCACGCCGACCACCGGCCGGCGGCCACCGATCCGTTCGAGTCGCGTGACCCCGAGTACATCGCGCGCACGCTCCCCGCGCTGCGCGTCATGGCGGATGTCTGGTTTCGCGCCGATGTGCACGGGCTTGAGAACATCCCGCCGCGCGGGCCGGTGCTGCTCGTCGGCAACCACTCCGGCGGCACGCTGATCGCCGACACATTCATCTTCGCGCAGGCGTTCTACGACCACTTCGGCCCCGAGCGCGAGTTCTTCCAGCTAGCCCACGACCTCGTGTTCAAGGTGCCTGGCATCCGGGCCATGCTCACGCCGTACGGGACGGTGCCGGCCTCGCCCGAGAATATGCAGCGCGCGCTCGCGCGCGGCGCCGCGCTGCTCGTCTATCCGGGCGGCGATCACGAGACATACCGGGCCAGCTGGCACTCCGCCAAGATCGATTTCGCCCACCGGACCGGGTTCGTGCGCCTCGCGCTAAAGCACGGCGTGCGGATCGTCCCGGTCGTTTCGATCGGCGGTCAGGAGACGGCGCTGTTCCTCGGACAGGGCGAGCACCTCGCGCGCCTGCTGCACCTCCACCGGCTGCTACGGATCGACGTCGCGCCGGTCCAGATCGCGCCGCCGTGGGGCGTCACGGTGCTCGACCTCCCGGGACGCCTTCCACTGCCGGCCAAGATCTCGATCGAGGTGCTCCCGCCGATCGACCTGCGCAAGGAACTCGGCGGCGCCTGCCGTGATCCCGACAAGGGGTACAAGCTCGTCACGGGGCGGATGCAGGACGCGCTTCGCGACCTAGACGACGCGCGCGCGCTGCCGCTGATCGGCTGAGCGCGCGACTCATCGATAGCCTAGAAGCGACCGCGGGCACGCCCTGAGCAGGCGCCCCAAGACGACGGCGAGGACGAGGAAACCGAGGATCCCCTGCAGGGTGGCGCCGCAGCAGCACTGTGTGCCACGACGCTCCTTTGCCGGGCAGGACTCCAGCGATACGACGGCCCGCCCTCCGGGCCGACAGCGGCGCTATTGCTTTGCTCGACACGCGGGCTCGCGATGCGCGAGCGCCTTGGCGACGTCTGGCGCCGCCCGGCCGCGCGGACCGGTGAACGCGATCACGACTGCAGTTGCACCGGTCGGGGACGAGCGACGGGATGGTCCCGGGTGCCAGGACGATGGCGGCGTCAACC
>Ga0070713_100003312_pt1 | contig 10624 bp, 7 predicted proteins | sample LARL82metaG_FD_65465 | JGI IMG/M metagenome (GOLD analysis project Ga0070713, IMG submission 65465) | Corn, switchgrass and miscanthus rhizosphere microbial communities from Kellogg Biological Station, Michigan, USA - LAR L8-2 metaG | ecosystem: Host-associated > Plants > Roots > Rhizosphere ... | reverse complement strand
CCCTACCCGGCCACGTGGGATCGTCCGGCTACTATTTTTTGGATCACCTGCCTGCCAATAGAGATAACACCGCCCCAATCGCTTTCAACGGCGTGGTCACTCCAGGCACTTTTGACGCATTGCGGATTCCGTTAAGAGCAGGCCGGGACTTCAATGATGGGGACGTCCGCGGGCGTCCGATGGTGGCGATCGTGAATGAGGCTTTGGTTCGCAGCGCAATTCCGGGGCAGGACCCGATTGGCAGGACGGTCTTCTGCTCGTTTGATTCCGGGGAGCCAATGACGATTGTGGGAGTCGTAGGCGATGTTCGCGAAAGCGGACCCGCGGGAGAACCAGCACCGGAGTGTTACATGTCAAACCGCCAGCACTTTTATAACAACACCAGCTTAAGCGTGGTCATTCGGACAACCGGCGATCCGAAGGCGGTCGAAGGCACGGTTCGGCGCCTGGCGCACGACCGCTCTCCGGATGTTCCAGTGACCTTCTCGACGCTGGAAGGCGACGTTTATCAAAGCGTGGCAGCGCCTCGATTCCGTACCGTTCTGTTGGCGCTGTTCGCCGGCCTGGCGGTGACACTGGCCATGGCTGGCGTTTACGGAGTGGTCGGATACGCGGCGGGGCAGAGGTCGGGGGAGATTGGTGTCCGCATGGCTTTGGGCGCAAACGCGAGTTCGGTGGTGCGTCTCATTCTGAAACAGGGTTTGGTGATGGCGAGCATCGGCCTGATATTGGGGATGGCTGCCTCATTTTTCGTCAGCCGTTTGCTGACCACCATGTTCTTCCAGGTGGCGCCCACCGATCCAACGGTCCATATTGCCGTCGCCGCTTTGACCTGCGCAGTGGGGGTATTGGCCGGCTATATTCCGGCGAGACGCGCGTCCCGGATCGATCCGCTGCAGGTCCTGCGTCGCGAATAAGCCGCAATTCAGACGCCCAGAGCTACTTTTCGGCGAGGAGCCGGCCGATTTGCACGTTGAACTCGTCTTTGGCTTCGCGGAACAGCTCGCCGCTGCCGGGACTGGGGAAGCCGGAGTGGATGCCGCGAACCAGGCCTTTGCGATCGATGAAGAGCGTCGCGGGCCAGGTATTCCAGTTGACGAGCTGGGTCAGTTTCTCCGCCGCGGTGTCCGGATCGCCGCCGAGGAGCACCGGGAACTGCAGTCCGTACTTACGGACGAAGGCGCGCAGGCGCGTGGGATCCTTCAACTGGTCGGGTTCCTCGAAAGACAACGAGACGACCTCCAGGCCCTGCGGACCGTACTTGCGGTACATCTCCTCCAGGAACGGAGCTTCATCGTGACAGTTGGGACACCAACTGCCGGTGATCTCGACCAGCAGGACCTTGCCGCGAAAGCGGGCATCGGCGTTGGAGACGACGTGTCCGGTCAGATCGGGAAAGCTGAAGTGGAACGGCTCGGCGGCATTCTTTATCGTCGTGTGCTCATTGGGATCGGTGGGCTCGGGAAGGCCCTTGGCACGCGCGGCCTCGGGGCGGTAGGCGGTGTAATGAGTGTTGGCGTCCTGCAAGATGTCGAGGGTGCCGTCGGCTTCCGGCGTGATCCGCAGCAAGTGGGCGCGGGCGCCATCGAAATGGCTGAGCACGAACTTGTCATCGCGCCAGAAGCCGCTGATCGTCCCGGTGTCGCCATCGACGCGCAAGATGGTTGCCTCTGCTTTCGCGCCGGATTGCTGGACGATAAAACGCCAGGCCGCTTCTCCTTTGCCGCTCTTGTTCGGAATGACCCAGACGCCGTCGATGTTGGAAGCATGAGAGGTGTGCTCAGGCTCGTGAGCGGCCCGCGTGGCGCGTATGGCAAACGGCCCCTTCATCCGGCGCGTGCCGGCATACTGGCCTTCGAGCACGCCGTCGTGCATCGTTGCTTCGAGAGTAGCGGCGTAGTAATCCCACTGAAGCGTCAGCTTGCCATTCTCAAAGCGGCCCTGCGTAGAGGGGTAACGATCTTTGCCATTAAAGAAGCTGGCGCGGACGTTGGCGCCCGAACCGGCAATCTCCAGAGGAAAAGGCGTAGCGATGCCGTTGATCTGGATAGTGGCATCCCACATACCCGCGATGGAGGGCGAGCCGTTTTGCGCCGAAGCCAAAACGGCGTATAGGAAGATGGCGGCGGATGTTCGGAACAGCATGGGAACAAAGATATCACGCGCTACTCACGCCCGGGCGAGGCCCGGCAGGGATCGGCCGGTGGGAGGGGGCAGCCGGCCGGTGCGCGTGGAGACTGCCTGGAGAGCGTTACAGCATCGCGAGTCTGACGAAGCGTGGTGGTCAATGAATTGATGGACAGGCGATTCACCATGGGCCGGACCATCCAGGCGATGGATGACGGAATATCGCGGGTGAGGGCGAAAGCTTCCAGTTCCAGATACACGCCCCCGTCGCGCTCCTCATATCGCGCCACACTGCGGATTCGCCAGATGAATCCGTTTCCGGTGCCGGCCGGCAACAAATGTTCGCCGGCATGGCCGTAATCTTCAATTTCCTGCACATCAGACGTTTCCGCTATGCTGTACCCGCGATGTGCGTCCAAGGCGACGTCATGAGCATGGTAGTTAGCTTGCATCGCGGCGTGGACGAATAGAATTTTGCGCTCCCAAACCATTTGGAAATCCTGGCTCGAACCGGCGAACGCGAGGGTCTTGGAGGAAGCGACAACGGGCCTATAAATCCGTTGATAATCGTCATAGTCGTGAACGACGGCCAGGAGACCCTCAATGGAGGCCGAGGGAATAAAGATGGCGCCAATCCAATGATGAATGAGACCGTGAGCTACCGGCGTGGTGCCATGCTCGACTGCCGGAGCCACGAGCACCTCGCCTGAGCGCAGCCGCGCCGCATGATCGGCTGATTCTTCGATCCACAAGAAAGGGCGAAGGCCCTCGGCACGCTCTTGCATTTGTTTGCCCGAATCTTTCCGGCAAATCTCCCACGCCTTCACAGTCGCGTGTTGAAGCTCCTCTGCCCAGATCAGCCGCGCGGAGGTGGCAACCACCAGTACGCCGAACCAAAGTCTCGATGGTTTCATGGATATCCCTCGCTCCCGTTCCAGCCTCGATTCCGGCCGTCAGACTCTCGAGATCTGGCGGCCGGAAAAAGCCCGGTCATATGCGGTGGTTAGAAACGGTAGCCGAACCCGACAGAGGGCTCCGCCCGGTGCGTGACCCGGTCGAGACCGGAGAAGGCCGACAGGTCATAGGTTGGAGAATTGTAAACGAACCCGCGATACTCGGCTCGCATGAAGAGGTGGTGCGACAGGTTGATATCAGCGCCTGCGCCATAGACGAATGCAGCGCGAGTCTGCGTGCTGGCGGAGGTGAAATCCACCGGGGTGAATACCAGGGCGCCCGCGCCGGCGAGCGCAAACGGAGTCACGCGGCGAAAAGGCAGGCGGAAGACATAGGCGCCCGACACCTCGTCCGAATCCGTTCTGACACCGGCAGCTCCTGCAGCCGACGCGTAACTCAGCGTATTCCGGGAATAGCCATAGTTGGCCTCCACGCCATGATGCTTGCTGAAGAACAGCCGGTAGCTGCCGAGCACTCCGCCACTGTTGGTGGCGGTGTGATCAACGCCGTTGTGCGTAGTGGTGGTTAGGAAGCTGCCAAATGCCTGCACCGCCACCTCCTGTCTTCCGCCCTCGTCAGACTGCGCGAACGCGGGCACGGCGATGGAGGCAACCCCCAACGTCAAAACTGTAAACAGGCTCCTCTGAAACATTTTGTTACTCCTTCGTATTTGGATTTTCGAAAGCCCTTGCGGGCCGTTGCATTGACTCAGGCACACGTTGTTCCACTCAGGGATTCGCGGAAATTCCGTATTCTCAATGGCGCTGCGCCGCGCGCCTGCCGAAGCAACGCGCGCGTTTTCGGCGCGTGCCGGATTCCCGGCAGTGCGCCGGTTCCGCAGAGCATCGAGGGCGCAATTCGGATTCATGAGCGGCCTCCGCAGAGATGCTCCATGCTGCGGCGAACGGCCCTTGCCCCGCCGCAGTTGAGGTTGGCCACCAAATCTTTGTGTTCCACACCGGTGGCAACAAATTCCGCGCCGCCGCGCTGCATTTCGACGAGCAGTTGCTCGCCGGCCTCGTCGATAAAGGTGACCTCCTTCAGATCCACAACGGCCGGCGTCGGCGCGTGGTGCTGACGCAGGCGCCGCCAGACGGAGCGCAGCTCGTCAACCCATGGGCCGGAGAGCTGTCCGCAGAGGACCCAGTGTTGCCCTGCGCCGGACCGGTAGAACGAAAAACGGAGCATCGGAAATCTCCCTAACCGGAATGAAGGCACCGCTGCGGCCAATCCGTGCCTATTTCAGATGAAAGACTTGGAGAACACGAACTGCCGACGCGCTGACGATATTTCGGCGCGTTGCCGAATCTTGGCCGGGCAGAAACAACGCCGAGGTGCCGGAAAGGGGGCGGGAGCGGATGATAATTTCAGGTCGATCCGGGTATTTCGATGCATCCTAGCCGGCCGTGAGGGCATCTACGAGACAAGGAGGGGGAATGGTCGCAGTTCGGGCTGTGGAAACCGAACCGTTCACGGCAGCGCGGTATGAAGCGCTGATACGGATTTCGAATTCCATACGGGCTCAGAAAGAACCGCAAGACCTGTTCCAGGTTCTGGTCGACGAATTGGGCAAAGCGATGCGATTCGAGGCCATTGCGCAATTCGACGAGTCGGCCAACAAGCTGTATTGGCATTTCAGTCCGGATTGCACGAAGATCGAGGGCTGTCCCGTCGAGGCGGACACCGGCGAGACGCTGCCGCACTACGTCTACCGTGTGCAGGAGACGGTAGTGCTGGGAGCACTGCATTCCGAGACTCGATTTCCAGCGTTCACGCGCAAGATGCGGGAGACCGGCTTCCAGTCGCTATGCGCCTTTCCTTTGACGACGGCGTACCGGAAACTCGGCAGCCTGGTTCTCGGCAGCACGCGCGCAAACGCGTTTTCGTCCGAAGAAGTCCGCTTCTGCACGCTGGTAGCGAACCAAATCGCGCTGGCCACGGACGACGCCATCAATTTTCGGGCGTCTCAGGAAGCGCAAGAGCGGCTGGCGCTGCTGCTCGATTTGACCAATGGCGTGGTTTCCAACCTTGAACTGCGAGACGTGATGCATGAAATTTCGGCGCAGGTGCGCCGCGTGATGCATTGCGACGAAGTGGAAATCGATCTCTCCAATCCGGAAGACGGCGTGCTCCGAATCTACGCTTTGGATACTTCCGACAGCGAGGCGCCCGTCGAGGAAGGCGCGGAACCGCCCGCGGACGTTCGGGCGGCACAAATGCGCGCGTTCCAGTCAGGGGAAGCGATACTCCAGTCCGGCGAAGAAATCCATAACGAAGGCGCTGACGATACCGGCATTCAGTCAGTTGCTCATGTTCCAATGGCGGGACACCGCGGCACAGTGGGAGTGCTTTCGTTGGGTACGCGGCGCGCGGGAGCTTTCTCGAACCGCGATCTGCCGTTCCTGACCCAGGTGGCCAACCAGGTGGCAATCGCCATCGAGAATGCCCGAACGTTCGGGGCCGTCTCCGAGCAGAGGAAGAAGCTGGCCCTGGAGAAGCTGTACCTGGAAGACGAACTGCGGAGCGAGCTGAAGTTCGAAGAAATCGTTGGCAGAAGCGAGGCGCTGCGCCTGGTGCTGCAGCAGATCGAAACCGTGGCGCCGACGGATTCCACCGTGCTCATCTACGGAGAAACGGGCTCCGGCAAAGAGCTGATCGCGCGGGCAGTCCACAATCTCAGCGTTCGGAAGCAGAACGCCTTCGTGAAGCTCAATTGCGCGGCGATTCCCACAGGTCTTCTGGAGAGCGAGCTTTTCGGACACGAAAAAGGAGCATTTACCGGCGCAATCTCACAGCGAATCGGACGCTTCGAGTTGGCGCATCGCGGGACCATGTTTCTCGACGAGGTCGGCGAGATCCCGCTGGAACTCCAGCCCAAGCTCCTGCGGGTTTTGCAGGAACGGGAGTTTGAGCGCCTTGGCTCGACGCGCACTATGCGCACCGACGCGCGGCTCATCGCGGCTACCAATCGCGATTTGGAGTGGCTCGTAAAGGAACAGAAATTCCGTTCCGACCTTTATTACCGCCTGAACGTGTTCCCCGTGCGCGTGCCGGCGCTGCGGGAGCGGCCAGAAGACATTCCTCTGCTCGTGCGGCACTTCGTGCAGCAGTTCAGCCGGCAAATGGGCAAGACCATCGACGCGATCGCCGCCGAAACCATGAGCGCCCTGGCACGATACCCATGGCCGGGGAACATCCGCGAGCTGCAGAACGTCATCGAGCGGGCCGTGATCCTGACCTCCGGTCCGGTTCTGAAGGTGCGGACCGAGGACCTGGCAGACGTGGACTTTCCGCCCGCGCCCTCCGGCGCGAAAAACGGTTTCGCCGCGGTTCCCGCCGGGAACATTCGCGAGACGCTGGAAGCGGCGGAACGCCAGCAGATCGTGGCGGCTCTTGAAAAGAGCAAATGGATTGTAGCGGGTCCGGACGGCGCGGCGGCACGTCTGGGACTGAAGCGATCGACTCTCCAATCGCGCATGCAGAAACTGGGAGTTCGCGTTAGCCGGGTCGGAGCGTAACGGTCCCACCGGGCTCGCGCCACAGAGTGGAATAGTCTGTCCGCGCGCCCAAGACGACATCAACCGGGCCATTCTGTACGCCGTGATCGACCAGCTCGGACTGAAGCTGGAATCGGCGAAAGATCCGATCGAGCTGCTGGTGATCGATCGGGCGGAAGAGCCGTCGGCGAACTGAACAGCGCTGATTACGCGCTCACTGCGCCGGGTTACCCAGCCCGTATACCGCCAGCGCGTTTTGCGTTCCGGCGTAGACCTTGCCGTTGACGATGGTCGGGACGGAAAACTTCACGTACGAACCCAAGGCGTTGCGGCCGATATTCTGATTGCTGTTGAAGAGCTCGTTCGCTACGTTGGTGGCGTCGTAAGCGTGCAGAGTTCCGGAAGTCTCGAGGGCCCAGACAATGCCGTTGGTGCTGCCATTCGAAGAGATCGACGGAACGCAGCCAGGATAGTCGAACTGCCCGGGTGAGTGGGAAGAGGGTGCTGTGGCCATCTGCGCGTTCGCAATCGGAAATGCGACGAGCCCTTGGGCGGCTCCGCAAAAGTACAGCGTCTTATTAAAATAAGCCGGATTGCCGAACAAGCCTCCTGGAATCGCGTTCGGCAGAGACTGCACAATCTGGCTGTCGGACTGCGAATTCCAGCCGCCCAACTGGTCGCGGTCGAGCAGATAGATGCGGCCTTCCTTACCGGCCCCCGCCATCAAATGGGGATGGGAGGAACTGCCGGCTTCATTGCCGAGCAGGACCACGCCGGCCGAACCGGTATCCTGATCCGATGAGCTGAGGGTCTGCTGATTAAATGGCGTGAAGTAGCTGAGGACCTTCAGCGGACTAGAACTGGAAAGCTTGATGTAACTTTCCCCGAAATCCGCGCCGCCGGAAGTAGCGTCGAACGTCCCGTTGGCGCTCACCAGGTATAAGGCGCCCGCGGAATCGACCGCGGGAGCGGCGCCGCTCGCCCATATGGCGCCCTGGCTGCCGTTGGGCGTGGTGTTGTACACAGAAACCCGCTGAAGCGAGCGCGCATCATACCCGATTAACCACCCGTGATACTGGCCGATGTCGCAGTGCGAGCTCCACGCGGTGTAGACAACACCATTGAGAAGAAGCAGGCCGGACCGCTGTTTGTAATTCATCGGTTGGAATACGTCCGTGCTTCCGCCATCGCCCCTTCCGGGGGTCGAAGCCTGAATGACCACGGGGCTCCCGGAGCGCTCCGCCCCGCTGGATACATCGAGGGCGTGCAGTCGCTGCACATAGTTGACAGCGCCTCCGGAACTCTCCTTGGTCATCGCCACCAGATACAAGGTGCCGCTTTGCGAGTCGATGACCGGAGTTCCGGTGATGCCGATTTCGGGGAGGATCTGGTCGCACCCTGTGTCGCCGGCCGGCACCGTGCCGACCCCGCCATTGGGGTTGAGAAAACTCACGTGCCAGAGCGGGCCGCCAGCCGGGGTATCAGCGTCGAAGGCGTAAACGCTGTCATGTTCCGTCGCAACGTAAACCACATTGTGAGAGCGTCCGCCTATATTGACGCCCGGCAGATAAAGCGGCTGCGTATAGATGTAGCCGTCCACCGGATCGGAGAAGATCTTGCCGAATTGGTTTGGATTCACGTTGGCGGGCGTCAGAACGGTTTCCTGTGAATTCGTACCGGTGCGGGCGAGATCGTACTGATAGGTCAGAACGCGTACGGCCGTAGTCGGGCCCGGGCCCGTCGCCGCACCCGGTATCGACATTGAAGAGCCGCACGCAACCGAGAATATAACCAGGACCTCGATCGCGGCACAAAAAAACCGTTCCTTTTGCACGATTTGGTCCGAGCAAGGCAAGAGCCAACGTGCGCCGCTAACCGTCGCGGTCCTGGTCAGCAATTCCCCCGATCTTTCAGGCGTGGCCTTGTTCCTCTTCTTCTTCGGCTTCCCACAGATGACGCATTTCCGGGCTGGTGCGCAGCAGGGCATCGAGCTTGCCGTGGGCGATGACGCGGCCGTGGTGAAGCAGCAGAATCTGCGAGGCGCGCTGCAATGCGAGGCGCCGGTGGCTGACCACCAGACAAGTGGCATCGCCATCCCGCAGCAGGGTTTCCCAGAGTTGGCGTTCGGTGGCTACGTCGAGGGCGGATGAAAGATCGTCGAAGATCAGCAGGTCGGCGCCGCGGGCGAACATGCGGGCCGCCCCGGCACGCTGGAGCTGGCCGCCGGATAGTTTCACGCCGCGGGTTCCGACCAGGGTATCGAGGCCGTTTTCGAGCGCGGCGAGATCGGGCGCCATCGCCGCGAACTGCATGGCTTGCGGCAGACGGTCTTCGGCGTCTTCGCCGAGCAAGACATTTTCGCGCAGCGTTTCGCTGAACAGGCGCGGCACCTGGGCGGTGTAACTGGAGTGCGGCGGAGTAAAGAAACTGGCCGGGTCGTCGATGCGGCGGCCATTCCAGCAGATCTCGCCGGCGCCGGGTGGCAGCAGGCCCTGCAGGGCCCGAAGGAGAGTGGTTTTGCCGGCGCCAATACGGCCGGTGATGACCACGAATTCGCCGCGCCTCAGGCGCAGATCGATATTGTGGATTCCGGCCGCGGAACCGGGATACGTATAAGTCAGGCCGCGAACCTCCAGGGCATCGAGCGGTTCGCCATTGCGAAACTTCGGTTCATAGGCCTCGATCGCGCCGGTCAGCGGCAGCGGTAGCGGGTCCATGATCTTCTCTGGAGGCGCATCGACCAGCAGGTGTTCCATGCGATCGGTGGAAACCTTGACGCGGCGGTGCTGCGCGATGGCATCCCCGGTAAACGTCAGAACGTTGGTGATGCGCGGCAGCAGTTGAATAAAGAGGACGAGATCCCCAACGGTGAACACACCGGCGCGCAGCCGGGACGCGGCGAGCATCATGACCATGCCGATAGAGACGTTGACGAGGCCGTTGTTGACACTGCGGATCATTTCCGTGAGCAGCACGTCGGCAAGCGCACGGCGGCGGCGTTCTTCACCCAGCGCATGGAGATGGGCCGTCATAGAATCTTCCTGGCCGGCGACTTTGACTGCCTGGACGGCGGCAAAAGTCTCCCCGATCGCATCCACTACCCTGGCAGTGGCTTCGCGCATGCGGCGGCGATAGGCGCGGATGATGGGGGAGAGCTTGCGCATCATGAGCGTGGTGATGAGCAGCGGCGCACAGACGATGGCGCCAATCACGGGATTCACCGACACGAGAATAGCGATGCCGGTGAGACCGGAAAGGAAGAAGCCGCCGAAATCGATCCAGGTCTCGGAGTAACTGGCGATATCGTCGACATCGTCTCGAAAGCGGGAGACCGCTTCGGCCGGCGATTCCGGCATCACGCGCGAGCCGCTGGCACACGTCAGGTAATCGAGCAGATTGCGGCGCACGAAAGCCTGGACGCTGAGATAGTACCGGCTGAACATGCGAAAGCCGAAGAAGAAGACCGCCTGACGCGAGCCGTAGGCGCCGGCCAAGAGGGCGAGAAAGGTCCACGCGTTCCAGCCGGCCGGCGCGCGATGCGAGAGCGCATCGAAGATGCCGCGCACGATCAAGCCATAACTGGTGGGAATGAGATGGAACGCGGCCCAGACCACCACATTCCCGTAAAATGCGGCGCGCCGCCAGGCGATCAGCCTCCGCATATATTGGACCGTGGTCATTCGGCCAACCTTTCGAGGCCCTCATCCATGGCTGCATCGAACTCCTGGTCGGCGGAAATGCGGAGCAAACCGCTATACCAGGACGCCGCGTCGGCGGCGAGCGCGGCGCGCGGACCATATTCCACGATGCGGCCGTCGGCCAGGACCATGATTTTGTCGACGCGCTCGACGGTTTCCAGGCGATGCGCGATGATGACGCCGGTACGTCCTTCGAGCAGGCGGTTCACGGCGCCGGTGAGCAGGCGCTCGGTGGCGGGATCGAGACGGCTCGAGGGTTCGTCGAGGATTACCAGGCCGGGATCCTTCAAAAAGACACGAACGAAGGCAAGCAACTGCGATTCCCCAGCGGAGAGACCGCTGCCGGCT
>Ga0070713_100003311_pt1 | contig 10627 bp, 7 predicted proteins | sample LARL82metaG_FD_65465 | JGI IMG/M metagenome (GOLD analysis project Ga0070713, IMG submission 65465) | Corn, switchgrass and miscanthus rhizosphere microbial communities from Kellogg Biological Station, Michigan, USA - LAR L8-2 metaG | ecosystem: Host-associated > Plants > Roots > Rhizosphere ... | reverse complement strand
GTCCGCGACCGCGCGGACAACTGCATCATCGTCTGCTCGATCGAGAACGTCGATCCGATGGGTGTCCACACCGGCGATTCGGTCTGCGTTGCGCCCGCTTTGACCTTGACCGACAAGGAATACCAGCTGATGCGCAACGCCGCGATCGCGGTATTGCGGGAAATCGGCGTCGATACCGGCGGGTCGAATGTGCAGTTTGCGGTGAACCCGGAAGATGGCCAGCTCGTCGTCATCGAAATGAACCCACGAGTGTCGCGCTCTTCGGCGCTTGCCTCCAAGGCAACCGGGTTCCCGATCGCCAAGATCGCGGCCAAATTGGCGGTCGGCTACACGCTGGACGAGCTTTCCAACGAGATCACGCGGGTCACCCCGGCCTCATTCGAGCCGACGATCGATTACATCGTCACCAAGATGCCTCGATTTACGTTCGAAAAGTTTCCCGGCACCGAGCCTCTGCTGACGACCTCGATGAAATCGGTCGGCGAGGCGATGTCGATCGGCCGCAGCTTTGCCGAGTCGATGCAGAAGGCGCTGCGGTCGATGGAGACGGGCCTCAGCGGCTTTGACGAGGTCAAGATCGAAGGAGTCGAGAGCGCCGGCAGGGAGGCGGTGAATGCGGCGCTTGCAAAGCCTGTCCCGGACCGCCTGCTGTTGATAGCGCAGGCATATCGCCACGGGCTCACCACCGCTGAAATCCACGCTGTCTGTCATTTTGATACTTGGTTCCTCGAAAGGATCCGCGAGATCGTGGAGATTGAGGAGACCGTGCGACACGACGGCCTCCCGTTAGATCGCACGGAATTTTTGCGGCTGAAGCAGATGGGCTTCTCAGATGCCCGTCTCGGCAAGCTGGCGGGTCTCGATGAGGGGGCCGTCTCGGCGCGACGACGGCGCCTCGAGCTGCAACCCGTTTACAAGCGAATCGACACATGTGCGGCCGAATTTCCGTCGGTAACCTCGTACATGTACTCCAGCTACGAGGGGGACGGGTTCGCCCCGCCGGAGTGCGAAGCCGATCCGAGCGACCGGCGCAAGGTGATCATTCTCGGAGGCGGACCGAATCGGATCGGCCAAGGAATCGAGTTCGATTACTGCTGCGTGCACGCGGCCTACAGCCTACGCGACGCCGGCATCGAGACGATCATGGTCAACTGCAATCCCGAGACCGTGTCGACGGATTACGACACCTCCGACCGGCTCTACTTCGAGCCGCTGACGACCGAGGACGTGGTTGAAATCGTCCGCGTCGAAGAGCGCCGCGGCACGCTCCTCGGCGTCATCGTGCAATTTGGCGGTCAGACCCCGCTGAAGCTCGCCGCGGCGCTGGAACGTGCCGAAATTGCGATACTTGGCACCTCGCCCGATGCGATCGATCTGGCGGAAGATCGGCAACGGTTTCAGGGGCTCCTGACCCGCCTGGGCTTGCGTCAGCCCGACAATGGGACAGCCCATTCGGCGGCCGAGGCCGAAGCGATTGCGCTTGAGATCGGTTACCCGGTCGTGATCCGCCCGTCCTATGTTCTTGGCGGCCGCGCGATGGAAATCGTGCATGATACTGCGGGTCTGCATCGCTACATCAGCCACGCCGTCTCGGTCTCAGGGACCAGCCCGGTGCTGATCGACCGCTATCTGCAGAACGCGATCGAGGTGGATGTCGACGCTGTGGCCGACGGCCGGCGAGTCGAGGTCGCCGGGATTATGGAACACATCGAGGAGGCCGGGATCCATTCGGGGGACAGCGCCTGTTCGTTGCCGCCATACAGCCTGAGTCCCGGGACGATCGCAGAGATCGAGGGGCAGACCGTCGCGCTGGCCCGCGCGCTCGAGGTTGTCGGGTTGATGAATGTTCAGTTCGCCGTGCAGGACGGCGTGACCTTCGTCCTCGAGGTCAATCCGCGCGCGTCGCGTACGGTGCCGTTCGTCGCCAAAGCTACCGGTGTGCCAATCGCAAAAATTGCAGCTCGCATCATGGCCGGCGAGCCTCCCATTGGTTGGGGCGAGTATATCGGCAATAAGCGCCGCCCTGCGCATGTCGCAGTAAAGGAAGCCGTCTTTCCGTTCGCGCGCTTTCCCGGAGTGGATCCGATCCTCAGCCCGGAGATGAAATCCACCGGCGAGGTAATGGGGCTCGACAGAGATTTCGGGCGTGCCTTTGCGAAGTCCCAACTCGCGAGCGGGACCAACCTGCCGCTCGAAGGCTGCGTCTTCATCTCGGTGCGCGATCAAGACAAGGCGGCGCTGGTCGAGCCTTGCCGCCGGCTCATCGAGATGGGGTTCTCACTGGTTGCCACGAAGGGCACTGCCAAAACGCTGAGCTCGGCGGCGTTGCCTGTCACCGCGGTGAATAAGGTGCGCGAAGGCCGCCCGCACATTGTCGACCGCATGCTGAGCGGTGCGGTCCAGCTGGTGTTCAATACGACGGAGGGAGCCCAAGCGATCGCTGACAGCTTCAGCCTGCGGCGCACGGCGCTGACCAACGGGATACCATATTATACGACGGTTGCGGGGGCGCGTGCGGCGGTTCAGGCGATCGCGGCGTTGCGCGCCGGGAACCTTGAAGTTGCTCCGCTGCAATCATACCTTTGATTGCTCCGCGGCGGCGCTTGCCGCCGCATTTGACATTCGACAGCAGGATCCGAACGCGTTCGCGATGAACAAGATCCCGATGACGGCCGAGGGCTTCAATCGGCTCCGGGAGGAGTTGAAGCGGCTGAAGACGGTGGACCGGCCGGCGATTATTCGCGCCATAGCCGATGCGCGTGATCACGGAGATCTGGCTGAGAACGCCGAATATCACGCCGCCCGTGACCGGCAGAGCTTTATCGAGGGCCGAGTAGCCGAACTCGAGGACAAAGTCGCTCGTGCGGAGGTCATCGACGTTTCCAAATTGTCGGGTTCGGTGATCAAATTCGGCGCGAAGGTCACCCTTGCGGACGAGGAAACCGACGAGGAGCAGACGTTTCAAATTGTCGGCGAGGACGAAGCCGACATCGCATCCGGTCGGTTATCGGTAACTTCACCGCTAGCGCGCGCACTGATCGGCAAGGGCAAGGGCGACAGTGTGGAGGTGACTACTCCGCGCGGCGCAAAATCTTACGAGGTCGTCACGGTAGCCTTCGGCTAAAGGACAGGCCCTACGCCCGCCCGCTTGGGTGAGTCGGCTCGGGCGCGCGCCTTGCCTCATCTTCTTGCTGTGCACTCGTCTGCTCGGAAATCGGAACGCCCGGCTCGTTCTTCGACATGCGGAGCATCAGTGCCGACTTGACATGGCTCACATTCGGCGCCGAGGTGAGCTTGGTGCTGAGGAAACGCTGATAGCTGTCCCAGTCGGGCGCCACGATCTTCAAAAGAAAATCCGTTTCCCCCGCAAGCATGTATGCTTCGCGTACCTCCGGCCAGGCGGCGACGAGGTGTTCGAAGGCTCTCAGATCGCCCTCCGCTTGGCTAGACAGCCCGACCTGGGCAAACACCGTGACGGCATAGCCGAGAGCCTCGGGCGCCAGATCGGCGTGATAACCGCGGATCATCCCGGCCTCTTCGAGAGCCCGCACCCGTCGCAGGCAAGGCGGCGCGGAGATGCCGACCCGCCGCGCCAGCTCGACATTGGTCATCCGTCCGTCGGTCAGCAGGTTCCGCAAGATGCGGCGGTCGATACGGTCGAGCCTGATTCGCCGCATCCGGTCCCCTCCTTCTCGATTGGAGGATCATAGGCAGCGTCGCGCATTGGCGCAATTTTGTTGCGCCGGGCCCCGTCGGCTTGCTGTTCTGGAGCCGTTTTCGTAAAGGAGTGTATGGCCTTCCCGTCTGTCGCAGGGATCAGCGGAACATCGCCGCTCATTTGGGTATTGCATGACGGCAAGGCAGGGATGGCCAGCCAGGCTCTTGGCTTAGCGGAAGCTGCGGGATTCTCCTTCATTGAGAAGCGCCTCCACATTCGTTTCCCTTGGACGTGCCTGCCACCCAGACTTTGGCTCCTGCCCTTGGCCGCGACGCAGCCCAAAGAAGCGGCGCTTTCACCGCCCTGGCCGGACCTAGTCATCGGTTGCGGCCGCAACGCGGCAATGCCGGCCTTGGCGATCCGGCGGGCGAGCGGCGGGCGCACCCTGGCGGCGCAGGTACAGGACCCTGGGGTCGGATACCGGGAGTTTGACCTTCTCGTCGTCCCCGAGCACGATCGGCTGCGCGGCCCGCAGGTCATCGTGACCCGCGGTGCGGTCCACCGGGTAACGAAAGCACGGCTGGCCGCTGAGTCCAACCGCTTTCCGGTTCTCGCCGCCCTGCCGCGGCCTATACTGTCGGTGCTGATCGGCGGCGCGAACAAGGCATACCGCCTGACCCTCCGACGGGTCGGCGAAATTGCCGAGGCGCTCGCCGATGTTTTGCGCCGCCAGGGAGGCTCGGCGCTCGTGACCCCTTCGCGTCGCACCGGAGCGGCCGGGATCGCCCTGTTGCGCGACCGGCTGGGGAATTTGCCCGCGGCGATCTGGGACGGTCGCGGAGCAAATCCCTACTTCGCTTATCTCGCTCTGGCCGACGCCTTTATGGTAACTGCCGATTCGGTCTCTATGATCAGCGAGGCGGCGGCGACAGGCAAACCGGTGCACATCGTAGATCTCGACGGCGGCAACGCTAAATTCGCCCGCTTTCATGCTGCAATGCAAGAAGCCGGCGTTACGCGGCCGTTCTCTGGTCGGATCGAGTCGTGGTCCTATCCGATTCCGGACGACACCGCCCGCGCCGGTGCCGCTTTGCGCGAGCTTGTTCTGCAAAGGATCGGTCAACGGGAGAGCGTCCGAGGATGATAATGCCGAGGTACGCTGGCCAGCGCCCACCGCTCTTGTGGCAACGATCACCGTCAGAGAGGGCGCCGCCCGGAAGCCGATTCGGCCGCCTACCGGTAGCGTCGGATCACCGGAGCTGCGAGGGCCGACCGGTTTACCCGTGCCGTCCATCCACAATGTAGTATCGGGCTGAAGGAGCACTGCTGGTCCGGGTTCGGCTCATCACCATGGCCCTGCGCATCGAAACCTTTGACAATACCCGCGGCGGGAACACGCTCTATAAGGCGCTGACCCACCCGGCTGCCGCTCGGTCGGCGCGAGCTTTGCTGGCCGCGTTGGCACAACATGCCCCGGTCGCCATTTTCGATCCCGGCGGCGCCGTCGAAGCGCTCAATGCGATCTACGATCTGGACCAAATCGAGATTGCCGGCGCCTATGTCCAGCAGGTCGCGCGAATCGGCACGGCCGTACTCGGTCGGGCGGCGCGGCCCGTTACCGAACTGGCCCGCTGCCGTTCACCCGCTGTATTTGTCGCGGCATTCGATGCCGAGCGCATTCTCGGGCAGATCCGGCCGTTTCTGCCCGACGAGGCCGCAGTGTTCAGTCTCGACGCAATGCGGATCCCAGTCGATCGCCTGACCAACGGCCGCTCCTATCTCGATCCGCTGAATTTTGCCACGAACTTCGCTTTCTTCCGCGACGCCGGCAAGTTGCACACCCGGCTGGTGACGGCGAACTACTGGTCGGGGTACGGAGCCGGCGCGGTCACCTGCTGGATGACCCTGTTCGCCGATGATGGTCGGGTTCTGGCCGATTGGGCCGAAAGCTTCGGGCCGTCCGCAGGCTCCATCATCCTCGACAGTCGGGAGATACGCGAGCGGTTTCGACTGCCCGAATTTTGCGGGCAGCTCTTTCTGCACGTCGTAGGCGCTAGAGGGCACGATGTCGTCAAATACGCGCTCGACACTTTGGGCGAGGTCAGCCCGGCAGGGGGCGGCCAGAGCGACACGCTGTCGTGCACGCATGACGCCAACGCTTGGCCCGCCGACCGGTACGCTGGTCTTCCCGCTCCCGGGGTGGGCGAGCAAATCCTGCTGTGGGTCCAGAACAGCCATCCGGTCGCGATCCCACCTGGTGCCATCGGCCTGGTCCCCATGGGCGAGGAGCATGTCGTGCCAATCCCCGACGCGATTGGGCCCTTCGCCACGCGTGCGATTGCGGTTTCCGAGTTGTTGCCCGATATCGCGTGGCCGAGACAGATCGAGCTGCGCGCCGGCAAGCATATGGTGCGCCCGCGCTACGAGGTTCTCGAACGGGGCCGCCGCCGCATCGCGCATGTCAATGTCGAACGCGGCGATCTGAAGCCCGATCCCGCACTTCCGAAGCTCGAGGCGGTGCTCGGCAAAGGCTATCTTCTCCCCGCCCCTCTGATGCCGCTCGAGTCATGGCAGAGCCTGGTGTTGCCGACCCCGATGGCGGTATGCCAAGCCGATTTGCCAATCGCCGCCTTGGTTTACGACCCGGAGGGCCGGGAGGTGCTGAGGCACTTCTTCGGACGGTTGCCCCGCGCCCATGCGACCGTGCTTGATCTGGATGAGATCGACGGCCTCGATGCGCTGGGCGGCGGGTACGGACATATCGAGCTGGTCTACGACTTCTCTGCCGGGGGAGAGGGAGACGGATGGCTGCATGCCCTCTTTCGCTACCGCCATCGGCACAGCGGTCACGCCGCCGAGACGAGCTTCGGAGCGCATGTCTTCAACACGATCCTGACCTACCGCGATGAGCCGCAATCCTATGCCGGCCGCCCGCCGGGACTATCGACCCGGTTGTTTCTAAGGCTCGGCGAACCGGCCTACGACACGTTCTGCCACCTGATCTACCCCGCGTCTCGGCCATGGCTGCCGGCGAGCGACACGGAGATCATCCTTTACGACGCAGCCGGGTGCGAGGTTGCGCGATCGCACCTTGCAATTCCTTGCTCGGGCTCGCGGTTATGGCATTACCGCAGCGCTTTCAACGGAGCGATCCGGGCTCGGGCCGGCACAGGAGCCTATATCATCGTACGCGATGAGACGTGTCGGCTCTTCGGCTATCACGGGCTGGCAGGTGGGCACGGCTCCTTCAGCCTCGATCACATGTTCGGCTTCTAGCGCCGGGCGCATCCCTTCCCGCCGAGCTCCCGAAAAATGATATATAGTAGGTGTGAAATTCCAAGGATGCCGCCATGTCCAAGCGTCACCGCAGCAAGGTTCTGATCATCGGGGCGGGACCGGCCGGCTATACGGCGGCAATTTACGCGGCCCGGGCCAACCTCCAGCCCCTCCTTGTGACCGGCCTTCAGCCGGGAGGCCAACTGACGATCACCACCGATGTCGAGAATTACCCGGGCTTCGCCGAGGTGATCCAGGGCCCCTGGCTGATGGAGCAGATGCAGCAGCAAGCCGAGCACGTCGGCACGAAGGTGGTCCTCGACATGATCACCGAGATCGACCTCGCACACCGGCCGTTTGTCGCCAAGGGTGATTCGGGCGACGTCTATATCGGCGAGACCGTGATCATCGCCACCGGCGCCCAAGCCCGCTGGCTCGGAATCCTGAGCGAGGAAATCTTCCGCGGCTTTGGCGTTTCGGCCTGCGCGACCTGTGACGGGTTCTTTTTCCGCGGCAAGGATGTCGTGGTCGTCGGCGGCGGCAACACCGCGGTCGAGGAGGCGATCTACCTTACGAACCATGCGCGGCAAGTGACCCTCATCCACCGCCGCGACAAATTGAGAGCCGAGAAGATCCTGCAGGAAAGGCTGTTCCGCAATCCCAAGATCGGCATCATTTGGGACAGCGTGGTCGAGGAAATCCTGGGCGTCCGCGAACCACCAACGGTAACCGGGGTGCGCCTGCGCGACACACGCACCGGAGGTCTCTCCGACCTTCCCTGCGACGGCGTCTTCATCGCGATCGGCCATACGCCGGTGACCGGGTTTGTCGCGGGTCAACTCCCGCTCGACCCCGAAGGCTATGCCATCACGCGCCCCGATTCGACCGAAACGGCCATTCCCGGCGTCTATGCCGCGGGCGACATCAAAGACAAGGTTTATCGTCAGGCGGTTACGGCTGCCGGATTGGGCTGCATGGCGGCTATCGAGGCGGAGAAGTTCCTCGCGGCGCAGGAGGAAGCCGCGGTGATGCACGCGGCCGATTAGGAGGCGGGCAATCGACGCTGGAAAGTCGTTGCCAGGGGAAACGGGATGGATTGGGACAAGTTGCGGGTCTTTCACGCGGTCGCCGAGGCAGGCAGCTTCACCCATGCGGGGGAATCGCTGAACCTCAGCCAATCCGCCGTGAGCCGCCAGATCAGCGCGCTCGAAGAAAGTCTCAGCGTTCCTCTGTTTCATCGCCACGCTCGCGGGCTGATCCTGACCGAGCAAGGCGAACTCCTGTTCCGCACCGCGCGCGAGGTGTTTGCAAAGCTGTCGATGGCCGAAGGCATGATCTCCGAATCGAAGGATCGGCCAAAGGGGCCACTCAAAATCACCTCATCGGTTGCGTTCGGTTCGACTTGGTTGACCCCGCGGATCCGGGAGTTCCTCGATCTCTACCCCGAAATCCAGGTCACTGTGGTGGTCGACGACTCCGAGCTCGACTTGTCGATGCGGGAAGCCGATGTGGCGATTCGCATGTCGCCGCCGCGCCAACCGGATTTGATCCAGCGTCACCTAGTCAGCGTGCCGACCCATATCTATGCCGCGCCCGAATACATCAAGAAGCACGGCATGCCGCAGAAACCCGAGGATCTCGACAAACACCGGGTCATCGTCTTCGGGGAAGATACCCGCCCACCCGTGCAAAACGTCAACTGGTTGCTCGAGGCCGGCACGAAGCCGGGGCAAGAGCGCAAGCCGATCCTCGCGGTCAACAATTTCTATGCGATCCTCCGCGGGGTGCTAAGCGGGCTGGGAATCGCGGCGCTGGCGGATTTCATAGCGAACGAGCACCCCGAGCTGGTACGTGTCCTCCCTGAGCTGATTGGTCCACCGGTAGAGGCATATTTTGTCTATCCCGAAGAACTGCGCACCTCCAAACGCATCAGTGTGTTCCGTGATTTTTTATTGCGGAAAGTGGCGGAAACGCGGCTCGGCTGAGGATTAAGAGAGTTGCGGTTTTTGCAGACGAGCCAGAAGAATTTCCGTCTGGTGCCTGCTCGCTGAAAAGTCCATTGTCTTGTCACGCGATCGGTTGATCGCGGCAGGTTTCCGGGACTTGTGCCCGGGAAGAGGGTCTGCGGACCCTTACGTCTCCCAGACGTGAAGCCTCCCTGTTCAAACTTGGCCGGAACCTTGGTTCCGGCCATTTTCTTTGGCTCAGGGTTATGGCTCTGGGTCCCGTCGGGGTCCCGGCGCGCGCCAGTCCGTGGGATATAGCTCTTGCCAATGCCAGGGCGCATTGCTGCATTGCATGGGATAGCTCCGGTGTGGGAACACTGCCAACGAAGCCAGTGCTGCTGATCGGCTCTCCGACCTCGAAGCAGCGTTTCAGAGCAGAACGCGGCGCCAGGCTCGCGCACACAGGCCCCGCATCGACTAGTCCCATGACGGCGCCGCCTTCAATTTCAGCCGGTTGATGCGGCGGAATTCCTCGTCGGGTGGCAGCGCGCCGACGGCTGGAGCGAGGTAGGCAGCCGGGGCAGCGGGTTGCGCCCCACGATGCGAGGAACCGCTCGATGGCGGCAAGTTCGGCCTGTCGGTTCACGGCGGCGCATCTACACGGCGGCCGCGTGCTTTGCAACGCCGATGCGATGTTCGGGTAAAACGGGCCCGGCGGTAGGGGGGTGGGGTGGAAAATTGGGTCCCAGGAATGTCTGCCATGCATCAAGACGGTCGCCCATCAGAGCCACATCATTGCGCCGATAGCTATCGATCTCGTAAACGTCACCTGAGATCATAATGACGATCTCCCTGTCGTTCGCGTGATCGCCTGGTTGGCCTCGTTCGCTATTTGCACCAGGGTGAAACGCCCGATGTCCACACCCAGCAAATGCGACTGCAAGGCCGTGTATATCGGTTTGGTTCGGATCGCATTCATGCGGGTCGTCAATTGAGCCCTTGTCCCCTTTAGCTGAGCAATCAATGGAGGCTGCGGTGCCGCAGTTGGCTGGTCCGTGATCCGCCGGCCGCCGGCCAGCATGCAATGGTTGAGGTTCTGCCGGGTGCGTATAGAGTTCCCAATGGCATGTCCTGACTCAGCACCCGCGCCGCAGTTCGAGGAGGCATTTGCCGCGAAATCGGCGCCGCCGTGCCGCGCCGGCAAAAAGCATCGAGCCTTCGGTGGCTCGAAATCTGCGGCGCTCATTTCAGGGCCGGTCGCCCAATTGTGGGCTGCACAGTCTCCAAAATTGAGGACCAGCATCGACACGACCGCCACCGTATCGCCTGCTTGCCGACACTAATGCTGCGTAGATTCCGCGAGGGCTCCCCGTTTTCTCGTGCCATAACGTCCTCCTCCCACCTTCGAAATTACCTCAGGCGTCACCGCGTCAGGCACGCTTGGTCTGGTTGACGGCCAAAGCCGCCTTTAGGCGCCCGCGGCGCGGCAAATCCCCTCCTGTCTTCCTCAGCGACAGAGCACCGGCCGCAACGGGATGGTTTTCTGCTCTAGCTGTCGTTTCCAAGAACGTTGTTCAGGAGATCAGGCAAGGGTCCCTCCTTGAGCGAGCGTGACTGCAGCGTCGGTCCGCCGCTGCAGTCCTGGTTGGAGTTAGGTCGGGACGAAGCAACGGCCCCTTCGATCGAACTAAGCAACTGGGATTGGTGCAGCCGAGCCGCCGGCGGATGGTGGGCCAGGGCGGCGTGT
>Ga0070713_100003309_pt1 | contig 10629 bp, 4 predicted proteins | sample LARL82metaG_FD_65465 | JGI IMG/M metagenome (GOLD analysis project Ga0070713, IMG submission 65465) | Corn, switchgrass and miscanthus rhizosphere microbial communities from Kellogg Biological Station, Michigan, USA - LAR L8-2 metaG | ecosystem: Host-associated > Plants > Roots > Rhizosphere ... | reverse complement strand
TTTTAACCGTGTGGAGCAGGAACTGGATCTGATCAGTTCTCCGCCAGTTGCATGGCACAATTGCCGGCCACATGCGACGCAGATCATGGGTCGCCGCTGCGCCCGGAAGACTGATCGATTCTTAAGAAGCGTAATCGGTCGGGTTCGGACTGTTGTTCCGAAGCGAAATTTGACCCGATGCCCAGCGGATTGACAAGATAGAGAACCACATGAACCTTTTACCGCGAGAAGAGAAGTTCTTCGAATACTTTCATCAGCAAGTCAAATTCATTTGCCAGGCCGCGGATCTGCTGGTGGAGGGCGCCGGGGCGGGTAATGCCCATCTGGCGAGCGCCGCGCATCAAATTAAAGCCATCGAGGAACAGGCCGACACCGTCATTCATGAGATCTACACCCGCCTGAACTCTACGTTCATCACGCCGCTCGATCCCGAAGATATCCACTCTCTCTCCTCCCATCTGGACGATGTGATCGACGGCATTGAGGATTCCGTGCATCGTATGCTCGCGTATCGGATCGACCCTCTGCCCCGCACCGTACTGGAACTGTGCCATCTGGTGCAGTCATGCGGGCTCTCCCTTCTGAAGGCGTTCGAAGCCCTCGCCAAGGACCAGCCATTTATGGATCATTGCATCGAAATTAACCGGCTGGAGGAAGCTGCGGACCAACTCGTGCGTGCAGCCGTGTCCGACCTGTTCCGGGACGAGAAAGATCCGATTCGCGTTATTAAGCTCAAGGAGATCTACGAGTTCCTGGAGCAGACGACTGATTATTGCGAAGACGTCGCCGACGCGCTGCAGAACGTCCAGGTTAAGAACAGCTAAAGCCGCGCATGGATTCCACGTTGATCCTGGTTAGCGGCATTATTCTAGTTGCGCTCGTTTTCGATTTCGTTAATGGGTTCCACGACGCAGCAAATTCGATTGCGACCGTCGTGGCGACGAAGGTCCTGACGCCGACGCAAGCCGTCCTGTGGGCAGCGGGCTTTAACTTTATCGCGGCGTTCAGCGTAGGAACCGGCGTTGCGAAAACCGTAGGCGCCGGGATGATCGATCTTCAATACGTCACGCCGCTGGTTATCCTGGCCGGATTAGTCGGCGCGATCACCTGGGACCTTATCACTTGGTGGCAGGGCCTACCGACCAGTTCGTCTCATGCGCTCATAGGCGGCTACGGTGGTGCTGCGGTGGCGCGCGCGGCTCATCTTCGTGGCCTGGATCGGAGTTTCGACGTCCTCATCGGCGGCGCCTGGATCAAAACTCTGGTGTTCATCGTGATCGCTCCTTTGATGGGCATGGCGCTGGCCTACGGCTTGATGATTGCCGTGTATTGGATTTTCCAGAAAGCGCGTCCCGACAAGATGGATCGGTACTTTCGTAGACTGCAGTTGGTTTCGTCGGCGGCTTTAAGTTTCTCTCATGGAGCCAACGATGCCCAGAAGACGGCTGGAATCATCACCGGCGTGCTGGTCACTTCCGGCATGCTGGCTAAGTTTGAAGTACCTGCGTGGGTCATTTTTATGTCTTACGGCGCCATCGCCCTCGGGACCATGAGCGGAGGATGGCGTATCGTCAACACCATGGGATCCCGCCTGACCAAGCTCAAGCCGCGTAGCGGGTTTTGTGCCGAAACTGCCGCCGCCATTTCCATACTGTTCGCTACTGAGTACTTGAAACTGCCGGTTTCGACCACGCACGTCACCGCGGGCGCGATTGCGGGCGTCGGATCGATTCAACGGATGAAAGCCGTGCGCTGGGGTGTGGCTACCAACATTCTGTGGGCGTGGATCTTGACGATTCCTGCCTCGGCCATCTTCGGCTGGCTCACAATGGAAACGATCCAGCTGTTCACAAACGGGAACTAACCCCCATTCGGCACCATCTAGTGCAGCATCTTATCGAAGGATTTGGACAAGGCTGTGACCGCGATGGGTGTACGAGTATCAAAAACACCGGTGCGGCGCTCAAGGCAAACGCCGTCTGTGAGCGGCTGGTGGGGACAATCAGACGGGATTGCCTGGACTTCCTGATCCCGTTTGGGGAGCGACATCTGAAACAAGTGCTGACGAACTGGGCCACCCATTACAATCGCGCTAGAGTTCACGCCAGTCTAGGTCCAGGCGTCCCCGACCCGATCCGACCATCTCCGCCGATGCGCGGCCATCGTCATCGCCTTCCGGCAGGACATGTTCTTCGGAGCAAGGCAATCCTCGGCGGATTGCACCACGAGTACTGGATCGAGAAGGCGGTCGCATGACGCTCGCATCGAGTTTCTGCGGACGACAGGTGTGATGCGGATAGCGCCTGTGTTACGACGCAACCTTCCATTAGTTTTCCTTCCCGCGCGATCAAGAAAGTTTATGGACGGTTTGCCGACGATACATCCGCTATTCAAACGACTGCCGGCGGCCTACGTTCCGGCCAGGCTTCGCGCGTAGATCCCCTGATCGCACTCCGGCATGAGTAGCGGTCCGGTATCTCGCGGGCGACTCCTGACCGAGAAACTGCGTTCTGGGAATTTTGGGTTGCTGGCCGTAACCAGAATTGGGATCCGTGACATTACTCTGGTTGGATTGACAGGCTCAACGGAGCCCGATATATTTGGGCTAGTGCGCTGACAGGGCGTCTCCTACCCGCGGCAAGGGAAGCATCCCACCTGTTTTCAAGTTTCGGGCGCTCATTACCTTCTTTCAGCCTGGTATCAGCGGGACACCAGCACATATGAAAGGAGGTCTTGATGACCCCATCGAAGTCTTTACCCCCTCACTCATCCTTTGAGTCCCTACGCAAGCAGGCGAAGAAACTCGCCCGCGAGTTCGCGGCCGGGGACTCCGACGCTTTGGCCCGTGTGCATGCGCTATTGCCGGTTCCGGAGCTTCCGTTCAGGCTGCGCGACGCGCAGCTCGTGCTCGCCCGCGAATACGGATTCGCCGGCTGGCACGATCTTCGCGCGACGGTGCTCCGCCAGGAAGGCAAGGGCCTGGAGTGGGCCGCCGCCGAGGCGGAGAGCGCGATTCACGACTATAGCGTCGAACGCCTGGCGCAACTGATCGAGGAATATCCGGCGCTCATCTCCTGGTGCGACGATTCCGGAAAAACATTGCTCAAATTTGCCACGGAATCATTCGGTGATAGCGGTCTTCCATTCACCGAGGAGCACTTCACGCGTGCCGAGTGCGCCGAGTTCCTGTTGGATCGGGGTGCGGCGATGGAGCCGGAGATCTGGGAAGGCGCGATCCGCTCGCATGCCCGCGGCTTGTTGGGGCTCTTTCAGCGCAAGGGCGTTCTGCCGCGCACTCTCAACACGATGACGGCGCTCGGCGACCTCGACGGCGTGCGTGAGTTTCTTCCGGGTGCCGATCGCGATGCAGTAATGCAGGCATTCTACTTCTCTTGCCGCTTTCACCATCGCGAGGTCGCCGCTCTGCTTCTCGACCGATACTTCGATCTGGACCCCGTACTCGGCGAGAAAGTGGAGAAATGGCGGGGGCGTGCAGGATTCCTCGATTACATGCTCGAACATGGGGCCGAGTCCAAAGACCCTTGGTTGGCTGTAGTGACCAAGGAACTCGAACGGGCGATGCACAACAACGACCTCGAAGAATACAACCGGTGGCTTGAGCGGGAACCTGCCCTGCTCGACGAATCGAATCTCGGAATCATGGTCCATTTGCTCGAAATCGAGGTGTACAACAATAGGGAGCCTTTTGTCCGTCGCTTGCTCGAGTTTGTTCCCGCGATGAAAACGAAGCGTCCCCCGTGCGGTGCGGTGGGATTCGCAGTCGAGTATGGGTATGCGTACATGCTTCCCCTCTTAACTCCGATTTGGCCTCTGCCCGACGATCTCCCGCACGCGGCCGGTGCCGGGGATTTCGCGGGAGTGAAGAAATGGTTCGACGAAGCCGGCCGCCTCAAATTGGGAAGTCTCGCGCAACATCATCCCACCAACAATCCGGGCGCGCTGCGGAATCTGCATTGGATTCCGGGCAACGCGCAGCACGTGCTCGACGTAGCGTTCGCCTGGGCGTGCGTCAACAAACATTTCGAGATCGCGGAGTTCCTTCTAGCGCGCGGGGCTAATGTCAACACGGACTGGAACACCCACGAACCGGCCAGCATTCTGCATCACTGCGCCATCACCGGGAACTACGAGGCGGCGCAATTTCTGATTGACCATGGCATCGACATGACCATCCGCGATTATCGCTGGGGCGGGACCGCCGAAGGCTGGGCGATCCACGCGTTCAGCTTTGGCCAACCTCCGATTGGTGACACTAATATGGCGGAGTTTCTGGCAAACGCTGAGCGTGCGCGGAACGAGCGGGGCACAGTCTGAAACGATCCTCGCCCGCTGGACATGCGCGACGCTCGCCAATAAAAGGGCGAGTCGATCACCTACCGTCGCTAAGTCCTGGACGACGGCGTATCCTGCCATAAACCGTTTATGGAAGAGTAGCCGACCATTCGGACGGAACCCAGATCCGATGTGCTCCCAACGTCGTTTCTGGCCATCTGGTCTAAACTCGGGGCCGTGCGTTTCCAGGCGAGGCTGCCCTTGGGCGTACGATAGTACACGGCGAGCCTGTTGCGAGGTGGATATGAAAACAGCGGCTTCGATCCTCGTTCTAATCTCCGGAATTGCAGCGGCCCAGTGCAACAACACGTCGTGTAGTTTCATCATCCGCTCCACTTCTCGGGCGGGAAGGCTCCGTTTGGTTCCACCTCCCAGAGTCCCCCGCCCGGCTAGAGCGGACAGATCACGTGCCAATTCAAGCTGACAGATCGTTTGCTACCGACATCTCCTGGGGCTGGGGCTTGACACGGACAGTTGACTGGACATATATTCACGAATCATCCTTTGTTGGTTCCAGAACCACAACGTTGAGCTTCAAGCCAAGGGGGTTACAATGCGATACCACACACTGTTGGTGCTAGGTGTGTTGACGGCCGCACCGGCGTTGATGTTCGGGCAAACCGCCGCCGGAACACTGACAGGCATTGTCGCGGATCCTACAGGAGCCGTAATCGCGGGTGTTCCAGTGATCGCGACCCGCGTAGATACGGGCACGGTGTTCACGAGTGTTACCTCGCAGACGGGAAATTACGCGATTCCGCAAATGCCCGTCGGCAGGTATGTGGTGACAGTCACCCAGGCAGGATTCAAGTCGTTCCGTCAGGAAAACGTGACGATTGCCGCGGCGCAGACGTTGCGCCTGGACGTCACCATGGAACTCGGCGCGGCCGCCGAGTCCGTCACGGTTACGACGGAGTCAACGCTGCTGCAGACGGAAAGCGGCGCACTCACTCACGACATTAACGTCCGTCAGATCAATGATCTTCCGGTTTTACCTCTTGGCACGTTCACCCGGGATCCACTCGCTCTCGCCTACACACTCCCCGGCAGCGTGAATCAATCCGGCCAGGGCTTTGGCCCGAGAATCAACGGACTGAACATCCAGAACAATCAATACCGCGTCGATGGCGAGCCTGTAACGAACGTCGGCGCGCCCACGATTACCACGCGCAATAACGTGAGCCCCGATGCGATCCAGGAAGTCGCGATTCAGAGCAGCAACTTCAACGCGGAATATGGTGGAGTCTCGTCCGCGTTGATCAATCAAGTGATCAAGTCGGGCACGAACCTGTATCACGGCAGCGCGTTCAACTACTTCGGCAACGATATCTTAAACTCTGACGACGCCGCCTCTCACACCAGGGGCCGGATCCGCCGCAATGACTATGGGGCGAGCGTGGGCGGCCCAGTCCGGATTCCCGGGCTCTATAACGGGAAGGACAAGACTTTCTTCTTCTTCAACTGGGAGCAGTACGTCGACTCTCAGTATCACTTCTCGGACTTCACTACTCCGACAGTGCCGACCGCCGCATTCCGCGGAGGCGATTTCTCCGGGCTGCTCCCGGTTTCCCAAGCGGGCGGCCCCGGCGGCGATCCGAACTTGAGGATTGGCACCCACGACTATAAAGATCCTCTAGGCAACGTGATTCCTCTAGGCACGATCTTCGATCCGAACAATATTCAGACGGTCCAGTGCAACGCGGCCGTGACTTCGGATTGCACGCCCGGCTCCGCACTGCAAGTGCGATCTCCGTATCCCGGCAACAAGGTTCCCGCGTCGAGTTTCGATAAGGTGGCGTTGAATATCTTGAACAAGTACGTGCCGCTTCCGCAGGGTCCGAACGCGAACCTCGGCCTGTTGACCAACAATTATTTCAATCCTTTCCACGGGTATCGGCATACGAGCATGCCAACCCTGAAGATGGATCAGAACCTTGGCGCCAAGGCGAGGCTTTCATTCACCTACGTGGACGCGGTCACTAAGTCCCCGGTGCAGGCTCTGGGCCTGGGCGAAGGATTCCCGGAACCGATCACCGCTAACGCCGGCACGTTTGAGGCTTCGCCTACGTACCGCGTGAACTTCGACTACAACATCAGTCCGACGATGCTCTTCCACCTCGGCGTCGGCTGGCAAGAATACAATTTTTGCAGTTGTCCTGTGACGACCGACTACAATCCGGCCGCCGACATCGGATTGACCGGTGCCACCCAGAATTCGGTATTTCCACGTTTTAACTCGACTGTCGTCAGCAGTCCGGCCATCGGCGGTCTGAATGCGATGGGCGCTGGGAGCGGAACTTCGCGCCAGCTCGAAAGGCACCCATCGAGCTCAGCCAACGTCACTCGGATTCAAGGAAACCATACATTCAAACTGGGAGCCGACTATCGAATTAATCAGCAGGTAGTCCTCAACAACACCAACAGTGCCGGACTCTTTAGTTTTGGGAACGTTAGTCCTAACAGTAACCCTGCTAACCCTACCGCCACCTTGGTTGGTAACGGAGTTACCTGGCAACCCGCGTTGAACGGACTGACAGGGTTTACGGGCAACGCAAATGCGGTAGGTTTCCCGTTTGCTAACTTCTTGATCGGCAGCGTAACCAGCGTAACGCTGAACACTCCCCCCGAATATCGAAAAAGGAAGATTCAGACGGGGTTGTATATTCAAGACACTTGGCGTGTCCGTCGTAATCTGACCCTCGATTATGGCCTCCGTTGGGATTACGGCACGTATGCGAAAGAGGACTTTGGACGCGCGGTTGACTTCAGCCCGACGACTCCCAATCCCGCGGCCGGAGGCCGGCTCGGAGCATACATTTATGAAGCGAGCTGCAATTGTGATTTTGCTCACAACTATCCGTATGCGGTCGCTCCCCGGATCGGGATCGCGTACACCATCAACTCGAAGACTGTTTTCCGCGGCGGCTTCGGGATCGCTTATGACGCAGTCCCCTTTACTCCAGGAGGCGTCATCAATTCCATCTCGACGCCAGTTCTACCCAACGGATTCGACGACTTCCAATTGCAATACGGAATCCCCAGAGACAGATACAATCCTGTGCTGGCGACCTCGGACCCCGCCGCTGGATTTATTGCAGGATCGATTAATACGAACGCAGCCACGTTCATCGACCCGAACGCCGGCCGGCCGGACCGGACGTATCAGTGGCAAGTCAGTCTGCAGCGCGAAATCACGAGGAATCTGGTTATTGAGGCAGCCTATGTCGGCAACCGGAATATCTGGCAGTCGGCCACCGGCTTCCAGGACTTCAATGCCGTCTCCGTGGCCACTTTGCAACATGACGGTTTCTCCGTGGATACTTCTACGAAGGGACTTAGTGACGCGACCCTTCTCAATACAAACCTCAATCGGCTCACGGCGAGCCAATCGTCGACCTTGGCGAGCTACGGAGTTTCCGTGCCCTATAGCGGATACCCGACTGGAGCCACTGCCCCGACGGTGTTGCAGTCGCTCAAGCCTTTCCCGCAGTTCAGCAGCGCGCTTCAGCCCTCGGCGCCTCTGGGCAAATCCTGGTACGATTCACTGCAAGTCACGCTCACCAAGCGTTTCTCGCACGGCCTGTCGGCAACGGGCGCCTACACCTACTCCAAGAACCTTGCCTTGACCGGCTATCCAGATGTGTTTAATCCGACGGTCGGAAAAGATATCGTCGGGGCGAATCCGCCGCAAATCCTGCGTATCTCGTTCGAATACATAACACCGCGCTATAAAGGAACACTGCCCGTCCTCCGAAACAAACTCGTTGCTTACATCCTCGGAGACTGGTCTTGGTCCAGCGCCCTGTATTACCAGTCTGGGCCTTATCTGAGCCGTCCCCTTGCGGGATCCACGAACGCCATCAGCAAGTGGCTGGGACGTGGCCCGGGAAGTGCGCAGTTGAAGAAGAATGCAGACGGGAGCTACATGAGTCCGTGGTCGGTGGATTGGACCGATCTGGATGGTGTCCACCACACCGATCCGCTGGACATCAACTGCCATTGCTTCGACCCGAACAAGACGGTTGTGATCAATCCGAACGCTTGGCAAACCATTCCGGATGCAACCTGGACGTCCGACACCAGTATCTACACGTTCTTCCGCGGCGCCCGGGTTCCCAAGGAGTCGATGAACTTAGGGCGGAACTTCAAGCTCAAGGAGAGATATTCGTTCCAGATTCGCATGGAGTTCACGAACGTGTTCAATCGTAGCTTTCTACCATCTCCCAACCTGGGATTCAGCCCGATCAATCCGACTTACGGGTGCTCTGGCGGTGTGACTGGCTGCACGATTTCCGGCTCGAACGGCAGCTACACCTCCGGTCTCGGCACGTTCACCAGCCTTAATAGCAACCTGGGCTTAAAAAACGCAGGAGCCTTGGGTGGCGGTGGGTTAGGTTTAGGCGCCGGCCAGCGCACCGGCCTGCTCATCGGGCGGTTCACGTTCTAGGTAACCACGTCTTGATTATGTCTGCCCCTTGAAAAAGGAACCTGACATCCCAGATTCCTCGGTAAAGACAGATGATCATTGCGGAAACTGGGACGGTGGATCAATTTGATGGCGCGCCCCATTTCGCCGATCGACAAAATCACCACGGCCACGCCGCCGTGCCGTCGCGCCCGGCGGCGGTCCTTCTTCAAGCTTTTCCATCCATGACTCTCACCAGCATCACCAAATAAAACAGCCGGTGTTTCCCCCAGCCGCCCAACCAACACATGGTCGCCGAATCGGGAGCCCAGCGTTACCGAAGGTCGGAAGGTGAGGGTACTTTGTTTCCATCTGCATGTTGCGTTGCCTCGATACACTCACTCATCTCTCTGTTCGTGCGAAATTGCAAGGTCCGATGTGCTGACGCGGGGGGGGGACTGGGATCGGGCTACTTCACGATTGTTCGGCGTGGCCTTCTCTGCTCTCGCCTCCACGGCAACAGTGGTGCCGCGGGCGGCAGATCCTCAATTCGATAGTGGATAGCGAAGCGTTCCGCTCCAATCTGGCAAATGATGGGATGGGCCCCCGGTTCTTCGAGCGGTTTCGGAAATTGAAATATCTTCTTCTGGCTATCCTTCATGACTACACTCATCCCTCTAATTCAAGGCAAATGCAAGGCTTTCCTTCTTCTCGGAACCCTGCGATCAGTGATGTCTCCGGCGGGTCTGTTAATCAAAGGGTCGTAGTTTCGAGTCCTGTTTGAGGAGCCACATGTCTGGGTTCGAACCCTGTCCATGGCGAATTCCAAATTCATGCGGCAAACGGAGTCTGGAACATGCCTCGACAATGACTCCGCCACCGGTAGGAACCAAAATTCAGTGGAAACGAGGATGATTCCGTCGGATCCGGCAATCGCCCGTTCAATCCGGAGTGCGTCCGGTGAGCATTATAGTAATGTTGAAAGTCGAGCAGTTTCCTCTCCAGATCGATCGTGCTCCAGAACAGCGTCCGATCCAGGTATTCGCGCCGGATGGTCCCAATCAGTCTCTCCACAAACGGATGTGAAAGCGGGATGTAGGGAAGCGTTTTGATTTCGGTGACCTCGAGGATTCGAAGATTGGCTTGCCATTGATGGAATCGATAGAGCGGGTCATGATCCGAGCTGAGGTACCTGGGGAGACCGTGCCCGCGAATCGCTTGTTGAAAAATCCGGCACAGGGCAATGCCGTCCACGACCCCTCGGCGGATACCAAAACCAATGATACGGCGTGTGAATTGGTCCATCACTACGAGAACCCAGTGGGATCTCAAGTTTGCTGATTCGCACCGGAACAGATCACAGCTCCACAGGCTGTCCTTCGTGTGGCCGAGAAAGGTGAGCCAGGACGGACCTTGCGCATCCGAATCTGGCCGGCAGTGAGTGCTCAAGATCCGGCGGACTACGTCCTTGTCGATTTCAACAGCGAAAGCCAGGGCGATCTGTTCGGCAATGCGAGGACAGCCCCAGCGGGGATTTCGCTGCTTCATGGCAACCACAGCGTCGATGAGATCTTGAGTCGGCCCTTTCGGTCCAGGCCGATGGCCGCTTCTGGACGAAAACAGCTGCTGGTACTTTCGTTTGGTGAGCACGGTGTGAAGATTCAGCAAGGTCGAGGGCTGTAGAACCACGGCTGCCCGGAGCATTCGTGCGCGGCGAATGAAGAGAGTACACAAGCCGGCGATGAGACGGTCCGAGCAGCGGAGGTTAGGTGCTCGCTTGCGCCCCCGATTGAGGATCAGGAGTTGATGTTTGACCAGCACGGATTCGGCAACGACCGCACGGAGTCCGCCTGGTCCTAACAGCCGCAGTA
>Ga0070713_100003305_pt1 | contig 10631 bp, 19 predicted proteins | sample LARL82metaG_FD_65465 | JGI IMG/M metagenome (GOLD analysis project Ga0070713, IMG submission 65465) | Corn, switchgrass and miscanthus rhizosphere microbial communities from Kellogg Biological Station, Michigan, USA - LAR L8-2 metaG | ecosystem: Host-associated > Plants > Roots > Rhizosphere ... | reverse complement strand
CATTGATCAAGGCAACGAGCAGCGACACGCAGGCGAGCACGATCAACAGCCACGCAGCAAGGCCAGTGTACCAAAAGAAAGCGTCGATCATAATTGCGACTCCTCCTCTGACGAAGTGTAAGCTCCAGCCGACCACGCCAACCTCTTCCCGAAAGTCGGCAGTTCTAGGATGCGCCCCCTTCATCGACCCTGCCAGCCTCCTGTCCAAAGTGGACCGTTCTAGGACTCTATGGCGGCTTTTCTTTTGCGGATCTGCAGCATACCCCTGCTATCAATCAGCCACCATTTCGCGCGGGAGCCATTGACTCAACTGGGGGCGGCTAGCGCCGGCGCCTTTCAGGACTTTTTTCGGGGATTCCAACACAGGTCGTCGTGCCATCGGTCTCTCGAGCGGCGGTGCCGCATGGGACCGCTTTCACCGTTTTTGTAGAGCCGTCCGGGCCCACTACATTCAGGCCTGGACCGCTGTACACCTGCGGCAGCGCGGCGGGCATATATGTGTCGCTTCCGCGCGCCGGTTGACTTGCTTGCGGCGTGGAAGCGGCCGCTGGAGGCGGCGTCGAGGGTTCGGATATTGGCGGCGGACCCGGGATCGGGGGAGGATGGCCTATCGTGTCACCGGTCGTCGGCGGGGACTGCTGAGCTAGTGCGGCCGACGACAGGAGAGCCAGCGAAATTGTAACCGAGAAAGAAATCAATCGCATTGAATTGTCCCTCGAAACCAATGACCTTACGCCCTTCCCACTTTCAATCCACCACTATTCCGCGCCGGTCTCATTGACTCAATCCTACCGTGAGCGTCGGATAGGGCGTCATTTCAGCGGGGGCTGGGTGGGATGCGCTTATTTTTCATTGTTGCATTGGCTGCGCTGGTCCCATTGCTTCCAGCTAAGGCCGTGATAGTTCAAAATGGGACAGTGGAGATCGTTGGGCCTTGGGCATCGAACCCAATCGTCATCGGTCAAATCACTCTGAATGCAAGCGCAACGATCACGCCATCGGTGCCGACGGACTTTGCCTCCCTTACCGCATGGGTAGCTTTTTCAAACATTACGTTGGGGCCGAACGCATTTCTTCAAGGCGGCTCGACCACCGGAGCGTTGGGCAATCTAGAAACATTCGGAGCAAATTTCATCACAAATTGCACAGAATGCTCTAATTCTGCGAACATCGTGTGGTTCTCAGATCCAACGACAACCGTGCAAACGATCACTACAGACACTATCTTTGGGGTCCCCCTGGGTTCTTTTTTAGCTGTCAGTGATGTGCAAGTCTCACTCGATTTGGAATTACCGGATGGCTTTTCGGTCGCGGCCGTCCCCGAACCCTCAACATGGGCAATGCTGCTGATCGGGTTCGCTGCGATCGGGTTTGCGGGGTATCGAAAATCTCGACGGGAGAGTTTCATTAGTGATACGTTGCCGCAGCAAAACTATTTTGGTTGGCGGCATTTGGATTGAGGGTGAAGGATGCGTTGGTTGACGCGATTGTCCAATCGGCGGAAAAGTTTGTGCTAGCATTAATTGTCTGAGTATTGCTTGGCGATTGCGTGGTGCCCCCGGTCCAGGGAACGCTTGCCCCGGACACATTTACTGCCGCGAACATAAAATCATTGGCCGTGACACCGAGGGTAGCCGAAGTATTTTGCGCTACGTGCTGCACCACCGTAGTGGATGTCATGTTGCTAGCAACCCAAACGGAAAATCCTCGTGCCTGAAAAGACCCAGATGCCCAAGTTGCAACTATCGTCTGAGTCCCCGATCCGAATGAACTGCCGGGACAACTTGCGACAAACGAGGACCCAAACGTTGCATCGATTGTGCAGGAAACCGAATTAACCGTTACGGTACCGATAGCTGCACTACCTTGTGATGCTCCAGCGACTACGATAATACGATTTGCTGCTGCGGTGCCGACATTAAGCGAAGCAGACAATATGTCTCCGGACGCTGATGAGGATGCAGAATTTACAAACGAATAAGAAGCTGGCGTCGAAGCGCTACTCGGCCCCCCACCCCCAGCAGCGTCAACGAGCCGGCGAATGAGCTGGCTGAAACCGCGATCGAGAAGATTGCAGCAGTCAGGAACGTGAGAAGTTTGGTCATAGAAAAGAGTCCGTTTTAAAAAAAATGATCTGAACGCAATACGAGATGAAATTTTGGGGCATCAAACCGCCCCGTTTTTGTACCGTTGCTTACCCCGGGGTGACCGAAATTGAAGAAACCCCAGCTTCTCGAAGAAATATCGGCAAAACCCCATTACTAGTGATCACGTGCTCTCAAAAGAGGCCTTCTGGCCTCTGCGTGGGATTTCCCGGATTCGACAACTCAAATGGAGCCATGCAACCTTTGGTGCGGTCCCATTTGAACAAGTTGTAGGAACCATCATGGCAGAGAACCCCGCCACTAAGCCCGCGGAAGAGCCCTTCGCGCCAGTTTTGGACTTGCCGTCCGCACCAATTATCTTTTTCGAGGCGTGTCCCACACTTGGGAATAATAATGGAATCATTAATGTCATGCTGGCTACCGGGCTCGTATTGCCCGCGCCTAACAATCAAATCGCGTCCGTTGCCGTTGCTGTGGCCCATCTTCGCTGTACCGTCGCTGCGGCAATGATCTTGAGAGACACGCTCGACAAGGCTCTCCTGATCGGAGCACCGGTTGAAAATCCTCAAGGCAAAGCGAACTAGCTGGTTCATTTGGTAGATTTCTGCTCTCAAAAAGAGCCCCTTTGGCCCCGCCGCTCCCGCTCTTCCTGATCCCTGATCCGGTGCCATTCCTCGTCCGTCATGTCATCCCGCACCCGGCTTTGCGGGTACACCGAGACAGGCGCCTCCGCCGGCTTGGCCTTGTCGTCGCTCATAGCCGCTCCGCCAGGGCCAGGATCAACTTGCGGTTCTGCTGCTCAAGCGTCAGACGGGTCCACTCGTGGCAGCAGTCCCTAAGCGTGGTCGCCTTCATCTCAAGGTCGGCAACGGTGTGACCTAACTTGGTGCTGAAAGCCTCGTATTCTTCGGTAGTCCTAACCGCAGGCTCCATGCTTTTGATGGCCTCTGGCTCTTGGAAATACCCCAGCGGCGTTCCGAGTATCGAAAGCACCTGCCGATGCGAATGCAACTCGGCCTGCCACTTCAATACTTCGCTGCGGGCCTGGTGATACCTGGTCTGCAACCCGGCCAGGATGACCACGGCGCGATTCATGGGCTCATTGACCCGAGATACCTCCGCCCGTTTCTCCAATTGGTCCGCCAGCTTTTCCAGCCGGGCAATTTCGGTATTCGAGCACATGCCGAAATGTGCTTTGCCGTCGTACTTCGAAACTCGGGCAATCGCCGCATGAAAACGCGCTGATTGGGGGTCCATAATTATTCTGGGGTCCATAGTTTTTAATCCTGTGAGGTTTTTGCGGAAACGAATGCAATATCGACGTGATGTTGAATGGGCGCGCCGGCCGGGCCGCTGTGCTCAGCCACCAAGCGGTCGCCATATTTCTTTGGCGCGAGTTTCGACATGGCCCATTTCCTGGTGTCGACGCGCAGCCGAGCCCGCTGAATATTCTCGTGATTGACGATGGTTCTGCCATCAGGCCCGATCGTTATGTCACCAGCCGAATTGTCAGCAATTTCAAACATCTCTTCGAGCTTGTGCTCCATCTGAATTTCCTTCGCCCGCGCGTATTGCACCGAGAAGGACTCATGCTTGGAAAGCCACAGGCAGACGGTCGACAAGGCCGGCATATCGGTTGACCGGCAAATAGCGCGGAGAGACTCCCCCTGAATGAGCCGATGGCAAATAACCGTGCCCAATTCCTCAGAATAATCGGAGGGCCGGCCTTTTATTTCCTTTTCAGCCGTCCGCGCATCGCGCCAATTCGGCACTTATACGAATAGCCGCTCGGCATAGTTGGGGCAGTCGCTGATAGGCTTCCCAATGAAGCTCCAGTGGTGCCGTTATCAATTACCCAAATGTTGTACCAAGTGGAGGTAGTCAGCGCCCCGGTATCGAGTCCGTTGGCTCCGTTGACGGTGAAGTTCAGAACAAACGAAACATTGGTTCGCGAGACCGTCTGGCCAGCGCCGTTAATCATCGTGATTTGATCAGCGGTAACGTCTGCCTTGGTATTTGGCGTTGAAGTATCGTTGACGATCTTCAGGCCAATCGCGCCACAGAGAGTTTGAGGCACTTGCGCCGCGCTCTGATTGACCAGATTGAGCAGATGGAAGTTTGCCTGTGAGGCGCTGTATTGTACCTGAACAACATTCGACGGATTGCTGGCGACGATCTCGCCACCTGAGAGAGCAACCGCGCCAGTCGTGGTATCCTTGACAACCGAGATGTTACCAAAGCCCGATGGGTTGATGGTGACTGGTCCGGTATTCGACAGTACCGGAATAAAACCAATGATTGATCCATCGGTGCCGTTGAAGCCGACATCTGTGACAGTGATCGCGTTCGGCGTACCTGCCGCAAGCCCAGCCCAGAATGTGTTATTGGTCGCCGAGGTGTCGGTGGTGAGCCTGTCGAATATCAAATTTCCGCTTGTAACGCCGCCAACAACCGGGCCGTCGTAAAGTTGCTGACGGTAACTTCCGACGCCGTAGATGACAGCGCACCCGTTGGCGTCTAAGGAAATTGGTTGAGTATTTAACGAGTTTTGGTTGGGATCACTCCAGCTCGCCTTGGGATTTGTCGTGTTTGGCACGAATAGATTCATCGAGCCGTTGGAAGCTGGCCCGCTGTTTCCCGTGAAGCACGTCAAGCCAGGAGGCAAAATTGTAGTGGCCGCCCTCGCCCCTTGTGCGGACAAACCGACAAGCAGCAAAACGCCGGTCAAGACGCTCCAACTAATTGCGCGAAGGTTCACTCGCCGTCCCCGCTGGTTGAGGGACTGCAGCCGTCGATCTTCAATTGCTGAAGCACAGCCGATCGCACATAACCGGAAACGCTGGTCATGCTTTGCCGCGCCGCCCTCTTGATGGCCGGCGGTAATGATTTGGGGCACCGAAGAAACAGCGAACCGCTGTAATCATCCGGCGCTCGCGCGTGAATATCCATTTACGTCCCCGCAACGGGCGAACGCCAAGCATCGGCGCACGCTCAAGCGTGTTCATTTCGAAATTGGGTTTGGGATACGGTGCGCCGGTCCGTTGGGTATCTGCGCGAGCACTGGACCGACCAGGACGCCTGGTTCACCAGGATAGACCGGGGGACTGGGTCCGGTCGGCAAGAGATTATTTAGCGCCGCCTCTGAACGGCTAACACCTGCATCACCCGGCAGGACGGGAATCCGAATCACAATATATAGCGACTTGGTACAAAATTCAAGAAGTCTTCTGCGACAAGTTGACTCACCGCCTCGCCTTAAGCCCGCGCTCTATGAGCCTGCGAATGGCCTCCGGTCGTCCGGGTAAGTCGGGCTCTTTGCGTCGCCAATCGTCCACGGCCGCAACCGCGTTGTCATCCAACCGCACGCCAATCAATTGGCGAATACCCGTGGCGGGACGCCCGCGTGATTTTTTGTTATCAGATATTGACCGCTTCATAACTTATTTGTTATCAAATATTCGTGGCTGGCGCAATGCCGGTCATAATGCGGCCCGCCAAGGTGCCGTCAGCACCAAGGCAGGCCTAACCCGCAACAAGGAGCAAAGGTCCATGTCACAGGCTAACACTGATAATACCACGTCCCGGCGCGGCTTCCTTACCAAGGGAGCTGCTACGGTCGGGGGCGGCGCAATGGTGCTGGCGACCCCGGCATTTGCTGCCCTGACGGCCGCGCCCCCGGTCGATCCGATCTATGCAGCGATCGAGCGACACCGCTCCGAGCAAAAAGCTTACGGCGACGCCCTATTGGCCTGGGCCGAACTGCATGAAATCGTACCAGAGGAAATCCGGCGTGGCCCTCGTGTTCAGATGGGCACAAAGGACGGTCAGCCGTACTATTTGCACACTCACGAACAGATCGACGATCGGCTGGAATGGATGCCGGACTTCGGTAGAACCCCCGAGATTAGGGCCCGCCTTCATGACGGGCTCGACCGCGACCATCGGGAGTTGTCAACGAAGCAGGACGAACTTGGCATGACCGCCGCCGATGAGCGTGTCGAACAGCTTCGCCAATCTTGCCATGAACTGGCTTGGGCGATAGCGGAAACCGTGCCCACTTCCATCGCTGGCGTTGTGGCTGTGCTTCGATACGTCAATGAATTGGAGGAAGGCGCCGACGAAGAAGGGCCGATTGGCAACGTGGGCTGGCACTACCAGCTTGGCGAGACCCTGGCAGCAGCACTCGACAAGGGAAGGATGCAGTCATGAGCGAGAATTGGCACAAGCGACACGCTATGGTGTTGGCCGGTCAGCTACCGGAGAACGCTTCCGATGCGAACGCGGTCATTCGTGAATTGCAGAACCTTGTCGATACGTGGCTGTACGGCGCACCGCCTACCCCCAGCAAGGTCATTGCCATGGTTCGCGACAAAGACTGAAACAACGGCCCGCCGGCTTCAACCCCTGCCCGAGACAATCCCGGGCGGGGTTTATCCCAGAAAGGAAAGACAGATGGGAATTGCAGACACACTTTCTGATGCCGTAGAAGAAATTCAGGAATATCTACGCAAGCCGGACCTATTCGCGCCGCCACCGGCTTTGCGACCTAAACTCGAAAAATTGCTTACCGATATGGATGCGATGCGCGCCGAACTCGACGCCATGCCTCCGACCCCTGCGGGCGAAAAGTCACCTAGTTCCTAAGCGCCCCCTACCTCGGAAACCAAAACCACAACACCGCCGGGATGCCACAAGCGCCCGGCGGTTTCGTTTTCCCGTCTCAAGTCCTCTTAGGGCGGGGGCGAGCAAAAACGCACTGCCGAAAGAAGTAGAAAGACAAAAGGCCGCCTCAGGGTACTGTATTTGGGACCCCGTTTATCAGGCTGCCTGAGCCTCGTGAGCTGATATAGGCTTCAACCCGCCTCTGGAAGCCGCCGATCTGTTCAAGGGCATCCTGCCGATCGGGTCCCTCAGGAAGGCGCTGCGCTGCTTCCCATAGGCCCGCTAGCAACCGCACTGTCTCTTTCAACTTCTCGATTTCGGAAATTCCAACTGCGCGTTGGCTCAACGTTCTGTCCTCATTAGGGGGTTTCGGGTACATCCTGCTCGCCGACGGGTGCAGCAAGAACGAGGTTGCGGTAGCACCGATCTTTTGTTCCCAGTTGTGCAAAATACGGGGGCCAGCCTAGTGCCTTTCGGGCACCCGTACATTTGCGGGGAACTCATGGCACCCAAGGACAACTAGCGAGTCACTGGATGGCCGGACGCGTAAGCAGGCTTGGTCAGCCGGGTGGGAGCAAACGCACCAACGGCCGTTTCTGAGTCATCAAGAGGCATCGTGGGTTCGGCGGACAGTGAGGAAATCGGGGTTGGGTTAGCTGGCGACTACGAGAACATACGAGAGACAGGCCTGGCTAACCGATCTGCTAAGCGGTTGATCTTCCTCAAGGGTGGCGGTCCGCTAGGGAGCGCCATCCGCCGAACGCAGCCGTTTCTGCGATCTCCTGCGCTACCGCCATTCGAACGAAAGGTGTGCTATTCACGTCGCGGTTCATTGCGACGTGAGAAATCGATTACCTGAACATTTTCTCCCGTTGCGGATACGTCCTGTCGGATCTGGTCATCAGCAGGCTCGCTAAATTGCATCTCCATGACGAACCGCCCGGTAGGATCGTGGATCTCTAAATCTGCAGCGTCGGTGACGTCGATCGCAACGATCCCACGTGGCGGATCCGTTATTTGCCGCTCGTAAGCAAATGGGTAGATGGCAAGGCGCGGATCATCAGGGCTGGTTAACGCAGTGCGCGCCAATAGCTCGAACGGCTTCCGCAAATAGTTCCAGTTATTGACCAGGGCGACCCAGGCGCATCTCTCCTTCAGTACGCCGTTTATAAGTCCGCCCGACACTGGATCGTGAGCCGCAAATACCCCAAGGCTCTTCACGATATCGACGGCATGCGGACCCGTTGGTAGTTGCACGAGGAGACCAATTTTCTCCCCATTTATCCTGACGAGTTTCATGGTTGCTCCGTTCAGCAGGGATTCCGCTGATTGCAACTTACTCGTGGCGCACCGGTAAGCACTCCGGTTCTTCCGATCAAATTCCAAGAGAATCCAGGTCGCGCGAAGGCGCGGGTTCGTCACCGTCAATTTGTGCGCAAGAAACGGAGTGCGGCATGGCGATTGTTCGGCAAAAAGGGACGCGGTGTAATTGCTTGCCGTTGCATCCGAGATGTGGCGCCTGAGCCAGCCAGTTGCGGGGCCCTAAAAAGGAGTACGCGATGCTCCAACTAGACTGCGGTGTATCTCCCGAGGGTGACTCGATAACGCTGAACCTTCCGGACAAAAACGGCAAGGCGTGCGAACTTGTTCTGACATTTGATGAGGCAAGCTCGCTGGCTATGACGCTGCCGAGATTGCTCACGATTGCCTTGCACCGAAAATATTCGGACGGCGCCTTGCGTCATGTCTACCCGTTGAGCGGATACACGGTGGAATGTGCGTCTGATTACCGTCACTTGTTGGTCACCCTGGCCGCCAATGACGGATTTGATATGGTCTTCGCGCTTAATGTTGAAACGGCGGCTGCACTTGCACGTGACCTCGCCCGCAGCGGGAGCTTGCTTGCGGGGGCGCGGCCCATTTTGCGAAACTAGACCTGAGGCGGAGGCGTTGCGGCTTGGCAGCGCTCCTGCGTGCCGACCGCCGGATTACCTTGAAGGCGACCGGCGTGGGAGCGCTGCCCGCGAGAGTCAGGCCTTTTCGCGATTGAGCAGCTCGCGCTTGCGCTTGACGCCCCAACGGTAGCCGGAGATCGAGCCGTCCTTCTTGATGACGCGGTGGCATGGCACAAGGACCGCGATGGGGTTGCAGGCGATCGCCTCGGTCACCTCCCGCGCGTCGCGGGTGCCCAGCTTGGCCGCCAGAGCGCCGTAGTTCGTCGTTTCGCCCACGGGTATTGCGCGCAGCATCGACCAGACTTCGACTTCATACGGCGTCCCGCGCAAATCAAGTGGAACGGCGGGATCGAAACCCGGCTCTTCGATTGCGCGATATATCTTTTCGAGGACATCGCTCAATCCCTGCTGGCTGTCGATGACGTCCGCCTCCGGGAAGCGGACGCGCAATGCGTCCTCCGTCGCGGGGTGGTTTGAGCTGAATTCCAGGGCGACGAGCCCTTTGTCGGACATGGCCACCATGAAATCGCCGAGGGAACTGATCCCCCATGCAAAGCGGATGATTTCGCGCATCTTGCGCTCCTTCGAATTTGATAGAAGTTAGATCGCGTCGTGGAAAATGATCCCGACAGTGTGCCGCATGCCGGAGCGGACGCGGCTCACGCCGTGGCGGAGATTCACGCGGTAGTTGCCCTTCGACCCGGGGAGATGGTGGAAGAACGGGGCTTCATGCCGAGGCCTCCATCCTGATCAGCTCGCGCTTGCGCGCAATGCCCCAGTGGTAGCCCCCCAGATCGCCATCGGTCCGGACGACGCGGTGGCAAGGAATGGCCAGTGCGATCGGATTGGCGGCACAAGCGCCAGCGATCACGCGGGCCGAGGTCAGGGGGCCGACCCATCGGGCCAGCTCCATGTAGGTCACTGTCCTTCCGACGGGGATCGCGCGAAGCTTCTCCCAGACGCGGCGCTGAAGCGGCGTCCCGCGCATATCGAGCGTGAGACGAAGTCCTTCGGCGGGCTTGTCCACGAATCGGATCACCTTCGCCAGATCATCTTTGACGACGGCCTCACTCGCGACGAGCGTGGCCTGGGGAAAACGAGCGGCGAGGTCCGACTCCAGCTCGCCGTGGTCGTCGCCGAGCAGAATGGCGCAGACGCCCTTGATGCTACGTGCGACCAGCACCGCGCCCAGCGCGCATTCGCCGGTCGCACAGGAGATTATGTCGACGGCAAAGCCACCTGTTGCCGCGGGTGAGGGCCGCAAGGCGGTTTCGGAAATCATGAGGTTCATTGGTTCAGCTCCTTGATTTGTCCTCATGATCGAAAATATTTGGCGGCGGGATCGCCTGAACTCCGGTCTTTGCTGTCAAATCGGGAAGTTTTCGATTGCTTGCCTGTCGGCATGAAACGGCCGAGCGTGCGAACGCTCCGCGCAGAAGCAAGTGATCCGCACTCAGACCAGGTCACGCGATGCGGATGATCATCGTCTTCGCAAGAAGATAGGTCTCGCCCGTGTGCAGGCGGAACTGAATATCTCCGTTCTCGCGCCTATGCCATTGTGCATAGCCGTCGGCAACGAGCCGGCGGAAATAGGCGATCACGAGAGCCTTCGCCGGATCGGCGTCGACGAGGCCCGCGATCGCATCGGACGTCGCGTCGGTGCCGCAAGACGTCTCCCGCTTCGTCCTGGCGTCGAATGCACCGCGAGGAAACATCGTCTGAAGCGTTCCTTCCGCCGATCGATCAGCGTCGGCGATCACCAGCGACTTTCAATAGGTACGCATCGACCACCTGGGTGATCGTGTTAGTACACACGGGACCGTGACCCGAGCACTCCGAATATTGTTCTCAAACTCGAAGAAACCAGTTGCAAGGCGGATGGGGCGGGCCTCGAGTGGCGGCCATGTTT
>Ga0070713_100003303_pt1 | contig 10632 bp, 10 predicted proteins | sample LARL82metaG_FD_65465 | JGI IMG/M metagenome (GOLD analysis project Ga0070713, IMG submission 65465) | Corn, switchgrass and miscanthus rhizosphere microbial communities from Kellogg Biological Station, Michigan, USA - LAR L8-2 metaG | ecosystem: Host-associated > Plants > Roots > Rhizosphere ... | reverse complement strand
GCCTGCGCCTTGCCCAGCAGCTCATCGGCGAGTTCCTCATCGACCAGCGGCCGCCGAGGAGGGGAACCGTCGCCGGGTTTGCGGGGCACCTTCGCAGTGTCTTGCATCACGTGTCCTCCGCGAGCCGCATTGCCTGCGGCCCATCGTCAGGCCACGTCACTTACACAGCCGGTAGGACACGCCCACGGGTCCGCCATACACGGGGTAACGGTCGTTGTTGCTGAGAAGCAGGCATCCGACTCTAGAAAGGCCCGGGCCGGGACGCCGGTGCCCGGGCCGATCAGGGGTCTGTGGCCGGGTGAGGCGGCCCGGGCTGCCCGGCGTCGGCCGTCTGCCGGGGGTGCGTGCACGCAGGCTCGGCTGCGGTGGCCTCAGCCTGGCCGGGTTCGGGTCAGCTGCAGCCTCGCGCCGGCGCCCGCGAGGAGGGCGGGGACTTCGCCGATGGCGGGTTCCTGGGTGGGGGTTCGGGCAGCGGGAGGTGCGCCTGGATCTGGTAGCGGTTGCGGCGGCCGTCTTTGTGCTTGATCACGTGACCGGCTGGGGTCAGGTCGGTGATGATGCCGCGCGCTGCGCTCGGTGATGTCCAGGCTGCCCGCGATGTCGCGCGGCCGCGCCCGGGTCGTGGGCGATGCGCAGCAGCACCGGGGGCTTGGCCGGTCAGGAAGCTCCGGCTCGTCACCCCTAAGAATGCATCATTATTTCCAGAATTTCATTGCTAGTTTTCAATTGCAGATATAGGCTGAGGGCAGACACCGGGATCAGCCGCCCACGGCGGCCAAGGTGCCCCGGGGTCAGCGGAGGGAGCCGCCCATGGTGCTCACTCGCATTGCCCGGCGCAAGCGGTAACTGCCGGACGTGGGTTTCCCCCGGGCCAGGGACCCTGGCCCGGGGACTGCCGACCCGAACTGGCGACACGATGAACTGCTCCCACGTCCGACGGCCCCGGGGCCGTCGGACGTGGGAGCAGGCAGGACGTAGGTGGTCGGGCCCGAATGGCACGCGCCAGCGGTCACGCTTACGACGGTTGCCTGGGGTTGGTTAGCGTTGCATCGGATTCCCAGGCTGATCAGTGCGGGTTCGATGTCTGTCACCCCGCTCGCTGTCGCCCGCTCGACGGTGAAGGCCCAGGTCAGAGGCGGTGCGTCCAGCCTGTGGGGTTTCAAAAGGGTGCATAGGTAGCTGACCTGCGAGTTCGCCAGGCTGGCAGGATCGCAGGCTCGTGACGATACGCCTGCTCTACCTGATCTTCGTCCGCCTGACCGGCTGGATGATCCTGCCCGGGCGCTCAGCGGCTTCGAAAGACGCCGAGTTGCTGGTGCTGCGCCAGGAGGTCGCGGTGCTGCGGCGGCAGAACCCGAAACCGAAGACGGACCGGGCCGGCCGGGCGGTGACCGGTGCCCTGGCCCGGCTGATTCCAGGCCCACTGCGGATGAGCCGGCCGGCGGCTCCGCAAACGCTGCTGCGCTGGCACCGGCGGCTGGTTCGCTGGCGGCGGACCCATCCGTCCCGGGGCGGCCGGCCGCCTGTCACCGCCAGGCTCACCGTGCTGATCGAGCAGATGGCCCGGGAGAACCCGGGCCGGGGCTGCCAGCGGATCCAGGGCGAACCGCCCGGCCTCGGCACCCGCGTCGGAGCCTCCACGTGCGGCGGGTACTGAAACAGCTGCGGATGCCTCCCGCGCCGCAACGAAGCCAGCCGGCCTGGCGGCGGTTCCTGCGCACGCAGGCAACCGCCATTGTGGCGTGCGACTTGCTCCCTGTGGACTGCGCGGTGACCTTGCGCCGTAGCCAGCTGGGCTTCGTGATCGAGGTCAGCACCCGCTACGCCCATGTCCTGGGCGTAACCGTACACCCGGGCGGCGCGCGGACCGTGCAGCAGGCACGCAACCTGCTGATGGACCCGGACACGCGCGCCGCCCGGTTCCGGTTCCTGATCCGGGACCGGGCCGGGCAGTTCACCGAGGCGTTGGACATGGCGCTGTCTGGTGCCGGGATCGAGGTGGTGAAGATCCCGCCGGGAAGCCCGAGGGCGAACGCTTTCGCGGAGCGCCGGGTGCGCACAGCCCGCCCGGGGTAACCGGCCAGATGCTCATCACCGGGCCACGGCACCTGCGCGCGGTCCTGGATCGCTACGCCACGCGCCACAACCATCATCGTCCGCACCGGGCCAGGAACCTGCGGCCACCGGACTGCGGCAAGATCGCTCCGGCCGCGATCACCGACCTGACGACGGGAAGGATACGACGCCGCAGGGTCCTGGGCGGGCTGATCAACAAGTACGAGCGGGCAGCATGAAGCTCACCAGGCTCATCCAGGACGCTGCAGGCCGAGACGGTGACATGGTTTTGGAACCCTACAGGTACGGCTCGCCGAACGCGGTCGAGCGGTACACCGCGGTGTCGGCGTACAGTGCGGCGATGGCCTCGGCGTCGCGCTGCGGCCAGGCGCGCGACCAGGTGTCTGCCCAGCGGCGGGCGGCGGTCTCGGCATCCATGCCAACGATTCAAGCAGAATCCTCGCCCCCGCAGGTTCGACCTGCTGAGTCGTAGATTGTGACGCGCGCGCCAGCTACCTGGGCACTCGGTAGCCGACCTGCCCGGATAGTTCTCGTTGACTTGCGTCGTCTTCCCTTGTTTTGCAGCCTTGTGAAGCCAAGATAAGGCCAGGGCAGCTGGGCGACGGCGCTGTCGTTGCTTCTGCTGTCATTGCTTCGGCTTAGTGCCCGGGTCGGCGGTGAAGATGACCAGCCGTTGCCCCCAGCGCCGTCGCAGCTGGTGAACGGGGTCCCGGTGCAGGCCGTGGGCCATCCGGGTGCCGCCCTGCCTGCCGGTCGCCAGGATCACCTGGTCATAGCGGTGCGCGCGGGTCTCGGCGCGTACCGCCTTCACCAGGTCCTGGTCGCTGATGATGCCGCTGGCCCGGCAGCCGATGGCCTTCAGGTGCCGCACGGTCAGGTTCATGCGGTGCTCGGCGGCGGCGCTGATGCCGTGGCCCGGCTGGGGCGCTGCGGGGGATTTTGCGGGGGCCGCCCCGGCGCTGCCACTGGCCGCGCCCAGCACGAGCTCCAGCGGTGACCGCTTCGCCTGCCGGGTGGCCACCAGGGACAGCACCACCACGTCGCAGGGCTGCTGTTCTTGCTGCGCTACGAGGTAGCTGACCGGCTCCAGGCCGAGTTCCTCATCCAGGGTCAGCAGGTCCATGTCCAGCACGAGCAGGTACCGCCGCATGGCCATCACCTCCCCCATCAGCTGATGGCACCCCGTCCCGCCGGGGACCGCCCGCGGCCGGGCCGCGAGCGGCTGACGCAGTTGATCTCCCCGGTGTGGAGGAACGATGCAGAACCGGTGAAGATGACATGAAGAACCAGACGCGACCGGACCTCTTCCTTATCAGTGCTCGGCCGTGGCCGCTACGTGCTGCGATCCAGGTCGGCAGGCTTGTCGGTCTGTCCGCGAGTGACCGTGACAGTCTTGCAATCGTGGTGATCAGCCCAGACCGCGGATCTGCCCGTCGAGGCCACGCACCCGGCGCTGCACCGACCATCCGGCTGATATCTGCCAGACGTGTAGTGTTCATCTGACTACATGTCCGACTAATCGCGGCTTGAAGGGTCGCCTTCTGTGTGCACTGGATTCGCGGCGGCATTTGTCACCTTTGCACATTTTCAGAGAGATGCCGATATGCGGGATGCTGCGGATTAGGATCCGGGTTTCCGGCAAGTCTTGATGCCGCTTCGGCGCCAGCCTGTATCGCAGTTATTAGTTCCATCAGAAATTTCGTCACAACTTCGTGGGCTGGAATACGGCCTTCACTCACGAAAAGTGAATCAGATTTGGATATGCCCCGCAAGATCTGGACACTCTCATAAGCTGTGGCAACGGCGTACCAGTCGGCAGTAGTTAGTAGGGATGCTAGTAGTGACTTGTGCGCCTCCCATGCAACCGTCGGCGGCAAGCTGATAACCTCGGGCAGATCAATACTGGGTTCCTTCCTTCGGAGGCCGTCACGTACGAGAACCAGTCGTTGGGCGATGGATCGGAGCTCAGCCTCCAGCAGGCGAGCAGCTGCGTGAGCCTCATGCTTCTCTGATCGGCGTGCCATCAACACCGTGAGAGTTCCGGACAGCATTGCACCGATGATTACGCCGACTAGACCCACGATGGCTGGCCCCACGACATGAGCCTAACGCCGCCGAGCGTCCTGGCTTAGGCCGCGCCACCTCTCGGGATCGTAGTCGTTCCTAGGTGACTGTCCATCTGCTGTCGGTGGAAGTCGAATCGTCCTACCGGCGGTCCTAGTCTTGCCCGTCCTTCCGACAGGCGCCAAATCCTCGGGAGTGGTCGCCGGGTCAATGGTTCGGCGTAGCCGATCGCATGCGACGGCCCGAAGGGCTGCCATTGAGGCGGCGTCCGCGAGCTGGACAATGGTCGGCGAGGAAGACGGCTGCGGGCTGTAACGGGCCTGCGTGAGGCGAGCCGCCTTGATATGCGGCTTCTGGCGGGTGCGGCCCGGTGCCTGCCGGCCCGGCCTCCCCAGGGCAGAGGCTGGCATTGGCACCGGGCCGCGACGCCGTAGGCGCCCGCCTTGATCCACTGCGGCTAGATTCCGCAACCTAGCCTTCTGACCCGAAAAATGGAGCTTAGCTGGGCGCGCGGCAGCGGACCCTGGCCATCGGGGCCGGTCAGGGCCTGCCCGGGGGGTATGGTCAGGCGGCTTGGGTCAGGCCTGTTGTGTCTGGGTCGGGTTCGGGGATGCGGCAGAGGGTGACTTCGAAGCCGAGGGCGCCGAGCTTGCCGACGTGATGGTCGACCTGCCGGCGGACGCCGCGCTGGCGCTCGTAATAGTCCGGGCCGAGGTCCTGATGCCGCATGCCGGGGTTGGACAGCAGCTTGTGGTAGACCTTCAGCTGGGTGTTCCCGGTGGCGACGCAGGCCTTGGCCGTGCCGCGTCTTCGGGCCAGGCGCCGGTGGCGGGCGCCTTCGCGGGTTTGGGTGCGGCCAGCCGCCACAGCGGTCTCGCCGGTGATGGCGCCCAGGTACCGGTTGCCCTTCTTGGCTTTGCCGCGTCCGGCGCGCTTGCCGGATTGGTGGTCCAGCGGGGCGCGGCCGGCCCAGGAGGACAGGTGCGCGCCGGTGCGGAACCTGCTCATGTCCGGACCGGTTTCAGCGATGGCATCCTGGGCGGCGCGGCGGGCCCAGCCGGGCATGGATTCGGCCTGCTGCAGTTGCTCCTCGTATGGGGCCAGCAGCTGTTCGATCACCTCGGACAGGTCACCGATGTCGGCGGCGAGCCGGTCGATGCGGGCCAGCACCTTGGCCAGCAGGGCGGCGTGCGCCGGGGTGAAGAACTCCGCGCCTTCGAGGGCCTCTTCCAGCTGGCTGACCTTGCGGCGGGCCGCGGCGCAGGCCAGCTGGGCCAGCACCTTGGGGTCGCGCTGGCCGGCGATCAGATGGTCCATGATGTCCCGGCCGGTGACGCCGTGCAGGTCGGTCAGCACGCTGGAGACCTTAATCGCGGCTGATTCCAGCAGCTTTTCCGCGCGCTGCTTTTCCCGGGTACGTTCTTCGGTCAGGTCGCGGCGGTAGCCGGTGTGCAGCCGGATGATCCGGAACAGACCCGCGCCGGCGGCGTGATCAACCAATACCACCTGATCGCGTGACTTGGATGAGGTTTTCGGCACTCACAGGAGCGTGGCGTGCCGAGCCGGATGAACAGCCGTGCTCCGGGAGGCGACTGCGAGCGTGATGCCGCAGCTTCGCGCTGAGGCTGGCCGGCCGGGTCTGCGATAATCTCCGGATGCCGGTTTTGAACCACCGCGTCGTGGGCACCGGCCCGCGGTCCTGCTGCTGCACGCCGGGGTCGCCGACCTGCGCATGTGGGACACGCAGGTCGCCGAGCTCGGCCGCGATCACACGGTCGTGCGCTGTGACTTGCGCGGCTTCGGCGGGTCGCCGCTGGCACCGGGTACGTCGTACTCCGACGCGGAGGACGTGCTCACCCTGGTGGACGAGCTGCGCCTGCTGGAGTTCTCGGTGGTCGCCTCGTCGTACGGCGGCTATGTCGCACTGCAGCTCGCCTCGGCGGCGCCGGAGCGGGTGCGCCGGCTGGTGCTGGTGGACCCGCTGGCAGAGTTGGCCGAGCCGGACCAGTCCCTCCGGGGACTGTGGCAGGAGGAAGAGCGCCTGGTCGAGGCGGGCGACCTGGACGGCGCCACCGACCTGAACGTGCGCGCCTGGCTCGGGCCCGAGGCGGACCTCAACGCCCGGGAGCTGGTGCGGACGATGCAGCGCGACGCACTGGCCGCGCAGGTCGCCGCCGGGGAGGTTGACAACCGCGAGCTCCCGGTGACGCTGGAGTCGCTGACCATGCCGGTAAGGCTGTTCGTGGGCCTGCACGACCGGGCGTTCTTCGTCGAGATCGCGAACGAGCTGGCCCGTCGGCTGCCGGACGCCCGGCTGGTCGAGCTGCCGTGGGCGGGTCATCTGCCCTCGCTGGAGCGGCCCGCCGAGATGGCCCGGCTGGTCCGCGACGCGCTCGGTGGCACCGCAAACACTCCAGGCGGCGGCCGTCACTGAGGACGGCACGGTCGAGCTCAACAAGAAGGCGGTCAACGGGTCGGAGCCGATGCTGCGGTTGATCGGCGGGCTGCTGTCCGGCACGCGGCTTGCCGATGACCCTCATCGCGGCTAGGACGTGCCGCGCACGGCGGTAATGGATGTTTCAGCCTGTCGCATAAACGGTTCGATATCTCATACTGCGGGATCGATCCGATTGATCGGGACCGGACTGGTGCTCCGCATCGCTATGACCAGCGCAGACTTAGGATACGTCGGACTTACAGATCGCTCTATCTCACTATGTGGGACAGGTTCGGATTTATGCGACAGGAAAGAGGCGGGCGTCAGCCAAGATCACTCAGTGTCCCTTGCCCTGCCATTGGTGATCTTCTTCCTCATCTGGGTGTCGTGCCGATGCCTGCGGTGCCTTCGGTCCGCGTGGGCCAGGGCTGACGACCGGAGTCAGCGGATTCCGGTGTCGAGGACGAGGTTAACGGTCAGTGTCTGTCCCCCGGAGAGGGTTACCGTCTTGCTGGTCTGCCTGGAGAGGTATCTGTCGGATTGTGCGCGGATCAGGTAGCTGCCGGGCTGGAGCCTGAGCTGGCATCGGCCGGTTTCATCGGTGCAGGCGGTGGCGATGACCTGGTTGTCGCGCAACGCCTGGACGGTGGCGCCTGGTACGGGGCGGGTGGCGGGCATGCCTGGCCGGGCCACGGGAAAGACCGGGCCAGCGGCCACCGTGCCGGTGACCAGCGAGGCGGGGGGACCGGCTGCGGGCCGCTGGCTGCCGCAGGCGACGATCAACTCCGTGACGACGATCAGCACGGTGAACCTGACGCCGTGAATCACATGCGTTAAGACGTCACGTGTCACTGCTGGGTTCCGGGGTGAGCGGCACCCGGCCCGGGTCGATGGGCCGGGGCTCGATCCTGGGCCGTGGCCATGACGCGGGTGGAGCCGGCTGGGGCCAGGAGACGGCTGCGTCACCTGCCCCGCGGCGGGCAGGTGATCGCGCCGTGCCGCCGCAACGATCCGGGGTTTGTGCGTTTACATGCCACCCGGGTTCCGGTAGCGTCCCCGAGCAGTGGTCTCCGGTGCCCGCGTCACCGGGCCGGACGTCGCCACTTGCCAGGGGGGAACATCATGCTGAAACATCCCAGCCGACTGCTTGCGACCGCGCTGGCGCTGGCCGCCACGGCCACCTTTGCTTCCGCGGCGGCAGCGGGGGCCAGTGCGCGCCCGCAGGCGAGTCCCCGGACGGTGCCGGTTTTGCGGGCCAGCCACCCGGTTCCGGCCGGTGTCAAACCCCGGCCGGCGGCGGCGGTGCCGCTGAGGGTGCCGGATCCGCGCGTCTATGCCGCGCAGAAGGCCGCCGCCGACGCAGCCGCCGCGCGGCTTTCGGGGCGGCCGTCACCGGCACTGCCGTCCGTGCTGGCACCGGCGATCGCGCGGAACTGGGCCGGGCAGCGGGACACGACCGCGGCGCCGTCGGACTCGACCGGCGCCATCGGCACCACCCGGTACATCGAGCTGGTCAACGCCATCGCCGCGGTCTACAGCCGGACTAGCAACACCCCGACCGCCTCGGGGTCGTTGCTCCAGCTCACCGGGTGCGTAACCACCACGTGCGCGGAGAACGTGTTCGACCCGCAGATCATCTGGGACCCGGGCACGAAGCGGTTCTTCTACGTGACCGACGACATCGTCTCCAGCACCCAGAACTTCCTCGACTTCGGCTTCAGCACCACCGCCACCCCGACCCTGTCGGCCTCGAGCTGGTGCCGGTACAACTTCTCCTTCGGGGCCACCTTCCCCGACTACCCCAAGCTCGGCGACACCAAGGACTTCACGCTCATCGGGAGCAACGATTTCAGCGGGCCCAGCTTCACCGGGTCCAGCATCGCCTGGGTGACCAAGCCGCCGTCCGGGACCGCATGCCCCGCACCCAGCACGTTCGGAGCCGGGGTCACCGGCACGCTGAAGAACGCCAACAGCACCCAGGCGTTCACCCCGGTGCCCGCCAACCAGATCGACACCAGCTCCACGGGCTATGCGATCGCCAGGCCGCGCAGCATCCCGTCCGGCGGGGCCACCTTCCTGACCGTGTTCAAGGTCACCAAGTCCTCGACCGGCACGGCGGTGATCCCCACCACCGGGACCTCGGTCCCGGTCAGCGCCTTCAAGGTTCCCGCCTCGGCGCCGCAGAACGGGACCTCGGACCTGCTCGACACCCTCGACGCACGCAACACCCAGGCCGTGCTGGCCGCCGACCCCTCGCATGGCGGAGTGACGGCGCTGTGGACCCAGCATGCGGTCTTCGGCGGCGCCGGCTCCCAGGTCCGCTGGTATGAGATCAACCCCGCGACCCACGCCGTGATCCAGAACGGGACGATAAGCAGCTCCTCAAGCTTCACCTACGACGGCGCCATATCGCCCGACCGCCTGGTCAACGGCGCGACCAAGCTGTTCGGCGGGGACATGGTCATCGATGTCGTCCAGTCGTCGACGACCACCCTGCCCGCCATCAAGGTGGCATCCAAGATCGGGTCGGGGGCGATCTCCTCCCTCAGCACGATCGCCACCTCTGCGGCACCAGATACCGGCTTCGACTGCACCCGGGGCAACGGCCTGTGCCGGTGGGGGGACTACGCCGCCGCCACCCCGGATCCCGCGGCGCCCACCACCGGGACGGCCGGGCAAGTATGGGGCAGCTCGATGCTCGGCGCACCGGGCGGCAGCGCCTCCAGCTCAGGCTGGACAACCCAGAACTTCGCGATCAAACCCTAGCCGGCCCTTCACCAACACCAGCAGGCCCACCCTTGCAAACGGGTGGCCTGCTGGTGTCAGGAGCCAGGCCAAGGACCACGGACAGCCACCCTGCTGAACCGCCCCCGGTTCGATGGAGCCTCATCGATGACCGCGACGTCGAAGCCCTTTCGCTTTCCGCCCACATCAACGCCGACCCACGCAGCCACGCGTCAAGCATGCCCCACTCCAGTACCGCCCGCACTCTGACCGGGCGCCTCGTCGCGGGCCGCCGCCATCGCGCCCAGCTGGTGGTCGAAGCGTGGGTCGACGCGCCCGCCACCGGGCAGGCGCAGGTTCACCGCTGCGAGCTGGCCGACCCGCAAGCTTCGAAGGTTGTCCTGGATGTCTTGGCGCTGTCCGTCGATGTCCGCTGGCGTGCTCCGCTGCCGGCGGTGATTGTCGCTCATTTGTCACCCGGTCGCTAGGGACCCAGGGAATGGTGGCGGGCTGGCTACCGGGCGGCGTCTGCCATGGGCGAGGTCGGCGTTCGCCGTGCCACCCTCGAAGATGTGTGACTGGGGTGGTCTGGATGAGAAGGATCTTTGTCAGGGTGCCGGTGGTGTGGACGGTCTGCCGCTGGGGGTCGAAGCGGCCCCGTCTGGCGTCCCGGCCGGTGGTGCTGCTGGCGATGATGATGACGACGCGCGGGATCTCGGGATGGCGGGCGCGGATGGCCTGCCAGGTCTCTTCCAGCATGGTCAGCATGCGGCTGGCGGCCTCGGAGTACCCGCCTGGCCTGCCGGCGTCGGCCCTCGGCGGGGCGGTCCGGCCGGGCCTGCTGTGGCCGTTGCCGTGGGCGTTGTCCTTCAGGGGCGGACAGGTATTCGTAGGCTTCGGTGATGCGCCGGAACCGGCCGATGGCCCCGGGATCGGCGTTGCTGCGGTCGGGGTGGCGCTGGCGGGCGAGTTTGCGGTAGGCCTTCTTGACATCGGCCAGGGTGGCGTCTGATGTCAGGCCGGGGATGCCGTAGGCCTCCGCGGTGCTGGCGGTCATGCCGCATCCTTTCCGTGACGCAGCCGTGCTGCGTGGCTGGCCAGGTCGCCTGCGAGACGCATAGCTGCGTCGCCGTGCTTGCGCGAGCCGCGACCGGACCCGCGCTAGGGTCGCGGCGCCCTCACAGCCACGTGCAGCGGCGCCCCGAGGGGTACCGGGGGCGCTGCCAGCTACCGTGGTGGTGCCACCGCCGCTGCGACCGGCCGAAGGCAAAGGCGCCGACGACGAATGTCATCAGCCAGAACAGCAAGATCACGTTGACGAACGCGGCCAG
>Ga0070713_100003300_pt1 | contig 10635 bp, 8 predicted proteins | sample LARL82metaG_FD_65465 | JGI IMG/M metagenome (GOLD analysis project Ga0070713, IMG submission 65465) | Corn, switchgrass and miscanthus rhizosphere microbial communities from Kellogg Biological Station, Michigan, USA - LAR L8-2 metaG | ecosystem: Host-associated > Plants > Roots > Rhizosphere ... | reverse complement strand
TATATTCCGTGGATGGGTTATTTTGATCTTATCGATCAGGTTGATTTATTCGTTGTCCTCGACAATGTCCAATTCGCTAGGCAGTCTTGGCAGCAGCGCAACCGGATAAAAACTGGCAATGGGCTGCAGTGGCTCGCAGTGCCGGTGGTGTTCCGGGGAAAGCTGGGCCAGCTGATCAAAGATGTACAGATTCGCGATCCCGAATTTTTCAGTAATCACATTCGAGCTATTGAACTTGCGTACCGACGCTCGCCTTATTTCTCTGACTATTTTTCAGCTATCCGGAAGCTACTGGAAGATTTGCGCGAAGGCCTGCTGCTTGATTTAAACCTGGGCCTGATCGCCTGGGCGCTGGAGGTCCTGGGAATAACGACTCCGGTTGTTAGGGCTTCCAGTCTGGGTATCAGCGGTAAACGCACGGAGTTGCTGGCAAATGTTTGCGAGTCGGTTGGGGCCAGCGAATATCTTTCTCCGTTGGGATCGGCAGAGTACCTAATTGCAGAGCAGGATTTGCTGCATCGGCGCGGCATAGAGATTTTTTTTCAGAATTACCGACATCCGGAATACCGGCAGGTTTTTCATCCGTTTGAGCCCTTTGCCTCAGTGATCGATGTCATCTTTAATCACGGAGGGAACGCGGCGGCCATTCTACGTGGCGGTCGCAGAGAGCCTTACTCAATCGAGCAGCTCTCGCTGTTACAGGCGGGACGGAGTCCGAGCAAAGTCAGCGGCGTTGCGTAACGTTGGAACTATTTCTCTGCGGTAATCAACCAATCGGAATTCAAACGGGCCCGTCCGCCAACTGTCCACTCCGTTTTGTCGAAGCTCACTTGTGAGAAGCAGGCGAAATATTCGGGGACATCTTCGGCGGCCACAAAGTGCTGGATCGTGCCTAGCTCATTAGTTTCAGAGATTTCGAGCTGAAAAGTTTCCGGTCCGAGTTTGCAGCCTTTTCCGCAGCGATAATCGTCGGTGCTGCGCAAGACGACGAATGATTTCCCGCCCACGGCCAAAACGCGGTGGGTCTCGAGAATGGCCTGCTTCATTTCCTCTGCCGAGCCGTAATAAAACGCACCGTAACTCAGGACGACGTCGAAGGTTGAATCCGCGAAAGGAAGACGAGTCATGGATGCGAGCGCCAGGAAATGTGGCGTATCCGTTCGCTGCAGACGCTCGCGAGCGTGCGAAAGCCCAGTAAAGGAAATATCAATGCCGAAGGCCGAAAAGCCCAACTCGGCAGCCAGGCGCATGTGGCGACCAGCGCCGGTTCCAACGTCCAGAAAACGATGTTGCTGGTTGTCTGGGAGCTGCGCGCGCATTGTCATCAGGAACCGAACCACATCCTCGCTAGGGTACATCGGACGAAATCGCGGGTCAGCATGCAGCGTGTTCCAGTGGGTGGCGGAGACCGGCATCGAATTCACGTTATCGCAAAGGATACCGGAAACGAAAGCTCCTGTTGCGAATGAGATTGGCGAGTCACTAAGATTCGGACATCATGTTGACTGAGTCGAAATCCGAGACTGCTATTGAGCTTAAGAATCCGTCCAATATTCGAATTGACGATCGGATCATTGGATCAGGGCAGCCGGTGTACATTATTGCGGAGCTTTCGGCCAATCACCATCAGGATTTTGAACGGGCCGCGAACCTCATCGACGCGGCCAAAGATGCCGGCGCGGATGCCATCAAGCTCCAGACTTACACGCCCGACATAATTACTATCCGCAGCAGCAGGGATGAATTTCGCATAGGCGGAGGAACGATCTGGGATGGGCGCTCGCTTTACGAACTCTATAGCGAGGCGTTTACCCCTTGGGAGTGGCAGCCGAAGCTGAAAGAAATGGCGAATGCCGCGGGGCTTGCGTTGTTCTCATCGCCATTTGATGAGACCGCCGTTGACTTTCTCGAAAGCATGGATGTTCCGGCGTACAAGGTAGCCTCGTTCGAATTAGTGGATATTCCGCTGATTCAAAAGATGGCGCGAACCGGGAAGCCGCTGATCATGTCCACGGGCATGGCGACCGTGGAGGAAATTGCGGAAGCGCTGGCGGCGGCAAGGCAAGAAGGAGCACATGAACTATCGTTGCTCAAGTGCACCAGTGCCTACCCTTCACCAGCAGATGAGATGAATTTGCGAACTATCCCTGAGCTAGCGCGCAAGTTCGACATTCCGGTTGGGTTGTCAGATCACACGATGGGCATCGCGGTGCCCATAACAGCGGTCGCGCTGGGGGCTTGCATCATTGAAAAACATTTAACTCTTTCCAGAGCGGACCAGGGGCCGGACGGTGCATTTTCCCTAGAGCCGGATGAGTTCAAGACTATGGTGGATGCCGTGCGTTTCTCCGAGAAGGCGCTGGGCAATATCCACTTCGGTCCTACCCCGCCAGAGGAGGCCAGTCTGACATTCCGGCGATCGCTGTTTGTAGTTGAAGATGTGAAGAGCGGTGAGACATTTACCAGCAAGAACGTGCGTTCCATCCGGCCGGCACACGGTCTGCACCCCCGACATTTGCCAGAGATTCTGGGACGACGCGCGGCGCACGACCTTGAACGCGGAACCCCTCTGAGCTGGGACATGATAAGCGGCTAATTCTTTTTTCCGGTCGCGTCAGCCAAAAATCACGTGAACCCATCTTGGCATATCACCACGATGCTGGCTGAACTATGCTCGACGCAGAAGCGCATCCTTCGTAAATACCAATCCATGAGCGCGGCCACAAACATTCCTGCGCGGGAAATTGAAGTGCTGGCGCCGATCTTGATTGCGGATGGCGAAGAGTTCCGCAGTCGCATGAGCAGCATTTCGCGGCAGTCTTTGGTTTACTTCGCCGGAACTATTTTCACAGCCGCCACTGGATATTTTTTCAAAATCTATCTGGCACGGAGTCTCGGTGCTGAAGCGCTCGGTTTGTATGCGCTGGGAATCACCATCGTCGGATTTATCGGACTATTCAATTCCCTTGGTCTTCCCATGGCGGCGGCGCGGTTTGTGGCCGCTTATTGCGCAAAACGCCAATACTTGCAGCTCGGCAGCTTCTTGCGGAGCAGCTTGGGTTTGCTCACCGGGGTGAACGGTTTGCTGGCCCTGGTTGTGCTTGTGGCTGGCCCGTGGTTGGCGGTGCATTTTTATCACGCGCCCAAGCTGAGCCCATATTTGTGGGCATTTGCCGTAATTATGTTGCTAGGTGTTCTCAATTTTTTTCTGGGCCAGGTAATGGCCGGGTACCGCGACGTCGCGCGTCGCACGTTGATCACCCATTTCATGGGCACCTCGGCAAATATTGGCATTGCAATAGTGCTGATCAGTCTTGGCTTCGGTCTGGGTGGATACATGGCCGCACAGGTGGCAAGCGCACTGCTGGTTTTGTGGCTACTCGGCGCATCAGTCTGGAAAATGAGTCCGGTCGAGGCGCGGAACGCGCGGTCGGGTCTACACATCAAGCAAGAAGTGGTGGCATTTTCTACTGTCGCCTACGGAATCGCAGCGCTTCAATTTGTGCTCGCCCAAACTGACAAAATTGTGCTGGGTTATTATCTGGACGCCCGGCGCGTTGGAATTTACGCGGTCGCGATGGCACTCGTGGGATTTGTGCCAATAGCGCTCGACTCAGTGAACCAGATTTTTTCACCGATCATTTCTGAGCTCCACGCGGCTGAGAACCACGCAGTGTTGCAGCAGTTGTACTCGACGCTCACGAAGTGGGTCATGATTCTGACAATCCCGCTGGCAATAACCATGATCATCTTTGCGCAGGGATTGATGTCGATTTTTGGTCATGGTTTTCAATCAGGGACGGCAGTGGTGATGATCGGGGCAGTCGGGCAGGTCTTCAACTGCGGTGTCGGTTCAGTGGGATTTCTCCTCCTGATGTCAGGTAATCAGGCGGAGCTGATGAAAATTGAAGCCGCGAATGCGGTTTTGATGGTTGGACTCAATATTCTTCTTGTTCCACAGTTCGGAATTGCGGGAGCGGCGATCGCGACAACCATCACTACCATCACCACGAACGTATGGGCCCTCGCCTCTGTCCGCCGCCTATTAAAAGTGTTTCCATACAACGCCGGCTATTTCAAGCTGGCATTGCCGAGTATATGCGCAATGGCGGGTACTCTGATGTTAGCGCGCTTGCTCGCTGGGAATTATGCGCAGTGGAAAATCGCTGGAGCAGGCCTGGTCTTCGCGTACGGCGCTTTCATCGGAACGTTGTGTCTGCTCGGGCTGGATCAAGACGACCGTGAACTCGCTAAGCTCGCCTGGGTAAGATTGCGACGGAGTTTTCGAAGGGCGGTATTCACTTAGCCATGGATGAAACGCGGAACGTAGCATTGCCAGAGAAGTTGTGCCGTGCAGCCGAAGAGAAGTTCTCGCACCGATTTGGCTCGCTCGAAGAGTTCCTAACGGCTGCGCTAAATGAATTGTTGCGTGACGATGTTCTGAGAATGGATGAACGGGAGCAACAGATCGTGGAGGAACGGTTGAAAGCGCTTGGATATGTTTAGCCGAGAGGCGATGCGCACTGCAGTAGCAAGCAGGCAAAATTCGGCGCGGTACGCCGTCTGTGACTCGGAGGAGGCGATGAATTGCTAGATTTTGCGCGCAACTTATTTAGGCGTGAAAGCGAACCTCCGGGTTTTGTATTCTCGCGACCTTTGGTAGCGATTCAGAGCGATGACTGGGGACGTTTGGGCCTGCGAGACCGCGAAGGCTACGGATGGCTGCGCTCGCGAGGCATAAAACTTGGGGAGCATCCTTACGATCTATATTCCTTTGAAACCGCCGAAGATGTGTCTTCGGTTGCGGCGGTGCTTTCCCGACACCGGGACTCGGCTAAACGACCTCCGTGCATGGTAATGAGTTTCTGTACCGCAAATCTGGATTTCAAAAAGATGAAAGCCCAGGGGTACAGACGTATTGAATTACTTCCACTGGCCGAGGGTCTGCCAGGGGCATGGTCGCGTCCCGGATTGCTTGAGGCATACCGTGCCGGTATTCGAGATGGCGTCTTTTATCCAGCGATGCATGGTCTGACTCACTTCTGCCCGGTTGCAGTCGAAAATGCTCTCGCGAAAGGCGGCGAACGCGCGGACCTGCTGCGACTGTTTTGGGAAGCGGAGACACCCTATATTTACTGGCGAATGCCGTGGGTAGGCTATGAATATTGGAATCCTGAAAAACCTCGTGCTGGTTTTTTGAGAGAGGAACTTCAACGGGTGCAGATCAGCAAGGCACGCGACTGTTTCCGCGCATTGTTCGGAATGCAGCCGGTTTCGGCATGTGCGCCCGGATATTTCTCCAACCGCGATACCCAGCGCATCTGGTCGGATATGGGGATTCGCGTAGCACAAAATGGCACAGGAAGCGGACTAAGTGCTCCATACATCGACAACATGGGCATATTGCATCTTCACCGCACAATTGACCTTGAGCCCAGCCAGCGAGAGTTGGAGGTCGAGAAATACCTTCAGATTGCAGGAACTTCCTTTTCGCGGGGCCTTCCGGTCATCATCTCTACTCACGCTATCAACTTTCATTCCACGCTGAAAGACTTTCGCACATCAACCCTGGTGACGCTGGATTTACTGCTGACGGCGCTCGAGTCAAAGTATCCGGAACTGCTGTATGTGCATGATCAGGATCTTTATGGAATCGTCACCGAGGGCGCGTTCCGTAGCGGGGACAGGAAGGTCACAGTGTCGGCGAAGCGCCAGGAATGGAAAGCACGAGTGGCATACCAAGGGGCAATGTGACTGCGGGGACTCGTTCGTTAATTCTGATAACCGTGGACTGCCTGCGCGCCGACCGGGTAGGATTTCTCGGCCACCCAGGAGCTACCACGCCATTTTTGGATTCACTCGCTGCAGAAAGCATTGTTTTTAAAAATGCCATTGCTTCCGGTGTTCCGACCTACTACTCGCTTCCGGCGCTTCTCGCGTCTAGATATCCCCTGGCATTGGGTCGCGATGTAATTGGAATCGGGCCGGGAGAGAGCACCATTGCAACCGAACTGAAAGAATACGGATTCAACACGGCAGCGTTTGTCGCGGGCAATCCATACATTTCTTCGGCCGGCGGTTACGATGAGGGATTTGATGTTTTCCGTAATTTCTTGAATGCCGATGAAATTGAACTCGTTGCGCTGTCCGAATCTGCATCCATGCCTTCCTGGCGAGGACGCGCGAACCGCATGCTTTCACGGTTCTCTCATCAAGTGTCTATTCTTGGGGCAGCTTACGACGAAATCTATTTTCGGTATTGCCAACAGCTAAGCAAGAACAATGGAGAATCTCTTGACGGTTTGCGAAGGTTTCCTTCAGCGGATCTGATTGTCGATAGTGCAACTGCATGGCTCAATGAGAATTCTGCGGACCCGTTCTTTCTTTGGCTTCACTTGATGGATCCACACGCACCTTACTTCCCAAAGCCCGAGGCGCTGCACGAGATGGGAAACAGCGTCAGCGCTGCAGAAGTTCGACGGCTGAACTCTTTTTGGACGCGCGAAAACATCAGTTCTGCGCGTCTGCAGAAAAAGTGCTCGTCCATTCAATCGTTGTATGACGCCGGAATTAGATGGGTAGACGAGCAGATCCGCCGACTTTTGCAAAAACTGGCTGAGTTGAACCTTTGGAATCAGTGCGCAATCGCAATTACGGCCGACCATGGTGAAGAATTTCTCGACCATGGCGGGAGATTCCATCCGCCGCTCAATCTTCACCAGGAGTTAATTCACGTGCCGTTGCTGCTGCGAGTTCCCGGCATTGTGGAACGCTGCGAAACAGACCAACCGTTTGGATTGATCGATCTGGCGCCGACTCTATTCGATGTCCTCGATGTTCCAGCGCCGGCAAGTTTTCGCGGCCGCAGCTGCTGGGGAAACCTGGTCACGGGTCAAAGCTGGGACTGGCCAGTTTTGACGGAGTGCGCGTACGGGTGCACCAATCCACTCCATGCGGAAAAACGTCTGGCTCCAAGGCTGCTGGCGGTGCGCAAAGGTGAGTACAAACTGGTAATGAATTTTGTTTCGGGGACGGACCAATTGTTTGAACTGACTTCCGACCCTGGGGAATCCTGCTCGCTGCCATGCGGAACTGAAAGCGATATGCGAAAGCAGTTGCTGGAATGCGCGAGGAAGCATGTAGCGGAATCTCACAAATCGCGTGATTTAGAGATTCGCCTTGCTGCCCAGAGTAGAGAGCTGCGGACCGGGTGGAAGCAAACAGTTGCCAGCAGGCTTAACTGAATTGAGAGCACCGGAGCTTCGCATCAATTGAAACCGATTCGCATTCTTGTAGACAGTTTCGCGGATGCTGGGCTGCCCAACGCTCAAATGGGTAATGCGCGGGAGATTGTGCGCCGGCTTGATCCCACGCGTTTTCACGTGAGCATGTTTGTGTTGGGCCAACCTGATGCGCGCATCGAAGCGCGGGAGAACACGCGTCTGATTCAGTTGCCGAGACGACGGCAGACGGTCCGAATCCTGCGCGAGTTTTTGTGGGGTACGCACGAGATTCTGTTCTACATGAAGTCCTCGCCAGCGAGCCGCTGGTACATGAGTTTGCGACGGAAGTGGCACGATTGTCGGACAGCGATTGGAACCCTCGAATCGCAAGCGGATCTCAAAAGCGAACCAACCATTGAGGCTGAATCGATTCGACTCTGGGAACAAACGATACTGCAATGCGATCGCCTGTACAGTAATTCGCTGTCGGTGCAGAAGAGTCTGGTACGCGAATACGGCCTGCGAAGTGAAATTATCCCGACCGGTGTGGACACGCGATTCTTCGTCCCCGATCGGAACCGGCCGCGCAATTTGCGCCCCCGAGTTCTTTTCGCGGGATCGCTGCGAACCTACAAGCAGCCGCACGTGGTGTTAGACGCCGCCGCGCGATTTCCGCAGGCTGATTTTCGTGTGGCTGGAGATGGACCACTGGGGCCGGAGTTGCGCCAGCGTGCCCGGACCGAGGGCCTGAGCAATGTGACCCTTCTGGGGCCGCTCCCGGCTGAGAATTTGCGCGCGGAGTATCAGGGTGCGGATGTTTTTCTTTTTCCTTCCAGGTGGGAGGGATCGCCAAAAGTGATTTTGGAAGCCGCCGCCTGCGCTCTGCCGGTGATCGCGAGAAGCGATTACTCGCCGGAAACTGTGGTGCAAGGGGTGAGTGGTTATCAGGCTGCCTCAGATGAAAGCATCTTCACACATTTAGAAGGACTTCTGAACAACCCCGTGCTACGGCGAGAACTCGGCAAGAATGGCAGGCGCCTTAGCGAGAAATACGACTGGGACGTGATTACCGCGCAATGGGAAGAGACCTTCCTTCAACTCGCGGCCAAACATGAGTTGGAGAGAGTTCCGTGACTAGCGCTGCTCTAATCGCGCCCGCACCTGAACGAATTCAGGATGCATATAGCGGTGTCACAACCCGAACGCTTCGGGTGCTCACGCTCACGCCTTTCTATCCTTCGGCTGAGGACACTACGCAAGGCCGGTTTATTTCTCAACCTCTGACACGCATGGGGCACCTTGGGATTTCGCACGAGGTCATCGCCGTCCAACCGTTCTACCGTCAGCGACTGCATTGTGCAGAAAAAGGAAGCGTGACTTGGAAAAAGTACTTATCTATTCCGGGGAACGTGGGCCTCCCTCTTGCGGGAGAATTTCTCGCTGGCAGCCTGATGCCAAATATTCTTCGGAAGCACCGCGAGACGCCGTTTGATCTGATTCATGCGCACGCGGCGCTGCCATGCGGACACGCGGCTGCGGTGATTAGCGAGCGTCTCTCAATACCGTTTGTCATTTCAGTGCACGGCCTGGACGCATTCTTCGTCCGGCAGGCGGGACCGGTTATGGGAAACTGGTGCAGCCGTGTGGCGGAAAGAGTCTATCGCTCCTCCAGCGCTGTAATCTGCATCAGCGAAAAGGTTCGCGAGCAGGTATTGAGCTCCGCAGCAGCGTCGACAACCGTAATCTACAACGGCGTTGACCCGGAGAAGTTTTTCCCGGAAATTGAACCAGACTCACGCGCCGTCGTGTTATCTGTCGGAAACCTCATCGCAATTAAAGGGCATGACCTGTTACTGCGTGCGTTCGCACGAATATTGGGAAATTCGATGGATTGTTCTCTCGAAATCATCGGCGACGGCCCCGAGCGGGGCAGGCTCGCTCAGCTTGCGGTGCAACTTGGAATTGCGAGCAGAGTTCATTTCCGTGGGCGACAGAGCACGGAAAAGGTCGCTGACGCAATGCGGCATTGCGCGGTCTTTGCATTACCCAGCATCTATGAAGGACTGGGATGCGTCTATCTCGAGGCAATGGCGTGCGCCAAACCCGCAATCGGCTGCTGTGGCCAAGGCATCGACGAAATTATCGAACATGGAAAAAGCGGCATGCTTGTTGCCCCAGGAAACGAAGGTGACCTGAGCGCTTCGCTTCGTGTGCTTCTTCTGGATAGCGGCCTCCGACAGAGCATGGGACTTGCGGCACGCGAGGCAATTCTCGACCGGCTCACCTTGGATCATCAAGCGCAACAACTAGCTGATGTATATCGCAGGTGCGTGGGATGAAACGGCGGCTGGTGGTTCTCACGGAGATCATCGCGCCATATCGCATCCCTGTGTTTAACGCGCTAGCGCGCCATCCGGAAATCGACCTGAAAGTTGTCTTCCTTGCGGAAACCGATCCCTCGATCCGGCAGTGGCGAGTTTATGCAGAGGAGATCCAATTTCAGTACGAGGTATTGCCATCCTGGAGGCGGCGGCTTGGCAAATACAACTTGTTGCTGAATCAGAATCTCAACCAAGCCCTGCAGAATGCCAAACCTGATGCACTTGTGTGCGGAGGATATAACTATTTAGCTTCGTGGCAGGCGCTGCGCTGGGGCAAGCGAAACCGCGTGCCATTCCTGCTCTGGTGTGAAAGTACTGGCAGTGACCAGCGAACTCGGCACGCATTGGTCGAGTCGCTGAAACTGAATTTTTTTGGCAAATGCGATGGCTTCATTGTGCCGGGAACATCAGCGCGGAATTATGTTCGTGAGATGGCAGTCGCCGGCAAGCGTATTTTTACTGCTCCCAATGCAGTTGATAACGATCTATTCGCCTCGCGGGCCCGTTCTGCGAGGACCAATGAAGCGCGAGTCAGAGAAAAGCTGCGCTTACCGTTGCGATATTTTCTTTTTGTCGGCCGACTGGTTAAGGCAAAAGGGGTTTTCGAATTACTGGAAGCGTATGGCAGCCTCAACACAGAACTGCGATCTCAGATCGGCCTGGTGTTGGCTGGTGAAGGGCCGTCGCGCGCAGATCTAGAGCGCGTCGCTGAATCAATTCATCCGGGCGCAGTCCACTTTGCGGGCTTTGTTCAGCGCGACGAACTTGCCAGCTACTACAGCCTCGCGAACTGTGCGCTGTTTCCCACTCACAGCGACACTTGGGGAATGGTCGTGAATGAGGCAATGGCGTGTGGTCTTCCCGTGATCTGCAGTCAGGCGGCAGGATGTGCCGCGGACTTAATAAAAGAGAACGGCAGAATCGTGGTTCACAAAAATGTCTTTCAACTTGCGCAGGCGATGACTGAGATAGCGACGGACACGGCTTTGGCAGAAAAAATGTTCCGCGAGAGCAGAACAATAATTCAGCAC
>Ga0070713_100003298_pt1 | contig 10639 bp, 10 predicted proteins | sample LARL82metaG_FD_65465 | JGI IMG/M metagenome (GOLD analysis project Ga0070713, IMG submission 65465) | Corn, switchgrass and miscanthus rhizosphere microbial communities from Kellogg Biological Station, Michigan, USA - LAR L8-2 metaG | ecosystem: Host-associated > Plants > Roots > Rhizosphere ... | reverse complement strand
TGCGGGCGCGCGATTTGGTGGGCAACGAACCCTTTGCCGTAGTGCTCTCCGACGATGTGATCGACGCCGAAACTCCCGCCATCCGCCAGTTGCTCGATATTTACGAATTCTACGGCGCTTCCGTGGTCGCGCTGATGGAGGTGCCCGGCGATGCGATCTCCGCTTACGGCGCCGTCGATGCCGAGCCGATGTCGCACAGCACCGGCAAGGATCGCCTGTTCCGGATTCGCAACATGGTGGAGAAACCCAAGCCGTCGGAGGCGCCTTCGAACCTGGCCATCATCGGCCGCTACGTCCTGACTTCCGAGGTTTTCCAATCCATCGAAGCTATCGAGCCCGGCAGCGGCGGCGAAATCCAGCTAACCGATGCCTTGAAGCACTTGCTGCGCAATCGCCCCATTTACGGCTATGTGTTCGAAGGCACGCGCTACGACGCCGGCGATAAACTCGGGTTCCTGAAGGCTACCGTCGAGATGGCGCTGCGCCGCTACGATCTGGGCAGCGAGTTTCGCACCTACCTGAAAGGTCTGAAGCTGTGAGGCGAAATATTTGATGAGCCAGCTCAAACACAAGGTCGCTATTGTAACCGGCGGAAGCCGCGGGATCGGACAGTCCATCGCGGAAGTATTCGCTCGTGAAGGGGCCACCGTCATCATCTGTGGCCGCAAGCAGGACACGCTCGAACAGGTAGCCGCCGGAATCAAGGGCGTGGCCGGCCGCGTGGTCCCAATGGCCTGCCATGTTGGGAAGCTCGAGGAACTGCAGCGGCTGGTAGATAGCACGGTGCGTGATTTCGGGCAGATAGACATCCTGGTGAACAACGCCGCCACCAACATCGCTCAGGGTCCGGCTATCGAAATGGACGACGGGCAGTTCGACAAGATGGTGGAGGTCAATCTAAAGAGCACCTATCGGCTGACGCGTTTGGTTGCGCCGGGAATGTGCCAGCGCGGGTCGGGATCCATCATCAACATCGCGTCGATCGCGGGGCTGCGCCCGCAATTTCACGGGCTGCTCTACAGCATGACCAAGGCCGCCCTGATCATGATGACCCAGTCGTACGCGGTGGAGCTGGGTCCTAAGGGCGTGCGCGTGAACGGGATTGCGCCAGGCTTGGTCCAGACCGTTCTAAGCGAATATTACTGGAAAGACGAAGGCCGCCTCCAGCAATTGATGGCGCACCAACCCATCCGGCACCTGGGTCAGCCGCCGGAGATCGCCGAAGTGGCGCTGATGCTGGCTAGTGACGCTTCGTCGTACTTAACCGGCCAGACCATCGTCGTAGATGGCGGCCGCCTGTTATCCTCGATGTAAGATGCGACTGAAACTGATAGCTGCCTCCCTGCTCGCGGCAGCCGCCTGGGCTGACATCACAACCGATGTTCGTGGCGCGCTCGCCAAGAGTAATCTTCCACTGGCCGAATCCCTGGTGCAGAATTATCGTGCGCAGCAGGGCGTCACGCCCGACCTGATCGAGGCGGTTTCGTGGCTGGGGCGCGGGGCGCTCGCGGCCAAGCAGTTCGATCAGGCCGAAGCCTACGCGAAGGAAACGGAAAAGCTGTCGCTCGCGGAACTCAAGAAGCGGCCGCTGGATGCCGAGCCTCATCTACCGCTGGCCCTGGGAGCTTCTATCGAGGTGCGTGCACAGGTATTGAACGAGCGCGGTCAGCGGGGCGATGCATTGGAGTTTCTACAGAAGGAGCTGGCTACTTATCGGAGCACGTCCATCCGCGCCCGGTTGCAGAAGAACATCCACCTGCTCAGCCTGGAGGGAAGGGCCGCGCCGGCTCTTGATGAGCGGGAATTTCTGGGATCGAAGCCTAAGCCGTTGAGCGCGCTCAAGGGATCGCCCGTGCTGGTGTTCTTCTGGGCGCACTGGTGTCCGGACTGCAAGCGGGAAGTAGCCATCCTGAACGAAATCGAGAAGGAGTACGCGGCCAAGCACCTGGTGATCGTCGCGCCTACGCAGCGCTACGGGTATACAGCGCGTGGCGAAGAAGCCGGGCCGGCAGAGGAGTTGAAGTACATCGACGAGGTGCGTCACAAGTTCTATAGCGAGCTGCTGGACATCCCCGCGCCGGTCAGCGAAGAGAATTTCAAGAACTATGGCGCCAGCACTACCCCGACGCTGGTGCTGATCGACCGCCAGGGCATCGTGCGGCTGTACCACCCCGGAGCGATGACGCTGGAGGAGCTCCGCGCCGCGATAGACCGGTTAGGTTAGGCTAGGACCATGGCCGACGGGATCACCCGCATTGCCGTCGAGGGCTTTAAGTCGATCGCTAACCGGCAGCAGATCGAGATCGCACCGCTGACGATCCTGGCGGGCGCCAATAGTTCGGGGAAGTCCAGCATCATGCAGCCGCTACTGATGCTGAAGCAGACCCTAGAAGCTCAATATGACCCTGGACCACTGTTGATTTATGGCCCGAACGTCAAGTTCACATCTACCAAGCAATTTCTTTCGCGCACGGAGGGAGGGTCCCCAGGCCAACTTCTTTCGCTAGAGATTGAGACAGGGTATCGGGAGTTCGATATCACGTTCTCTAAGGGCGCAGAACAAGGCATGGAGGTGCTGCACGAGACTCGGAAGGGACCAGAGGGCACTACGACTCTGCGTGAGAACATGCCTTCCAGCGACATTCCGAGGGAGTTTGGCGAATTTTCCTCCCTGATCCGTGATCGTTTTTTTCTGGATCTAAACGCAGAAAATAAAAGAGTGTCCCTGATGAGGTGGCTCACACCATTGATAATAGGGACAATTCACGTACCTGGATTGCGCGGAAACCCATCCAGAACCCACCCCGTTGCAGCGGTTGGCCCGACCTTTCCGGGGACTTTCGAGAACTACACCGCCAGTGTGATTCTCTCTTGGCAAAAGGAGAACAGCAGCCGCTACGAGGACTTGAACGTCGACTTACAATGCATCGGTCTGGCTCGGAACGTGTTTGCACATCGAGTCGATGACGCCACGATTGAACTGCTAGTCAATCGCGCCGAGGACTACCCCAACGATATGGTGAGCATTGCCGACGTGGGCTTCGGCGTATCTCAGACATTGCCAGTACTGGTCGCCCTTAGAGCTGCTGAATTGGGACAACTTGTTTATCTTGAAGAACCCGAAATCCATCTTCACCCGCGCGCTCAAGTCAAGCTGGCCGACATCCTGGCCGATGCCGCGAAACGGGGCGTCCGCATTGTGGCAGAAACTCACAGTTCCTTATTGCTGCGAGCTATACAAACTTTGATCGCTAAGGGCACGCTCCCCCCTGGCTTGGTGTGTCTGCACTGGTTCTCTCGCGATAACGACGGCGTTACTAACGTAAGAAGCGCCGCACCCGACGAAAACGGCGCATTCGGGGACTGGCCTGAAGATTTTGGAGACGTTGCTCTCCAATCCGAGAAAGAATACCTCGACGCTGTCGAGAGCAAACTCGCCCGATAAATGGCGACTCCGTCCAGGCGTCTGGTGGTCGACGCTTCGGTGGCATCGGCCGCTGGCAAAACAATGCACCCGACTTCGTTTCGAAGCCGCGAGTTTCTAGGCGAAGTGTTAAAGATAAGCCACCGGATCGTAATGACAATGTCTCTCGCCACCGAATGGGATCGGCATCAGTCGCTGTACGCCGCAAGATGGCGGGCGGAAATGCGTACCCGCAACAAGGTCGTCGATATTGCCAACGTTCCGAACGAGGAAGTTCGACGTCAAGTAACGTTCTCAATCGCAGTCCAAAAGGATCTGCATCTTATCGAGGCTGCTCTCGCAACCGATAAGGTTGTGATCTCACTGGACGACCGTGCCCAAGCTGATCTTTGCGTAGACGCAACAAAAGAAGTGACGTGGGTTAATGCGGTTGCCGAAGGGGGGCACGCGATCTATTGGCTTCGCGACGGCGCGCCTCCCAAGAACGAATGGAAGCTCGGCTACGAAGCCTAACCCCGCCACCGAACGCCCACCCCCAGCGACTTCTTGGCGTATTCTAAACTGCGCTCCAGATCCACCCGCTGCTGCTCGCGCAAGGCCGCTTTGAATTCGGGGAGCGGCTCCTTCACGCCGTCTTCCACCACCATGAAGCCTGTGAACGGGTGGCCGGTCTTGGCTAAAGCAACGAATCGGGCGAACTCGGATGCGTCGGCCTTCGGAAATTCTTTCCAGAAGCCGGGTTCGAGATAGGGCAGCGTTCGCGGCGGCCGGCCGGTAATGACCTCCAGCTGCATGCTGGCCTTCGGACAAAGCTCGCGGTAGCGCGCCACGAACTTATGAAAATCGATGGACCCGTCGCCTAAGGCGACCCACTGAGCCGCCGCGCCTTGTGGCACCTCGTACACGGCTGAATCCCTTATATGGGTCGTCACCACATAAGGCGCCAGAATTTCCAGCGACACCATGGGATCCTCCACCACCCACATCGGATTCCCGGTGTCGAGGCAGGAACCTACGAAGTCCTTGCCGGCCTCCTCGATCATGGTCCGAACCTCGCGAGCCTGCGTGTCGCCGGAATGATTCTCGATCGCGATCTTTACGCCTAGATCCTGCGCCTCAGATCGAACTGAGCGGAGGACCGCGATGGTCCGCTCCATACAGGCCTCGATCCCGTATTGTCCAAGCCGATCCGCTTCCTGGCCGAGGAAGCAGCGCATCGAAGTCGCACCAATTGCCTTGGACACGCGCAGACCCCGCAGAATATTTTCTTTCGGATCGCCGTTCCTGGCGTTCCAACTGGTGGATAGCGGGCAGATGCAACCCATGCCGCCATCGAGCGCGATTCCGGCCTTGGCCGCGTGGTCTTTCACCTGCGCAAGGTAGGCCGGCTCGTGGCTCTCGTAATCGTCCAGGCTCGAAATCTGGATAGTGTCGAGTTTCAGACTGGCTGCATAGTCGATGAGCTGGATCGCCTTCCACTGGAAAGCGCGGATCGAGTAGGTGTCGAAGCCCAGGCGGATGGGGACTGCCGGCTGGTCGTTAGCCGCTGAGGCTGCCACGGCGCTCAGCCCGGCCACTGCTTCGAGGAAAGTTCGACGGTGCATGTCCGAATGGTAGCGCACGAGAAGAAGATGCTGGAACACCAATAAAAATGGCCCCGATCGCTCGGGGCCGTTTGCATGAACCCTAATTAGACTGCTGCCCTCTCGGGGCGCCAACGCTACTTTTTCTTCTTGGCGGGCGCTTTCTTCTTCGCAGTCTTTGCTTTCTTTGTTGCGTTCTTCATCGATTGATTCTCCCTAACATCAGATTTGCGATCTAAGATCGCAGTGTGATTCATATATAAGGTTCTTTGGACCGAAAGTCAAGAAAAAAATGCACATCGGCCCCAGCGGCCCCCGGCCTCCGATCCCGCTCGGCGGATAAAAACCATTTCATCGGTGAATTGTTCCAGCCAAAATAACACCAAAAACACCAGATTCTGTTCTTGCCCCGCGAACGGAGCCGCGCTACGATCGGAGCTAGTGATCCCTCGCGCCACTCTTGCACCTCTGGCGTTGCCACTGGCGATTTTCGTGCTCTCCAGCTGCGCGAGGAAGCATCACGTGGCCGCCTCGGCCGCTCCGTCGCCCCAGATTCGCTCCGGGGAAATCGGCTTGGCAAGTTGGTACGGGCATCCTTATCATGGGCGCGCCGCCTCCAACGGCGAGATCTACGACATGGAGAAGCTCACCGCGGCGCATCGCACCCTCCCCTTCGGCACCATGGTGCATGTCACCAACCTGGCCAACAATAAATCGGTGGACGTTCGGATCATCGACCGTGGTCCCTTCATCGACGGCCGGGTCATCGACCTTTCGCACGCTGCCGCGCAGGCCATCGATCTGATCGGCCCTGGCATCGCGCAGGTCCGTCTGGATATCCTTTCGGCGCCCCCTACCATTTCGGCCGACAACGCGTACGCGGTTCAAGCCGGCGCGTTCAGAGACAAAGATCGAGCCGAACGCGTGCGAGGGACGATGGAGCGAGAGTATGGATCCGCGCGTTTGGTCTTACGCCCGGGTAGTCCCTCGCTGTGGAGAGTACTGGTGGGAAGGGAAAGCACCGAAGAAGCCGCCGGCGTTCTCGCCCAACGCCTGCGCGTAGAGGTTGGTCCGGCTTTTGTGGTTCGCCTGGATGAGTCATCAGGCCCTATTACTGGTTCAACCTTATCTCAACCGCAGTAGGGCTCTTCCGGTGTTTACCTGACCTATCCCTGGGTTCTTTACGTGGGTACTACTGCACTACCCCCAAAGGAGGTGGTATCCTTACCGCAATTTTTATCAAAAACTAATACGTTGGGGTGTTGCTGAAATCCTAAAGTCTCTGTAGAGTTTAGGTTGAGCCAAGGCACTACCTTCCTCTAAGGAGAATGGGTAAGCAATAGAATGGTCGGTCACGCTGAAGCATCGACGACGCATATCTTAGTCGGCCAATCGTCGCGGATCCGGAACGTCTTGCGGATGGTCGAGAAACTCGGACGCTGCCGCTGGCCGGTTCTGCTGTTGGGCGAGACCGGTACAGGCAAAGAGGTGGTAGCGCGCTCCATCCACGGCGTGAATCCGGTCGGGCCTTTTGTAACAATCGACTGCTCCTCTTTAGTAGGCCCCTTAATGGAGAGCGAGCTCTTCGGTCACGTCAAGGGCGCGTTCACCGGTGCGATCGGCCAAAAGACCGGGCTGATCGAGGCTGCCAACGGAGGCACGGCCTTCTTCGATGAGATCGGTGAGCTGCCTCTCGACCTGCAGGCCAAGCTGCTGCGTGTATTGCAAGAAAAAGAGTTTCGACCAGTAGGCTCCCTGATACATCACCGGTCGGATTTCCGCGTCCTGGCCGCCACTAACCGCGATCTGGCCAAGGAAGTGGAAAAAGGGACATTCCGGCGGGATCTCTTCTATCGGCTGAATGTGGTGAACCTTCGGATCGCACCGCTGCGGGATCGCAAAGAGGACATCCCGGGTCTGATCTCGCACTTTCTCAATCGCTACGGCAAAGGCCACTCACTCACGCAAGAAACGCTGGAAGCCATGCTTTCTTACGACTGGCCTGGAAACGTGCGTGAACTCGAAAACTGCATCCAACACATGGTGGCCATCAATTCTGGACCGCTGGTGCACGTTGGTGAGCTTCCCTCGATGTTGCAGAATCATCTGATTGCAAAAAAGACACAGTTCATGTCGGTGGCCGTCGGCTCTCATCCGCTGACCAAGCCCCCCGGGGAAGCGGCGTCCCACGAGCATCACTCGTCTGACTATGGCCGTCCTCCGATCGTCCCGCTGACGCAAATGGAACGGCAAGCGATTCTCGAAGCCCTGGAGTACACTAAGGGGGACCGCGCTATCGCCGCGAACCTTTTGGGTATCGGCCGGACCACACTGTACCGCAAGCTCAAAGAATACCAACTGGCAGTTTGAGACAAACCTCACTCCCACACCACTTCACGGTGTGACCGACTCCAAAAACCTGAAGCTTCTGCTAGTGGAAGACGACCTGGAAGACGAGCACTTGCTCTCGGAAGCGCTCATCGAGATCGAAGAGAACCGGCAATGGTGTAGCTGGCGCACCTCTAGCATCGTACACGTGGAACATCTTTCGGACGCGCTGGACTGCCTGCGGCGCGACCGGTTTGATGTGGTCCTGCTCAATTTGAGCCTGCCCGACAGTCCCGTGCTGCTCGATTCATTCCTGGAGGTGAATGCCCATGCCCACGGCGCACCCATCGTCGTTCTGGCTGACCAGGAAGACGAGAATCTCGCCAACCGGTTGCTTCGTGAAGGCGCACAAGACATTGTGCTGAAGACTCAGCTGGAGCCCGGCTCGCTAGCGCACTCCCTGCGATATGCCGTCGAGCGCCAGCGCCGAACAAGCGCGCTTCAATCCGCGCCCTTCATTGACGATCTGACGGGGACACTCACGCGTCAGGGCTTTCTGACTATTGCCGCGCATTACGCGCAGCTCTCGCGCCACAGCCAGAAGGCGCTGCTCCTGGCGTCCGTTGAAATCGTCAATGTCCCTAAGAAAACGCAGGATGATCGCGAAGCTGGGGAACTCCTCCTGATACGAGCCGCGGAGGTGTTGCGTGGAGTCTTTGAAGCGCCCTCTCTGCTCGGCCGCGTGGACCGTTGCCGCTTCGGGCTGATCGCCGTCGGATTGGCCGAAACCACCGTGGAAGCCCTGCTTAATCGCGTGGCAGCCAACATTGAAGACGCCGCCGTGAGCGGAGGGCGGGCACCGGCAACAGTCCGCTACTCGGTCGCCGAACTTGATTCCGGGACCGGTCCCGAGGAGTTGCTGGGTGAAGACGGCGACGAGTTTGCCGCCAGGACGCACGGCCGCATGAAAACCGTTATGCTGGCTGATTGAAAATTGCGCTGGATGCGACTTATAGCCTGGGCCCCCACTTGTCGGGAGTCGGCGTGTATTCGCGCCAGGTATTGTATGGTCTTGCCGTTGCGCATCCGGAGGCCGGCTACCTGTTTTGCTATCGGCCGCAGCGTTACTTCCGCTCTTTCTCCAACCGCCTTCCTGCCGGCTGTCACCGTCGATTGCTAGGGAAAGGCTGGCCGGGCTCGGCCGATCTGTTTCACGGCTTGAACCAGCGCATTCATTTCGCTCGCCATCGCCGCACAGTATCCACCTTCCACGACCTGTTCGTAATGACCGGAGAATATTCCACGCCGGAGTTCCGCCAGCGCTTCGCGGCGCAAGCCCGGGTGGCGGCCGAGCGCTCCGATCTGATCATCACAGTTTCACGTTTCACGGCTGGCCAAGTGGAGGCGCTGCTGGATGTCGAACCGTCCCGCATTCGCGTGATTCGCCATGGCGCCACACGCGTCTCCCCGGATGTCACAGTGAGAGAGCGGGAGCGGATGATCCTGTTTGTCGGAGCGATTCAACGCCGCAAGAACGTCGTCCGGCTGATTGAGGCTTTTGAGCAGGTTGCCCGAGGCTGGACGCTGGTTTTGGCCGGATCAACCGGTTTCGGCGCCGAAGAAGCGCTCCAGAGAATCGAAGCTAGCTCACGGAAAGAAGACATTCGTGTCCTCGGTTATATCTCCGGAGCGATCCTGGAAGACCTCTATCAGCGAGCTTCGGTGTTGGCGTTCCCATCTCTGGATGAAGGCTTTGGTATGCCGGTGCTGGATGCCATGGCTCGCGGATTGCCGGTGCTGACGTCGAGCGTTTCGGCACTGCCGGAAGTAGCCGGAGACGCAGCTCTACTGGTAGATCCTGCCGACACAACTTCCATGGCCGAGGGCCTGCGCCGCCTGACCCAGGATCAGCCGCTTAGACAACGCTTGGCTCAACAGGGGTTGTTACGCAGTGCGGGCTTTACTTGGGAAAGAACTGTTGAAGAAACCTGGAAGGTCTACCAGGAACTTTTAGGCTAGCTTTTGTCTTCGTCGATCGCGATCTTTAACGCCTTCAAAAACTTCTGATCTTGCGAGGTTAGCTTGATCTTGCCTGTAGACTCAAACTTCCGCTTGGGAGGTGTTTCGGAATCGGCCTCGACGTCGGAGTCCTCGGATTCGTATTCGCCATTCTCATCCCGCTTGTTGAACCCGATGGTGGCCTCGAGCACCAGGAAAACGTCGTATCCGGCGCGTTTGATCTCACCGATTGCAGCTGCGATGCGGTCGGAATCGGACAGCGATTCGTTGATCGCGTTGCCCAACTCTTGCATCAGCTCCTTCAGTTTTTCTTCCACGCGTTGCCCCTTTCTTGGCGGGCCACTACAAGCATATCACTACATTGTTGATGTTTCGAAGGCAAGCACAGTTTCATCCAAATTGTTAGTGCCGTAAGGTCCAGATTATGCTCTCCATTTTCTATATCGGCCCAACTCCTGCTTCTCAGTAGCGCTCCTGGATACCACCTTCGCTACACTGATAGTACCAGCGTGTTTTCGAAGGCTAAGAAATTAATAAGTTACGTGCTGCCGGGGGTCATTCGGCCCCTCCATATCCTGTGGAATCAGGTAATTGGATTCTTCTTTCTAGTGCTAGCCGTGCTGCCGGTACGGTCGATCATACGCGACTGGGATGCCGCTGACGGTGGCCCACGCCTTGCGTTGGAGATTCCCTTTGCAGTACTCATGGGTGGCTTTGGTATTCATTCCTTTTGGCGCGCTCGCAAGATCTCCAAATCATGAATAACAACCACGAGCGGCCGGGCGAGTACCCCTACACTCGGGGGATCTATCCGGACATGTATCGTGGCCGGCTGTGGACCATGCGCCAGTACGCCGGATTCGGTACCGCCGAAGAGAGTAATAAGCGCTACCGCTATCTGTTGTCGCAAGGTATCACCGGTTTATCAGTTGCATTTGATCTGCCAACCCAGATGGGCATGGATTCCGATCATCCGCTTGCGGCCGGGGAAGTGGGACGCGTGGGTGTGGCCATTTGCTCGCTAGCCGATATGCACCGGCTGTTTGATGGCATTAGCCTGGCGGACATCACCACTTCGATGACCATCAACTCCACGGCATCGATTCTGTTGAGCTTATATGTGTTGGTTGCCAAGAGCCAGGGCGTCGATTTGCGTAAGATCTCCGGCACCATCCAGAACGACATTCTCAAGGAATACATCGCGCGCGGCACCTACATTTATCCGCCGCGTCCCGCCATGCGCATCATTACGGACCTTTTCGCTTGGGCCGCTTGTGAAGTGCCG
>Ga0070713_100003297_pt1 | contig 10639 bp, 9 predicted proteins | sample LARL82metaG_FD_65465 | JGI IMG/M metagenome (GOLD analysis project Ga0070713, IMG submission 65465) | Corn, switchgrass and miscanthus rhizosphere microbial communities from Kellogg Biological Station, Michigan, USA - LAR L8-2 metaG | ecosystem: Host-associated > Plants > Roots > Rhizosphere ... | reverse complement strand
CGAAGTTGTTGGAGCCGATGTCAGAGAAACCTGTCTCCTGCCGCCGGGTAATTTCAGCAGAGAAAAAGTAAAACGTCTTGTCCGGAATTAGCGCACCACCGACCGTAAAGCCAGCTTGCACCCGGGTGTACGCCGGTTGGTACACCGTCGAAAACGGGTTTGTCGCCTGAATGTACCGATTACGCAAAAAGCCATACGCGCTTCCATGCGTCGTATTGGTCCCCGACTTTGTCACGATGTTTACTACGCCGCCCGACGCGCGGCCGTACTCCGCAGCAAAGCCGTTCGTGACGATCTGAAACTCCTGAACCGCATCCTGCGAGACCGTCGTGCGGGTACCGCCGGAGATGTAGTCGCCTGCATCCGCACCGTCGATGTTGATCGAGTTGGATCGCGCTCGCACTCCGCCAAAGTTCAGCCCGGACGTTGGAATCGCCCCAATTGAAGGGGCAGCGTCACGCGCGATCTGCGAGTTGGTCAGCGTGAAGGAGATATAGTTGCGGCCATTTGTAGGCAGATTCTCGATGCGAAGCTGGTCCACCGTTGTGGACTGCGAGCTGCGTTGCGTCTCGATGATGTCGGCGCCCGAAGTGACCGTCACCACCTGATCCGTTGCGCCAATCGGCAGAGTCAGTGGAAGGTGCGCGGCCTCTCCAATTGTGAGGATGACGTTGGGCTCAACCAGTTTATTGAAGCCCGGCGATGTCACCGTCACCGTGTAGGTCCCGGGTGGCAGCAGCACCACCTGATAGTTGCCCTCGCCGTCGCTTGTCGTCGTTCGGGAGAAGCCCTTCGATACATCCTCAACGGTGATGACTGCCCCAGGAACAACCGCACCACTCGGATCATGAACGGTTCCGCTCAACTGCGCAGTGGAGATATTTTGTGCGCGCACCTTGACCGAGAACAGGCATGCAATGAGGACGATGACGGCGACAGCGACTACGGAGAGATGCCGTGCACTACGAATAGACATGGTGATGCTCCCTGTGCAAACCGCGGAACCGCTCCGATTGGCAACGAAGCGGGCGAAAACTTTGACAACGCGTTGTTCTACATGAATGACCATTCAGTGCGCAAGTGCCAACCGTGACGGCGAGTATACTGGCGCAGTTCGTGCATAAAGGGGTTCCATTAATGCGGCCTGTTTTGTGGGGTTTACTTGGATTCGTTCTCTGTCTGCCGTTGGCCTTAGTGCTGCTGATCATTGCTGCGGCAAAGTATCCGGCGATGGACACACTCACCATCAAGCTGCCCGCAGAGCTCCGAACTACGGTGGCCGAACTTACATTGCGAAACGCTGGCTATGGGAAGGACTCGGTAAAGGAAATCGACCGGACGATCAGGTTCGATCCGGACAATGCGGATGCATGGAGCCGCCGCTGCCACGGTAACCTCGACAAGACGTCGTATGACCAGGCCGCCTGCCGAAAGGCGGTTTCGCTCGAGCCTACTGCATGGAACTTCAACGGCCTCGGCGAGACGCAGGAACAGGCGAAGGACTACTGCGCCGCAGAGGATTCCTACACCAGTGCAATCAGAGCCGAATCCAACGATGCGACCTCTCTACGCAACATGGCGCGCGCGGCGTTGCGCTGCGGTCACACCGGTGCAAGCGTCGCGGGCTTCGAGGTAGCCGAAGGCCTCGACGCGAAAGCCGCGGCCGATCCCGATGTGGACGAGGAAGAGGATGTAAAGGCTGACCTGCTCGCGGACCGCGAATATCTTGCCGTCGCCTACGACCGCACCAACCAGCCATCTAAGACTGCGGCAATCTGTACGAGGGCGCACCCCGACTGGAAGAATTGCCGCTGCGAGCTGACCGAGACTGGCGTGAAATGCTCAAACGAGCCGGCTACATTCGCATCGAAGAACTAGCGAAGTCACCTCTCACAACAGAGCAGCTCACCGGAGGCGAATTGTTTACACCGCATACGTATCCAATTGGCGCTGCTCCTGATGATCCTAAGCATGCTCTGCTGGGGTAGTTGGGCCAACACGCAGAAGATCGATGCAACCTGGCGATTTGAACTCTTTTATGTCGACTACACCTTCGGACTTCTCGCAGCGTCTGTTCTCTTCGGACTCACGTTCGGACATACCGAGCCAACCTCTCCGAACAGCTTTTTCGCCAACCTGCACTCATCCAGCACCCGCAGCATCGTCGAAGCCTTCGTGGGCGGCGCAATTTTCAGCATCGGCAATATTTTGCTCGTTGCGGCAATCTCTGTCGCGGGCATGGCCGTCGCATTTCCTGTGGGTGCCGGCCTTGCGCTTGTCCTTGGATCTCTGCTCAACTACTTCGTTTCTCCTGCCGGCAATCCAGTACGGATTTTCGGCGGCATCGTGTTGGTGTGCGTCGCCATTGGGCTCGACGCACTCGCTTATCGCGACCTGGAGGGCGCAGGCAAATCGAGCGCCAAGGGGATCCTGCTCAGCATCGGAGGCGGCGTCGGAGCGGGTCTCTTCTATCCCTTTGTTGCGAAGTCGCTTACCGGTCCAGCTCACCTCGTCCCGTATACCGTCAACTTCATCTTTGCCCTTGGCGCACTCGTAACAGCACTTCCGATGGCTTATCTGCTCATGCGCAAGCCGGTCAACGGAAAGCAACTCAACGTCAGCGACTACCTAGCAGGCAACACGCGACTCCACGCATGGGGAGCGGCTGGCGGCCTGCTGTGGGGGTTGGGCACGATCGCGAACTTCGTCGCTTCCTACGTCCCCATGATCGGACCGGCAACCTCCTTTGCCATGGGCGAAGGCAACACGATGATCTCCGCTCTGTGGGGCGTCTTCGTCTGGAAGGAGTTCAAAGGCGCAAGTGCGCGCGTGACGATTCTGCTCACGCTGATGTTCCTGTTCTTTCTGCTCGGCCTCACCTCGATTGCACTGGCTCCCATCGTCAAGTGAAGCTGATTCCACCACTGCACTTATGGGAACTCAGTCGCGGGTCACGCCGATCTCTACTCCAGCCGCTGTCCGTAGCCCCCAGGCCATACGTGGCGTATTATGCGCCAGCCCCACCCGTCCATCCGGCCCCAGCAGAACAATTCCACCGTGGCCGCCGAGCCGATCGAACAGATAGTCGATCGCCGCATGCGCCGCCTCATCGGGACTCGCGCCTGCAGCAACGCGGTCCACCGCCCATTTCCCCAGGACGAGTTTCATGATCGGCTCGCCCCAACCTGTTAACGACACTGCAGCCGTCAAATTGTCGGCGTAGCATCCGCACCCGATCAGCGAAGAATCGCCCACGCGCCCCGGAGCCTTATTTAACGTGCCGCCCGTACTCGTTCCCGCCGCGATATTGCCGTAAACATCCAGCGCCACGGCTCCAACTGTGTCGTGCGAGTCGAGGGTGCCCGAGAAGGTCTCATCCGGCAATCCCGCGCGCTCGTCCGCCTGGGCCTTGTACAGCCGCTCCTGCTCTCGGGGAATCACCAGGTCCATGTTGTCGCACAGCGCCATGCCGTGTTGCCGGGCAAATCTCTCCGCTCCCGTCCCGACAAAATAGACGTGCGGTGATTTGTCCAGAACGAGTCGCGCCGCGCGGATCGGGTTTCGTAGCCGTTCCACACAGGCCACGCCACCGGTGCGCAGATTCTCGCCATTCATCAGTAGAGCATCCATTTGTACGCGGCCGTCCTGAGTCAAAAAAGAACCGCGCCCCGCGTCGAACGTCTCATCATCCTCCATCACGGCGACAGCGGCTTCAACCGCATCGATAGCGCTCGCTCCGTCTTTCAGCAGCGAATATCCGGCGGCCAGCGCGTGGGCGATGCCATCTTCGTGGGCGGCAACAGCGTCGTCGGGCATGGCCCAGGCGCCACCGTGAATCAGGAGAACCGGTTTCGTGTGCATTGCGTGTTAAGTTTACGGGACAAAACCAACGCGGCAATGTTGAATTCAAGCGAAACCGAGGAACGCTTTTCTTCCTCAGGCAAAGGATTCGGGTTCAACTGAGGGTGACCACCCGGCGGGACCCGTCTCCCAGCGATTCCAAATCAATTTCGGGTCTCCGACAGCCTGTACCAGGAAGGCATGTTCGAGCATCAATGGACGCGCGAAACGGCGCAGGAAAAAGGCTGACAGGGAATATCGCAACGTAACCAGATCCAGAAAGTACTCCGTACTCTGAGAGTACTTCATGGTATGAGACGTGCCGCCGACAAAGTACAGCCGCTTGCACCCTCGTCCAACTTCATGTTCCAGGAGATGCGAGCGCATTAGAGTGCTCAGCGAGTAGTCCGTCAAACCGGTACGGTTCATCTGCCATTCGACGATTGTGCGCTCGTGATTCCGCCGTCCGCCGATCAGGCTCAACCACTCACCATTGGCAGCTTTGATGCCCAGGAAGAGATAGTCCGGAAGGAGCTTCATCGCCTCATAGCGCCACACGGTCATCTCGTCGGATTCAGGATGAGTCGATGCGCGGTTAAAGGCCACGAACTCTTCCTTGCTCATGACCGGATTCACGACAAATGTGTACCCAAGATCGTGCGCGGCATGACGGCGCGACGCTCGCAGATTGCGGCGCGTATGTTTTCCCAGTCCGGACAATGTCTCCTCGTAAGTATCCGCAAGCGGAATGTGTCCATTCATCATCCGTACACTCGCGGCCCATCGCCATCGAGAGCTGTCCTTCGCGTTGCTGACGCAATGCAACTCGGGTACTGGAAGATCGACGGGACAGGTCAGTTGAACGACCAGAGCTCCTCGTTCCAGCAAAGCGTGGCAGGCGCAACAACCCATTTGTGCACGGAACGGTTGCGGTCCAACCAGTGTTCTATCTCCTGCGTGATAGTCCGCCGCGAAGATCCTGCAGCCGATCCCCGCCAACTGGTACTGATACAGCAGAACAGCGCCCACTATCTTGCTGTCAGTCGATGACGCTTTGCCATGAGCACCGGAATAGAAAAGAACGAGACAGGGTATCTTCCTGGCAAACTTTGGTCTGCGGAGGAAATATTCCAGATGATCGAGGGCCCCAGGTTGACCACAGCGCGTACTTAAGTCGGTTAGCTCGCCCTGTAAGCGCAGGACTGCCTCGGTGCCGTGGACGATTTGAATATTCCAATCGGCGATGACGGTCGGCTCAGTGAGAGGCCTCTGACTGATTGGTGCAAGCATTCGGAACTTATCCCAAATTCGATTAAGTTAGGCATCAATTAAGCAGCCGGAGACCGCCACCTTCTTATAACTACGCTTCGGATATGGGCCCTTGGATCTACCAGAAATAGATCGCAAACAACGAGTGCCGTGCATTCGAAGCGAGGGGCTCCGGGAACTTGTTCCCATTCGCTTGCAATACCGTCACGCTACCGGAAGAGTTGAACGCACTTTATCCCGTGTCCTGGTCATGGGCGAACATCTCTGGAAGCTGATGGTTGCATTATCTATCATTCCGGCAGAAAGTAGAGCATCAATTCGTCGACAAACTAAAAGAGCGCAATACTTAGGCCCGGCTAGACGGTTGCAGCTTACGACGTTCCGTCTCCAGGTATGTGTATCGGATGCGGTGGATTACCGTGAGGGTTGCAAACAGAGCCAGTACCCACAGTGCCGGAGCCATGACGCCCCAGCGGTTACACAAAGCGCCAAGAATCACACAGACAATGCGCTCTGGCCGCTCCATAAATCCCACCTTGCAGGTCCCTATGAGCGCCTCGGCCCGGGCGCGCGTGTAGCTGACCATGACACAGGCCGTCATCACAAACGCAACCAGCCCGACGTAAAAAAGACGATTGCCGCGCGCATAAAAAATCAGCAGCCCGAAGAATATCGCCACGTCTGAGTACCGATCCATCACTGAGTCGAAGAACGCGCCAAAGACCGACACCTGGTTGGTCTTCCGAGCCACTCGTCCATCCACCATATCGAAGACACCGGCTCCGATAATGATCAGCCCCGCATAGATAAACATCCGGTTAGCGTTGTTTGCCCGCGCAAATCCGAAAAAACAAGCGGCGATGATGTTGATCACCAGCCCGATAAACGTGAGCATGTTCGGAGAAATACGGGTCAGCGCGAGCCCGTTGACGATCTTCTGCAGCAACCAGCCGCTGCCCTTGCCGAATGCGCTTGTCCAGGTCAAAAAACATTCCTCCGGGGATAAAACCCCGTGTCTACCGCTTCCTTGATAACACGTCCAGAATCGTGCCGCTGAATTTACTCCGCGGCGTCATGAATGGTGAGCAGCTTCAGAATCTCAAGCTCCCGCTTGCCGTTGGGTGTGATCACCGTAGCGGTTTCGCCCACTTGTTTTCCCAGCAGCGCGCGGCCAATCGGCGAGGTCGTCGAAATCAAACCCTTCGCCACATCGGACTCTTCGCTCGTCACCAACTGGTATTGGATTTCCTCGTCCTTATTCGAATCGAAGACCGTTACCCGCGAGCCGAAACCCACCTTGTCGTTGGGAATATTGACCAGGTTCACCATGGCCAGCTCACCCATCCGCTTCTTTAACTGTCCCAGGCGGGCGTTAACGAAGACCTGGCGCTGTTTGGCCATGTGATACTCGGCATTTTCGCTCAGGTCACCCAGAGCGACCGCCTTCTTGATCTCTGCCGGCAGTTCGGTCGTCAGCTCGTGTTCCAGCAACTTGATCTCTTCTGCGAGCCTTTTCTTTACTTCTTCTGGCATTGGGGCCTTCCGGACAATACTTGTCGTGCGCGCGGCTGCTCCCGCGCGGCAACGCGTTGGGGTGAAAATACGATTATACGATGGCTGGACGCCGGAAACCGTCGCCCCGCGGTGCCCCACCTTTGCCGCAACCCTTACGATCGGCTCCGCTGATTGGCCCGAGCTTCCAGAAAGGACTGCAGAATCAATACTGCAGCCACCTGGTCGATGATTCCCTTGCGCCCCATGGCAGCCCGCCCGGCATCGTCGAGATGCCGATGCGCCTGTGTGGTGGTCAACCGCTCGTCCCAAAGATGTACTGTGATTCCAAACTCCGTGCGGAGTTCCCCCGCGAACGCCTGCGCCTTGGCCGCCTGCGGGCTTTGATCTCCCGACATATACAGCGGATTCCCTACGACCGCCTCCGTCACCCCATGCTTCCGCAGCACCCTCGCCACCGATTTCAGGTCCGCCTTTCGCCCCGCACGGTGCAGGGTAAACAGCGGTTGGGCCGTGTACCCCAGCGGGTCCGAGATCGCCAGTCCAATCCGCCGGTCGCCCACATCAAAGGCCAGAATCCGCGGCACAAGGGTACCGTCGCCTTGTCTCGGCTCCGCAGCCTTCGGGTCAGACACATCGCGCTTAGAGGAGTCGTGCATTATGGTCTTGAGTGTAACGGGCGCACCGTAAAATAGTCGGGACGAAGTGAATCGATCACCAGCCAACACGGTATCCACGATTCAAAGACCCAAGCTGGAGGCGCAGCTTTGAAGTTCTTCCTGACCCTGTTATTCCTACTCCTTCTCGTCGTAGCAGGCATCGCCTACGTGATCTACGCCCCCTACGGTCCATCTGCCGAAACCTTCGTCGATGTTGCACCCGGCACCGGAGCCGCGGCTATCGCCACCCAGATGGAAAAAGCGGGCATCATCCGCAGCCACTATGGTTTCGATCTACTTCGCCTCAAGAGACCTGGCACCCTGAAAGCAGGCGAGTACCGCTTCGATCACCCAGTCCCCATGCCCGAGGTCTACGCCCGCCTCATCCAGGGTGACGTCTACACCCAGGCTCTTACTATCCCCGAGGGTTACAACATCTTCGACATCGCCGCCGCGGCTGAATCAGCCGGCTTTGGTAAGCGTGACGATTTTCTCGCGGCCGAGCGCAAGCACACCGAACTCATTGCCGACTTGCTTCCCCCGGGCGCCCATCCCGACTCGCTCGAAGGCTACCTGTTTCCTGATACTTACCGCTTCTCTCGTCACACTACCCCACTCCACATCCTCACCGCTATGGTCCACCGCTTTCGCCAGGCCAGCACGCAACTGGGCATCGACAGAGCCAATATGGCTCAAACCGTCACAATGGCCTCGGTGATCGAAAAGGAGGTTGCCCAAGATGCGGAACGACCCCTAGTAGCCGGCGTCTTCGCCAACCGCCTTGCAAAGTCCATACCTCTGGCTACAGACCCGACTGTGATCTATGCCGCCCTGCTCGACAACCGCTGGCGAGGCACCATCTATGCCTCCGATCTGCAGTCGTTCTCGCCATATAACACGTACAAGCATATAGGCTTGCCGCCCGGACCCATCTCCAATCCCGGCATCGCGTCCTTACGTGCCGCGATGCACCCGGCACAGACGGACTATCTGTATTTCGTCAGCGACGCGGCGGGCCATACGCGCTTTTCCGTCGGCCTCAAAGAACATGCTGAGCAGGTACAGGCCTATCGTCAGGCCCAGAACCGCTGACTTCGGCGCCATGGTTCTTGAGCAACCATGGTCTATTTTGGCTCGAACTCTGCGAAACGTTGCGGAAGCGCGTCACATCCAACACATATATAGAAACCATTGGCTGTTGGTTACCCGGAGTATGCCAAATCCGGCACTCCAGGCCAGGATAGATATACTTGAAGTTTGTGCTAATGAGGATAAGACAAGCGTTAGCGGTGGGGTTGGTGGGGCTGGCTCCGGCGCTGACCGGGTGCCTGACGCACATCCGTTCTGTCCCCAAAACGCGGCCGGCAGAGGTCGTGATGAGTGCGACACTCGACCAGCTCCTGAGGCAGGTTGATACGCGGTTCAACGAGACTCAAAGCCTCAATGCCACGGTCGAGATCGTTGCCTCTGAGGGTGGCGCGCGGCAGGGTCAGATCAAAGAGTTTACAAGTCTTAGCGGGTATATTTTCCTGCGCAAACCGGAGGATCTGCGGGTTCTGCTCAGGGTGCCGGTTCTGGGCTCGCAGGCGCTGGACATGGTGAGCGACGGCAAGACGTGGAAGCTGTGGAGTCCACCGAAGCATCTTGCTATGACCGGCACGAGCGAAGTGGCTGATAATTCGCAGCATGGTCTGGAAAGTCTGCGGCCTAAGATTATTTTTGACTCGCTGGTGGTGCGGGGGTTGGGACCGAACCAAGTCGTTGTTCTGACGCAGGATTCGCGGGTTTTGCCGGATCCGAAGGATAAGAAACAACTGGTCGAGGAGCCGGATTATGAGCTCTCGATTCTAGAGCCGCCGCAGGGGAATACGGCTCATACGCTGCGGGTGATTCATATTGGGCGGTCGACTCTGCTGCCTTACCAGCAGGATATTTATGGTCCGGACGGGAACATCGTAACTCGTGCTTACTACAGCAATTACCAGTACTTCGGGGATATTCCGTTTCCGCTGAAGATCGAGATCAAACGTCCGCAGGATCAATATGGCCTGGCCATTACGTTCACTAAGGTGGCTCTGAATCAGAGGCTGGAGGACGACCAGTTCGAGCTGAAGTTCCCTGAAGGCGTCACCGTCAAGACGATGAAATAGGTGTGTTTTTCGGGTTCTGTTTGCAGGTTTTTTTCTGCGAAGGGAATTGGTGTTTTTGCAGGGATTTTGAGGAAAATGGGTGGTTTGTGGTGGTATTTCGCTGGTTAGAACGTGGTGGAATGCGTGGTAAACGTGGTGTCTTGTCGGACACTTTTCGGCGCTGAAAAATCTGCCACTTTTTCAGACTTTATTTTTCAACCGGGGTTCGCCAGGAGGCCCTGAGGGTGTTGATGCCGGGACAAATTCCTTCGGCGGCTAAAGCCGCATTCCGAAAAGGTATTTATGGCGCGGCTGAAGCCGCGCCCCTTCAAAACGATGACTTTTCAGCAGCCTGTAAAGCCGCGCCCTTTCAAAACGACGGCTCCCTTAGAACTTCACGCTTGCCCCGAGCCAGAGGGTTCGGTTGCCGGGGTCAGGGCCGAAGAAGCCGCCCGGTTGAGCCGTGCCGGTAACCGCACCGAAGCCGGTGTCACCTGAGGTGGAGGTGGTTGGCGGATTTCCCGTCGTACACAAAAATGGGTTCGGACCGGTTGCGAGGGCCGGGCATGAGGCGTTCGGGTTGGCGAAGTGGGGGGTGTTGGTCAAGCTGAAGGCGTCGGCCCGAAGCTGCAGCGTGGCCCACTCCTTGATTGGGATTTCACGGATCACGCTCAGGTTCAGACTAAAGTATTTCGGACCGATGAATTGATTGCGGCCGGTGTTTCCATAATGAGCGGTCGCCGCGCTGGTAATCACAGGTGCGGCAAAGGCACTTGGGTCGAAGTAGTGGCAGCTCAGGTTGTCGTGGGTGCAGGTTTGGCCGGTGCGCAGCGGCCGCCCGTTAATCTTGTGATAGGTGCTGACGAGGTCGGCGGTTTGCCCAGAGCCATTGGCGTTCAGACTACCTCCGGCGCTCACGGTAAATGGCGAACCGCTCAGGATGCTTATCAGCGGGTTGATCGTCCAGCCGCCGAGAAGCGCGCCGCCCACACCCGTGGTCACCCAGCGTTGTCCCTTCCCGAATGGCGATTCCATCACGCCATAGAGCACGATGTTCTGGCCACGGTTGTAACTGGCCAGTCCCCGATTCTTCTCCCAATAGGCCGGGTACGGGAACGAAAGCGAGCTGAGATCTTCGTTGTCCTCGTAGTTGATTGCCTTCGACCAGGTGTAGATAAAGCCGGCATTGGAGCCGTTCGCCCAACGGTGCTTGACCGTGGTCTGCAATGA
>Ga0070713_100003294_pt1 | contig 10641 bp, 6 predicted proteins | sample LARL82metaG_FD_65465 | JGI IMG/M metagenome (GOLD analysis project Ga0070713, IMG submission 65465) | Corn, switchgrass and miscanthus rhizosphere microbial communities from Kellogg Biological Station, Michigan, USA - LAR L8-2 metaG | ecosystem: Host-associated > Plants > Roots > Rhizosphere ... | reverse complement strand
GGTGCCACACCGGCGGTCCCGATCCCGTTGATCGGGGAGGCCGCCTCGCTGGCGGTGTGCGTGCCGTGCCCGTCCAAGTCCTGCACCGCGGCCTTGTTGGAGCAGTCCCCGTTGGCCACCTCGGCCGGATCGGCGTTCGGGTTCGCCGAGGTGATGAATGAGCACGACAGGCCGACGTCAAGGTTCGGCGCGATGTCGGGGTGGCCTAGGTCGATCCCGGTGTCCATGACGCCAATCGTGGCCCCGGCGCCCCGGTTCACCGCGTACGACTGGCCAGGTGATGCCTTGATGATGCGGTCGTCCCATTCACACGCCGACAGCGGTTCGGGTCCGATGTCGACCGGCACCTGGTAGAAGTCCCTGCAGTTCTCCGCCTGGACCGCGGCAGGCACGTAAGTCACCGACACCAGGTCCTTCCGGCCCAGATGCCACGACGCGTCGTTCGCTGCGGCATCAACCGCGCCGGAACGGCGGATGGTTGCCAGGAACGACGGGTTCTCCGACGACACCTGGCCGATCCCGAGCTTGTTGACTTCCAGAACCCGGCCCCCCGCCTGTTGGACGGCCGCAAGGCCCGCCTTCTGGTTCCCCTTCAGCACGACCACGTAGGTCTGGGCCGTCGACCCGGTGCTCGCACCGGCCATGGCGGCCATTCCCATATCTGCAAGCAGCAGTGGCACAATGGCAGCAACAGGGATGGCGAACGCCCGTGTCCGGATCCTCATATCTGTCCCCCATCAAGCAGAGCCCGGCGGCGGAGGCCGGAATAATAAGGGTCCAATTCTTACAGCCTGCCTGCCGCCACTCAACGTTTCGCCCACGCCGCGCAGCCGGACAGGCCAGTCTTCATGCCACCGTCAAACCCTCTCCATGCCGCCTCCATACGGTGTGACGCCTGTGGCCTGCGGTGTCAACGACGCGCGGCCATGCGACGGCGCAAGCGCTGGCCATGGCAGCGCTCTAACCCGGCACCGGTCAGCAAGACGGGGGCGAAAGGGCTGAGATCTTCCCTCCGGTCCGGAAACCCTGGCCTGCATGCCGCCAGGGCAATCATGGCCATTCTCTTGACTGCGCGGCCGGGAAGAAGTTACCAGCACCATAACGTCTGATCTGCGCGCCCTTGGACACACGGCCGCTATAACAATCCGCCGCTCGGAGTCGGCGTTATGCGTTTAAGTGACTGCTGCGATGTTTCGCCGATGTATGCGGAGATGCTCGCAGGCAGGTTAGGCGCGGCGGCTGGGGTGGCGCCAGGCTGCGAGGACCTGATCGATGGCAGGCTGTACCCGGTCGCGGGCAGCGTCGCGGGGCAAACCCTGCTCCATACCGCGCACACACGGCCTGCATACCGGCTGCTTGGGGCCGGGATTTTCTAGAGGACGAGAAACGGCCGCCTGCGCGATGGGCGGCGCTGTACACGGGGTAGCAGGCGGTGCCCGCTCGCGATGGCTGGTCCGCGGCTTCCGTGTCGGTGGTGGCCCGAAGCGGTGGCGGCGACACTGGAGCTGGCCTGATGTCGGGTGGCGATGGACTGAGCAGTACGGCGGAGCGGGTCGCGCTGCGCGGCGGGCTACCTGAGGCCGGCCCGTTCGGAGGGCCGCTTCACCGTCGTTCTGAGGCTCCCGCTCGATCCCGATCTCCTGGCGGAGCGGGCGTAATGCCCGCAGGGCCGCCGATTCGCGTGCTGGTGGCGGACAGCCAGAAGCTGATCCGCGAAGGGCTGTCCGCGCTACTGGGGTCGCTGCCCGAGATTGAGGTGGTGGGCACGGCGATCGATGGCGACGACGCGATCCGGCAAGCACTGGCGCTGGCGCCCGACGTCGTCCTGATGGACCTCTACATGCCCAACTGCGGCGGGCCCGAAGCGACCCGCCGGCTCACCGGAGGGCAGTCAGGCACCTGCGTCGTTGTCCTGACCAGCTCCTCCGACGAAGCGACGGTGATGGCCGCACTGCGGGCAGGTGCACGCGGCTATCTCACCAAGGACGCCGGGGCAGCGGAGATCCTCCAGGCGGTCTCAGCGGTTTCTGGCGGCGGGGCCCACCTCGATCCGTCCATTCAACGCAGCCTGGTCGACGCCGCAGCCCGCGGGGATCCGCTAGGCCTGACTGAAAACAGCGATGACCAACCCCAGCGAGCGCCACAAGGGCTCACTCCGCGCGAAGTCGAGGTGCTTACCGAGGTCGCCTCGGGCCTATCCAACGCGCAGATTGCGGAGCGGTTGTGCGTCTCCACCACGACCATCAAGGCGCATATCAAACACCTCCTGGCGAAGACAGGGATGCGTGATCGGGCTCAACTGGTCGTCTACGCGTTCCGGCTGGGCCTGGTTCGCTGACTTCGGCCGGCCCACTACCGCTGGCAGCAGGCGACCGGCGCGGTGGTCCGGTAGACCTTGCTGATCCGGTACGCGCGGCGCTCCATGGCCAGGACCTCTGACCGGACCTCACCCAGTTCAGAGCGGCTGAGGCGGCGCACCGCGTGCAGGCCGAGGAATTCCCGTGAGTCTCCGCCATGCGCACCAACACGGACCAGGCCAACTCCTGGGGCGTAATACTTGATCTGCAGACCACCGCGGCGGTCGCCCGGGCTCCACTCGTTTACCACCAGGACCCGCCGGTAGCACCTGCTTGGCACGCAGGTCGCCTCGCCTACCCGCTTGATCCGGGCGACGTCGTAGAAGTCGATGGCCGGTATCCGCCCTGCCACGTACTGATCGCCCTCTCTGGGCTGCGCCAGCATGTGGCGGCCACCGTAGGCTCCACTCGCCCCCCTGATCCAGGTGCTCGGCGCGCCGGCGAACTTGCCATTCTCGTATTCCTCCGGGTATTCGCCGAAGTTCCACACGCTGCCGCGGTCATCTTGCGCGAAGAACGCGAGTTCCTGTTCCTGCAGTTCCCCGCGGAGGAAGTCGCGGTCCCAGACGACCACGGTCCGCACGCCGTTGACCATCTTGGTGGCGTCGGTGACCGTGAAGACGACACTGTGCGGATTGGATTCACCGCCCTCAACGATCTTGCCCCGGTACTCGAACTGGGTTCCCGGCTGTAGCGGGAACATACGGTTGTCCACGTCCGTCGGCGCGGAGAACCGGGGTGCAGACCCGGCCGCTGTCACCTCTGGCCCCTGGCTGGCCGTCCCCGTCCGGCCGGCCACGCTGCCCGGCCCCCCGCACGCCGCGAGCGCTGCTACTCCGAGGGTGCCGATAACCGCAAGTGCCCGGAGGTGCCGTGCACTCAACATCACGACTCCCTTCGCAGTGAAACCGGCCCGGCTCGGCCGGGCGGGCGGCAGAGCGGGGCGGCCATCCGCGGGCATCTCATGCCACCGCGGTCCGCGCCTCCCCGCCTCGCCGGCCCCGGCCGAAACGCAGGTACAAGGACGGGAGCACAAACAGGTTGAGCAGCGTGGAGGTGACCAGCCCACCAATCACCACGACCGCCAGCGGGTGCTCGATCTCGTGGCCCGGCCGCGCGCCCAGGACGACCAGCGGCACCAGGGCCAGGCCCGTCGCCAGCGAAGTCATCAGGATCGGCGACAGCCGCTCGCGGGCCCCACGGAGCACAAGCACCGGCCCGAACTCCATCCCTTCCTGCTCCTCGAGGTGCTGCCAGTGATTGATGAGCAGGATGCCGTTGCGCGCGGCGATGCCGAACACCGTAAAAAGGCCGACGAGTGAGCCGAGGGTCAGGATCCCGCCACCGATCCAGGCGGCGAGGACGCCGCCGACCAGTGCCATCGGCAAGGTTAGGAACGTGAGCACGGCCAGCCGCCACCTGCGGAACGACGCCTGCAGCAAGAGCAGAACCAGCACACCTGCGATCAGTGACGACTGCAGCAGCCGGCTTTGCGCCGTTTGCCGCTCGGTGTACTCACCCAGGAGCTCGACGTGGTACCCGCGGTCCAGGTGCACCGCGGCGAGCTTCTGCTTGACGTCGTTCACCACCGCGCCCAGGTCCCGGCCGGATACGTTCGCGCCCACGTCCAGGTACCGTGAGGTGCCCTGCCGTTCGATCGAGTTCGGATTGGGCTGCAATGACACGTCCGCGATGGTGTCGAGCCGCACCCGGCCCCCGGACGGGGTATCGATTGGCAGGTTCTGCACGTCGGAAAAGCTGTGCCGGTCCGACTCACGGCTCCAGACAACGACGTCGTAAGCCTTGCCGGCCCGGAAGATGTCGCCGACCTCCTCGCCCGCCACCAGCGTGGCGGCCATGCGGCGTACGTCGCCGGGCTTGAGGCCGTGCTGCTCCGCGCTGGCGAGGTTGACTTTCACGTTCACCTGCGGGATGTCGCTGGAGATGTCCCGGTGCTCGTCCACGATGCCCGGTATCTTGGCAATCTGCGCGAGGATCTGATCCGATTTCGCCCGCAATGTCGCTAGATCATCACCGAACGTGCGCACGATGATGGCCTCTTTGCCACCGGTCAGCACCTCGTTGATCCGCTCGTCGAGATAAGTCTGGACGTCGCGGTACAGGCCGGGATAAGCGCCGACGGTCGTGCGGATCCGGTCCAGCGCGGTGTCGTAGTCGGCGCGTGGCGAGAGACTCACCCAAAGCTCGCCGAAGTTGACGCCGTGTACCTCATCACCCTGGAACGCCTGGCCGATATGGGCGCCCACGCTCTGCACTCCCGGGATGGCGCGCAGTTCCCGGCTGACCTTGGTCGTGGTTCGTGCCATCTCGGCGCTCGAGGTACCCGGCGCGGCGACCCAGTGCGCCAGGAAGTCGCGCTCCTTGAAATCGGGGAACAACGACTGGCCGAGCTGGGGGTACACGACGACGCCGGCGACTGTCACCAGGCCGAACGTTACGTAGGCAGCCGCCGGGCGGACGATGACCCGGGACAGTCCCGTGGTGTAGGCCCGCTGCAGCCAGCCAACGACCGGGGACTTGCGGCGCTCGATCACCGCGCCGCGCAACAGCACCAGGCTCAGCGCCGGGGTCACCGTGAGCGCCACCACCAGCGAGGCGACGATCGCGAGGGTGTACGACAACATCAGCGGCTGGAAGAACGCTCCCGTCAGCCCGGTCAGCAGGAAGACCGGAAGTGCCGCCGCCACGATGATGAGCGTGGCGTAGACGATCGGGCTCCTGACCTCCAGGCACGCGCTGAGTATTACCGACGCTGTCGACCGCTTGCCGCCGGCTAGTCGTTCCTCCCGCAAGCGTCTCGTGATGTTCTCGACATCGATGATCGCGTCGTCTACCACGGCCCCGAGCGCGATCACCAGGCCTGCCAGGGTCATGGTGTTGATGGTCGTGCCGCGCCAGTAGAGCACGAGCATCGCGGCCACCAGCGAAAGCGGGATCGTCAGCAAGCTGACCAGCGCAACGCGCCATTCGAACAAGAACAGCGCGAGAATGACCACGACCAGAATGAAGCCAAGCACCAGTGCCTGGGTCAGGTTGGAAATAGCCTGCTTGATGAAGTGGGCCTGCTGGAACACCTTCGTGTCGAAAGTGATTCCCTGCAGCCCTGGCTGGAGTTCCTGGATCGCCCGCTCGACGTCGGCCGTCAGCTGCATGGTGTTCGCCCACGGGAGCTTCTCGACTATCAGCATCAGTCCGGGCCCGCCGCCGATGATCGCGTCGCCGATGAGCGGCTGGTGCCTTTCGGCGACCGTCGCGACGTCGCCGATCCGCACGGTCTTGCCCGCCGTCCTGGTGACCGGAGACTGCGCCAGGTCCCCAGGGGTCACCACGGGCAGGACGTTTCGTATGCCGATCCGCTGGTTCGGGGTATCGATGAAGCCTGCGGTGCCGATCACCGATCCGCTGGAAAATCTCAGCAGTCCCGAGTCGACCGCCTCGCTGGTCGCATCCATCAGCTGGTTCAGCGAGACCCCTGCCGTCCGCATCCTCGGCGGGTCGGCCAGCACCGCCATCATCTGGAGCCGCTCGTTCCAGATGGCCACGTTGGCGACACCGGGCACCCGCAGCAGCCGGGCGCGGACCGTCCAGTAGGCGGTCATGGACATGTTGGTCAGCGAGTGGTTGCTAGACGTCATGCCGACCTTCATGGCCCGTCCGGTGGCCGCAACCGGGGCCAGAATCACCGGCGGCGCCGCCCACGTTGGCAGGCTTGGCGATGCGGTCGCCAGCCTCTCCTGGACGAGCTGGCGCGCCCTGAGCAGATCGGTGCCGGGCTTGAAGAGGAGCTCGATCTCCGACAACTGCGGTACCGACTTCGACCGCAGGTCGTCCAGGCCCTGGATGCCGCTCATGGATACCTCGAGGGGCACCGTGACGAGCTGTTCGACATCCGAGGTAGACAGGCCGAGGCAAGCCGTCTGGATGATCACGCGCGGCGGGGCGAACTCGGGAAAAACATCGACCTGCTGGTGCGGGAGCGTGGTGATGCCCAGCACCATCATGCCGGCCGCTGCGGCGACGACAAGATAGCGAAACCTCAGGCTGGACCGGATGATCCAGCGCATCAGGCCCCGTGGCTCAGTGTCGCTCATTACTCACTGCCGATGTCGTACTCGGCACCCAGCAACTCGGGCGCACCGACCGTCACCACCGCGGTGTCGACCGCGGGGCCGCTGGTGAGGATCGCGGTGCTGCCGTCAATGACGTGGACGGTGATGGGCTGCCGAACGAAGGTTCGCGCCGCCGTGTTCACGTATGCCCACGTGGACCCGTCGGCGTCGTAAACAACCGCCGAGTAGGGAATCACCTTGCGAGCACCCTGGCCGGGCTGAGTTGCGGTCGCCGTCCGGACCGGCTGGGTCACGATGTCGAGCCGTTGCACGGCCTCTTCCGTCAGCAAGACCTGCTGCACGGAGGAGCCCGCGACCGGCTTGAGGCTCGACTGAGGCTGTGCCTCGCGTGCACTGGCGCCACCGCAGCCAGCCAGGATCAGGGTGACGGCGGTCACGGCACCGATGGCGACGGGTTTCTTAGTAGGCATCGGACGCACTTCCTCCGGATCGCTACAACGGCTCATCAGTCGGGTGCGGGTTCGGCGACGGGCCGGGCATCCCGCTTTGGCCCCGCGGCGGCGGTCGTAGTCAGCAGCGCGGGCAGCACATACCCCTGGACTGCCAGCAGGCTTACCAGCCCGCCGAGCACGGTGACCGCAAGCGGCTGGAGGAGCTCCAGGCCGGCCCCAGCGCCCGCCACGGCCGCTGGCGCCAGCACGGCAGCAGTCAACAGCACCGTCTGGAGCAGTGACACGCTGTGCTCGCGGGCTGCCGCCAGCACCGCGGCGCTGCCCCCGATCGTGCCCTTTTGCTCCTCCTCACGGATCCGGGAGCCGAGCAGCACGGCGCTCCGGATCGCCAGGGCGAAAACGGCGAACAGGCCAGCCAGCGATCCGGTATTCCACACGCCTCCGGCCAGCGGTGCGATGAGGACACCGCCAACCACCGACAGCGGCAGCGAGAGCAGCAGGAGACCGGCCCGCCACCAGCCGGCCACCGCGGCCTGGAGCAGCAGGAATACGCCGACGAGCGCGGTAGCTCCATAGGCCAGGATCCGGGTCACGTCGGCCTGCTCGACGGTGGCATGCCCGAACACCTCGGCGTGGTACTCATAGGGCATCGGCATGGCCGCGAGGCGCGACCTCACCGCGTCGACCGCCGATCCGGGGTCACCGGTGACCTTCGCGGTCACCTCGACATCACGCAGGACGTCATCGTGGGTGATGGCCGTCGGCTCGGGCTGGACCTTGACCGTGGCCACGTCCTTCAATGCCACTTGCCGGCCGGACGGCGTGTCGATCAGCAAGTTCCCCATCCCGGTGAGGTCGCTGCGAGAATCCTCTGCCCCCCAGACCACGACATCGAAGATCTTCGACTGCTCGTAGAGGTTGCCGACGGTCAGGCCCGAGGTAAGCGTCGTCGCTTCCCTGCGGACATCACCCGGCCGCAGCCCGTGCTTCTGCGCCGCGGTAAGCCTGACCTTGATCGCCGCAGTTGGCTGCTGGACGACCGGCCGCATCACGGGGTCTGCCACACCAGGAACCCCGGACAGCATGGTCCGCACCCGCCCCGCCTGCTGCTGCAGGGTGTTCAGGTCAGCGCCGTAGATGCGGACGACAAGATCGTCATCCTGGCCGGACGCCACCTGCGCGATGCGCTCGCCCGGGTAGGTTCCCATGCTGGTCTTGAGACCTGGGTAGCTGTGTATTACCCCGCGGATCGCTTCCGTGGTGCGGTCGTAGTCGGCGGCGTCATCCAGGGTGATCCACATCTCAGCAGAGTTGACGTCTACGAGCTGATCCGAGGTCACCGCGCGCCCGACATGCGAGCCCACGGTCTTGACGCCCGGCACGGTGCGCAGTTCGCTGCTCGCGATGGAGACGATCCGGTTCATCTCCGGCAGCGAGGTGCCCGAGATCGTCTGTACCCGCAGCGTGAGGTTCCGGTCCTGCAATGACGGCAGCACCGACCGGCCGCCGATCTGCGGCACGACGGCAAGAGCGGCCACGGCGAGTACCCCCGCCACGGCCCACGCCAGCACGGGCCGCAGGATCGAAGCCGCGATCCTGCGATCGAAGAGCCGCTTCATCCGGCTGGCCAGCCAACCCTCACGCGCAGCCGCGCTGCCGCGCATCAGCAGCGCAGCCAGTGCGGGGGTCAACGTGAACGCCACGAGCATCGAGGCGAGCACCGCCAGGGAGAACGTCAGCACGAGCGGGCGGCTGAAGGCAGCGGCAAGGGGTCCCATGAACCAGAACGGCAGCGTTGCCACCAGGATCGCGAGGGTGGCGAACATGAGCGGCCGGCGTGTGGTCAAGAATGCCGTCAGCACCGTGGCGCTCACCGGCTCCGGTTCGTCGCGGCGGTCCGCCAGCCTTCGGCGAACGGCGCCGACGTCAGTGACCACATCGTCGATCACCAGCCCAATGGCAGCGGCGAGGCCCAGCAGCGTCAGGGTTGTGAACGTAGCCCCCTGCAGGTACAAGACGTAGGCGGCCAGTGCGAGTGACACCGGCACTACTACGAAGGCAATAAGGGCCGCCCGCCAGGAGGCGAACACCAGGAACATGACGGCAAGCAACAGCGCGAGGCCGATGAGCCCGGCGAACCCGACGTTCCCCAGCGCCGTTTCGATATAAGTCGCTGGCCGGTGGATGTTGGAGTCGATCGTGATTCCCTGAAGGCCCGGCGCCATGTCCGCCAGTGCGTTCTCCACGCCCGCTGTGACCTCGCGCGTATTGGCGCCGGGGAATTTGTCGATCACCAGGAACAGGCTCGGAGCCCCCCGGGCGACGGCGTCGCCGATGAGCGGCTGATGGTCCTCGATGACGGTGGCAACATCGGCGAGCCGGAGGGCATTATTGCCCTCCACCGGGACCTGGGAGAGCTGCCGCGGGGTCGAAATTGGCGAGATGTGCTGGACCTGCAAGCGCTGGTTAGGGGACTCAACAAATCCACCCGTCCCGGGCGTCGATGCTTCAACGAACGTCAACGGCGAGACCCACAGGGCATTGCCCGTAGTCTCGATCACCTGAGTGAGCGAGACATTGTTGGCCCGAAGCTGCCTCGGATCGACCCGGACCTGGAGCTGGCGGTCGCGCTGGCCGTAGATGGATACGTTCGCGACACCGGGAACCCCCATCAGCCGGGGGCGAATCTTCCAGCGAGCCAGGATGGACATGTCCACTTGCGACACATCACGTGACGACAACCCGACCATAGCGATCCGGCTGGCCGAGGCGAGCGGCTGGATCATGATCGGCGGACTGCCCACACTGGGCAGGGCATGCGCCTGGGTCATCCGCTCCTGGACCAGTTGCCGCGCCGTATAGATGTCTGTGCCTTGCTCGAAGGTCAGGTCGATCGCGGACAAGCCCGGCATCGAGGAGGAATGAATCCGATCCAGGAATGGCACGCCGTTGAGCAGGTCCTGCTCAAGCGGAACGGTGATCAGCTGTTCAACCTCGGCTGCGGACAGGCCTAGGGCCTCGGTCTGGATCTGCACCGATGGGGGTGTGAACTCGGGATAAACGTCAACAGGAGCGGACTGGACCTGTGTGATCCCGAAAATCATAAGCCCGACGGCCAGCGCAATGACCAGGCGCCCGAATCTAAGGCTGGAACTAAGGGCCCAGCGCATGTTCCCGCTCCCCCTCCGGCGGCGACGCTGTGCCGTCGCCAAATAGGCGCACGTGGCGGAGATCCCCGGCGTGGCCGCTCGCCTCACAAACTAGGTCCATTGGAAGCTGCGACGGTGAAACGGCCTCGCTAACCATTCGAACATTAAGTTCTCGATGGCAGCTGGTCATCGGCGCACGGGTGGATCTTGGCGTGCTCTGGCCTTCTCCCCAGGGAGACGTGGCGGATTCTGGCCTCCTCCCAGGGTGGAACCTGACGGCCCTGGTCTTCTCCCACGGGAGGCAATGCAGTGCCCAGGAAGTCTGGTCACCGCCTGTCAAGTACGTCGCGTAGCGCGGTCATCCTGCGCTGGGTGGCGCACCTCGGTCCTGATCGAGGGGGACGCGGCTGAAGACATCGCGGCGCTCAAGAACGATGCCCGGAACCACTCACCGAGCCCATCAGGAGGCCCCACTTTCCCGCTTACCCGGACGGGCTGCGCGCGGCCGGAGCGCCGCCGCGACCGTCACCGCCGCCTCCAGCACGACGACCGCGTGCTCGCGGCTCATCGCGCGGCCGTGCACGAGCCAGCG
>Ga0070713_100003292_pt1 | contig 10645 bp, 10 predicted proteins | sample LARL82metaG_FD_65465 | JGI IMG/M metagenome (GOLD analysis project Ga0070713, IMG submission 65465) | Corn, switchgrass and miscanthus rhizosphere microbial communities from Kellogg Biological Station, Michigan, USA - LAR L8-2 metaG | ecosystem: Host-associated > Plants > Roots > Rhizosphere ... | reverse complement strand
TCGTCACGCGCTTCGCTCCCTCGCCGACCGGTCGGCTACATGTCGGCAACATCCGGACTGCGCTGCACAATTACCTGTTCGCGAAGAGGCAGGGCGGGATCTTCCTCCTGCGCATTGACGACACCGACCGCGAGCGATCGACTGAGGAGTTCGACCAGGCGATCCGTGACGATCTCGACTGGATGGGTCTCAGGCCCGACAAGGTCTACCGCCAGTCCGAGCGTTTCGATCTCTACGAGCGCGAATTCCAGCGGCTAAAAGATGCCGGTCGCGTCTACGCGTGCTTCGAAACGCCCGAAGAACTCGAGTTACGGCGTAAAGTCCTGCTCGGGCGCGGCCTTCCACCCGTATACGAGCGCAAGCCCGATGATGCTCCGGTGCCCGAAGCCCGAGCGCCCCACTGGCGTTTCCGCCTCGACCATGATGCCCCGATCCTTTTCCACGACCTGATCAGGGGAGAGCAGCGCTTCGATCCCAAGCTACTGAGCGATCCAGTCGTCCGGCGGGAGGACGGGAGCTGGCTCTATCTGCTTCCAAGCGTGATCGACGATGTCGACCTTGGCGTGACCCACGTCGTTCGGGGCGAGGATCATGTCACGAACAGCGCCGCTCAGATCCAGATGTTCGAGGCGCTTGGTGCCAAACCACCGCAGTTCGCCCACGAGGCGCTGCTGGTCGCGGCGGAAGGCAAGCTGTCGAAGCGTCTCGGCTCTTACGGCGCAGAGCATCTTCGCGGGGAAGGCATCGAGCCGATGGCGATGCTGTCCGTATTGGCGCGGATCGGCACTTCGCAGCCGGTCGAGCCCCTGGCCGATCTCGAAGGGCTTGCAGCCGGCTTTGATTTCTCCACCTTTGGCCGGGCGCCGGCCCACTTCGACCCGCACGAGGTCGAGTTGGTCAATGCCCGGCTGCTCCACAAGCTCGGCTATCTCGCGGTTGCGGATCGGCTGCCGAAGGGTGCGACCGAGGAGGATTGGCTGCTGCTTCGCGGCAATCTTGGGCGAGTTGCCGATTTTTCCGGCTGGTTCGCGGTGCTCCACGGCGACATCGACCCGCCAGAGCTCAGCCACGAGGAACGCTTGCTCGCGAAGGATGCCGCGGGGATCGCCGAGAAACTCGACTGGTCGATCGAGCCATGGCGCTCACTAACCGATGAGCTCAAGCGCACGACGGGAAGGAAGGGGCGCGAGCTGTTCCATCCGCTGCGCCTCGCGTTGACTGGTCTCGAAAGTGGTCCCGAGATGGCAGGCCTTGTTATGCGCATGGGGCGCGAGCGCGCCGTTCGCCGGCTCGAAGCCGCCGCCAAGCGCTGATTTCGTTTTAGCTGTCGCGAAAATTCTTCCTTTCTCGAGGGAATGTTATGATGTAACATACAGCCGTCGAATCGCTTTGGGAGAGGAGGTTCGCAATGTTGGCCTATGCCCAAGGGCGGCCCCTTGTCGGAAAACGCCAGTCCAGCCCGAATGCCATGCTGATCGTCATCGCGATGCACATCGGGACGATCGCCGCCGTGATGAGCGCAAAGATGGAGCTGCCGCAGCGGATCCGCGAGCACATCATCAAGGTGAACTTGATAAGAGATCCTCCACCTCCACCACCCAACGTACTGACACATCCGCAGCAGCATCACCCCACCATGGTCCCGATCAGCGACCCAATTCCAAACGTGCAGTTGCCGCAGCCAAGTCGAATCCCGGTCGATCCAGGTCCCACGGCCGATCCGTGGCCGGTGGCGGGAGCCGGGACGGTGGTTACGCCCGAGATTCCAAGCCCACCTGTCGATGCGCCGGTCAGGCACGATCCCAGGCTTCTGACACCCCCGTCGGAGCTTCGACCGCCCTATCCGCCGTCAAAAATCCTCAGCGAGGAGGAAGGCGTGCTTCGGCTGCGAATCGTGATCAGCGACACGGGGCGAGTGACCGCTGTCGACCCCTTGGGCGCTGCCGATCGCGAGTTCCTCGATGCCGCCCGCCGCTACCTGATCGCGCATTGGCGCTATCAGCCGGCGACCGAGAACGGCCGCGCCGTCGAATCGTCGACCGTGATCACGCTGCGTTTCCAGCTAAACGGCTAAGCCAGAGCCGCGCGCCTCTGGCACTCCAAGGGCGCGCGGCCTACATTTGTGGGATGTCTTGGTTTCCACGGCCATCGAGTCCGGTCGCTGCATTTCGCGATCTTGCTGCCTTCATGCGGCAGCGCAGCCGCGAGCAGGTGATCGGCGCCAGCCTCGCCTTTCTTGTCACTGCGATCATCGTCATCGAGTTCGTGGTCGACGCCAAGATCGGCACGGCCCCGCCGCCGCAAGTCACCTATGTCGAGCTTTATTCGCAGAACCGGACGGACGCGGACATCGTCGCCGACCAGAAAAAGGACATGGCGATGAAGCTCGCCGCCCAAAAAGAACGGCAACGCCAATTCCAGAAGCTCGAGAAACAGCTCGGGATGTAGCCGCCGCTGACCGGCGCTTCATGGACGAGGCGCTACGGCTCGGCAGGGGGGCGCGCGGAAGAAGCGCGCCCAATCCCAACGTTGGATGCGTGATCGTCTCCACCTCGGGTCGAATCATCGCCAAAGGCGCAACTGCTTGCAGCGGTCGGCCGCACGCGGAGGCAATTGCGCTAGACGAAGCGAGTAACCGCTCGAGGGGTGCGACTATCTACGTGACCCTTGAACCCTGCGCCCACGAAAGCCCGCGGGGGCCGGCCTGTACTGAGCTTCTCCTGGCAGCGAAGCCGGCGCGGGTCGTGATCGCGTTGAAGGACCCTGACCCGCGCACCTCAGGCAAGGGCATCGCCCGGCTGCGCCGCGCAGGCATCGAAGTCACTCTCGGCCTTCGCCGGGAAGAGGCGAAGCAGTCCCTAGCCGGCTGGCTGACAAGGCTGAAGCTCGGCCGACCCCGGATCACGCTCAAACTTGCACTGTCGATCGACGGCAAGATCGCATTGCCCTCGGGCGAATCCAGATGGATCACCGGCGAGGACGCACGGCGCCACGTGCATCTTGAGAGGGCGCACAGCGACATGATCCTCGTCGGGCGGGGCACCTTCCTGCATGACCAGCCGAGGCTTGACGTTCGCCTGCCGGGCCTCGAGGAGCGCTCGCCACGACGCGCTCTGCTCAGTCGAGGCGACGCCGTTGAGGGCTGGGAAATCCTTAGAAACCCGCGTGATGTGTATGGACTTCATGACGTCAATGACCTGCTGGTGGAGGGCGGAGCGAGCACTGCAACGGCTTTCCTCACCGAAGATCTCGTCGATCGGATCCTGATCTATCGCGCGCCGATCATCGTCGGCGAAGGCAAGTCGAGCTTCGGCTATGTGGGACTCGATGCGGTAGCCGACGCGCACGGACGCTGGTGCTTGGTCGACGAGGAGCGGCTCGGCGTCGACCGGCTCGAAGTTTACGAGCGGGTTCGGCCGGACTAAGCGCGGCGCAATGTTTACCGGCATTGTCACCGACGTCGGCACTGTGCGGAGCGCCGAGCAGCGCGGCGACCTCCGGCTCGTGGTCGGCACAGCCTACGATCTCGACAGCGTCGAGCTGGGGGCGTCCATTTCGTGCTCGGGAGTTTGCCTGACGGTCGTCGACAAGGGCGATGACTGGTTCGCGGTCGATGTCTCGGGCGAAACCATCTCGCGCAGCGCCTCCGACCATTGGCGCGACGGCGCGCGACTGAACCTCGAGCGTGCGCTGCGCCTCGGCGATGAACTCGGCGGGCATATCGTTACCGGCCATGTTGATGCGATAGCCGAAGTCGTCGGTAGCTCGCCCGAGGGCGATTCGACGCGCCTCGGCATCCGCGTTCCAAAAGAACTCGCCCCGATGATTGCACCCAAGGGATCGATCACCCTCGATGGTGTATCGCTGACCGTCAACGAAGTGCGGGAAGCCGAAGACGGAAGCACCCATTTCACGGTCAATATCATCCCGCACACCGCCCACCACACGACCCTGGGCGAGCTCAAGCCGGGGCAACAGCTCAATGTCGAGGTTGACGTTCTTGCCCGGTACATTGACCGGATGCTGGCGTCGCGCGCACATTAGGAACACAATTGTTCCTCCTTCCTATCACATCGCAGTGTGATATATCGCGGTCATGAGCACGACCCTCATCGAGCGCCTCAACGCGATCATCGGGACCGGCGAGGTCAGTCGCGCCGGTCTTGCACGCGCTGCCGGACTTCACCCCAATTCGCTGCGCAAGCTTGGCCAGCCCGACTGGAATCCGACCGCAGATACGCTTGGCCGCCTTGAGAAACTGATCCACCGCGGCACGACCGACGTCCTTGTCGGCCCCGAGGAAATTATTAACGAGGCGCGCAACGGGCGGATGTTCATCCTCGTCGACGATGAGGATCGCGAAAACGAGGGCGACCTCGTCATCCCGGCCCAGATGGCGACACCGGAAGCTGTCAACTTCATGGCCCGGCACGGCCGCGGCCTTATTTGCCTCGCGCTCACCAAGGATCGCGCGGACCAGCTCGGCCTTGAGCCGATGACCCGCACCAACCGCAGCCGCAACGAGACCGCATTCACCGTTTCGATCGAAGCGAAGGAGGGAATCACTACCGGGATCAGCGCCGCTGACCGTGCCCGCACCATCGCCGTCACCATAGATGCAACTTATGGGCCCGATGCGATCGTCTCCCCCGGCCATGTCTTTCCGCTGATCGCGAGGCCCGGCGGCGTCCTGGTCCGCGCCGGTCATACCGAGGCGGCGGTCGATGTCTCGCGCCTCGCAGGCCTCAACCCAAGCGGAGTCATCTGCGAGATCATGCGCGAGGACGGAACGATGGCCCGCCTCGACGATCTCATGGACTTCGCGAGAATGCACGGTCTCAAGATCGGGACGATCCGCGACCTCATCGCTTACCGGCTCAAGAAGGACCACCTGGTCGAGCGCGTCTCAACTGCGCCGTTCACCGCCCACAGCGGCCTCGCCTGGCAGGCGCAGGTATTCCGCGACAAGGCGAGTGGCGAGGAGCAACTGGTCCTTATCCACGGAATGATCGACCCGTCGCAGCCGGTGCTGGTACGAATGCACAGTCTGGATCTCTTCGCAGACGTCATCGGCGAGACCTGCCCCCGCTCGGGCATGCTCCAGGGCGCCATGCGGATGATCGAGCAGGAAGGCTCAGGAGTCGTCGTGGCGCTTCATGCGGCCGCGCCCGGGTCTCTGTCGCGCTCGATCGATATTCGCGCCGGCAAGGCGGTCGAGGGCGGCGATGCTGTGCGAAGCTATGGGACCGGCGCGCAGATCCTCGCAGCGCTCGGGATCCACGATATGATCCTGCTCTCGAACACTCAGCACCATGCCCCCGTCGGCCTTTCAGGATACGGCCTCGCGATTGTCGAGGAGAGGCCGATCGAGAAGGAGCGGTAGATCGTGTATCAGTTTGACGCGATCAAACGACATTTTTCTGTGATTCAACTTGAAACGAACAGAGACTAACGCGTGTCCACCATCCTCCTCGTCGAGGCGCGATTTTACCCCCACCTCAACGACATGTTGCTTGAAGGTGCACGCAGGGCGGTTGAAGCGGCCGGCCACAAGCACGAAACGCTGACGCTCCCCGGCGCACTCGAAATCCCCGGGGCAATCGCGCTTGCCGCTCGTAGCGGCCGCTTCTGCGCCTTCGTTGGCCTTGGAATCGTGATCCGCGGCGAGACGTATCACTTCGAGGTCGTTTCGAACGAAAGCGCGCGCGGAATCATGGACCTCACGCTTCAGGGCTATGCGATCGGCAACGGCGTGCTGACCGTCGAGAATGAGGAGCAGGCGGTCGCCCGCTGCGATCCTAACCGGCTCGACAAGGGCGGCGCCGCCGCGAAGGCCGCGCTCGCCCTTTACGAGCTGAGGGAGCAATATGCGCCCTAAGCGGCCTCGGCCTGCTCGAGCGTCGGATAATCCACATATCCCTCGGCGCTGCCGGCATAAAAGGTCGAACTGTCGCCCTCGTTGAGCGGGCTTCCGAGCGCGATCCGCTTGACGAGGTCAGGGTTCGAAATGAACAGGCGGCCGATGCTTAAGGCTTCCGCATCTCCGTCATGGACAAGCTTTCGGGCGTCGGCCCAGTTGCTGTCGGCATTGATCACGATCTGACCCGAATAGAGGGCGCGCATCGCTGGGCTGACGGGCGCAGTCGGGATGACTCCGAGCGAGGTTGGCTGGCGGGGCTCGCGAAGTTCGATCCACGGCACCTTGAGGTCCTCGAGCCTCTTCGCCACCGCCTCGAACAGCGGGATCGGATCACCGTCCACGACGCCTTGCGAATAGATATTGGGCGAGAAGCGGATTCCGACCTTGTCCATGCCAATCCTGGAGCCCACGGCCTCAAGCACGTCGGTCATGAAGCGGATCCGGTTCTCGATCGAACCGCCATATCGGTCGGCGCGAAAATTGGCTCCGTCGCGGAGAAATTGATCGACGAGGTAGCCGTTGGCGCCGTGAACCTGGATGCCGTCGAAACCGGCCTCGATCGCGTTTCCGGCCGCAGCGGCATAATCCGCAACGATGCGACGGATGTCGTGTTTGGTAGCAGCACGCGGCTGCGAATAGGGCTTCTTTCCCTCGTACGTGCGCGCGTAATCGGGCGCCGTCAGCGCAGACGACGAGACCGGCTCCATGCCGCTGACGCTCGGATGTACCAGGCGTCCCATGTGCCAGAGTTGCGCGACGATTCGACCGCCGTTGTGGTGCACGGCCCTGGTCACCAGCTTCCAGCCCTCGATCTGGGCCTCGTTCCAAAGACCCGGCGACCCGGGCCAGCCAAGTCCTTCGCGGCTGATCCCGGTTGCTTCGGAAATGATCATTCCAGCGGTCGCGCGCTGCGCGTAATAAGCCGCCATCATTTCGTTAGGCATGGCCTCGCGGCCGGCGCGAGCCCGCGTCAGCGGTGCCATTACGATTCGGTTGGGAAGCTCGATCGAGCCGAGTTTCAGAAGATCGAATAAACCGGCCATGGGATTCCTTGCCTGTTGGCCCCCTCACTTCAGCTGCCGGGGAGATAGTTTTGGATCGAAACCATACAATCGGGTTTTCCTGGCGGCTCCGATAAGGCAGGCTTATCGAAACGGTGACGGTTCCGGCTTTTCTGGCAAGCGGGAAATCCCGTATCGGCCTTCCTCGTGCACCAGTCCGATCATCGCTTCGCTTTCCCCGCCGTCGTGATTGGGAGCTGCGCGCTCGCCTTCGGGCCCTGGCTGGTGCGGTTGTCGGGAGTCGGGCCAGTTGCAGCCGGCGTCTGGCGACTTACGCTCGCACTGCCGTTCCTGTTCGTCATTGCTGCAATGACTGGTCAGCCGATTCACTGGCCGCGACGCAAGCTCCTCGCGCTGATCGCCTTCGCGGCTTTCTTCTTCGCTGCCGACCTCGCCGCCTGGCATGTCGGAATTCATATGACCAAGCTGGCCAACGCGACCCTGTTCGGGAACGTGTCGAGCTTAGCCTTCGCCGGGTGGGGGCTATGGCTCGCTCGGCGGTGGCCTTCGCCGGTGCAGGCGGCGGCCTTGGGCCTCGCCTCCGTCGGTGCGGCCCTGCTGATGGGCAGCAGCCTCGAACTCAGCCCACGCAACTTCACCGGCGACCTGCTCGCGCTGTTCGCGGGCCTACTCTACGCCGGCTATTTGATCGCGGTTCAGCGTGGACGCGGCTCACTGGAGCCGATGCCCCTCCTCTTTCTGTCGAGCGCCTTCGGAGCGGCGATGCTTCTGCCGGTTTCCCTCATCTTCGGAGAGAGGATCGTCCCGCACGATTGGACCTATGTTCTGCTCCTGGCCCTCGGGAGCCAGGTCATAGGCCAGGGCCTTCTGGTCTATGGCCTCGGCCACGTGCCGCCGCTGATCGTCGGCCTTGTGCTGCTGACCCAGCCGGCGATCTCGGCGTTCGTTGGCTGGATCGCTTACGGCGAATCGTTGCGTCCCGTCGACTGGATCGGAGCGATCGTGCTTGCTGCTGCGCTAGTGATCGTCCGCCTTCCCGAGCGGGGCTTGCGCCAGCCGGCCGTCCAGCCCAGTTGAGCCCGCATGGAAAGCCCGAGTCCACTCGAGCGGTTGCGGCGTGAGCTCGCCCTCGCGGTAGGCGAGAACGCCGTTTTCGATGGCTGGACTCGCGGGGCCGTCGATGCTGCCGCGGGGCAACTCGGCCTCGATCCCGTGCAGGCTCGTCTCGCGATGCCCAAGACCCAGTCCGGGATGATCGACGTCTACATTCAGGAAGTCGATCGCGGGCTTCAGGCCCATTTCATCCCCGAGCGGCTCTCAAGCCTGAAGATCCGGGAGAAAATTCGCGCTCTGATCTGGCGCCGGCTCGAGATCATGGGTCCGGCGCGCGAGGCCGTTCGCCGTGCGCTCGCGATCCTCGCAATGCCCCAGAATGTGCCTCTTGCGCTGCGAATCGGCTGGCGCAGCGCGGATCTCATGTGGCGCATTGCCGGTGACACCAGCACGGATTTCAATCACTACACCAAACGCGTGACACTAGGCGCGGTTTATGCGTCGACGCTTCTCGTCTGGCTCGATGACCAGAGCGAAGGCTGGAGCGACACCGCCGCCTTCCTCGACCGGCGAATCGACGACGTCATGAGGTTCGAGAGGTTCAAGGCGGACTGGCGCGGATCGACGGACCATCTCAGCCTGTCGCGCTTTCTCGGGAGGCTTCGATACCCGCCGCGGTGAACGGCGCAGTTGCTCACTTCACAGCGATCATCGTAAATGATAATCAGTCGCAACAATGAACGCGCCCTTCCACCCCGACGCGATCAGCCTCGACCGCTTGACGATCGGGACCAAGGCCCGCGTGTCCTCGGTCGACTGGGCCGCGCTCGACGAGAGCGAAGCGTGCCGCCTGCGTCATTTCGGCTTCGATGAAGGAGTGACTGTTGAGCCGCTCCATCTTGGCCCCTTCGGCCGTGACCCGATCGCGATTCGCGTCGGGCGAATGACCGTTGCGATCCGCCGCAGGCACGCCGGCGCGATTCAAGTTCAGCCGATCCGGTGAACCCCCTCCCGCTTGTCGCCGTCGCCGGCAGTCCCAATGCCGGCAAGAGCGCGCTGTTCAACGCCCTCACCGGCGCTCGGCAGAAGGTCGGCAATTACCCGGGCGTCACGGTTGAACGCCACTCCGGCAGGCTGACGCTCGCCGACGGCCGTCCGGTCGAGATGGTCGACCTTCCCGGCGCGTACAGCCTGGAGCCGGCGAGCCCGGATGAAGCGGTCACGCGTGACGTGCTTCTTGGGAACCAGAAAGGCGAGCGCAAGCCGGATGCGCTCGTGATCGTCGTCGACGCCTCGAACCTCGATAATCACCTGCGATTCTGCCTTCAGCTCATCGAGCTTGGCCACCCGACGATTGTCGCCCTGAACATGGTCGACCTCGCGAAGCGCGATGGGCTTGAACTCGACCCGAAAGTGCTTGAGCGCGAACTCGGTGTGCCAGTGATAGAAACCGTGGCCGTTCGCCGCCGCGGCATCGCGGACCTGCAGTCCGCGCTCGACAACATGTTGTCCGCACCTTTCTGCGGGTTGCACGAGCATGTGAAGAGCGATCTTATTCATCTGCAGCGCCGAGCGCGGGAAATCGCGACGGCGGCGGTGATAAGCGAGACCCCCGTGCGCCGCTGGACCCACCGGCTGGACTCGGTGCTGCTTCATCCGCTCCTGGGACCCATCATTCTCGCGGCGATCATGTTCGTGATGTTCCAGGCGGTGTTTGCCTGGAGCGAAGCGCCCAAGTCCTGGATCGAGGATGGTGTCGCATGGCTGTCGAACGCGGTCAGCGGCGCGCTTCCCGCCGGACTGGTCCGTTCGGCGATCGTCGACGGCGCGATTGCTGGCGTCGGTGCAGTGATCACTTTCCTTCCGCAGATCCTGATCCTGTTCTTCTTCATCCTGCTCCTGGAAGCGACGGGCTACATGGTCCGTGCCGCCTTTCTGATGGACCGGCTGATGCACGGCGTCGGCCTCTCTGGCCGGGCCTTCATCCCGCTTCTCTCGAGCTTCGCCTGCGCGGTGCCCGGGATCATGGCGACGCGAACGATCGATGACCCCAAGGACCGGCTGACCACGATCCTGGTCGCGCCGTTGATGACCTGCTCGGCCCGCCTTCCCGTCTACACGCTCATCATCGCTGCCTTCATTCCGAACGCGCGGCTGGCGTGGGGCGTGGGCTTGCAGGGCGTCGTGATGTTCGGCCTCTACATCACCGGCATCACGGGTGCGTTGCTCGCCGCCTTCGTGCTGCGCCGCGGTGTCCTCAAGGGCAGCGGGGGTGGCTTCATGATGGAGCTTCCCAAATACCAATGGCCACCGCTCAAGGACGTCGCCATCGGAATTCTGACGCGCGCTGAAATTTTCCTCAAACGCGCCGGTACGATCATCCTCGGCACCACGATCATCCTCTGGGCGCTGGCCAGCATTCCGCAGGCCGGGCCTGGGCAGAAGCAGAGTGAAGTCTCAATCGCCGGACACATCGCCAGCGGGATTGAGGCTGTGGTGAAACCCATCGGCTTCAACCACGACATCAGCATGGCCCTGCTCCCGGCGATGGCGGCTCGAGAGGTGGCAGTGAGCGCGATCGCGACGGTCTATTCGATCGATTCGCCTGACGAGAAGGCCGGAGCAACCAAGCTTGCTGACAAGCTTCAGC
>Ga0070713_100003291_pt1 | contig 10645 bp, 7 predicted proteins | sample LARL82metaG_FD_65465 | JGI IMG/M metagenome (GOLD analysis project Ga0070713, IMG submission 65465) | Corn, switchgrass and miscanthus rhizosphere microbial communities from Kellogg Biological Station, Michigan, USA - LAR L8-2 metaG | ecosystem: Host-associated > Plants > Roots > Rhizosphere ... | reverse complement strand
CCTAACGCGGGTTCGAATCCCGCCCTCTCCGCCAAGAATAATTAAGATGTAGTTGCCATGTAGCTACGTTTTTGGTGGCAAATGGCGGCAAATCCGGTTTGACCGAATTCCTGCGTGACTTCCCATCCGGCCTCGGCTCTGACGGGGCGCAACTAGCCCGGCCGAACCTCGTCGGTCGCGCATTTATCCACGTCGATGACGGTGCCTGGCTCGAAGTGACGCAGAAACCTTGTTTCAAAGACGTCGCTCGGCACCGCCCTGCTCAATAAATAACCCTGCATCTCGTCGCAGCCCAGAAGCTGCAGGAGCCTTGACTGCTCCTCGGTCTCAACGCCCTCCGCTACAACCTTCATCTTTAGCGAGTGGGCCAAGCTGATTATCGTAGATACGAGCGCCAGTCCTTCCGGCCCAGCGGTCATATCGTTCACGAACGAGCGGTCAATTTTTAATCTGTCCACCGGCAGTCTCGCCAAGTAGCTGAGTGAGGAGAAGCCGGTGCCAAAGTCATCGATGGCAATCGTTACGCCCATCGCGCGAATCGCTTGCAGGCTGGCGATATTTCGATCGATGTCCCTGATAAAAACGCCTTCGGTAATCTCCAGTTCAAGTCCCGCGGCTGCATCCGCATCGACACCGATGGTGTGCGCTACATCGCCAATGAAATCGCGATTGTGCAGTTGCACCGGTGACACGTTCACGGAGATGCGGACCACGGGAAGGCCTGCGTCGCGCCAGCGCAGGTAGTGTTCAATCGCCTGGCGCTTTGCCCACCGCCCAACGTCATGGATCATCCCGGTTTCTTCGAGTATCGGGATGAACTCGTTTGGCGGAACCATTCTTCCCGTGGCAGGATTGTTCCAACGGATGAGCGCTTCGGCGCCGGTAAGCAGGCCGCTCGCCAAGTTTATTTTAGGCTGATAGTGGAGTACAAATTCTTCCCTAACGAGCGCTTCGCGCAACTGATTTTCCAACTTGAGCCTGGAGGCAACGCGCGCATTCATGCCAGAGGTGTAAAACTTATATCGGTCTCCGCTCGCCTTGGCGTCTCTCAAGGCGGCCTCGGCATTCTTGAACAGGGACTCCACATTCCTCCCGTCTATCGGGAAGATTGCGATTCCAGCCTTGGCGGAGATGCTCAAGTTGGAATCGCGTATTAGGAATTGTGAATCGAAGAGAAGGGCGAAGCGCTGTTCCACTATTCGCGCTAGTTGCTCGTCCGTCTTCAATTCCGGTACGAACACGGCGAAATGATCGGGTCCGACCCGCGCCTGACGGTAGCCATGCTCGGTCGAAGCCGACATGCGTGCAGCTATTTCCCTAAGAACCGCGTCCCCGGCCCGCTCGCCCAACGTATCGTTGATGGCCCTGAATCGTTCGACGTCAAAGATCACGAGACCGAGCCTGTGGCCATGCTCGCGAGCAATGGTCATGCATTGTTGCAAGCGCTCGTGGAACAAATTGCGGTTCGGCAGTCCGGTAAGTTCGTCATAAGTCGCCAGGTAGTCGATCCGGTCGGCGGCAACGGCACGCTCCCGTGCTTCTTCCGTGAGTTGGACATTGGCTTTGCTCAGTTCCTCGGTCCGGTCTGCAATGCGCACCCGCAGTATCTGGTCGTGCGCAACGAGGGCAGCACGGCTGACGGCCAGATCCGCAGCCATCTTGTTGATCGCCAGGCCGAGTCGGCCGATTTCGTCCCGGGAGATCTGTGGGACTCTGGTTTCATAAGCTCCCATCGCAATCCGATCGACCGCGATTTTGAGGTCTTGGAGCGGTCCGGAGATACGTTTGGCGAGGGCAAGCCCCAGCACCGTGACCACGAGCACGACGGCAGCCCCGAGAGCGACGATCAAGTAGAGCTGATCGCGTTCGGCATCAAAAAGACCTGCCCGGATCTGCGTGTATTCGAGAACAATCGCGCCGATGATTGGTCCCGTCGAACCTGTTCTGTGTTGCCGCATTGCGACAACCACTTGATGCGCTCCTTCGGGATGTAAATCATTCGTCTCGATAAAGGTTCGGGGCTGGCCGTCGTTGAGGGTTTTGACAACCTCGTTCCCATGGTCATGAGCAAAAAGTTGACCGACTTCGCCGGGATTCGCGTTGGCAATGCCCTTCCGATTGAGATCGAGGATAACAACGCCGCGCTTGCGCAAGGCGTTCAAATCGGTGATGTAATGCTGAAGAAATACCGGATTGTCGAGTCCGATGTCGATTGCCGAAGAGGCAATCAGTTCGCTTACGTGTTCGGCCTCGATCAGAGCCGCGCGCTCGATCGCGGACTCGTAAATGCCAATGACGACAATCACGAAAACAGCAACAAAACAGGCCACCGCGACGAACGCCAACGCAAGCTTGCGGCGGATATTTAGTTCGGGACTCCCCGGGCGGCCGCCTTCCTGCTGGCTGTCCATCGCAAGACTCTTCATAGCCCCACGATGGCGTGCTTGGATAACCCACGTCTGTACGGTGGGACGCGTTACCTAGTTAGCCACTCCAAAGCACTAAAGCGTGCTTCAGCGACCACGCCATGCATTCATCTTTGCGACAATCCTTATATAACAGCACGTTAGATTGACCAGAAATACTTTTCGGCTCGCCCCGTCCGCGGCGCGGCCATCAGGGCAGCATCCGTTCGACGGGGAATCCATTCCTCGGCGCGGCACCGCGGTTCCCGCGATCGTTGCGTGGCCGTAGCCTTGCAATGATCTTCCAGCATTCGCTGGATGCGCGCCTGACCTTCCGCGAGCGGATCGGCGATGTCTTCCGCATCCATCGATCTGATCGCGTCGGAGCGATGGGCTGGAATCTTGCGTCTGCGCGAAAAAGTTCGCTTCGCCGGCGCGCAGACGGTTGGCGAATGCTATCCACACGAACTGCGCGGCGGGATGGAGCAGCTAGCCCCAGGCCCCTGCGAAGCCCGGTCTCTCGCTCCCGAACCGTCCTACGCCCAAATCAGACGTTGTCTGATGGCGGCGCTTGGCCCGGCAGTCGATAGTAGCGCCACAAACGCGACCAGTGCCTCTTGGTCTTCTTTTTCGCGTACACCAAAGGAAATACGATGGATCACACGACCTCGATCGGCGGCAGTCTCACATCCGGCGCCCGCTCCAATCCGGCCGGCAGCAATTCGCCGAACGCGAATCCTGCGAGTGCCAGACTTGAAGATGCGGCGCAAACGGCGCACCAGGCAACCGACAAGATTGCAGACAAGGCCTCGGCCCAGGTAGACCGTGCCAGCAGCGCGGCGCATCGCGCGGTAGACAGCGCGGCCGGCGCAGCATCTTCCGCCGCGGAATGGGCTTCGGCTATTCCGGAGCAGGCGAAGCAGGTTCAGGCGCAGCTCATCGAAGCCGCGAGCGCATCGATACGCGCGCGTCCAATCGTCACCGCCGCGGGCGCGCTCTTGGTCGGCTATCTGCTCGGTCGTCTCGCGCGGCTATAGCCGGCAACGCATTGCGGACTTCGCTTTCAGTGTGGACGCAAACAGGTCACACCATCGGGTCTTGCCCCGTGGCGAAACGATGATGTGTCCAAAGATCACGCGAATCCTGGCCGCCGGCTCGGTTGCGTGTCTGGCGGCAATGGCGGCCTCGGCCCAGGTCATCGATGCGGGACAATACGCGGACATCGCACCGGCGGGTCGTGGCGTGCCCACGGCTTATGTACTCGATTCCGGCAAAGCAGATGCGCCGGCGTTTTCAATGCCGGCAAACTTGTTGGAGGACGCTCCGCGCGAGGCGCGCGGCAAAGTCGGCATGTGCGCTTACGATCCCCGCGATCGACAGGTCGCCGCGGCATGCCGCCGCCGCTTGGAGATAGCGCAAACGCCATAAAACTGTGAATCAATGCAGTGTGTATCAAGGAAGGCCGGGAGCACGCCAGACTGGCTTTCCACTTCACGGCGCCTCCGGGCGCCGCTTTTTCGACTATCGAAGGAACGGCATGAATCATGGCATCGATCGGCACTGGAATTGCGTCCAGGCCTGGTCCAGGCTCGCATGGAAAATCGCCGAGATGTCGGTCGCATCGGCGGCGGTTATCGGTCATCGGACAAATCAAATCGCAAAAGCGGGTCCGGTGCCCCGTGCTCGCGATCGAACCGAGTTTGCGCGGATGGCCAGCGAGAAGATCGAGGCGAGCATCGAATCGGCCGCTGCCATGGGCGGCCGCGCTACGGCCACGCACATCAACCGTTCCGCACGTGCGTTCGGGCTCATGCTCGAAAGCGGTGCCGCGCTAATGTCGCTCTACGGCAGTCGGAACAGCAGCCAATTCTTTTCGCGGCAGGCAAGTCTGACCAAGACGTTGGCGCGGCTTGGCACGTCCGCCGTCGACCTTTCAAACTCAACGACGAGACTCGCGACGCTCGGGCTCGCCCCGATCCGTTCGCGCGCGGTTGCGAATGCCAAACGCCTTGGCAGGCGCTGAGGGCAGGGAGGTGTTGCGCAACCGGCCGACGCCGCATCTCTATCGGTGCTCCGGCATAATGCCGCATGATCGTCCATGTCGTCGACGGCACCTACGAGCTGTTTCGGCATTTCTACGGCCTGCGCCGTTTCAACAAGGGCAAGGACCGTCCGTACGGCGCGGTCGTCGGCGTGCTGCAGACCGTGCTCCAGATGCTCGAGCAGGGCGCTACGCACATCGGCGTTGCGACCGATCATGTCATCGAGTCGTTTCGCAACGACCTTTGGTCCGACTATAAGACCAGCGAGGGCATCGAGCCGGTCCTTTTCGCGCAATTCCATCCTCTGGAACAAGCGCTCGAAGCGATGGGTATCGAGGTGTGGCCGATGGTCGAGCTCGAAGCCGACGACGCATTGGCGTCGGCGGCGCGCATCGCCGCCAGAAATCCAAGCGTCGAGAAGGTTTGCATCTGGACCGTCGACAAGGATCTCGCGCAATGCGTCGAGGGCGATCGAGTCGTCCAAATCGATCGGCGGGCGAAAAAAATTCTCGACGCCGAGGCGATTCGCCGGAAGTTCGGGGTGACGCCTGACTTGATTCCGGACTTTCTCGCGCTGGTCGGCGATGCGGCGGACGGGTATCCCGGCCTTCCCGGTATCGGCCGAGTGGGCGCTGCAAGGCTTTTGAATCGATACGGCGCGATCGAAAGGTTTCCGCCCGAGTTGCTCGGCAGCCGCCGCGATCAGGCGCTCCTGTTCAAGAACCTTGCGACGCTGAGGACCGATGCCAAACTGTTCCGCAACGTGAGCGAATTGCGCTGGCGGGGACCGACGAGCGCGTTCGCCAAGTGGGCGGAGCGCATCGAAACGCCGAGGCTGCTCGAGCGAGCCCTCAAGGTGCAGTCGGCGTTGTGAGGCCGGCTGGGGGCTAACGTCTCGCCGGTTCGTTCGCGCCGGACGAACGCATTAGCGCGACGCGATCCTCTCGTAGAGCGCCGTGTATTCCCGCGCGGCGGCGTCCCAGCCGAAGTCGCGCGCCATGCCGTTTCGCTGCAGCGCACGCCAGACCGTCGGGTCACGATAGGCGGCAACGCAGCGCGCGATCGCGCCGTGGAGCGCTTCCGAAGTCGGCGCAAAGAATTTGAATCCGGTCGCCGTGCCGGCAGCGAGCGACTGCGGCGTGCAATCGACGACCGAATCGACCAGCCCGCCGGTCGCATGGACGATTGGGGGCGTGCCGTAGCGCTGGCTGTACATCTGGTTCAACCCGCACGGCTCGAACCGGGACGGCATGACGAAGGCGTCGGCGCCTGCTTCGACGAGATGCGCGAGCGCTTCGTCGAAGCCGATGAAGCTCGCCAGGCGCCGCGGCCGAGCGGCGGTAAGCCTGCGCAATTGCTGTTCGAGCGCCTTGTCTCCCGTCGCGACGATCACGATCTGGGCCGGGAGCGCCAGAACGGCGTCCGCGATGTCGAGCAGAAGATCGAGGCCTTTCTGCGGGGTAAGCCGAGTGACTGCGCCCAGCAGCGGAATGTCGTCGCGCGGTTCGAGGCCGAAGAGAAGCTGCAGCGCTTTTTTGTCCGCCGCTTTGCGCTCGAGCGTCATCGCGTCGTAGCGCTCGGGAATCCGCGCATCGTTTGCCGGATCCCACACGGCCGTATCGATACCGTTCAGGATCCCGGTCAGGCTGTCGCGTCGCGCCGCGAGAAGGCCATGCAATCCCATGCCCATCGGCTCGTCCTGGATCTCCCGGGCATAGGTCGGACTGACCGTCGTGATGGCGTTGGCAAAAAAGATGGCGGCCTTGAGAAACGACAAGCGACCGTAGTACTCGACGCCGTCGACCGCGAAGCTCGACGCGGGCAATCCAAGGTCGCCCACCCAATGCGGTGCAAAGTTGCCCTGAAAGGCAAGGTTGTGCAGCGTGATGATGTTTTGGGTCGCGCCGTCGAAGCTCAGCGTGCCGTACGCCGGCGCTAGTCCGACCTGCCAGTCGTTCGCATGAACGAGTTGCGCGCGCCACGCGACGACACTCTTCGGCGAGGCGAGCCGCGCCGCGACGTACGACAGCAGCCCGAAGCGCAGCGGATTGTCCTCCCAATCGACGCCGCCGGCATCCTGGTAGGGACCGCCGTCACGGTCATAGAGTGCGGGGCAATCGATGATCCACGCCGGAACGCCCTGCGGCAGCTCGGCCGCGAGGAGGCGCGCGGCGGGCAGTCGCGCGAAGGGCTCGATGCGTCCCGCATCGCGCGCGTCGGGCAGCGCCGCAAGTACTGACCGGTATCCGGGCAGCAGGACGCGTACGTCGAGTCCGTTGCGGCGAAGCGCGGCCGGGAGCGCGCCAGCGACGTCGCCCAGCCCGCCGGTCTTGACCAGCGGCGCGCATTCGGGCGTTGCGTAGAGTATGCGAAGCGGAGTCAAAGGCGACGTCGAGCTTGTTCGATTGCTGGGCGCACCCCGACGGAAAATGCCGGTTCGACCTTACGCCGGTACCGGGCCCATTCGAATATAGCAGATCAGCAACCGGTCTTCGGCAGCGCCGGGCCGCTTGTATTTTTTGCAATATCGGCGAGCCGCGACACGACGAGCCCGCAGCTTGCATAAACGGGATACGATAAGAGATCGTAAGCGACGAAACATCGAGTCGGCGATGATCATCGGTCAGGACACCGCGCAAATCGGTTATGGCCCCGCCAAGCGGGACCCGCAAGGCTTGCTGATGACGCAACTTGCGCGCGACGCGCTCGCGATCGTGCTTGCGGGAGGGCGCGGCAGCCGGCTCGGACCGCTGACCGACTGGCGCGCCAAGCCAGCCGTCCCCTTCGGCGGCAAATTTCGCATCATCGATTTTTCGCTTTCCAACTGCGTCAATTCGGGCGTGCGCCGCGTCGGCATCTGCACCCAGTACAAGGCACAGAGCCTGATCCGGCACGTGCAGCGCGGATGGAGCTTCCTCGACGGCCGGTTCCGCGAATTTGTCGAGTTGCTGCCGGCTCAGCAGCGCGTCACGACGGACTGGTACAAGGGCACGGCCGACGCGGTCTACCAGAACCTCGATATCCTGCGCCGCCACGCGCCCGAATACGTGCTCATCCTCGCCGGCGATCACGTCTACAAGATGGACTACGCGCGGATGCTGGCCGAGCATGTCGGGCGGTCCGCCGACGTGTCGATCGGCTGCGTCGAAGTTCCGATCGACATCGCGAGCGAGTATGGCGTGATGGCGCTCGACGACGAGTCGCGCGTCGTCGCCTTCGACGAAAAGCCGGCGCAGCCCAAACCGGCGCCTGGACATACCGACATCGCCCTGGCCAGCATGGGGATCTACGTCTTCAACGCTTCGTTCCTGTACGAGCAGCTGATCCGCGATGCCGACGAGCCGCGCTCGGCGCACGACTTCGGCCGGAACGTCATTCCCTACCTAATCGCGCGCGGCTACCGCGTCTTCGCGCATCGGTTTCCCGACTCGTGCGTCAACATGGTCGAGGGCCGCCCGTACTGGCGCGACGTCGGCACGATAGACGCATACTGGGAGGCGAACCTGGATCTGACGCATGTCACGCCCGATCTCAATCTCTATGACGAAGACTGGCCGATCTGGAGCTACCAGGAGCAATTGCCGCCGGCCAAGTTCGTGTTCGAGAGTCCGGACCGGACCGGCGTCGCGTTCGACTCGCTGGTGTCCGGCGGCTGCATCGTCAGCGGATCATCGATCCGGCGCTCGCTGTTGTTCTCCAATGTCCACGTGCACAGCTACTGCACGATCGAGGATTCGGTGGTCCTGCCCGACGTCGAGGTGCATCGCAGCGTGACGCTCAGGAAATGCGTCGTCGACCGGTATTGCGTACTGCCCGCGGGTCTCGAGGTCGGCGTCGATCCGGTCGAGGACCGCCAGCGTTTCTTCGTCACCGAGCGCGGCGTCACCTTGATCACGCCGGAGATGCTCGGCCAGGATATGCACCATCTGCGATAACGCGCTTGGATTCAACCCGGCCCGCCCTCGCAAAAAAATGGGCGGCGAGCATGACGCCCACCGCCCCGGAGGGAAAAGATCGCCTCGTGCGGGCCTAGCGCTCTACCCGTTCGACTTGCATGACGGCACCTGGTCCTGCGGCAGCGGGCTATTTCAACCATCGTTACTTCTCCTCGGCAATTCCCCTTTTCATCTGTTGATCCCCCTTCCGTTTACGCTGACCCGTCGTCGGAATTCGCTTCTGCTTTCGCGCCGAGCAGCGACCGATAATTGTGGCGTTCACCTCTGTTGATCCGTGGGCTATCTTGCGTCCGCCGTGTCTGCCACGGCATTTATATTCCGCGAGCATTCGGACCGTCAAACCCAAACAGCAATCGAGTCAGCCTATCGTCAGCAAATCGTGACGAGCGTCCGCGAGGCAACCGATGAGCCGCGCCGAAGCTCGCGGGCGCGAAGCGTGTTGGCACCGAGGCGATGAATGCGACGCGCAGACTTGGCCGCGGAAAGCCCACGGTCGAGCGCTATCGCTGAAGCGGATCCGCGCACGCGGGAGTGCACTGGTGGGTCAATGCGCGTGCGTCGATCGCCTTCGCTGCGCGTCCGACATCGGTCGGAGCGCAGCTGGAGCCGACTGGTGCAAGTACATGGACGCACCCGTTCCCGGGCTCGCAGGCTAGTCTGCGTCGGACGACGCCTTCGCTCGAAACTCTGCGCGCAAACGATACTCGACGGGCGCAACGCCGTAGCGATTGCGGAACGATCGACTGAAATGCGCCGGACCGCTGAACCCCCAGGAAAAGCCGATCTGGCTGATCGCCTTGCGCCGTGACGCCGTCGCCTCGATCTCCTTGCGCGCGCCTTCGATCCGTTCGACCCAGACCCATTTCATCAACGGCTCGGGCTCACTCGAGAAAAGCTTGTGGATGTAGCGCGTCGACAAACCGACTGCCCGGCTCACCATATCGACGTCGAGCCCTGGATCGCGCAGATGCTCGCGCACAAAACGCCTGATACGTGCCTTGTGAAACAGCTCGAGCCGCGACGGCATCATGCGCAGCGAATCCGGCAGCGCGCTTACGACCGAAGCGAGCAAGCCGATCAGAACATTGGACAGTCCGGACCCCGCGTCCTCGTCCAGGTCGTCGGCATGTCGCGCGACCGAACGGACGATGTCGGCGAGCAGCGCGCCTGCGCCGCGGGTGCAGTCGACATTGAGCGGCAACGCGAGCTCCCAACCCTGGAGCGCTTGACGAACCGCGTCGAGCGGCAGGAGCAGGGCGATGCCGCGTGAAGGTGTAGTAAAGGCGAAGGTGCGCGGACGGTTCGCGCCATACATGCAAATAATCGTCGGATCGAGCTTGCTGGTCACGCCACCTTGCTCGACCCATCCGGCGCCGTCGATGCTGAGCCAAAGAACGAGGCGCTCGCGAGGGGTCGAACCGAGTTTCTGGGCAAGGCGGACTTGATAAGGCTCGACGTCGAACTCGAGGATCGTCAGCGGACCGAGGTTGCGTTGCCTGACGCTGGATCTGAAGCTCGACTCGCCGGGCGCGACGACCTCGGCGTCCATGCCGGCTATTTCCTCGATCCTGCGCCGCCATTCGGTGAAGCGCAGTCCGGTGGAAAACGATTCGCTGTTGAGTTGCATGACCACGTTGCCGTCCTATTATCACAGCTCGTACATCCGGCCGGATCGCACGTCGCGCTTGATCTACGCGCCGATGCAGCGCTGCCGTTCCTGCCTCGCCTTTGCGGCACGCCTGGTGACGTTGCGCCGCCGCGCAGGTCGCGAGCGATCAACCCACGCATCCGCCCCGGCTCGCTGCGGATTTGAGCACTGTATGTCTGTCAGGAATTAAGGTAAAGTAAGAATTAGTGAGCACTTGGTTAAGGTAAAGCTTATGCTTCGCCTGTCGTTCCGCGAGCTCCAGGTGTTTGCGACGGTCGCCCGCCACATGAGCTTCGCGCGGGCGGCCGAGGAGCTGCATCTGTCGCCGCCGGCGGTGTCGATGCAGGTCGCCGGCCTCGAAGCCACGCTCGAAGTGCCGCTGTTCGAGCGCGCCGGCCGACGCATTTCGCTCACGACGGCGGGCGAATATTTCCTGGTGCACGCGCGACGCCTGCTGACCAACCTCAAGGATGCCGAAGACACGATCGCGCGGCTTAGAGGCGTCCAGACCGGCCGGCTTGTCGTCGGCGTCCTGTCGACCGCGAAATATTTCGTGCCGCGGCTGCTCGCCGGATTTCTGCGCGAGCATCCGGG
>Ga0070713_100003289_pt1 | contig 10648 bp, 8 predicted proteins | sample LARL82metaG_FD_65465 | JGI IMG/M metagenome (GOLD analysis project Ga0070713, IMG submission 65465) | Corn, switchgrass and miscanthus rhizosphere microbial communities from Kellogg Biological Station, Michigan, USA - LAR L8-2 metaG | ecosystem: Host-associated > Plants > Roots > Rhizosphere ... | reverse complement strand
TCTGCAGCACGCCGGCGCGGGTCGAACCGATTCCCTTCGCCCAGGCCAGCGCCGTCTTTTTCGCTTTCTTCGAGCGGTCCTGGGCAACGGCGACCAGAGCCGGCATGCCTTTGCCTTCGACATAGAGCCGGCGGACCATGTGGCCGGGGCCTTTGGGCGCGACCATGACCACGTCGATGTCCTTGTGCAGCTTGATCAGCCCGAAGTGCACCGCGAGCCCGTGGGTGAAGACCAGCGTCTTGCCCTTGGCCAGGTTCGGGAGGATGTCGCGCTCATACACGGCGGCCTGGCGCATGTCGGGGAGCCCGATGAGGATCACGTCGGCCCGGCGGACCGCCTCGCCGGTGTCGAGCACCTCGAAGCCGTGCTGCTCGGCCACGGCCCGCGATTTGGACTCCGGATAGAGTCCGATCAGGACGCGGCAGCCGCTGTCCTTCAGGTTGAGGGCGTGCGCGTGGCCTTGGGAGCCGTAGCCGAGAACGGCGAGCGTCTTGTTTTTGAACACGCCGAGATCGGCGTCTTTGTCGGTGTAGACTTTGGCGGGCATGGAGATGAAGGGTTGAAGGGGGCCGGGGGAGCGTCAGCGCTTGAGGGCGAGCCGTCCGGTGCGGGCGAGTTCGAGAATTCCGTACGGCTCGAGCAGTCCGAGGAATGCGTTGACCTTCTCCTCGTTGCCCGTGGCTTCGATGATGAGCGAGTCCTGATTGAGGTTCACGATCTTCGCCCGAAAGATCTCCTTGATCTGGAGCAGTTCAGGCCGGGTTTTCGCGTCGGCCCGGACTTTGACCAGGACCAGTTCGCGGGTGACCGCCTGCCCTTCCTTGAAATCCGTCACGTCGACCACGTTCACAAGCTTGCGGAGCTGCTTCATGCACAGGTCCAGGGACGCCTCGTCGCCTTTCAGGACCATCGTCAACCGGGACAGCGACGGATCGTGGGTGGGGGCGACATTGAGCGAATCGATGTTGAAAGCGCGCCCGGAGACCATGCCGGCCACGCGGGCCAGGACGCCGAACTTGTTTTCGACGAGGACGGAGATCGTATGTCGCATAGGGAAAGCCCTGCGGGGACCGAAGGCCGCGCGGAGCCTGGAAATCAACCAAGGGCGTGGCTCAAAGGGAAGCAGAAACGGCGGCGGCCAGGAGTCGAATGGGTGGGGCGTCAAAAGGCAGAGAGGGCCGGCTTCGAACGAGCCGGCCGGCAGGGTGCGCAGGATGACGTGATCAGCTTTGGCAAACGCTTGGAGCATGACAACCAAGTCGTTTGACCACCGCCCATGGTTTGAACCATTGACCTGACCGGTTCGCGTCCCAAGTTTGTCCACATGCAAGCCTTGGATAATAAAGCGATCGAGGATGCAGAACGTGCGGGCTTTGACCTTAGCCTCGTCGACGCAAGCCTGATGCTAACCCCTGAAGAAAGGGCAACGCAGCACGACCAAGCTCTTGCCCTGGTTCTGGAGTTTGACCGGATACGTCAACAACGCAGTGAAAAGCCTCAGCCATCTGCTCCAACGACTCGCTGAGTCGGGCGTCGATTTCGTGACGGGCGAAGTCAAAAAATTGCTCAATGATAGAGGTGGATTGACAACTTTTTCAGACTGATGGGACTGGAGGTTGTCGTGAAGCCTTTGATCTTTGCCCTCGGTGTCGTGTTCGCTTGGTGCGGCCTGAGGGCGCAGACGTCCAGCTGGACGCCCTCGCCGGGCCATACGCAAATTCCGATATGGCCGGGGGCAGTACCTGATGCGATGCCTGTCACAGGACCGGAGTTCGCAACGATGACGGGGAAGGAGTCCCTGATTGCCGGCAGACCCGTGGTTGTGGTGGGCAACGTCTCGCTGCCTACGATGACGGTCTATTCGCCAAAAGGAAGGAATACGGGTGTTGCGGTTGTCATATTCCCTGGCGGGGGCTATTGGGAACTGGCCATCGATCTTGAAGGCACGGAGGTCTGTGACTGGCTGACGTCAAAGGGGGTCACCTGTGTGCTATTGAAATACCGCGTGCCCGGATCGGGAAAGTACCTGTACTCGGCGCCGAAATCGGGGCCGTATCCGAGGTCACCACAGGCGCTCGAAGATGCGCAGAGGACGCTGGGGTTGGTGCGCTTCCATGCTGCGGAGTGGCGCATTGATCCGCACAAAATTGGAGTTCTTGGATTTTCTGCGGGCGGGCACATGGTGGCTGCGATGAGCACGCATTTTGCGCGTCGTGTGTATCCGGCGGTGGATGCGGCTGACAAGGAAAGCTGCCACCCGGATTTCGCGGTGGCTATTTATCCGGGGCATCTGTCGCTTGCCGACAACAGCTTTGGACTGAATCCGGATATCGATCGCAATATCACCCGCGATACACCCCCTACTTTTTTACTGCAGGATGAAGATGACCACGTGGACCGCGTGGAGGACTCACTGTCTTACTATGCTGCTCTGAAAAAGGCAGGTGTTCCCGTGGAGATGCATCTGTACGCGCAGGGCGGGCATGCTTTCGGGCTGCGGCGAACGAAGTTTCCGGTGACGGCATGGCCTCAGCTGGTGGAGACGTGGCTGGGGACGATTGGAATGGTTTCAGAGTAGGTGCTGATGTTCAGGCCGGCCCCAGGTTACCCGGCTGCGCGCTTAGGTCTCTACCCTGCTATCGAGGTTGAATCACTTGCCCGCCGGCCGGCCTTGCTGAACCCTGATATTCAGGTTGGGCACTTCGATCGATGTTCGATAACTGCCCACCGGTTCGAAGACGATGTGAACGAGTTCGGCCTGATCTATCCACATCCGCGCCTTATCCTCGGTATTTGTGTATTCTGACCTCGGAAGGGAGGCGATTAGGGTTCTCCATCCGAAGGCCCGAGTGGGCACGAAATCCTGAGCAGGATACGTAACGTCGCTCATAAATGCGATCTCTCCGGCGGCGCGGTTCACCAGCACATAGCCCCCGATCCCCCAACGGCCCTGCTCCTGCCGTTCTTCATCGCTGCTCAGCCACGGGCCGCCATGAGACGGTTCCGACCACCCCCATGGACTTGCCCGGGTCTCGGCCGTGTTAACCACCACGGATGTGTGTCCGTCGGAGTCGTCGGGAAGCTCGAGACGGATGCTTGCGATCCGCACGCCTCGGCCGTTGGCGAAAGCTTGGGAGTCCACTTTCAAGGGAATTTGCAGCTTTATATGACCCTCCAAAAGACGGAATTTCAGCTCGGTCCTGAAAGCTGGCCGTTGATTTAGGGCTCTCGCGATCACCGACAGAGGTGTCCTCATCGGGCTCCTGTAGGTCAAAGTCGCTGGCTCGACTTTGGACGCCAGCCCCAGAACCTCCGCCTCCGCCTGCCGGGACCGGCTGCTCAAATCAACGTCCAGCGGATCCTCTCTCTGCAGGTGCATTCCGCCGGGAAAATCGAGCTCCCACTTGGAGCTGTATCCCATCAAGATGGTTCCCGACCGTGGGGCGGAAGCATGTGCGATCAGGTGCAGCGAATGAAGCCAGTGATAATATTGATTTCTGGTGAGATGCTGAAGATAGGGAAAGCCATAGAGTATATCGACCGATTCGAAAATAAAATGCGCCGCCGTTGGAAGCGCTTCCGTTCTTGATTCAATCGAAGCTTCGGGCGGAAGTGAAGAAATGGCGGAAGCATTGACCCCGTGGAATGAGGAGACGACCTCAAGAACAAGAACGAAAACTAGGGCTACTCCGGATGCGTTCCACGGCTTTCGCCCCCTGAAGCCGACATAAGTGCTGGCGCCAACGGCGAGCAGGATCAGCGCAGCTGATCCGATGGAAAGATGTTCGAAAACGGCACCATGCGAATAAACGAACGCCATCCACGCGTAGATTGCCGCCAATATTGCCGTAACCAGCAAGAATTGGAGCCAATTCCTGGTGGCGGAGGCGACCAGGGCAGCCGACGTGGCGATGAGGCCGTAGACGAGCAAAGTCTCCAAAGCCGCCCGAAGCATTTGATCGGCCTGGTAGTGGCAGCCCCGCCAGGACACGATCCCGACGATAACCGGCGGGATCCAGAACATCAGCACCGAGCCGAGAAGCTTCGACCAGAAGAGCCTGGTGGCCGAGATCGGACGCGTCATCCAGTCGGCGTCCGGGTCGAACAGCGAATCTTCCTGCATCAGCCAAGCGGCGATGAGATAGCCAAAACCCAGCTGGATGGTTCCCAACGCATGCTGGTAGGTGTTAAATTCATAGAGCCGGACGACACCGAAGGCGTGGCCGCGAATAAACGCGGCGGCCAAGCCCTGCTGAGCCACCAGCAGCAGCACCCAAACCGCCCAGGGCAGCGCCAGACGCCGAAAGTCTTTCCAAATTATGTGCAAACTGAGTCTCATGGGGCCACCTTTCGTCCGTGACGGTTGCCCTTGACGACGGAGATGAAAATTTCTCGCAGCGTCAGGGGCCGCAGCGTGATTGACGCCCCCCGAAAGCGCTCGGCCCACGATTTTTCAGTCTCCGCACCGTCATAGGTGGATGAAATGAAGCGTCCAAACGTGCCCGTCTGCTCCCAGTCCTGCATGTCGGGTGCAGGATGGGCCGAAGGTGGACAATGGGTCACTTCCACTTTTCGAAACCGCCCCAACAACCGGTCCGTGGATTCGGATAATCGGAGCACCCCGGCATCCAGCAGCGCGATCTGGTCGACCAACCGTTCGACCTCCTCGATATCGTGGGAAGCAACGAGGACGGTCCAATCGCCTTGGCCCGAAACCTCCAGAATGCCGCGGGTGAACTCTTCCCTCACCAGGGGATCCAGGCCGCTGAACGGTTCATCCAGGACGAGCAGGGCAGGGCGGAAGGCCAAGACTGAAGCCAGCGCCGCCTTCATCCGCATCCCGCGCGACAAGTGGCTGAGCTTGCGGTCCTCCGGCAGCTCAAATTGCGAGAGGAGCCGGGCTTCCAGTGCGCGATCCCACGCCGGATAAAAAGGTCGGCAATAATCCAGATAGCCGCGGACCGTCATCCAAAGGGGAAGCTGCAGGCTCTCCGAGACATATCCGATCCGTTCGAATTGTCGCGGTCCCAGCCGCCGAGAGTCGACCCCCATGACGAGAGCTGAGCCTCCGGTGGGAGCGAGCCGATTCATGAGCAATCGGATCGTGGTCGTTTTACCCGCTCCGTTCGAACCCAGCAGCCCGAAGACACCTCCCTTGGGGACGCGAAGATCCAACGCATGCACGGCCTCTGTGCGTCCGTAGCTCCGGCTCAATCCCTGGGCTTCGATGATGTTCATTTGAATTTTTCCATTCGAGGGTTTCCGAGTTTGCTCCAATGCGCGGTCAAGGCGGCCTGCACCTCGTCGATTGAAAGGCCCAGTTTTTTGGCCTCGACTACCAGGTGTTCCAAATCCGAGCCCAAAAGTTCAGCCCGTTCGCCCCGGCTGCCCGGCTCCCGCGCCGCCACGATGCTTCCGACGGCCGGGGTGGTGACGAGGACACCTTCGGCTACCAGCGCGGCGATCACCTTATGCGCGGTATTGGGGTTGATCCGAAGCTCCTGGCTGAGGATGCGGACCGATGGGAATTTGGCTCCCGGTGGAAGCTGTCCGGTGACGACCGCTTTTTTAACCGCAAAAAGGATTTGCTCTGAAATCGAGGATCCGGGCCGCAGCTCGATTGAGAACGGGAGCATTCCGTACTATTACTAGTAGAACGGTTAGTACGGCAAGCAAAGATTCTCTAGACATCACTCATGACCGTATTTCGCAGAGTCACTACACTTCTTCCCGGCACCTCTCACTCCGATAACTGGCGGACGCCCAAGGACTCGATCGCTGCCGAGTGAAGATTAAGTTTTAGTTGCAGCCGGTTGCGCCTGAAAAGCGGCCAATGCAAGAATACCGGCAACCATCGGAATCTATTGTGAATAGCCAACCGTCCAAACTGACCCTAGAGATGGATCGAAAAACCAGAGCCGATCACAACCCATAAACGATGAAAAAGCGGAATCCAACGAATCCCCTGAGTGCCAACAAGCACCTCTTGCGCTGGGTCGACAAGATGGCGGCGCTCTGCCGGCCCGATTCGGTGCATTGGGTCGACGGCTCGCCGGAAGAAAATAAGGCGCTGTGCGCCCAGTTGGTGGCCGGGGGCACTTTCCTCAAGCTGAACCAAAAGCTCTGGCCCGACTGCTATTACGCCCGCAGTGATCCGGGCGATGTCGCCCGGGTGGAGGACCGCACGTTCATCTGCTCGTTGTCGCGGGAGGCCGCAGGACCGACCAACCGCTGGATCAACCCTTTCGAGATGCGGCGCAAGCTGAAGACGGTGTTCGCGGGTGCGATGCAGGGACGGACGATGTACGTTTTACCGTTCAGCATGGGTCCGGTGGGCTCGCCCATGGCGCAGATCGGCGTGCAACTCACCGACTCGCCCTATGCGGTCGTGAACATGCGGATCATGGCGCGGATCGGGCTTCCCGTCTTCCGCGAGATCGACCGGGCGGAGAAGCGCGTGGTGCCCTGCGTCCATTCGGTGGGCCGGCCGCTCGGGCCGAACGAGCGGGATGTTCCTTGGCCCTGCAATTCGGAGAAGTACATCGTGCACTTTCCGGAAACCCGTGAAATCTGGAGCTACGGTTCGGGCTACGGCGGCAACGCCCTCCTGGGCAAGAAATGCTTCGCCCTGCGGATCGCCTCCGCGATCGCCCGGGACGAGGGTTGGATGGCCGAGCACATGCTGATTCTCGGCGTGGAAGATCCACGGGGAGAGAAAACCTACGTGGCGGCCGCGTTTCCCTCGGCCTGCGGCAAGACCAATTTCGCGATGATGGTTCCGCCTGCCTTCTTCCACCGAAAAGGCTGGAAGATCTGGACGGTCGGCGACGACATCGCGTGGATCAAGCCCGACGCCCAGGGGCGGCTCCGCGCGATCAACCCGGAAGCCGGCTTTTTTGGCGTCGCCCCCGGCACGTCGGCCAAGACCAACCCGAACGCCATGGCCGCCTTGGCGAAGAACACCATCTTTACCAACGTCGCCTTGACTCCCGAGGGCGGGGTCTGGTGGGAGGGCATGACGCCCAAACCACCGCCGCGCCTCATCGACTGGCAGGGAAAGGAATGGACCCCCGAAATCGCCAAGCTGACGGGGGCCAAGGCGGCGCATCCCAACGCCCGCTTCACCGCCCCGGCATCGCAGTGTCCCACGATCGATCCCGACTGGGAAAAGCCCGATGGCGTGCCGATCAGCGCCATCGTCTTCGGGGGCCGTCGCGCAACGACGATGCCTCTCGTCTACCAGGCCTTCAACTGGTGCGCCGGGGTGTACGTCGGCGCCACCATGGGCTCCGAAATGACCGCCGCCGCCGCCGGCAAGATCGGCCAAGTTCGCCGTGACCCCATGGCCATGCTCCCTTTTTGCGGCTATCATATGGGAGACTACTTTGGCCATTGGATCATGATGCAGAAGAAGATCAGCGAGACTCCGCGCCTCTTCCACGTGAACTGGTTCCGCCAGGACGAGAACGGCCGCTTTCTCTGGCCGGGCTACGGCGAAAACATGCGCGTCCTCAAGTGGATCGTGGACCGCGCGCGCGGACGAGCCCTCGGACGCGAAACGCCGATCGGCTGGGTGCCGCGTTACGACGACCTCGAATGGTCGGGGCTGGAATTCACGCGGGAGGAGTTTGAGAAGCTGCAGGCCGTCGACCGCACCGGCTGGCGCCGCGAGGTCATTAGTCACGAAGAGCTCTTCCTCGACCTCCACGACCGACTCCCCAAGGAAATGATCTACGAGCGCGAGCTGCTGATCTGCCGGCTGTAGGATGGCCTGGACTGCAATTGCGGACAGTCGAACGGTTATACCAGGCTCTCGGCGTTGAGGTGTGGCAATTGGTTTACCCACCACGCTCGGGGCAGCCAAGAAAGCGGAAACCGAGCGAGTAAGTTCTTGCGCGTAGAGGGTCGCGTTGTGGGCGATAAAAGCCCCGAAATGCCAAGTTCCCTCCCCGCTTAGTACGCGCGTGAAGTTACCTCAACAGTTTGTCCCCGCAGTTCGATTGTAAAACAGCGGCCAAAATTCCGCGTCGTCAATACGATTCAAGTTAACGAACCTTAGAAAACTCCTCGACAGTCAACCCAGCCTGCTCGATCAATCCGCGTAGCGTGCCCGGCTTAATCGGCTTGTGCATCGGGACAACAACGGTCCGACTTTCCCGACGGAGAATTACGTGTGAGCCCGTTTGCCGGCGTTCCTCAAACCCCAGCCGCCGCAACGCGCGGACGGCCTCCGCCCCGGTCACATCACGCGGCAGCTTCACGCGACCGCGAAAACAGGGTCGTGGATGAAATGTAGACGGAAGCGAGTCGGCACTTGGCCGGATTCAAAATACCCCCCTACGGCGTCAGCAACCATGCTCTGAAGCTCGTCAAGGGTGTCCCCCTGGGTCGTGATACCTCCGCCGGCAGGATCATCCCACCGTGCAACAAAGCCGCCCGTTTCAGAGCAAGGTTCGACTCGAAAAGTGATTTCCACGGCTCTAACCCTACCTAACGTTAGCAGTATCGTCAACGCTTCCCGCCGTTGCGCGAATAGCGATGAACAGTCTCGACCAGGCCCGCACTTGCTGTAACCCACGCTGCAACTCTCAGTTCTTCTGAAAATTAAAATTAGTAACTTGCTATCATACTGATATTTAAAAAATGGTGGACGCCGAGGGACTCGAACCCCCGACCCTCTGCGTGTAAAGCAGATGCTCTAACCAACTGAGCTAGGCGTCCAAAACCAGACTGCGCTCGGGGCGGCGGATCGAGATTGTCTTGCGAACCGCGACGTTAGGCCGGTGCCAGAGCCGCCTTCGGCTTGAGCAGGCCTTCGTGCGCCATCCGTTCGGCGTTCTGGATGGCGTTGAGCGCAGCGCCCTTCCAGAGGTTGTCCCCGGCGACCCAGAAGGCCAGGCCGTTCTCGAACGCGGTGTCCACGCGGATGCGCCCCACCCCGCACTTCACCTTGCGGCTGAAATCAAGAGGGGTCGGATACTGCCCATGCTCCGGGTCGTCGACCAGCTGCGCGCCGGGAAATGAGGCCACGGCTGCCCGCGCCTCCTCGACGCTGACGGGACGCTCGAACTCGGCGTTGATCGCCACCGAATGCGCCCGGACGACCGGCACGCGGACGCAGGTGGCCGAAACCTTGAGATTGGGCAGGCCCATGACCTTGCGGCTTTCCTGCATCATCTTGGTCTCTTCCCCGGTGTAGCCGTTCGTTCCGAAGGTATCGACCTGGGGAATCACGTTGAAGGCGATTTGATAGGGATAGACGCGACGCGTCAGCGGCGCGCCCTTGGCGTGCGCCTGGGTCTGCTCCTCGAGCTCGCGCACCCCGTCGGCGCCCGTGCCCGAGACGGATTGGTAGGTGGCGGCAAAGTAGCGCTTGAGCCCGAAACGTTGATGCAGGGGCCATAGCGCCATGAGCGCCACCGCGGTCGAGCAATTCGGATTGGCGATGATGCCCCGGTGGGAGCGCAGGTCCTGCGGATTGATTTCGGGGATCACCAGAGGGACCTCCGGATCGAGCCGGAAGGCGGAGCTCTTGTCGATCACCAGGCAGCCCGCCTTGACGGCGTCGGGGGCGAGCGCACGCGTCACCTTTCCGCCCGCGGCGAAAAACGCCACGTCGAGGTCCGCGAATACGCCGGGCCTCGCCTCCTCCACCATCAGGCGTTTGCCCCCGAATTCCAAGGCCTTGCCGGCGGAACGCGCGGAGGCAAAGAGTCGAAGCGCCGCGATCGGAAAATTCCGTTCGTGCAGGAGCTTCAACAACTCTTGACCGACGGCGCCCGTGGCGCCGACGATACCGACCGTGAAGGATGCCGTCTTGTCCATGGGATCGTTGTGGGAGTCGATCAACAAAACCTGTTCCGTCCTCGGCATCAAGCCCACAGACCGGATTCTGGTCGCGGGGATCGGCTCCTCCACTCTTCGCCTTTACCAGAAGCAATCGCTCGTAAAGGCCTATCCTGTATCTACTTCCCGCCGTCCGCCCTCCAATGTGAAGGACTCGCTCGGCACCCCACGCGGGCTGCATGCGATCGCCGATCGGATCGGCTCCGGCCAGCCCGCCGGGATGGTTTTCAAGGCCCGGGTCTCGACCGGTCGCCACTATTCGGAAGTGCCCGAGCCCGAATCCGAATCGAACCTGATCACCACCCGCATCCTCCGCCTCCGCGGCCTTGAACCCGGCGTCAATCAAGGCGGCGACGTCGACTCCTACCTCCGCTACATCTATATCCACGGGACCAATCACGAGGATCGGATTGGCCAGCCGATCAGCGCCGGCTGCGTCCTGATGCGCAATCTCGACGTCATCGAACTGTACGATGCCGTGCGCACCGGGGACCTTGTCTGGATCTGCGACTGAGAAAGAGACGGAGTCCTTCATGATCGGCTTGCACGACGACACAGCCCCGGTTTCGTCGCCCGTCAGCCGGGCGCCGGAGCTGGCCGCGCAGGCCTTTTCGGAGGGCGGCTGGATCCACGACGCCCTGGAGCTCGAGCATCGGCCCGAGCAGGAGAGGATGGCGCGCGCAGTGGCCGCCGCATTTCGCGACGATGGGACGCTTCTGTTCGAGGCCGGGACCGGGGTCGGCAAATCGCTCGCCTACCTCGTCCCCGGCCTCATCCATGCGACGGACTGCGGCCGGCAGCT
>Ga0070713_100003288_pt1 | contig 10648 bp, 7 predicted proteins | sample LARL82metaG_FD_65465 | JGI IMG/M metagenome (GOLD analysis project Ga0070713, IMG submission 65465) | Corn, switchgrass and miscanthus rhizosphere microbial communities from Kellogg Biological Station, Michigan, USA - LAR L8-2 metaG | ecosystem: Host-associated > Plants > Roots > Rhizosphere ... | reverse complement strand
ACCCTACGCGGGGCTGTTTGAGTCGCACGCCGCGCCGGCGCCTCAACCGATCAGCCGCTCGATCTCCGGAATGATCTGAAACAGATCACCGACCAGGCCGAGATCGGCCACCTCGAAGATCGGCGCTTCCCCATCCTTGTTGATGGCGACGATTGTGCGCGCATCCTTGATGCCGGTGAGGTGCTGAATTGCGCCGGAGATGCCCACCGCGACATACAGCTCCGGCGCGATGATCTTTCCGGTCTGACCGACCTGCATCTCGTTCGGCGCGTAGCCGGCATCGACCGCGGCACGCGAGGCACCGACCGCCGCGCCCATGCGATCCGCGAGGCTATAGAGGATCTTGAAACCGTCCGCGCTGCCGAGCGCCCGGCCACCGGACACCACGCGCGCTGCAGTCTGCAGGTCCGGACGGTCGCTCTTGGCGGCGGACACCGAGATGAAGCGCGTATGCGTCGGTAGCGTCACACTCACCGTGGCCATCTCGATCGGCGCGGAGGCGCCACCACTCGCGGCCGCTTCGAAGGAGGCGCTGCGCACAGTGCCGATAATCTTGCCTGCGCCGCTCGACTCGACCGTGAGGATGGCGTTGCCGGCATAGACGGGACGACGGAAGCGTGTCGCGCTCTCGATCGCCATGATGTCGCTCACCTGCGGTGCATCGAGCAGTCCCGCGACGCGCGCCATCAGGTCCTTGCCATAGGTTGTGGACGGCCCGAGCAGCAGATCGAAGGGACCGGCGAGCGCCACGACCTGCGGAGCGAACACCGCCGCGAGCGGGTGCAGGTTGGCGGGGTTCTCGACCGTGAGCACCCGATTCACACCGCTGAGCTGCGCCGCCTGCGCCGCAACGGGCGCGACTTCTGCGCCTAACACGGCCACGGTGATCTCCGCTCCTGCCAGCGCGTGCGCACAGGTGACGCACTTGGCGGTGCTGGCGTTCAGCTTTCCGCCGTCGTGCTCGGCAACGATCAATATCTTGGCGCTCACAGCAGTCCCTTCTTTCGTAGAGCCTCAACCAGCTCGGCGGCATCCTTGACGCGCACGCCCTTTTGCCGTTGTGGCGGCGGCTCGAAGCGCACGAGCTTCAGCTGCTGACGCGGCTCCACCGCGAGCGCCGCGAAAGTCAGGACATCGAGCGGCTTCTTCTTCGCCTTCATGATGTCGGGAAGCTTCACATAGCGCGGCTCGTTCAACCGCAGGTCGGTGGTGATCACCGCCGGCAGGTCCACCTCGATAGTCTCGAGCCCGGCATCGACCTCGCGCGTGATGCGCGCGGTCTCGCCCGAGAGCTCGAGCTTCGAGGCATAGGTCGCCTGCGGCCGGTTCCACAGCGCCGCGAGCACCTGCCCGGTCTGACCGTTATCGTCATCGATGGCCTGCTTGCCGAGGATGACCAGAAACGGCTGCTCGCGCTCGATGAGCTTCAGCAGCGCCCGCGCCACCGTGAGTGGCTCGATCACCCCATCCGCCTGCACGTGCAGCGCACGGTCCGCCCCCATGGCGAGCGCGGTACGCAGCTGCTGCTGGCAATCGGCCGGCCCTACTGTGGCGACGACGATCTCCTCGGCGGCACCGCGCTCTTTAATGCGCAACGCCTCCTCCAGCGCGATCTCGTCGAAGGGGTTGATGGCCATCTTCACCCCATCGGTGACGACCCCGCTCCCATCGGGCTTCACGCGGATGCGCACGTTGGCGTCCACGACGCGCTTGATGCCAACCAGGATGCGCTTCATTACTTGGCTCTTCATGCACCCGGCAGACGGGCGGAAACGGCAGTATAGCGGCAGGCCGGACCCGATGTTGACGGGACGTGCCGCAGCGTTGACGGATTGCGCACCGCCGGGGACTCGAGAAATCGTGCCCGCCGCGACGTGCTAGAGTCCCCGCATGCTGAAGCTCGCGTTGCGTCGCATCGCTGCGCTCATTCCCACACTGCTCCTCATCGTCACCGTCTCCTTCGCCATCATCCGCCTTGCCCCGGGCGGCCCATTCGATGCGGAGCAGGGCATCAGCCCCGCAGTGCGGGCCAATCTCGAGCGGCTCTACGGCCTCGATGCGCCCCTGCCGCTGCAGTATTGGCGCTATCTGCGTGCGCTGGCGCATGGTGACTTCGGGCCCTCGCTGCGGCAGCGTGACTTCACGGTGAGCGAGCTCATTCGCCAGGGTCTGCCGCTGAGTGCGGCGCTCGGGTTGTGCGCCATTGCCGTAGCGCTTCTTACCGGGATTCCAGCCGGCATCGCCGCGGCGCTGTGGCGCGGAGCAGGTGCCGACCTCGCTATCGCTACGATCGGCGCGCTCGCCGTGGCGCTACCGAGCTTCGTCATCGGGCCGGTCCTCGCGCTCATCTTCGGTATTTACCTGCGCTGGTTGCCGGTGGCGGGCTGGCAGCCGGGCGCGGCGCGTTACCTGCTGCTGCCGGTAGTGACGCTGGCATTGCCGCTCGCTTTGGCGCTCGCCCGATTGACGCGTGCGAGTCTCCTCGAAGTGCTGCGCGCTCCCTTCGTACGCAGCGCACGCGCGCGCGGTCTCGGCGGCACGCGGGTGTTGTGGCGCCACGCGCTGCGCCCGGCACTGCTGCCGGTCGCGAGCTACCTGGGACCCGCCATCGCGTTCGTAATCACCGGCTCGCTCGTCGTCGAGGCGGTGTTCGGTCTGCCGGGGAGCGGGCGCTACCTGGTGCAGGGCGCCATCGACCGTGACTACCCGCTCGTGATGGGAATGGTGATCGTCTACGGAGTGCTCACTCTGCTCCTCAATCTGCTCGCCGATCTCGCCTGCAGCTGGCTCGATCCGGGCACACGGCATGAGTGACGCCGCCGCCAGGGTTGGGCTTTGGAGTGAGGCGCACCGGCGTCTGCGTGGAACGCGCGCCGTCAACATCGCGCTCGCGCTGCTCGCCTTCCTGACGCTTGCGGCCATCGTCGCTCCAGCGCTCAGCCCGTGGCGGTACGACAGCCTCGACTGGCAACACCTCGCCGCGCCCCCCGGCGCGGCCGCTGCACACTGGCTCGGCACCGACCGGCTCGGGCGCGATCTGCTGGTCAGAACGCTCTACGGCCTGCGGCTGTCGCTGCTGCTCGCTCTGCTCGCGAGTGCCGTGAGCCTGCTGATCGGGGTGCTATGGGGCGCGGTGGCGGGCCTCGCCGGTGGACGCATCGATGGGGCCATGATGCGCTTCGTCGACGTGTTGTATTCACTGCCGTACCTTTTCGTAGTGATCATTCTCACCACTCTGTTCCCGCGCGGCAGCCTCGCCGTGCTGGCGCTCGCTCTCGCTGCCGTCGGCTGGCTCACGACCGCGCGCATCGTGCGCGCGCAGACGCTCGCACTGCGGCACCGCGCGTTCATCGAGGCGGCGCGCGCCACCGGCGTGCCGCCGGCGGGTATTTTGTGGCGGCACATCGTGCCGAACGTGGCGGGCCAGGTAGCGGTCTATGCGACCTTGATCGTTCCGCAGATGATCCTCTTCGAGAGCTTCCTGTCCTTTCTCGGGCTCGGGGTGCAGGAACCGCAAGCGAGCCTCGGCAACCTCATCTTCGTCGGGGCACAGGAGATCGAGTCGGCGCCCTGGATGCTGCTCGTTCCGGCGAGTGCGCTGGTGCTGCTGCTGCTGTGCCTCAATGTGCTCGGCGATGGCCTGCGAGATGCCTTCGATCCCCGCGAGCGTTGACAGCTCATCCGCTGAGGCTGCGCCGCTGCTGACTCTGCGCGGCCTCAGCGTCAGCTTCGATACCGTGCAAGGTGCGCTGCGGGCGGTGCAGGAGGTCACGCTCTCGGTCGCAAGCGGAGAGTGTCTGGGCGTCGTCGGGGAGTCGGGCTCCGGCAAGAGCCAGCTGTTCCTCGCTGTGATGGGACTGCTCGCCGCCAACGGCCGGGCGAGTGGCAGCGCGCGGCTCGCTGACACCGAGCTCATCGGACTTCCTGCAGCTGCGCTCGATCGGGTACGCGGAGCCAGGATCGCGATGGTGTTCCAGGACCCGATGACCTCGCTCACTCCGCACCTCACAGTCGGCGCGCAGCTGAGCGAGGTGCTGCGCCGGCACCGGGGACTCACGCGCCGCGCAGCGCATGCGCGTGCGCAGCAGCTGCTCGAGCTGGTGCAGGTGAGCGATCCGCAGCGCCGTCTCGATGAATACCCGCAGGCGCTCTCGGGTGGGATGCGCCAGCGCGTGATGATCGCGATCGCACTGGCCTGCGAGCCGCAACTGCTGATCGCCGATGAGCCGACCACGGCGCTCGATGTCACCATTCAGGCACAGATTCTCGCTCTGCTCGCGCAGCTCAAGCGCACGCACGCGCTGGGACTCGTGCTCATCACTCATGACATTGCGGCGCTCGCCGGCGTGGCCGATCGCATCGCGGTCATGCGGCAGGGTCGACTGGTCGAGAGCGGCGCGGCGGCTGAGGTGCTGAGATCGCCGCGCGACCCCTACACTCGCGCGCTGGTGCAGCAGGGAGATGTGCGGGCGGATGAGAACCTTGGGCGCGCGATGACAGCGCACGAATCGGCGCAGGCCGCAGCGCTCACGGTGCGCGACCTCAAGGTGCACTATCGGGTTCGCAGCCGCAGCGGCTGGCGCGCAGAGCAGACACTCGCGGCGCTCAGCGAGGTGAGTCTCGAGCTGCGCCCGGGCGAGGCGCTCGGCATCGTCGGTGAGTCCGGCAGCGGCAAGTCGACACTCGCGCGGGCGCTGCTGCAGCTGCTTCCGGCTGCAGGCGGACGCGTGGTGTGGCTCGGGCGCGAGCTGGCGACGCTGCCGCGCGCGCAGCTGCGCGCGCTGCGCCGCGACCTGCAGATCATCTTCCAGGATCCCCTCGACAGTCTCGACCCGCGCATGACGGTGGGCGAGATCGTGGCGGAGCCTCTGCGCGTGCACGAGCGCGCGCTCGATCGCGCGGCGCAGGAAGCCGCGGTGCACGCAATGCTCGGCCGGGTGGCACTACCGGCCGCGCTGGCCGCACGTTACCCGCACGAGCTCTCCGGCGGACAGTGCCAGCGCGTTGGGATCGCGCGCGCCATGGTGCTCGCACCGCGGCTGCTGATCTGCGATGAGCCCCTGAGCGCACTCGATGCGCCGACGCAGCAGCAGCTCCTCGCATTGCTCGCGGAGCTGCGCCGCGCGAGCGGGCTGTCGCTCCTTTTCATCAGCCACAACCTCGCGCTCGTGCGCGCGCTGTGCGAGCGTGTGCTGGTGCTGTATCTGGGACGTACTATGGAGCTCGCCTCCGCTTCGCAGCTGTTCGCGGCACCCCGCCACCCCTACAGCCGTGAGCTGCTCGCCGCCATCCCCGTCGCCGACCCGCAAGTGCAGGCTGCGCGGCTCACACACGTGCGCCCCGGAGAGCCGCCATCGGCACTTGCGCCCCCGAGCGGCTGCGTGTACCGCACGCGCTGCGAGTTCGCAGTGCCAGTGTGCGCAGAGCGTGTCCCCGTGTGGGAGGAGCAGGCGGGGCAGGGCATCGCCTGTCATCGCTGGCGCGAGCTCGCGTGAATGAGGCGCGCGATCTCATAGGACCCGCCGGCCGTCACAGTTCGCGCCATGGCCCCGGGCGGGCGGGCCGGTTGGGTTATTCTTCCGGGCATGAATAGCGATTCCAGCATCCGCCCGAGTGAGGGCCTGAAGAGCGTCCGTTACGACATCCGTGGACGGCTGGCGCACCGTGCACACGAACTCGAGCGCCAGGGCTACGAGATCATCTCCCTCAATATCGGCAACCCACGAGCCTTCGGCCTGCGCACCCCCGAAAGCATGCGCCTCGCAATGATCGAGAACCTCGCCGAGGCGGAAGGCTACTGTCACCAGAAAGGCATATTCCCGGCGCGCGAAGCGGTGGTGATGCAGCAGCAGGAGCGCGGCGTCCGCGGAGTCACTGCCGAGGAAGTGTTCATCGGCAACGGAGTGAGCGAGCTCATCGACTTGAGCTTACGGGCGCTGCTCAACGAAGACGACGAAGTACTGGTGCCGAGTCCCGACTATCCGCTGTGGACCGCCGCGGTGACCTTGAATCGCGGCCGCGCCGTGCACTATCCGTGCCGGCCGGAGAACCGATTCATCCCGGATCCGGAAGAGCTCGAGACCCTGCTCACACCGCGCACGCGTGCCCTCATCATCATCAATCCCAACAATCCCACCGGTGCGGTGTATCCGCGCAACGTCCTCGAAGCGATCGCGCGGCTCGCGGAGCAGCGCGGCCTCGTGGTGTTTGCCGATGAGATCTACGATCAGGTGACCTACGACGGGACGCAATTCGTGCCGATGGCGACGCTGGTGCACGATACGCTGTGCGCGACACTTTCCGGCTTGTCCAAGGTGTACCGTGCGTGCGGCTACCGGGTCGGCTGGGCCGTGTTCTCCGGCCGCACGCAGCTGGCCGCGGATTATCTCCAGGCGCTCGAGCTGCTCGCGTCGCTGCGCCTGTGCAGCAACGTGACCGCGCAGTGGGCGGTGCAGACCGCGCTCGGCGGCCACCAGAGTGTGCGTGAGCTGGTCTGCGCTGGCGGGCGTCTGTACGAGTCGCGCGCCGCCGTTCTCGCGGCCGTGCAGCGCAGCCGTTTCCTGACGCTCGCCCCTCCTCAGGGCTCGATGTATGCATTCGTTGGCGTGAACCCGATGGTTCTGACCGACTTCGATGACCAGCGTTTCGCGCTCGATCTGCTCGAGCAGAAGCACGTGCTCATCGCTCCAGGCGTGAGCTTCAATGTCCCGTATCGCAATCACTTCCGCATCACCACGCTTCCCGATGCGGCGACCTTGCGCGAGGTGTTCGGACGGATCGAGGAGCTCCTCGCGGGCTACGCCACACGCTCGCATCAACTCGGTGCCCGTGGGGCCGTGGCGCGCAACATCATGGGATCGGCCTCCAGGTTCAAGTAATCTCGATGAGAAAGCAGTAATTACCGGTTTTGTTTAGACTTTCTAGCGATATTTCCCTTCATCTCCGGCACGGCGGCACACTGCTGGTTCCGACGAGTCAGCGAGTGCGCGCAGTGCAGCTCGCACACGCGGCGGCCGAGATCTCCAGCGCCCGACGGGTGTGGCCCAGCGTGGATGTGCTCACGCCCCCGCGCTGGGCGCGGCGGGAATGCGAGCGCCTCGCCGCAGAAGCGGCTGCGGACTGGCCCCGACTGCTGGGCCCGACCGAGGAGTGGCTCTTGTGGCGCGAAGCCACTCAGGAAGCCGCCCGTGGCTATCCGTTCCTCGACACCGGTCAGCTTGCAGAGCTTCTCCAGCTCTCGAGCGAGCGGGCCGCCGAGTACGGCATGACACTGCCTGCGGCCGCGGCGGATAGCGAGGCGGCCCTTCTGCTCGAGGCGCAGCGTGGCTTCGATGCGCGCTGCCAGGCACTGCGCGCCGCAAGCGTCGCGACTCTCATACCCCGCATCGGCACCAGCGACGCTACGCGCAACCTTCTGGTGCGCGGCTTCGCTGCGATTGCGCCCTGGTTGGCACGGCTCACTCACTCGTGCGCCGACGCGCAGGTGGAGTCCCGCAGCGCGAGTGTCCGCGGCGTGCGCACGCGCGATGGTCGCGCGCAGATGGAGGCGATCGCGCACTGGTGTCGCGAGCGTCTCGACGCGCACCCCGACGCGCGGCTGCTCGTCGTGCTCCCGGGAGCCTCCGGCCTGCTCGAGCGGCTCGGACAGCTCATTCGCGATGCGCTCGATCCGGCGGCGCGCCTGGCTCCTGCGCAGACCGCACGCGAGCTGGTAAGTATCGAAGGCGGGCACTCCTTCGCCTCGCTCGCCTTGCCCTCGCAGGCACTGCTCTCGCTCCGTCTCCTTGCGGGTGAAGCTCTCGAGATGGAGCTGATCAGCCGCTGGCTGACCTCGCTCTACTGGATCCGTCCAGAGCCCGCGGCACGTGCCCAGCTTGCGCAACGGTTGCGTGAACGTGGTCCCTCCAGCGTGCAGCTGCGCGAGTTTCTCGGCGCGCTGCAGCTCGCGCCGCGGGAGCTCAAAGCGGCCGCGCGCGAGCTCGATGCAAAGCTGCGTCAGGCGGCGGGCCGCTTGGGCGAGGGCAGCGCGGCGCCTCCGCGCTGGTCCGAGCGCTTCGAGTCTGCGCTTGCCGCTCTCGGGTGGCCTGGGGATCTTCGGCCCGAAGGTACGGCGCATCGAGCCAGTTTGCGCTGGCGTGAGCTGCTCGAGGAGTTCGGTGAGCTCGCACTCAGTGTTGGCAGCCTCGAGCTGCGATCTGCGCTCGAGCTGCTGCGCGCGCTGGCGGCGCGTACCGCCTGGCGGCCCGAAGGTGAAGGGGCGCCCGTCACCCTGTCTCCGGTGCTCGCCGACCCCGTGGTGATCTACGACGGGATCTGGGTCGGCTCGCTCAGCGCCGATCAGCTGCCCCAACCGATCTCACCGGATCCGTTTCTGCCCATGCACGCTCAGCTCGCGGCGGGGCTGCCCGAGGCGAGTGCCGGCGGGCGCCGCGCGCAGGCTGCGGCGCTGCTCGCGGCGTGGCGGCGCAGCGCGGATGAGCTCGTGTTGTCGGTGCCGGCGCAGGAGGAGGACCGTGAGCTCCTGCCGAGCCCGTGCCTCGCGGGCCTCGCTCTCGAGGAGCACAGAGAGCAAAACCTGTGGCTGCCGTTGCGGTTGCATCGGCAGGGCGCCATCGAGCGGATCGTCGATACGAAAGGCACGGCCTTCAACGCACTGACACCGTTACCTCATGGAACCCGCTCACTGACGTTACAGAATGCATGTCCGTTCCGCGCGTATGCCGAGCTGCGTCTCGGGGCCTCACCTCCGGAGGAACCCGAGCCCGGAGTGCCGATGACCCAGCGCGGCCTGCTGTTGCACGGCGCGCTGCAGATGCTCTGGGAAGAGCTGCACGACTCCGGACGGCTCGCTGCGCTCGATGAGCATGCTCTCGATGCTCTGATCGGCGACTGTGTGGCTCAGGCGGCGCGCGCCTTGCAGGCCGAGATCGGCAGCCGGCGCCGCCGCACACGGCGCATTTCCGATGCGCAGTTCGACCTGTTCACCGAGCTTCCGCCGGCGCTCGAGCGCGAATGCCGGCGGGCGCGCGTCCTGATACGGCGGCTGTGCACGCTCGAGAAGACACGCGCCCCATTTACGGTGGAAGCCATCGAGCACCTCACGGAGCTCACCCTCGGCGGCGGCCGCCTTCGCGTGCGGCTCGACCGCGTGGACCGTCTCGCCGCGGGGCGTGCGGTGCTCGACTACAAGAGCGGACGGCCGGGAAGTCCCGACTGGTACGGCGAGCGCCCCACGCATCCGCAGCTGCTCGCCTACCTCACCGCTTTGGGCTTGGATGTGATCGCGCTCGCCACCGTGAACCTCACGGCCCGTGAGGTGCGCTTCACGGGCGTGGCAGCGAACGCCGACCTGCTGCCGCGCGTCAGGGCGGTCACCGACCCCTCCGGGGTTGCGGGTGACTGGAGCGCGCAGCAGCGCAGCTGGCATGGGCTCATCGAGCGTCTCGTCCGTGCCTTTCTCGCCGGAGACGCGCGAGTGGATCCCGCGCCCGGTGCCTGCGACTACTGCCACATCATCGACATCTGCCGCATCGAAGCGCATTCGGCGCCGGAAACCGCGGGACACGCGGATGACAGCGATGAGTGAGTCGCCCGCACGGCTCGATGCGGCGGCGAGGGCTGCGGCCATCGATCCCTGCGGATCGGTACTGCTCGAGGCTCCAGCGGGCTCGGGCAAGACCTCGGTGCTCACCCGGCGCTTCCTCAAGCTGCTCACGACCGTCGCGGATCCCGGCGAGATCCTCGCGATCACCTTTACCCGCAAGGCCGCCGCCGAGATGCAGGGTCGCGTGATCCGCGCACTGCGCGGTGAGTTCGATGCCAATGACCCGGAGGCAACCGAGCTCGGCGCGCTCGCCGAGGCGGCGCTCGCGCACGGCGCGGCCCGCGGCTGGAGCCTGGACACGCAACCGCAGAGTCTGCGCATCCAGACGATCGACGCCTTCAACTACTGGCTGGCGAGTCAGCTGCCGGTCGCCTCACATGCCGGCGGGGTGCTGACTGTCACCGAGAGCGCGGGCGAGCTGTACGAGCGCGCGGCGCGCCGGACACTTCTCGCCGCGGAGATCGAGCCGGCTCTCGCACCGGACGCGCGCCTGCTCTTCGAGCGCACCGACAACCACTGGATGTACCTCGAGCGGCTCATCGCGCAGATGCTGCACGAGCGCGCTCACTGGCTGCCCTTCGTGACGCGTCAGGAACCGCAGGCGCTGTGTCACCGGGTCAACGAAACTCTCGCCCACCTCACCGCCGCGCAGCTCGCGTCACTGTGCGCGCTTTTGCCGCCAGGCGTGCGCCAGCGCGCGCAACGCCTCCCGGGCTGCGCCCCGCTCGGCTGCCAGCCGGAAGATCTCGCACGCTGGAAGCAGCTCGCGCATCTTCTTCTCACGAAGGACGACTGGCGCAAGCAACTGATCGCGCATCGCCTCGGTCCCGCCTTCTCGGATGCCGGGCTGCGTCACGAGCTCCGCGACCTGATCGATGAGCTGCGCGGACGCGCGGGCGCGCGCGAAGCGCTGCTTGCGGTTAGAAAAGCGCCCGCCGCGGAGCTCGGCGAGGACGACGTCGCGGCTATCGGCGCGCTGGCGCGCCTCCTGTCGCGCGCGGCCGCGGAGCTGCATGCGGAGTTTGCCCAGGCGCAACGCGTCGA
>Ga0070713_100003282_pt1 | contig 10661 bp, 13 predicted proteins | sample LARL82metaG_FD_65465 | JGI IMG/M metagenome (GOLD analysis project Ga0070713, IMG submission 65465) | Corn, switchgrass and miscanthus rhizosphere microbial communities from Kellogg Biological Station, Michigan, USA - LAR L8-2 metaG | ecosystem: Host-associated > Plants > Roots > Rhizosphere ... | reverse complement strand
GCGGACGCCATGATCCATCAGGCCGTCGAGCAGTTCCTGCCTTCCGCGGTGGCCGGCGTGCTGCTTGCCTTCGTGCTGTGGAAATTCGCGCCGGAGTCGCTGTGGCTGCTGCCGGGGTTGTGGCAGGTGCTGGTGTCGCTCGGCGTGTTTGCCTCGGTGCGGACGCTGCCGCGGACCGTCGCGCTGGGCGGCGCCTGGTATTTCGTCTCGGGCTTTGTCGTGCTGGTGCTTGCGAGCCAGAGTCATGCGCTTTCGCCCTGGACCATGGGCCTGCCGTTTGTGATCGGCCAATCGCTGATGGCCACGATCCTGTATTTCGCTTCCGGAGAGACCTATGCCGAAGACTGAGATGACGAGCGCGCCGTTCTCCTATGCGGGGCTCGACCGCGTCATCCATGAAAAGGCACGGCTTGGCCTGCTGACCTCGCTGATGGCGAACCCGAAGGGACTGGCTTTCGCCGATTTGAAGCAGCTTTGCGGCCTGACCGACGGCAATTTGAGCCGGCATCTCCAGGTGCTGCAGGAGGCCGGCCTCGTCGAAGTCATCAAGGGCTACGAAGGAAACCGGCCGCACACGTCATGCCGGCTCACCAGGATCGGCCGCCGCCGCTTCCTGGATTATCTCGCGGTGCTGGAGCGGCTGGTGCGCGACGCCGCGAAAGCTGCCGGCAAGGAAGGCTTGCCGCTCGGGCGGCTAGGCATCCTGCCGACCTGATGCCGCTTCGTCGTCCTCCCCCCGTTGTCCTTTCCCTTGCCCCGGAGCTTTGCAATGCAAAGTAGTTTAGCTGCCAAACTTGCCGCCAGATTGCACGTCGGCATCATCATGGACGGCAACGGCCGGTGGGCGACGCGGCGAGGCCTGTCGCGGTTGCGCGGTCACGAGGCCGGCGTCGAGGCCATCCGCCGCGTGGTCGAGTCCGCACCCGACCAGGGCGTGGGCACGCTGACGCTCTATGCGTTCTCGACCGACAATTGGCGGCGGCCGAAGGCGGAAGTCGCCGCGCTCATGGCGCTGCTGCGCTTCTATCTGGCCAATGAGGTCGACGCTCTCGTCAGGAACGGCGTGCGGTTGACCGTGATCGGCCGGCGCGACCGATTGCCCGACGGTATCGCGGCGGCGATCGCGCGCGCGGAACAGGCGACCTCGCACGGCGAGACGCTGAACCTGCGCATCGCCGTGGATTATTCCGCGCGCGATGCGATCCTCAATGCTGCGGCCAGGCTCGCCGGCATCACCGAGCCGACGCGCGAACTGTTCTCCCAGCTTGTCACCGGCGAAGCCGGCCTGCGTGACGTCGATCTCATCATCCGCACCAGCGGCGAGAAACGGCTGTCCGACTTCCTGCTTTGGGAAGGCGCCTATGCCGAGCTGTATTTCACCGAACGGATGTGGCCGGAATTCGATGGTCATGCGCTCGCGGAGGCGCTGGCGTCGTTCCATCGCCGCGAACGCCGTTTCGGCGGGCTGCAATCGGCGCCGCTCGAGCCCGCGGCGAGCCTTTAATCCGAGCCTGCAATCCATGTCCTGGGCATGATCTTTTCCGGCAAACCGGTGCCCACTTTGCGCTAACGCGGCCCTCCGGGTCCGGATCATGCTGCAAGCCTTTCCGGCAATCGGGGAATCATCTATCGCTCGTCGCATGGCCACGCCGACCCCGGCTTCGATGAGCGCTCAGCAGGACCACGCCGACAAGCTGTCCGAGGATGTTTCGTCTCCGCCACAGCCGACGCCCGCCGCCTGGTTCGAGGCGGGGCTTCGGCTGATGCAGCTTGGCCAGATGGCTGAAGCGGAGCTGTGCGGGCGCAACGCGCTCGCGCTCGACCAGGGCCACGCCGATTCGATGCATCTGATGGGCATGCTCTGTGTCGCCGCCAGGCAATACGATCTTGCGATCGAATGGTTTGCGATGGCGATCCGGCAGAACGCCGATGTCGCCGATTACTTCAGCAATCTGGGCACGGCGTTGCAGCGCAAGGACCGTCTCGATGAGGCGGTCAGGTGTTTCGACCGCGCGCTGCTGCTCAACCCCAACCAGGCCGACGTCTGGCTCAGCATGGCTGAAGTCCTGCAGCAGCAGAAAAAGTTCGATGACGCGATCAAGTGCCTTGATCATGCGGTGACGGTCAATCCCGACCAGCCTGACGTCTGGTTCCGGATGGGCGGACTGCTGCAGCAGGAGAAGCGCGTGAACGAAGCGGTGTTGAGCTTCGATCAGGCGCTGAAGCTCAAGCCGGATCATCGCGAAGCCGCCAATGCCAGCGGACTGCTTTATTTCGAAGCGAAGCGATTCGAGGAAGCGGCTGCTCGTTTCACCCAGTCAGTGGACATCGACCCGGGCCAGAGCGAAGCCTATAATTTCATCAGCCGCTGCCAATGGGGACTGCTGCGTTTCGAAGAGGCGCTCGTCAACGCCAGGAGAGCCTTCGAGCTCAACCCCGGCAGTCCCGAGATCACCAAGAATGTCGGTGTGCTTCTGCAGAAGCTCGGGCAGGACAGGGAGGCCTTGACCTGGTTCGACAAGGCGCTCGCGCTGCGGCCGGATTTTCCTTCGGCGCTCAATGACCGCTTCACCACGTTATTCGCGCTGCGCCGCGTCGAGGAGGCCTTTGCCGATATCGACCGCGCCATCGCACTCGATCCGGAGTACGCCGACTATCACTGGAACCGCGGACTGACGCGGCTTCTGCTCGGCGATTTCGACGCGGGATGGCCGGCGCGAGAATGGGGGCTTAAAAGCACGACGCTTCGCTTCGTCGACCGGAAATTCACCCAGCCGCGCTGGTTCGGTGACGAGCCGGTCGCGGGCAAGACCATTCTGCTCCACAGCGATGAGGGTTTCGGCGACACGGTCCAGTACGCGCGCTACGCCTCCATGGTGGCGAAGCTTGGCGGGCGGGTCATCCTCGAGGCTGCGGACGAAATGCAGCCGCTCTTGGCCGGAATGGAGGGCGTGGATCTTTGCGTGTCGCGCAAGGATGCCTCACTCCCGGATTTCGACCTGCACTGCCCGCTGTCAGGCCTGCCGCTCGCTTTCAGGACGCGGCTTGAGACGATCCCCGCGGCGCGCAGCTATCTGCCGCCGCTGCCTGAAGCGCGCGTGCGGCAGTGGCGCGACCGGCTCGGCGCGCACGACAAATTGCGAATAGGCCTGGTGTGGTCCGGCAATCGCCACCACACCAATGATCTCAATCGCTCGACCACGCTGCGGGCAATGTCGGCGATCGCAGATCCGCGTGCGTGCTTCTATAGCCTTCAGAAGGAGACGCGCCCGGACGATGCGGCTGTCCTGGCGGAACGCGCCGATATCATCGACCTGACCGGACATCTCACTGATTTCGTCGAGACCGCGGCCCTGATCTCCTGTCTCGATCTCGTCATCACAGTCGATACCAGCGTTGCCCATGTTGCGGCGGCGTCGGGGTGCCCGACCTGGATCCTGCTGCCCTTCACGCCGGATTTTCGCTGGCTGCTCGGCCGCGACGACAGTCCCTGGTATCCGACAGTGCGCCTGTTCCGGCAGGATGAAAGCCGCGACTACGCCCGCGTGCTTGCCCGCTTGCGTGCCGAACTCGATATGCTGATCGCGGGGTTTGGTGGATGAAGCCTGGGCAGTCTCGTCATGGCCGGGCTTGACCCGGCCATCCATCTCAACAGGATCTATCGACGTTTGATGGATGCCCGGGTCAAGCCCGGGCATGACGAGTTATTAATTCGGGACTCAATCCCACACTTTCGATTCGAAGTCTGAAGCCATCTTGCTGCTAGTTCGGACGCAGCGAAACGTTCAGCTCGTGGAAGCGCCGGGTCAATTCGGCGACGCTCTTCCAGCCGGTCTTCTCCCGGGTGCGCCGCAGATGGGTGTACACCGTGGTGACGCTGATGTTGCGGCTCTTCGCATAGGCGACCGCCGTCATGCCGCAGCCCAGCGCCTGTACAAGCTGCGCTTCCGCGTTGGTCAGCCCGTTCAGCTCCTGCAGCATCTTCCCGGCCGCGAGATTCTGCTGCAGGGGGTCGTGAACCAGCAACATTGCCGCGACGTCGGCATGGGTCGTTTCGCCTCCCAGGCGCAACAGCGGCCGCACCGATACGGTGTAGGGCGGCAAGCCTTCGCGCGGAACCGCGAAGTCGGTCGCCTGGAATCCCGCGTCTGGATGGTGGATACGCTGCACCGCGCCGAGCGCGGCGGAGAACCGGCTGCGCAAATCCGGAGTAGCGAATTCGATGGTGTTGCGGTCGATGCGGAAATCCCTGTTGCGCGCCGCAAGATGCTGCAGGGCCTCGTTGACGAACACGATCCCGCCATCCCTGCGCAACAGCGCAATGCCGTCGGACAGGAGATCGAGTGCGTTCTCGAACAGGTCTTCCCGGGTCGGAGCGGGAGTTCCAAGCATTTTGCGCAAGGCATAGGCGCGCTGGAAATGCGGATAGAGCCGGCGCATCAGCGCGAGTTCGCGATCGGTGACCGGGCCCTTGCGGGGCGAACGCTGCACGGCGATCACGGCGATCCTGTCCTCGGTCTGCTCCAGCACCGCCGAGATGAAGTAGCGCAGACCCATGATCGGCACGAACTCGGAATAGAACGCGTCGCGTCTCATGGTCTCTTCGTCCATGAGCCTGCAGTCCCAGTTCACCTCGCCGGGATTGAGCCGGAGGATCGGCGAAATGCGTGGATTGAGCGCCGCGAAATGATCCGAGTAACGCGGAGCGGCCGCATGAGGAAGGCCAGCCGAAGTGAACCACAACAGGCCGCCGCTCGCTTTGTCGATGACTTCATAGGTCGCACCGGTCGCGCCCATGAGCCGGGTGACCGCGGTCAGCGCGTCCGCTACTTTAACTTCCCCGGTACCGCACGCGTAGATTGCCTCTACGGCTTGTACATAGAGATCGCCGTTCCCCATTGTCGCTCCAGAAATTGCGCAGCGGCCATCCAAAAGAGCCGGGCGCAGTCGCCCCCGAATAAACCCCTCACGGGCGACGCAATTCCGCAAACTTAATCGGAGAAGCGGCAAGCCGTGCTTGGATTGATATGAAGTTTTCCTGATTTTTTCATCGAAGCTCCGTGCGCCAGATCACATCGTGAGGTTGCACGGTCAGACTCGCGCCAGTCCGCATGATTGACGCGGCTGCCCAAGCGGAGTGAGGACGCGATTCTTAACGTTACCGAATCGACGTCCGAAATCATCCAATTTGGAGTTTCAATTTGGGAACTTTTCCTCTGAGCCCGCGCGGCCTGCGGAACCGCCGCGCGGCACGCCGCTTCCTTCGATGGAACTCGCGGGACGATGTCACCAGCAGGTCCCCGCACGGATGAGAAATATCCTCAACGCTCAGGCGATCACGTCCGGTGTCAGTGTCCCGGTCTGGATCAGGACCGCTACCGGCAGCGACGTGGAAAGACTCACCGGCCATTTCGGAAAGTTGTCCTATGAGGCGCGTCACAACCGCTTCATGGGCACGACGGGCGATCTCACCAGGATTGCGCGCGATTGCCTGACGCATGCGCGCAAGGCCGAGTGCTTCGCTTTTGTCGCGGAATGCAGGCTGGATGGATGCGACATCATCGTCGGCGAGGCGAGTTATGCTTTCGACCGCATGAGCGGGTGCGGTGAGTTCGCATTGTCAGTCGCCGACGACTTTCAGCGCCGTGGCCTCGGCTCGACGCTGCTCGCGGCGCTTCAGTCTCGCGCCGTCAGCCTCGGCTATCTCGACTTGTTCGGTGAAGCGCTGAAGAGCAATGGCGTGATGAAGAACTTTGCACTCAAGGCCGGTTTTGTAATCACACCCTCGCCGGACTGGCGCGCGGTGCGCTTCGACAAGAGGCTGCAGGAATAGGCCTCATTGGTGAGTCGCGGGCCGGGCGCACGGAAATTCCGAGCTCGGCGACGCCGCCAGATCCCGCCTGCCCGCTTTGTCCGAACACCTCTCCGTGAAGAAAGCCGCGGGACGGATTATCGGGACGCTTCGATGACATTGGACTGTTGCGACGGAGGCACGGCGCGAAGCGACGTGTGTGCGCCATCTCACACTCTCATCCGATCGGAGGATGCGACGCATTTTGCGATTCGGTAACAGGCGGTCGGGCTGTGGAATGCATTTCAACTTGAGGACGCGGATGGCCTCACTTTCAGGCGTTACACACATGACAGATTTTACTCCACGTATGCTGGAATTTTCCACCAAGGGAGTTCCGGAAAAGGACAAGGCAGCATTCTGGCGCGAGCACTATGGCCAGGTGATGCTGCGCGTCGATCTCGAACCGGCACCCGACAGGGCGTTCGAGGCAACCCATCGCTGCCTGCACCTGCCCAGCCTGCAACTCATGGAAGGCTCGTCTTCGCCCGCCAAGATATCACGGAGTGGACAGTATCTCGATGGCAATGACGACATCCTGCTGGCGATCAACCGGTCTGGATCGGTCATCATCAATTCCGGCGGCCGAGAGTGCACTCTGGGCCGCGGCGAAGCGATCGTGCTGAGCGCCGGTGAAGCGGGTTCGTATCATCGCACCAGCGCCGGCGGCGCACTGGCGGTCCGCGTGCCGCGCACGATGTTCGACTCGACCGTCGTCAGCATCGACGATGCGCTGATGCGGCGGATTCCCGCCGACCACGGAGCGCTCAAGCTGATGGAAGACTATGCGAGCTGGGTGTTGAATGCCGGCAGCATCGACCACCAGCTGCTCAACCTTTCGGTCCGGCACATCCAGGACCTGCTGGCGCTGACTATCGGGCCCGCCGCGGATTTCGCCGACACAGCGCGAACGAGAGGCTTGCGTGCGGCGCGGCTGAAGCTGGCGAAATCCTATGTCGTCTCGCAGAGCCCGCGGCGCGATCTCTCGGTCGGTGCGGTCGCCTCAAGCCTCAACGTGACGCCGCGCTATGTGCAGCGCCTGTTCGAGGCGGACGGCACGACGTTCTCCGAGTTCCTGACGCGGCAGCGTCTCGCACGTGCGCACCGCCTGCTGTGCGAACCTTCGTCGGGCACGTCGGCGATTTCCACGATCGCCTATGACGTCGGCTTCGGAGACCTGTCCTATTTCAACCGCTGCTTCCGCCGCGAATACGGAATGACGCCGCGCGAGGTCCGGGGTGACAGGGCCTGATCGGCCGGAAAGGTTGCAATGACGTCCAAGACGATTGCGCTGAAGGTCCTCGACGGCCTTTTCATCTCTGCCGCGATCGCGGTGTTGCTGGTCATCATCGGCTTCCCGATGGACTGGTTGCTCGCGGTCGCGAACATGTCGACGCGTGAATTTCAGCAGTTCGGCCTTTTCGTTGTGTTCGGGTCGCTTTGCCTGATCCACGCGATCGCGACATCGGATTCGGCGCCCTAAAGCGCGATGAGATCAGGATGAATCGTCATCGCGCTTTAGCTTATTGTTTGAGCATGATCTCCGCGCAAACGCGTTCCGCTGATGTCGCGAGGGAAAACCGCTTCACACTTTTCCCGATCATGCTCTGGAACGTGCTGCGATTGCACGACATCGCAACACGCTCTCAGGTCAGCAGCAGCGCCATGCCCGGGTCGCCCTTTTCCATCGCCCGCCGGTAGGCGGGGCGGGCGCCGATGCGCGCCAGATACTTCACGATGTTGGGACAACGCCCGAGATCGTAAGGCTGGAAGTAGCGCATCGTGGTGAGCGAAAAGCCCATCATGATGTCGGCGGCCGTGAAGTCCTTGCCCGCGAAATACTCCGCCTCGCGCACGCGCGCATCGACGAGGTCGAAGGCGCGGTCGACGCGGGCCTTGCTGGTGGCGAGGACCGGATTGTCGGAATCGAGCTTGAGCCGGTTCAGCATCATCAGCCGTCCCATGCCGGCCTGCAACGTGCCGTTGGCGAAGTGAAACCAGTAGAGATATTGCGCGAAATCCGGATGGCCGGCGCCAAGCGCGAGCCGACCGTTGCCGTGCTTCGCGATGACGTAGTCGACGATGGCGCCGGATTCGGCGAGCACGAGATCGCCGTCGGTGATGACGGGTGCGGACCCGATCGGATGCAGCGCCTTGTAGGGCGCCGGCGCGAGCATGGTTCGGGAGTCGCGCGCGGTGTGCTTGAGCTCGTAGGGAATGCCGAGCTCTTCGCAGAGCCAGACGATCCGCTCCGATTGCGATTTTCCCAGATGATGGACGGTAAGCATGGACGACTCCCCAGAGCGCGCTGCTGGTTAAAAAGATGGAAGCGCTTACGGTCATGATGCCGCAGCGGGCGGGGCAGCTCAATAGTTCGGAAACCACGCCCGCGCGACGTTTCGCGCGCTAACCAATTGGAAAACCGTCATCGCGCATTGTCCCGGCCGACGTCAGGGGACAGTCACGGGGAAGAAAAATGTTGATGAGCGGGGAAGCCATTCTGGAGAACGTGCGGCGCTATCGGGCGATCGCATCACTGCACCGTCAGACCGCGGCCTTCCGGCCTTGTCAGCGCTGGTCGCTGCTCGACCAGGCGGAGCGATGGGAGCAGATGGCGCTGCTCGAGCTGGAGGCCTATTTCGGGCGCCGCGCCGCGCAGGATTCGCGGACCTACCACTGACGGATCCGTTGCGCGTGTGCGGCGAATGCCGGCATTTCGGTTTCGGTAACCATATCCTGAAGGTGGCGAACGCGGCCATGCTCAGGAAGGCCGCCCAATGGCCAATGTCCTGCGCAACATATCCGAACACGATGGTGCTGACTGAGGCGGGGCGGCCGCAGGCCGGACGAATTGGCCCCAGCCGACATCGAAGCTTTTTCGTCAATCCACCGGGCTTTTCGTTCGAGCGCGCACGGTGTCCTCCGGAAGCTCGACGAACGCGTGACGCTGACGACCCAGAAATGTATCCGGCCAGGATTGTCGCAACATTTCGGAGCCGTGTTTCAGGGCCTGGGCTGCACGGTCCATCGTGCGCTGCTGCCGCTCCTGGAAATTTCGGATTTGCTCGTAGAGCTCTGCCGCGGAGACGATTGGCTCGCAAGGCATCGATTGCACTCCTGTACGCAACGCGGGAAATGCACATCCAATTGCATTAAATCAGGATACAATCTTTAGGCGAAATTGTGACGTTCCGGATCGCAGATCCGTGAGCCCTTCGAACGCACACCGCCTGACCACGCCGGCCGGTCTGGAAAAACGTCGCGGCGAAATTGACGGCCCAATAGACGTCATGCCCGCCGCACTCCGTAAAGTGAGGGCGCATACGCCCTGAACAGTCGAAGCTACCGGGCGGCCGGCATGGTGTTGCTCCAGGTCGGGCGCGCGTTGGTGACGCCGACCGAGGGCCAGGAGTATGTTCCTATGGACGGAGCCGTGACCGTTCCGATCTCGACTCCCGACGACCCATAGGTTCCCTGCCGGGGCATCGTCACGCCGGCCGTCGGGTAAGGTCCTGACGTCGGGGCGTTGGCGGGTCCAATTGCCCCGGCATAATATCTCGTGTGTCTGTTCTTCTTCGCGTCCGCAGCGGTTGGAGCCACTGCCAGCCCTGCGAGCACTAGTGCAGCGATCGCCATTCGGATCATCATCATGGTTGGCCTCTCTCGTCGTGGGTACTGGTCAGATAGAGAACGCTCGCAGGTTTTACACGACTGCGATTCTCAAATTGTCGAGTGCATCCTGGTGCGGCGAATAAGCGCGGCTCGTCGAGTGAGCTCAAGACCGCTGGTTCCCTATTGATCTGGGTCAACAATCGGGGATGCCGGATTGGGTCTTGTCATCTCATCGTCCCAGCAGATGGAGGTTGCAAGATGACGAGAAATGCCAGGCGTCTCGGACTGATAACCGCTGCGGCGCTGCTCACGGTGGCTCCGCTGTCCCTGCGTTGTTCGCCGGGGACGATCCTGACTGTCTCCGTTGACCGGGCCGATGCGAGAGTTGGGCGGCCACTGACGCCGGGGAGCGTCGCGGGGGTCAATCGCAGGGTTCATCGCCGCGCTTATTATGGCGCGGCCGCCGGAGCTGCCGCGGCGGGCGCAGCGGCTTATGGCGCGTATCACTATCCGAGGGCGTGCGGGTACTATCCGTATCCGCCCTGCTACTAGGCACGCGCGAGGTTCGTCGCTTTTGCTCGCGCCTGCGAGCGATGGCCGCGAACCTTGCGGCCTTGGTCTAACCTCGTACCTGCCGTTGATTCAGATCAACGCCACGTACCCGGTGCTGCTCACCGTATGTTCAGCCGTATCTTAAGCGGCGCCAGTCACCTTTCAGTTCGCGAGCGCGAAGGAGGATCACCATGCACTCGAGGAAGCGCCTTTCGATCAAGTCAGTGACACTTACAGGAATTGCAGCCAGCCTTCTGCTGGGTCTCGCAGGTGTCACTTTCAGTCCAGCGCCGGCTCATGCCGTCATTTACTGCAGCTACGTCGGTTATCCCGCGGGTTGCGTGGCAAGGGCAGGCGTCGTGCTCAGGCCTCGTCCGGTGGCGCGCGCGGCGGTCCGTCATAATGCCGGCGGCAATTTGAATGGCGGCGTCAATCGCGTCGGGGTGCGGAGGTAAGGGACCTGGATTGCGGCATCGATATCGAGATGCCGCTCCTCGCCTGTACGCGCCGATGGGCCCAAATCGCCGCGAAGTTATGAGCGACGAAACAGGTTTGAAACAGTCCTGAAATCAAGTTGCGTGAACCCGGGGCCCTCCAACCCTGTCCAACGGGGGTACAGGAGATCGCCAATGCGTAAGATGATTGA
>Ga0070713_100003281_pt1 | contig 10661 bp, 8 predicted proteins | sample LARL82metaG_FD_65465 | JGI IMG/M metagenome (GOLD analysis project Ga0070713, IMG submission 65465) | Corn, switchgrass and miscanthus rhizosphere microbial communities from Kellogg Biological Station, Michigan, USA - LAR L8-2 metaG | ecosystem: Host-associated > Plants > Roots > Rhizosphere ... | reverse complement strand
GCTCGGCCGCGGCGCCGCGGTCGTCGAGCCCGACGAAGTCCACACCGGACAGTCCGATCGGCTGGTCCACCACGACGCTCGGCACCGGCCGCTCCAGCACCGCGGTGACGTGCGGGTCGCCGGTGGGCATCGAGTAGACGACGAACCCGTCCACCGCCGCGCCGTACACCAGGGCCGCGGTGGAGTCGCCCGGCGCCGCCGGCACCATCAGCAGGCCGGTGCCGAACGTCTCGCAGGCGAGCCCGAGCCCCTCCAGGAACGCGACCGCCGCCGGGTCCCGGTACGCATAGGACAGTCCCTCCGTGAAGATCAGACCTATGGCGCCGGCCTTGCGGGTGCGCAGGCTGCGGGCGACAGGGTCCGGCCCCGGATAGCCGAGCCGCCGCGCCGCTTCGAGGATCCGCTGCCGCAACTGCGGCGACAGCTGGTCGGGCCGGTTGTACGCGTTGGACACCGTCGTGCGGGAGATGCCCAGCTCGGCCGCGAGGGAGGCCAGCGTGGCAGGGCGCCGGGCCCGTCCGCGCCGCGCTGCTGCCGCCACCGGGTCACCGTATCCGGACAATCGCTGCTGTCGGGCGGGTGTGCCGATACCGTTACCCGGGCACTCCTGCCTCGTGGCGACGAACCGCGCGGGAGTCCTGTTCGACATCGACGGCACCCTGCTCGACACCAACTACCTGCACGTGCTCGCCTGGTGGCAGGCCTTCCGGGACAGCGGGCACGAGGTCGCGATGTGGCGGCTGCACCGGGCGATCGGCATCGGCAGCGAGGAGCTGGTGCAGCGGCTGCTCGGCCGGCCCGACGACAAGGTCGTGCAGGCCCACTCCGAGCGGTACGCGGCGCTGCGCGACCAGGTCACCGCGTTCCCGAAGGCGGCCGAACTGCTGGCCGGCTGCGTCGAGCTCGGACTCACGGTCGTGCTGGCGACCAGCGGCAAGAAGGACGACCTGGAGTGGATGCTGCCGGCGATCGGTGCCGCGGAGGGCGTCGTGGCCGGGGTCACCACGTCCTCGGACGTCGACGCGTCCAAGCCGCACCCCGACCTGCTGGAGGTCGCACTGCGCGACCACGGGCTCGACCGCGGTCGCACGGCCGCCGTCGGCGACACCGTCTGGGACGTCGAGGCGGCGAGCGCGGCCCGGCTACCCTGCGTGGCCCTGCTCACCGGCGGGATCGGCGTGGGCGAGCTCGGCGGTGCGGCGGCCGTGTACGAGGACCCCGCGTCCTTGCTGGACCGGCTCGGCTCCTCGCCGCTGGCCCGCATCCGAGCCTGAGTCCCGGCGTTTGACAGCTCTGCCGCCGACCAGGAAGCTGGGCTCGCCCAACAACAGAACAGCCCGTCCGTGGGGGAAGTCCGGTCCGAGTCCGGCGCTGACCCGCAACGGTAGGCCGACCGCCAGGTCGGCGAGCCCGATCACCCACGGCCGAGCCGTCCTCACCCATCCCGTCGAGGTCTGCGGGACGGTCTCCGGGACGTCGGCGGTCGCCGAGCTGGCTGCGTCCCGGCTCCCGGCCCAGGCTTCCTCGGCTCGCCGCGCGGACCCGGTGCCGAAAGGCGGCCCTGGTGGCCCTGTCCGTCCCCACTCCGACGCGGCGTGTTCTCGCCGCTGCCTCGGCCGCGTTGCTCGCGCTGCTGGCGGTGCTCACCGTCGTCGCGTCGCCCGCCCAGGCCGCCCCACCGACGACCGACGACCCGGGCGCGGCCGCCGCCGGCTGGCTGTCCCGCCAGTTCGTGGACGGCGACCACCTGGAGACCGCCTTCAACGGCCAGAAGTTCCCGGACGCCGGACTCACCCTGGACGGGGTGCTCGGCCTCGCCGCGGCCGGCGTCGCCCGCGACACCGCCGGGGCCGCGATGGTGTGGGTCGGTGAGCCGGCGAACCTCGAGACGTACGTGGGCAACGGGACCACCGAGTCTTTCGCCGGAGCGCTGGCCAAGCTCTCCCTCACGGCGCAGGTGCAGGGTCTCGACGCGACCCGGTTCGGGTCCGCGAAGGTGGACCTGCTCGCCCGGCTGGGGGCCCGGATCACCGCGTCCGGCCGGTTCACCGACAAGTCCTCGTTCGGGGACTTCAGCAACGGCTTCTCCCAGTCGTACGCGGTGCTGGCGCTGGTGCGGGCCGGCTCGGTGCCGCCGAGCGCGGTGTCCTTCCTCGCCGGGTCCGCCTGCCCGGACGGCGGATTCCCGCTGCACTTCGACCAGCCGACCTGCACGCCCGACCCGGACACCACGTCGCTGGCGGCGCAGGCGCTGGCGGCGGCGGGCGATGGCGCGGCCGCGACGGCCGGGATCCGGTGGCTGGCCAGCGACCAGCGGGCGGACGGCTCGTTCGGTGGCGGCGAGAGCAGCACAGGGCCAAACGCGAACAGCACCGGGCTGGCGGGCCAGGCGCTGCGGGCGGCCGGATCGACGGCGGCGGCCGGGCGCGCGGCGGCGTACCTGCGCAGCCTCCAGTCGGGGTGCACCGCCGCCGTCGCGCGGCGCGGTGCGATCGCCTTCGACCGCACCGGGTTCGACGCGTCGAACGCGGCGCGGGCGACCACGCAGGCGCTGCTCGGCCTGTCCGGGCCGGGGCTGCTGACGCTCGACGGCACGAGTGCCGAACCGGAAGCGCCGGAGTTGGCGTGCGCGGCACCGCCGACGAGCTCGGCCCCGGCCACGCACCCGACGCCCACCCCGACCCGGTCGTCGACCGCGCCCACCAGCGCGGCTCCCACGACCGCCGCACCGACCAGCCAGTCCGCCGTGCCCGTGCCGGCGCCGAGCACGTCGCCGGCCGCCTTCGGCGGCACGCTGCCGAACACCGGCGCCAGCCCGCTGCCGGTCGTCTGGATCGGCCTGGGCCTGCTCGCCGCAGGTACCGCACTGCTGTTCCTCGGCCGCCGGCGGGGCCCGGCCAAGCCGTGATGACCCCGCGACCGGCCGGGCAGCGCGCCCGGCGGCGCGGCTCGGTCGCGTCGTGGCGGACCGCGCGCGGGCGCGGTCTCGTCGCGCCCCGCCGGTCCGCGGCCGGCTGGTGCCGGCGGTCGATCGCGGCAGCCGGCGCGCTGCTGGTCGCGGCGGCCGGGCTCGCCGCCGGTGCACCGGCGGCCGAGGCCGCGGCATGCTCGGGCTCGACCGGAGTGACCGTCGTCGTCGACTTCGGCTCCCTCGGCGGGGTGCAGACCGGCTGCGCCGGCGGCGACCCCGGCAGCGGGTTGGCGGCGCTGTCCGGAGCCGGGCACGGGTACACGTTCGTGCCGCGCCAGCCGGGTCTGGTCTGCCAGATCGACACGCGGCCGAACCCCTGCAACGGGGCGCCCACCACGGCGTACTGGTCGTACTGGCACGCCTCCCGCGGAGGCTCGTGGAGCTACAGCACGGTCGGCGCAGGCGGATACGACCCCAAGCCGGGCACGGTCGAGGGCTGGGCCTTCGGCGCCGCTCGGCAGCCGGGGATCGCGCCGCCGGCCGCGCCCGCGCCACCTCCTCCGGCGCCGAGGCCGACGACGAACCCGGCCCCGAAGCCGACCAGCCAGGCACCGGCCGCGCCGCCGCGTACGTCGGCTCCGGCCGCCGGTGCGCCACGGGCTCCCGGCGCACCGGGCTCGTCCGGTGCCGGGGCGCCGCGCCGAGGTGGCGCACCCGCGGCGGCGGACACGAGTCCGGTCCGCACCACCGCGGCACCGTCCACATCGGCCGGTCCGACCGCGACGGACGCCACCTCAGCATCCGCGGCGGCCGCCGCCGCGGCACCGTCCACATCGGACTCCGGGTCGGCCGGCGTGGTTTTCGGCCAGCCCATCAAACCCGACGACCGCCCGTTGAAGAGGGTGCTGGGCATGTTCGCCCTCGGGATCGCGCTGATCGGCGCGGTCGCCGTGGCCGCTGTGCTCATCGCCCGGCGGCGCCGCCTCGGCCCCCCGGTCTAGCGTCCGTCGCGCTCGCCGAAGAACGCGAGCAGGGCGCGGTTCACGTCGGCGGCGGGATCCAGCGGCAGCGTGTGGTGGGTCGCGGTCGGCAGCACCTCGACGCGTACGTCCGGCAGTGCGGACCGCGCGCCGGCGGCCGCCTTGGCCCCGTCCTGGGCCTTGCCGCTGCCGGCCAGCAGGACGAGCGTGGGGAGGTCGAGCCCGCGCAGCCGCTCCCGGCTCACCTTCGGCCGGGTCACCAGCTTGCCGGTCTTCGGCGCCTCGGCCGCGGCATCGGCGAGCGCGGTCCACGCCGGGTCCAGCGCGCGGCCGCCGGTTTCCCAGTGGCGCAGCGCGGCCGCGGTACGCCGGCCGGGCCGGACCAGCACCGGCAGCGCATGCACCAGGTAGCCGAGGCGGAAGCCGGTGAAGCATTGCGTCGGGTCGATGAGCGCCAGCCGGCGCACCCGCGCGGGCGCGTGCAGCGCGTACGTCAGCGCCACCCAACCGCCGTACGAGTGGCCGGCCAGATCGACCGGGCCGCCGGCGACCGCGTCGAGCACCGAGTCCAGCCAGCCGAACAGCCCGGCGGCGTCCCGGACCGGGACCGCGGTGCCGCCGGCCATGCCGGGCAGGTCCACCGCATGCACGCGCGCGGCCTCGGACAGCGCCGGCGCGTTCGCGAACCAGGCCGTGGCGGTCGCGCCGCCGCCGGGCAGCAGCACGAGCTCCGTGCCGCCCGGCGGGCCGGAGGACAGCACGCGGGTGATCCCGGACGGCCCGGCCAGGTCGGCGACCTCGACCGAGGGCCACTTCCGCAGCACGGCCCGGTACGCCGTCTCGAACTCCCCCATGCCTGGCAATCTAGCGCGCCGGGTGGAACTCGACCGGAGCGTCGAACGCGGCCCGGCGGGCGGCCCGGCGCAGCGCGACCAGCACCGCCGGCCCGAGCACCACGATGGCCACGAGGTTGGTCAGCGCGCGGCCGGTGTCCCAGCCGGCGGTCGACGTGACGACGGTGAAGACCAGGAACCGCCGCAGGTTCTCCAGCACCGGCGCACCGGCCACATAGGACAGATCGGTCCCCGGTCCGACCGCGTACGGCCAGTACGACATGTTCAGCAGCAGCCCGTAGGCGTACGCGGCCACGACCCCGTACGCGGCCAGCATCGCAATCTCCCGCTTGCCCCGCAGCCGCCCGGGAAGCAGCCCGGCGCCGAGCCCGACCCAGGACGCTGCCAGCATCTGGAACGGCAGCCACGGCCCGACGCCCGCGGTCAGCAGAGCCGAGGCGAACATCGAGGTGGCGCCGAGCACGAAGCCGAAGCCCGGTCCGAACACCCGCCCGGCCAGCACGAGCAGGAAGAAGACGGTCTCGATGCCCGCTGTGCCGGCGCCCAGTGGCCGGAGCGCGGCGTTGATCGCGGACAGCACGCCAAGCAGCGCCAGCGCCTTGGCGTCGATACCGCCGGAGCCGAGCTCGGTAAGCACGATCAGCACCAGCACCGGCAGGGTGAACAGGAACACCAGCGGGGCGTCGGCGCTCTGCCCGGCGACGCCGGCGCCGGGGGAGATCAGCAGCGGCCAGACGAACACCCCGAGCCCGGCGACGGAGGCGAGCAGCAGCACCAGTCGGGACCGCAGCCGGACCGGCAGAGCCGGGATCATGCCCGCACCCCGGCCAGCGCGCCCGCCACCTGGTCAACGGTCAGCCACGACTGCGGCGCCAACACCTTGGCGACCTGCGGCGCGAACGCGGGGGAGGCGACGAGCACGTCGGCGGTCCGGCCGTCGGCGATCACCTCGCCCTCGGCCATCACCACCACCCGGTCGGCGGCCGCCGCGGCGAACTCGACGTCGTGCGTCGCGAGCACGACCGCGCGGCCGTCCGCGGCGAGCGCCCGGACCAGCTCGCGCAGCCGCGCCTTGCCGGGGTAGTCCAGACCTCGGGTCGGCTCGTCCAGCAGCACCACCGCCGGAGCCGCGGCGAGCTGGATCGCCAGCACAAGGGCGAGCCGCTGGCCCTCGGAGAGGTCACGCGGATGGTGGTCGCCGGGGATGCCGGGCACCAGCTGGTCGAGCAGCGCCCGGCAGTGCCCGGGGACCGCCTCGGACTCCGTGTCCGCCTGCGCGCACTCGGCGTCGACCGTGTCCAGGTAGAGCAGGTCCGCCGGCGTCTGCGGGACCAGGCCGACGTGCCCGCGGGCCTGGTGCGGCGGCAGCCGCGCCGGGTCGACGCCGCCGACGGACACCGAGCCCGACGAGCGGGCACCCGTACCCTGCAGCGCCCACAGCAGCGAGGACTTCCCGGAGCCGTTGCGGCCCATCAGCGCGACCACCTCGCCGGCGGGCAGGTCGAGGTCGACCTCGCGGACCGCGATCACCGGGCCGTACCGGACCACGACGTCGCGGGCGGCCAGTACGGGAGCGCCGGCCGGGGCCGGCCGCACCGGCGGGACGGCTCCCTCCAGAGTGGACCGCAGCGAGGCGGCGCGCCGGCGGGCATCGCGGACGGACAGCGGCAGCGGGGACCAGCCGGCGAGCCGGCCGAGCTCGACGACCGGGGGGGCCACCGGCGAGTCCAGCAGCACGTCGGCCGGCGGCCCGGAGACCGCGGCGCCGGAGCCGGTGAGCAGCACCAGCCGGTCGGCGTAGTGCGCGACCCGCTCCAGCCGGTGCTCGGCCACCACCACCGTGGTACCGAGGTCGTGCACAAGCCGGGTGATGGCGGCCAGCACGTCCTCCGCCGCCGTCGGGTCGAGGGCCGAGGTCGGCTCGTCCAGCACGAGGACGGCCGGGTGCGCGGTCAGCGCCGCCCCGATCGCGACCCGCTGCTGCTGGCCGCCCGAGAGCGTCCGAAGTGGACGGCGGCGCAGCTCGGCGATGCCGAGCAGGTCCAGGGTCTCCTCGACCCGCTTGCGCATCGCGGCCGGCGGCACCGCCAGCTGCTCCATCGTGTACGCCAGCTCGTCCTCGACCGTGTCGGTGACGAAGCCGGCCAGCGGGTCCTGGCCGACGACGCCGACCACGTGCGCCAGCTCCCGAGGCGGCGCGGTCCGGGTGTCCAGGCCGGCCACGGTGACCCGGCCGGCCAGCCGGCCGCCGGTGAAGTGCGGCACCAGGCCGTTGATCGCGCCGAGCACGGTGGACTTGCCCACCCCGGTACGCCCGGCGACCAGACACAGCTCGCCCTCGTCGACCGTGAGCGAGAAGTCCAGCAGCACGGGCGCCTCGGCCGCCTCGTACGTGACGGTCACCGCCTCGAACCGGATCACGCGGCCACCGCCCTGGCCGGGCTGACCACGGACACCGGCGGCGGCGCGAGCCAGGCCGGCAGCAGCGCCACGAGGACGGCCAGCGCGGCGTCGAGCGGCAACCCCGGCCAGCCGAGCGGGTCGAGCGACGGGTAGAGGTTGCCGGGGTCGATCCGTGCCGTGACCACCAGCACGGCCGCGGGCAGCAGGCCGCTCGCGGCGACCAGCGTCTCCGCCAGCCGCCACGGGTCCGGCCGGTAGACGCTGCGGCGCACCCGCCTTCCGGCCAGCGGCAGCCCGAAGCCGGCGACCAGCAGGCCGAGCAGCAGCATCGGCAGCCCGAGCCAGCCGGGGCTGGTGCCGTCGAGCAGGCCGTACACGCCGACGCAGATGCCGAGCAGGCCGGCGACGAGCAGCGCGCCGGTGCCGAGCCGGACGGATCGGGTCGCACCCGTACCCCGGCCGTACCCGCGGGAGTCCATTGCCGCCGCCAGCGCGAGCGACCGGTCCAGCGCGTCGACCAGCACCGGCATCGCGATCCCGCGCAGCGCCCGCAGGCCCCGCTGCCGGCCGCCGCGCAGCCGCCGCGCGCGGCGGACCCGCAGCACGCTCTCCACCAGTTGCGGCGCGACCGACAGCGCGACGACGACCGCGGTGCCCACCTCGTAGAGGGCGCCGGGGACGGCCTTGAGCATCCGTTTCGGGTCGGCCAGCGCGTTCGCGGCGCCGACGCAGATGAGCATGGCGGCCAGCCGCATCCCGTCGTACAGGCCGGCGAGGAGGTACTCGGCCGAGACCGGGCCGAGCAGGTGGATGCCGGCGAAGCTGCCCGGCAGCGGGATCTCCGGCAGCCAGAGGATCACGTGCCCGGTGTCGCCGCCGCCGAACAGCACCCGGAACAGCACCCTGGACAGGGCCACGATCAGGCCGGCCCACAGGTAGAACTTGAACGCGAACGCCCACGGCGCGTCCCCGCGCCGGCTGGCCACGACCAGGCCGGCCACGGCGATGATCAACGCCAGCAGCAGCGGGTTGGTCGTCCGGCTGGCCGCGGTGGCCAGCCCCAGGGCCCAGAGCCACCACGCCCCAGGGTGCAGGGTGCGGGGGAGCCGGGACACGACTGTCAGTCTGCTACGGCCGGGCTGCCCGGGCACGATCGGCGTTGGCCATCAACCTGTTGCCTTTCCTTGATATCTCCTTTAGACTATCGGGACGGCGAGGGGAGTACTCCCGCGCGCCGACCCGGACAGTACGGACCGCGTGTCCCCGGGCGGTGGCTCCGGTCCCGGCGGACCGGAGTGGAGAAGACCTCGGCAGGACCATTGTGACCTGACCGAGGAGGACCCGTAGATGACCGTAGGAACGCCGACATTGTGGGCGATCACCCTGGCCGCTGTGCTGGCCCTGGTCGCCGTCGACTTCCTGCTGACCCGCCGCCCGCACGAGGTGTCGCTGCGCGAGGCGGCGCTGTGGTCGTCGTTCTACATCGCGCTTCCGCTCGGCTTCGCCGGCTGGGTGTGGTGGCAGTACGGCCGGGAGCGCGGCACCGAGTTTCTCGCCGGCTACCTGGTCGAGAAGTCGCTGTCGGTCGACAACCTGTTCGTCTTCATGCTGCTGCTGGCCGCGTTCGCGGTCCCGGCCGCGTTGCAGCAGCGGGTGCTGCTGTACGGGATCGTCGGCGCGCTGGCCCTCCGTGGCGTGTTCATCGCCGTCGGGGCGGCCGCGCTGCAAGCCTTCTCTGCGACGTTCGTGGTCTTCGGCGCCGTGCTGGTGGTCACCGCGGTCAAGGTGTACCGGGACGCGCGCTCCGGCCACGACCGCGAGGTCGACGTCGGCCACATGCGGTCGGTCCGCCTGCTGCGCCGGTTCTTCCCGGTCACCAACGACTACGCCGGCCCGCGGCTGACCGTGAAGGAGGCCGGCCGCCGGGCGCTGACCCCGCTCGCCGTCGTCGTGGTCGCCGTCTTCGCCACCGACGTCGTCTTCGCCGTCGACTCCGTGCCGGCCGTCTACGGCATCACCGATGACCCGTACCTGGTCTTCGCGACCAACGCCTTCGCCCTGCTCGGCCTGCGGGCGCTCTACTTCCTGCTCGCCGGGGCGCTGTCCCGGCTGATCTACCTCGGCTACGGCCTGGCCGCGATCCTCGGCCTGATCGGCCTGAAGCTGGTGCTGCACTGGGCGCACACCGTCTGGCCGGCGGTACCGACCATCCCGACGGTGCTCTCGCTCGCGCTCATCGTCGGCATCCTCGCCGTGGTCACCGTGGTCAGCCTGATGTCCACCCGGGACCGGGAACCGACCCCGGTCGGCTGACGCCGGCGTGCGTCCCGCAGCGGAGCGGGGCGCACGCCGGTCACGTCATACCGGCAGGACCCGCAGGACCCCGGCGCCCCAGAGGTTGTCCCGGCCGGGGTCACCGCGGTCGACGGCCAGCCTGGCCAGCGCCAGGTTCAGCAGCCGCGGCGACAGCCGGCCGCCGAGCTCCTGCCGGACCACCGCCGCGACCCCGGCCGCCGACGGCGCCGCCGCCGACGTACCGAAGAACAGGCAGACCCCGTTGGCCGTCGCCGGGCAGACGTTCGGGTCCGGGAAGCCGCCCGACCCGCTGATCGAGACGCCGTCCGCGGCCGTCCACGTAGGCGCGACCGCGGTGCGGAACCCGGGCCCGGACACGCCCGTACACGGGCCGACGGCCCCGCGCGGGCACTGGGTGGTCGAACCGACCAGTACCGGTCCGCCGGCGCTGAACGTCTCCAGCGGCACGGTCTTCGGGTCGGTCGACTGGCTCGCGGGGGCGGCGCCGGCGCTGGTGGCCAGGTCGAGGTAGTTGGAATCGGGGTTCAGCGAGCCGGCCCGGCTGGCCGCGTCGACGGCCGCTGAGCCCGCGACCGCGGTCCGCCAGCGCAGGTCGATCACCGGCGGGGCCACTGCGGAGGACGTGCCGGCCACGTCGACGACCAGCTTGAGCCGGGTGGTCGCGGGAAACGCGCTGCCGTCGAGCAGGACCTGCTCGATCGTGTCGCCGACGCCGTTGGCCTGCGGCGCGTTGCTGACGCCGAGGCAGCGCCCGTTCTGGTCGAGGATGTAGAGGTTGAGGTCGGTGAAGCCGCCGCGGCCCGGGGTGGGGAAGATCGCCCGCGGCTCGCTCCACTGCAGCGTGGCGAGCAGCAGCCCGTGCGCGCCGAGCAGCAGGTCGAGGGTCGTGTCGGTGCCACCGGCGACGGCGACCGCGTTCTGCGGGACGGTCGGGCAGCCGGTGATCGAGGCGGCGGGCAGGTCGTCCGGCGTGTGCCCGGTGCCGATCGCCTGCACCCGCGGCGTGTGCCGGGCGCCGAGGTTGCCGGAGGACGAGCTCACCCAGACACCCGAGCGCGCGAGCGCCTCGGCCGTCGAGGCGGCCAGGCCCTGCTGGAACGCCGGCTCGTCGTCGAAGGCTAGGTCCTCGGTGATGAGGTTCGCGCCGGCGGCGGCCAGCTTCCGCAGGCCGGCGACGTGGTCCTCGAGCGTGTCGCC